>Ga0207645_10000295_pt1 | contig 41965 bp, 25 predicted proteins | sample KBSM53metaG_FD_184331 | JGI IMG/M metagenome (GOLD analysis project Ga0207645, IMG submission 184331) | Miscanthus rhizosphere microbial communities from Kellogg Biological Station, Michigan, USA - KBS M5-3 metaG (SPAdes) (version 2) | ecosystem: Host-associated > Plants > Roots > Rhizosphere >...
TAAACTGGACAACTATTAATATTTTGCGTGGAACAGCAGCAAAACGGCTTGCTTTAAAAGCACCCTTTAATACTTTTACGGGTTTAAATGACGACAGGTACAATGCAGGATAACTGCCGGCAATTAATCCTGTAAAAACTATAAAGCAACTATTTGCCAACCAGAAAAAGGGATTTACAAACGGGATTGATATTGTTTTATCAGCTACTTCATTAAAATAAGGCAATACAAGAAACACCAGTAGTAGTGAAACGGAAAATGCGCAGGCTGCCATCAGGAAAGACTCAGAAAAAAACTGGCGTATCAATTGATCCCTGCGGGATCCGATGGCTTTGCGTATTCCCACTTCCCTGGCTCTTTTCTCGCTTCTGGCGGTGCTCAGGTTCATAAAATTGATGCAGGCCAGCAACAATACAAAAAAGCCGATCATACCAAACAACCACACATATTCAATAGCGCCGCCTGTGTTGACACCATTTTTAAATTCGGTGTACAGGTGCCACTTGCTCATCGGTTGCAGAAAAATAACCGGTTTATACTTTGCATCTTCTTTGTTAACATTCTTAAGTTTGATGTCTTTTATTTTTTCTGAAACCTTTGTCATATCTGCATTGTCGGCCAGTTGCACATATAGCTGAAAAGAATTTTCGCCCCAGTTATCAGCAGCTCTTTTTACCCAGCTATGATAAGCAACGTAATGCGCCCATGGCGCAATAAATGCCAATCCGCTTAATGTCGAATTGTGCGGCAAATCCTCGTATACGCCGGTCACTTTAAGGCTGGCGTTATTATCAAAATTTACCAGCTGGCCTAGCGGGTCAGTATCAGCGAAAAGCGCTGTGGCCAAAGATTTTGAAATCAATAAGGAAGAAGGGTCCTGTAGTCCACTGCGCGATCCCTTCAGCATGTTCAGGGAAAACATTTCCGGTCCCTCGGAGCCCATGAATACACCGGGCCAGGACAATCTTTTATCTCCGGCAGCCAGTATATGGTCGCCTGTCCATGATGTCAAAGCAATATGTTTAAAATCGCCTCCATAATTTTTTCGTAATGCCGCATCAAGCGTTAGAGGAACTGCTACACCCGTAGTGACAATGCCATTGCTTATTCTATGCTGCATTACCTGCGCTATCTGTTTGTGATTGATATGGTATTCATTAAAAGATAGCTCATCCCGGATCCACAAACTGATCAGCATGGTGACCGACATTCCAACAGCAAGCCCGCTGATGTTGATGATAGAAGAAGTTCTGTTCTTTAAAAGGCTTCGCCATGCGGTTTTGAGATAATTTTTCAGCATAACTTTTTTTTATGAATGATCCATAATAAGCGGCAATTGCTCATTCCTCATTTTTTATTCCGTTCGTAAAGACTTTACCGGGTTCCCTACCGCCGCCTTGATCGCCTGGTAGCTCACCGTTAGTAACGTAATCAATAAAGCGCCTGCTCCAGCACCAGCGAAAATCCACCAGGATAATGCAGCGCGATACTGATAATCCTGCAACCAATTGTGCATAAAATAATACGCTACAGGAATCGCTATGAACAAAGAAATGGTAACCAACACAGCAAATTCATTCGATAGCAGGCGCCATAATGTGAATGCTGAAGCGCCCAATACTTTGCGGATACCAATTTCTTTTGTGCGTTTTTCTGCTACAAAAGATGCAAGACCAAAAAGGCCGAGGCAGGAAATGAATACGGCCAGCATTGTAAAGAAACCAGAAAGCTTACCGATGCGTTCCTCTGCAGCAAATTTGGCAGCATAGTCTTCATCGGCAAATTCATAATCGAAGGGTACAGCCGGAATAAGTTTTTTAAATACAGCCTCAATCTTTGGAAGCGCATTGCTCATTGTAACCCCCGGTTTCACACGTATGTTTATACAGCTAACACCGCCATTCAGCGGCTTTATAAAAAACATTGTCGGCTCTACCGGTTCGTAAGGTGACCGCATCACCATATCTTTTATTACGCCTAAAATCGTATAGGCAACAGGTGGATTATCTCCCCATTTCCATGTAACGGTTTCGCCTACGGGATTTTTTAAGTTCATATATTTCGCAGCCGATTCGTTAATCACTATGCCCGAAGAATCGCTCGCATAGTTTCTCGAAAAATCACGGCCCTCTATAAATTGCCAGCCAACGGTTTTTCCATGTTCATGCGTCACGGCCAGTGTACCAAAACTTTCATCTTTATTCGGATCCCTTCCTTTCCACTCAAACCCATTGTTACCGGAAACTACTTCAGTAACCTTACCCATCGCTTCTGACATATTGGACACAACACCCGTATTTATCAATTCAGTTCTGATTAAATCATACTTCCCAAAAAAATCATCCGACCTCATATCGATCATGATCAAACCTTCACGATTATAACCCACCGGCCTGTCTTTGGCAAACTGTATCTGGCGGTATATGACAACGGTGCTGATAATAAGTGCGACGGAGATCGTGAATTGTACGACCACCAACGTTTTGCGTGGTATCGCTGCTGCACGTCCTGCGCGGAACGTTCCTTTCAATACTTTTACCGGTTTGAATGAAGAAAGGTACAGAGCCGGGTAACTGCCCGCCAATGTGCCGGTGATAAAAATAAACGCTGCACTTATTAACCAGAAGTAAAGATTGGTCCATGGAATTTTCATCAATTTTCCTGAAAGACTATTGAACCATGGCAAAAACAGCGTAGCAAGAATGCAGGACAGAGCAAATGAAAACAACACGACTAAAAATGATTCGCCAAAAAATTGGAAAATAAGATGCCGCCGCATGGAGCCAACAGTTTTACGGATACCTACTTCTTTCGCTCTCTTTTCAGATCTTGCTGTGGCCAAATTCATAAAATTGATGCAGGCGAGTATTAATACAAATAGACCGATAATAGTTATAAGCCACACCATGCGAACCGGTTTTGCATCAATCAGTGCTTTGCGATCAATAGGACGTAAATGCCAATCGCTCATCGGCAAAAGAAATACCTGCGGATTGCGTGCAATTGATTCTTCAAAATTTTCCAGCTTTTTGATATCCTGCAGTTCTACATTTTTTATTTTATTAAATACCGATTCAAAACTTAAGCCCGGTTTTATTTCTGCATAAATTTTCAGAAAGTGATTATTCCAGTTGTTGCCTGCGTTTTTTACCCAGTCATTCTCAGCTTCCCAAAGGTTCCAGGGTCCAAGGAATTTGATAATGTTGAATTGAGAATTGACCGGGAGGTCTTCATATACACCGGTTACTTTTACACTTACCTTATTGCTAAGCGTTAGAGTTTTGTTTATTGGATCAGCATTTCCAAATAATGCTTTGGCAACAGAAGCGGAAAGCAGAACCGAATGCATGTCCTGTAAACCGTTACGGCTTCCTTTCAACATGTTTAGCGATAACATTTCCGGCGCGTCTGCATCCATAAATTGTCCCTTTGCCGACAACATTTTGTCGCCGGCGGTGAGAATGTAGTCTTGTATAAAGGATGCCTTTACAATGTGCCGGAAATTATCTTTATAGTTTGCCTGCAATGCCGTTGCCAGCGGGTATTGCACCGAGTTGTTGACAAATGGCCCATGTTCCGGATCATTTCCACGCGTCATGATTTGAGCAATGCGGTCATAGTTCTGATGATATTTATTGAACGAAAGCTCATCATAGATCCATAAGCCAATAAGAATAGCTACAGTCATACCAGCAGCCAGTCCGCCAATATTGATAAATGAAGAAGTTCTGTTTTTAACCAGGCTGCGCCAGGCGGTTTTGAAATAGTTTTTGATCATAGCTTATACATTTAGCAGTGAGAATATGATTTATGTTACCAGCTTTTGTTCCCTGGTCAACTTTTCTTGCGTCGCACACTTGTGCTTTGGTTCGCTATTCAGCAACGTGAGTCGGCGTTCTATACGTCAATAGGTGCCAATGTCACGATACTCACGGCTCACCAGCCGAAAGCTTCGGTTTACTACTCTCGACTTTACTCCGTTCTTAAACTCTTCACCGGGTTTGCCAACGCCGCTTTTATAGCCTGGAAACTGATCGTGAGCAATGCCACAACTATAGCAGATATGCCGGCAATTAAAAATATCCATATTGTTATGTCTACCCTGTATACGTAATTCTGTAACCATTTATTCATTGCAAACCAGGCAACCGGTGTTGCAATAACAAAAGCAATACATACCAGCGCGATAAATTCTTTGGCTAATAAACCGGCGATATTTGCCACGCTTGCACCCAGCACTTTTCGTATGCCGATCTCTTTTGTTTTCACCTGTGCCGTATAGGTTGCCAATCCAAAGAGACCAAGACATGAAATAAGTATAGCTATTGCTGCAAACATGCTGAATAACGTTCCGGTGCGTTGATCCGATTCATACATTTTATTGTAGTCATCATCGAGGAAAGAATAGGCAAAAGGTAATTCTGATCCATATTGCTTCCAGGTTTTTTCGGCTGCGGCAATTGCATGCGGAGCTTCTTTACCGGTTGTCTTAATATACATGAAGGTATTCCGCGGGCTATAGCACAATATAACAGGCTCTATCGTTTTTTTCAGCGATGCATAATTGAAATCCTTAACCACGCCAATGATCGTTCCCTTCGTGTTCCACAGAGTAAAACTCTTACCCACCGGGTTTTGAATACCGGTTTGTTTTACCGCAGTTTCATTTAGTATAAAATGCGTAGAGTCGGATTTTTCACCGGTGAAATTGTTTCCTTCCGCCAGTTGAATTTTTAGCAGGGGAATAAAGTATTGATCTACATAGTTCGGATGTATCAAAAACGTTCTGTTTTCTTTTTTGCCTTCCCAATATGTATCACCTGTACTGCTATGCTCTCCCAGTACAGGATTTGCTGAAGTGGATACAGCCAGCACACCCTGTTCCTTTAAAATTTGTTCCCTTGCAGTCTGCTGGTGATCGTTGATATTTCCTTTCAAGGCAAATGAGAAAACATATTCTTTATCATAACCTGGGTTTTTATGCCGGATATATTGAAGCTGGTTGCTGATCACTATCGTTGCAATAATTAAACCTACAGAAAATGTGAATTGAGTAACGACCAGGACTTTTCTGAATGCAATATTGCCGATCCCATATGAAAATTTTCCTTTTAATACCTGTAAGGGTCTGAATGACGATAACAGCACTGCCGGATAGATGCTTGCCAAAGCCAGTGTGCCGGTAATCGTACAGCCCACAACGAACCATGCTGCTTTATTGGTGATGCTGAATACAAGATGTTTGCCTGATATATGATTATATAAAGGCAGAAGAAAATAAATGATCGAGAATGAAAGGATAGAAGCAAAGAAAAACAATACAACAGATTCAATTATGAATTGGATAAACAATTGCCATCTTGATGCGCCGATAATTTTCCGCATGCTTACCTCTCTCGAACGGATCATTGCACGTGCAGTAGACAGGTTCACATAATTAATGCAGGCAATGATCAAAATCAGGATAGCGATCAATAAAAACATCTTTACTGTCTGCAATGCCGAAGTGTTGCCATCCCGGGTAACCAAATGGCGGCTTGCTAAGCTCTGTAAGCTGAAAGCGTCATTCGATGAATCCCCGCCTTTTTTATCCCTGAACAACTGTGTTATTTTCTTTTCTATTATTTGAGGTGATGCTCCCTTGTGTAGCTGCAGGTAAATCTGATAAGCAAAGCTTCCAAGATCTTCATCCATTGTCTTCCAATCGCCGTTACCGCCTGATTTTGTAAAATAATAAGCATCTAATTCCCATGGCAAAAGCATCGTGTAGCGGAGACTTGAGTTTTCCGGAAAATCTTCCATCACCCCGCTCACGGTAAAATTTCCAAACTCCATCGACAGTATTTTCCCGATTGCTTTGTCATTCCCAAAATATTTTTTTGCTATTGATTTTGTTAGAATAATGGAATTCATATCAGGGAACGGGCGCTGCGGGTTTCCTTCAACCAATTTAAAATTGAAAACAGAAAAAAAAGTTGAATCCACGCAAGCAAGGTTTGATTCAGTGAATTTTTTATCTGCATATTTAAATAACAGCTGCTGGTTCACGTTATCTATTCTCACGGCATTCACTACTTCAGGAATGGATTGCTTACATAAAATTGCAAGTGGGGCAGGAGCGCCTTCCCATACCTGCTCGTCGGCACCTTTGCCGAGATGCGAGTTAATTTTGTAGATGTCACCTGCATTTTTATGAAAGCTGTCGAAACTGAGTTCATCATGGGTCCAAAGCAGGATCATAATGCCGACAGCCAATCCAATGGCAAGTCCTGCAATATTTATCGCGCTGTAAAATTTATTTTTCCAGAGATTTCGCCACGAGCTTTTGAAATAATTTTTAAACATAAGCGGCTATTATTGTAGTTTAAATTCTTTGTTCAAAAAAACATCAGGTACAGTGTAAATGTCCACGACATTCAGTTTTTGTGTTTTCTACTCGGTCCGCAGCGACTTTACAGGGTTTGCCAACGCCGCTTTTATTGCCTGGAAGCTGATTGTTGAAAATGCTATCAATATCGATAATAATCCAGCCAGTCCGAAGATCCACCAGGCAATATTTGTACGATAGGCAAAATCACGCAACCATTTATCCATACCAAACCAGGCAACAGGCGCTGCGATGATCAATGCGATCAGTACCAGTTTTATAAATTCTAACGACAACAGGTTTACGATGCTTGTCACATTTGCGCCCAATACTTTTCTTATCCCGATTTCTTTTGTACGCTGCATCGTACTGTAAGAAGAAAGGCCCAATAGTCCAAGGCAGGAAATAAAAATGGCGAGTACGGCGAAATTGAAAAACAAATTACCGAAATGATCTTCGGCCTTGTATTGTTTATTAAAAGAATCATCCAGGAAATTATATTCAAACGGGCGATTTGGAATTATACCGTTCCATTTATTACCAATCGCTTTTAGGGTAGCCGGTAAATTGGCAGGTGATACTTTAATGGAAATCATGCCCAGGCCAAACGGCTCAAAGCGCATAACCAGGGGTGATATGCTTTGTTGCAGTGTTGTATAATTAAAATCTTTTAGTACGCCGATAATCTGGCCCTTGCGTCCCCATTGCTCAAACCTTTTTCCAAGGGCTTCCTGCGCTGTCCTGTAACCGAATGATTTGGCAGCGCTTTCGTTGATCACCATTGCCTGAGTGCTGTCTGTGACAAAATCCTTTGAAAAAGGTCTGCCGGCTACTATGTTGAATTTATATTGTGGAATAAAATCAAAATCGACAAAATACAGGTTAAGATTGGTTTTCTGCATTTCACCTGCTTTGTTTTCAACCAATGAGTAAGCGCCATTAGACCCGCCGCCGGGGACATGAGATGAAAAGCTCGATGATACTACACCGGGAATGGATGATAAAGATTGTTTAAACGCATCTTTGTTTTTATCATAGTTGGTATTAATCACGATAGTCTGTTCTTTATTAAAACCGAGATCGCGGCCACGCATATAATTTAACTGGCGATATACTATAATCGTAGCAGCGATAAGCACAATTGAAATCGTGAATTGAAAAACCACAAGACCTTTTCTTAATATCAATCCTTTTGTACCTGTGGAGAAGCGACCTTTTAACACACTCACCGGTTTGAAAGAAGATAAAATCAATGAAGGATAAAAACCAGCGATAAAACCGATGAAAGCCGATAGAAGGAACAACGCAACAATCTGCAACGGGTTATTGAAAATGCTGCTGCTGATTTCTTTGCCGGCAAGCTGGTTGAACCAGGGTAATGCGATCATGCATAAAATAACAGATAAGAAAAACGCGATCAGGCTGATAATAATGCTTTCGCTGATGAATTGCCTCGCGAGTTGAAACCGTACAGCGCCAACAACTTTTCGTATGCCTACTTCCTTTGCACGCTCGGCGCTGCGGGCGGTGGTGAGATTAACGAAATTAACGCAGGCGATCAGCAAGATGAATACTGCAATGACGGAGAAGATATACACGTTATTGATATTGCCCGTAACGAACCCACCGCGTGTTGATTTCAAATACACATCCAGTAGAGGCTCGAGACTCAGGTAATCCTGCATCTGTAATTTTTTTGCCTCCTCGCCATGATGAAATTCCATGAATGCGGGAAATTTTGCTTCTACCGCTTTGGCATTTGTATTTGGTTTGAGCAGGAGATAAGTTATGCCCGTATGATTGGTCCATTCGCTGTCGGAAGTAGGTTGTCCATAAATAAGCTTGTACGACGACATCGACACAAACATATCTGCTTCTATCTGCGAATTCTTTGGTATGTCCTTCATCACACCGGTAATCTTTGCATTGATTGCCGCGCCGGTCAATTGAACCTGTTGTCCCAACGGGTTTGCCTTGCCAAAATATTTTTTTGCGGCAGTTTGAGAAATTACAATACTCATTGGTTCTTTCAGCGCCGTATTCTTATCGCCGGCGATCAATGGAAAATCGAATACATTGAATAGTGTTGAATCGGCAAGAACCGTTTTTTTCTCCTGGAACTTTACATCACCTTTATGCACGAGAAATTCATCCTGGCCTAACCGCACCGCATCCTCTACTTCGGGAAATTCCCTTTTGACATTAATCGCGATCGGGCTTGTGGTATATGCCTGTTTTATCGTTTCACTTGGCGTCTTTGTATCGGTCACCACCCGGTAGATACGATTCGCTTTGCTGTGAAATTTATCATAACTCGTTTCAAAGCTTACATACAGGTAAATAAGAAAGCAGGCGGAAATACCTACGGCCAGCCCCAGGATATTGATAAATGAAAAAGCTTTATGTCTCCACAAACTTCTGAAGGCTGTTTTGATATAATTTTTGATCATGACTTTTACTTTATAAATAATTTGTTCAAAAAATCAGTTGTCGTTTGCCCGATGTTGCCGGAGCAGTGCCGCAATGTCGGCGTATCCTCTTCGTTCTGCCCAGGCTAACGGTCTCGCCCAGGTTGGATTCGACGGCAATTGTGTGTCCGCTTTCCTTTTTAGTAACAATTCAACCATTTCTTTCTTGCCATACTTTGCTGCATAACCTAACGGCGTTGAATAAAATTCTTCATCGACTGCATTTATATCCGCCCCGCGTTCAATAAACAGAATAGTATTATTTACATCACCTCTTTTTGCAAAATGGTGAAGCGGTGTAATACCCAGCCAGTTTTTAAAGTTTGGATTCATTCCCTGCTGAAACAAAAATTCAGTAAGCTCACGGGACTTGATAGTATCCTGAGGCCCCTGGCCCGCGACACCCACTGCAATCTTTTTGGCAAGATCAGGCCGATAGCGCAGCATCAACCGGACAAAGGACTCATGTCCCTGTCCCGCTGCACATTCAAGTGCATATGCATCATTCGCTTTTGCCGGATTGGCATCGAATACGGCAGCCGCCGTCTGTATATCGCCCATGTATGCAAGCAGGTTAACCGATCTCGCGGCACCATAAGAGCAAAGCAGCTCAATCATTGACTGATCCTTATTTGCAATAGCAGCACTTAATGTATCTGCTGAACTTTCAATCGGCACATTTGGATAAGCACCATGTTCCAGTAACAATTTTACAATCTCTTTATGTCCATAAACTACGGCAGAATGCAGCGCGTGACCTTTTGGTGCAATTCCTTCTTCGGGAAGATTCGGATCGGCACCCCGATTCAATAATAATTGAACAATATTGATATGCCCACCGATCGCGGCATTTTTCAATGGTGCACCTGAGCCGGGATAGTAAGTAATATAATCGGATGGGCGATTAACGAGTGAAGGATCTTCGTCTAATAATTCACGGACACGATCAATATTTCCTTTTAACGCGGCCATACAGATATCGACATATGCACCTCTTTCAACCAGCAACTTATATATATCATTCGGCGTAGCGGTGGTGTCTTTTGGAACATCACGCCATCCCCGGTAACTATAATCCCCATTCGTTAATTGTAACGGTCTTGCTCCGTCAGATCGTTTGGCATTTATATCGGCACCGTGTTTCAACAATTCATCAATCATATCCGGTTGTCTCGACATTGTGGCCCAATGAATGGGTTGATTTGTATTTTCGTCCCGTTCATGTATTAAGTCAGGAGAATCTTCCAGTAAAACTTTTACTTTTTCAATATCCCGGTCACGGATAGCCGCTGCAACCACTCCGCCGTTATGCATACCCAGTTTTGCGCCTATCGCTTTTTCAAGCAGCAACTGTATCTCGGTATAACCCCTGTCTTTGGCTATTTGTAATAACGTGTCATCCGTTCCTGAACCGACGGGACTTGCACCTTTTTCCAGGAGGCAGATAACTACCGCGGGCTGATTTTCACGTACCGCAAATGACATCGTATTGCGGTAGTCATATTCAGAACGGACAAGTGATGGATCTTTTTCCAATAACGATTTGATCGTGTGCACATCGCCTTTCACTGCAGCGCAAAACATCTCCCATACATCTGTTCCGATCCCTGTTGACCAGAACAAAGGTTCCTGTTTGCTGAGTGCTTCAGGTCTTGTCATGTTTTATATCTCCATCATTCTGTTCGTAACGACTTCACCGGGTTCGCCAATGCCGCTTTAATCGCCTTAAAACTAACAGTAATCAATGCTATCAACAAGGCAATAATACCTGCAACGACAAACATCCACCAGCTGATATTAATTCTGTATGCAAAATCCTGTAACCATTTATACATTACCCACCAGGATAACGGAAACGCGACAACGCACGAAATCAGAACCAGTTTTACAAATTCTTTGGATAACATGGTTGTTACCTGTGATACACTTGCGCCTAATACTTTGCGGATGCCGATTTCTTTTGAGCGTTGTTCTGCTGTATAGGTGGCCAGTCCAAATAAACCCAAACACGCAACCAGGATTGTCAGCAGGGCAGAGATATTCAATATAGTGCCGGTCTTTTGTTCGGCTGCGTATGTTTTATTATACATGTCGTCCAAAAATCCATAGTCCATCGGGTCTTCCGGTCCAAAGCTTTTCCATCTTTCTTTGATTGTGGCCAGCAGGCCTGCAACATCTTTTGATTTCGTTTTTATAATTAAACCCGAACCGGGATTCAATACCATTAATAACGGTGAGATTGCTTCGTGCAATGATTTGAAATGAAAATCTTTTACGATACCGACAATTGTAAAGGGAACATTAGTACCACGAACACTGTTCTGACGCACAATACGTTTGCCCAATGCATCATTATCATTTTTAAATCCGAATGCTTTTACAGCCGATTCATTCATGATCATGGCAAATGAATCGGTAGAGAATTGCGGCGAGAAATTTCTTCCTGCAGCCATTTCAATACCTAACGCGGGAATATATCTTTCGTCCACTCCATACTCTAAAGATTTCGTCAGTTCATTTTCTTTTCCTTCGGGATAACCCAATGCATTATTATTATCACTATATCCTGCCGGGCGGTAACTGGAAATAGTTACGTTGGCAACGCGTGAATCTCTCAAAAGCTCATCTCTCAATACCTTTTCATTATTGCCCAGCTGGTATGAATTATTGATGACGAGCAGACGTTCTTTATCGTAACCCAGTTTTTTGTTGCGGATATATTTCATCTGCTGGTACACGATGATCGTTCCGGTGATCAGGCTAACGGAGATGAAGAATTGAAAAACAACAAGACTGCTTCTTAAACCATAGCTTTTTGTACCGGCGCTTAATTTTCCTTTTAATGTGGCTATTGGTTTGAACGAAGAAAGGTAAAATGCAGGATACGTTCCCGCAAGTATGCTCACTAACAATCCCAATAACAAAATACTCCCCACACGGGCTATACTAAAACCGGCAACCAAACTTTTACCGGATAAGGAATTAAATACCGGTAACGTAATCTGTATTAGTACAGCGGCAAGCAGCAACGCAATAAAAGTGATCAATAATGATTCTAAAAGAAATTGTTTAACCAATTGAAGTTTGCCTGAGCCCATTACTTTTCTTACACCCACTTCTTTTGCTCTTTTTGATGCACTGGCTGTAGAAAGGTTAATGAAATTAATACAGGCGATCAGCAACATAAAGACGGCAACTGCACTGAAAATATACACATAAGACATATCGCCACCCGGTTCCATTTCATAATTGCTGGGATAATTTGCCAAATGAATCTTTGTCAAGGGTTGCAATACAAATCCAAGATCATTGCCTTTGGATCGGAATTGCGACAGGCTTAATCCCATGGCCTGCTGTATCTGTGGCCCCATATATTTTTCTACCATCGCCGGAAATTTTGCTTCCAGCTTTTTATAATCATATCCTTTCTTCAAAACGATATAAGTAAACATACCGGAAGCCATCCACGTCGGATCTTTTGCGTAAGGGAGACTCGACATTGCAACAAACATGTCGAAATGAAAATGCGAGTTGGCTGGAATCTTATTGATAACGCCGGTCACCTTGCACAGTGTATTACTGCCATCGTTGACGGTGAGTAATTTTCCAAGCGGTTCTTCATTGCCAAAATATTTTCGCGCTGCATCTTTTGTAATGACAATCGAATTTGGTTCGATTAATGCCGTCTTTGCATCTCCTTTTATAAAAGGGATAGTAAATACGCTGAAGAAATTTGAATCTGCCAACGCCACCTGGTCATCTTTAAAAGACCTGTTCTTATACGTTATTTTTGGTTTACCTGACTGGTGGAGCCGGGTTGCTTCTTCCACATCCGGAAAGTCTCTTTGCAAAGCGCCGGCAACCGGTGGCATCACATTACTTTCATTAATTTTTCCACCATTGATCGTTGCTTTGAAAGCAATGCGGTAGATCCTGTCTGCTTTTACATTAAACCGGTCATAACTCAACTCATCCTGCACATACAGCATAATGACAAAACAGACGGTAATACCGATCGATAAACCCATTATATTAATAAATGAAAATGCTTTGTTTTTCAGCAAATTTCTCCAGGCGATCTTGAAATAATTTTTTACCACGACTAATGTTTTAAATGTTCATAATAATTTTTAGCTCAATGGTTGATGTTGGACAAACGAAACACAATTTCACAGGAGGGTTTAATGGTTTATAGGGTTCCTTATTTACATTTTTAACTACATAACACGACATTCACTATTCATCACTCACTCCGTTCGCAATGACTTCACCGGGTTTGCCACCGCCGCTTTTATTGCCTGGAAACTCACCGTTATCAATGCTATCAACAGCGCCATCATTCCCGCTATGGCAAATATCCACCAGTATATTGTTGTTCTGTATGCATAACCCTGCAGCCAATTGTTCATCAACCACCAGGTAACCGGGAAAGCAAAAAGACAGGCTACGGTAACCAATTGCAAAAATTCTTTCGCTAATAATCCGGCCAGTTCCATAACGGAAGCACCGAGCACTTTGCGAATACCTATTTCTTTTGTGCGGCGCTCTGCAGTATATGCAGCGAGGCCGAATAAGCCAAGGCATGAAATAAAAATGGCCAGCATTGCAAACACGCCTGCCAATTTCCCAATGAGTGTTTCAGAAGAGAACATGACGTCAAAATCCTGATCAGCAAATTTGTATTCAAACGGGAAGCCGGGATTCCCTGCCTTCATTACATCTTCCATTTTTTTCAGGGCTCGCGACAGATTCACATTCTGTTTTACCCGTACCGCCATTACCGTAGCGCTGTAACCACCATTCAATAAAACAAGCGGCGCACCTTTACCATATACATCATTGTAGATAAAATCTTTAATAATACCCACCACCGGAAGTTTATACGTTCCGGCATTTATTATACTTCCCACCTTTCCTTCTTTACCCATCAGTTGTGCCATGCTTTCGTTAATGATAACATGATTGGTATCTGCATTCGCCGGGTAAAAATCCCTGCCTTCAAGTAATTTCATATGCATGGTTGATATGTATTCGCTGCTGACAACATTTGAATGAATGGGCAGTTTGGCATTCGGATTTTTGCCTTGCCAGCTGAATCCATCACCATAACTATATACATGCAAAGCGTCGTGCAGGCTTGTTGCTGCATTTTCTACATATCCCGTTGCAATAAGACTGTTTTTAAGTTCGCTGAAATGATCTTTCATGTTGCCCTGCAGATTCATGTACAGTAAATTATTTTTACTATACCCAAGATCCCTGTCTTTGATATGCTGTACCTGCTGGTAAATAATTATAGTCGATATAATCAGTATAACAGATGCGCTGAACTGTGTTACCACAAGGCCTTTACGGATAAAGACAGCGCTGGCAGAACTTTTTAACTTTATACCTTTTAAAACCTTTATAGGGTTAAATGATGACAGGTAGAACGCAGGGTAACTTCCGGCGATCAATCCTGCAATGATTCCGATAGCTAAAATGGAAATAAGATGTAACGGGTTAAATAAATCAAGGGACAATTGTTTTTGTACAAGCGTATTGTAAAACGGCATCAGTACGTACAGCAATACTACAGCAAGTATCACAGCAATAAACGACATCAAAAGCGATTCGCTGATAAACTTCCCGATCAGTCCTTTTTTGCCTGCACCCATTACTTTCAATACGCCTACTTCTTTCGCACGCTGCTCTGACCGGGCGGTCGCAAGGTTCATAAAATTGATACAGGCGATAAGCATTATTATAAATGCGATCGTTGAAAAAAGTTTTACGTATTTGATGTTGCCGCCATCCTGTACACCATTTGTAAAATTGCCGCGCAGGTGCCAGTCGTTCATGCTGAATAAAAAACATTGATTGGTGGAACCACTTACTTTAGTGCCTAAATAGTTGCGCAGTTTTTTATTGATAGCTGCGCGGTTAGCGGTTGATGAAAGTTCAACTATTGTTTCTGTCAGGTTATTAGTCCATGGTTTTAACCAGGTATTTGCATTCTCCCATGTTTCATAGGGAGAAAGCCAATGAAAACGATAATAACAATTTGCCGGCAAATCTTTAAATACTCCTGTCACTGTATAAAGCCCGTCTACGCTATAAGCGCCTTTGGCATTCATGTTTAGTACTTTGCCGACCGGGTTGTTGTCTCCAAAAAATTTTTTCGACATTGATTCACTGATCACAACTGACTGAGGATCGTTTAATGCCGTAGCAGGATTACCATAAATAAACGGCAATGAGTACATGGAAAGGACGGACGGATCTGCATACATTCCATTTTCTTTAATGGTCTTGTCGCCCAATACAACCAGTTCATCCATTGCCCAACTGAGACGGCCACTATTCACAATGCCGGGTATGTCTGCTTTTAATGCGGCAGCGAGCGGGCCGGGTGTGGAACCGTTCGTGGATATGCCTGCATCACTTTTTTCATTCTGCATAACATGATACAGGTAATCACGCTTCGCAAAATTGTGATTGAAAGTAACCTCGTCTTCAACCCACAAAAGTATCAATGCGGCACACGCAATACCTACAGCCAAACCAAAAATGTTTAAAAAGCTGTACGTTTTATTCTTCCATAAATTGCGGAACATTGTTTTTACATTGTATCCCACAGAAAAATAATTTTTTAACATAGAGAAAAGTTTGTTTGTTTTTCAAGCTATTTATCTGAAAGTCCGAAGTCAGTGGAACTGGCTGCCCGGCTTCTGGGTTCTAGGTTCTCCCGTCTTTATTCTGTTCTCAATGATTTCACAGGATTTGCTACTGCCGCTTTTATCGCCTGGAAGCTGACCGTAATCAATGCTATTACTACTGATGAAACTCCCGCCATTATAAATACCCACCAGGTAATATTCGTCCGGTATGCAAAATCCTGCAGCCAATGATTCATAAAATACCAGGCAATTGGTGATGCAATCACAATTGAAATCAATACGAGTCTTACAAAATCTTTACTCAACATGCTGGTAATATCTATTACACTCGCACCAAGCACTTTGCGTATTCCGATTTCTTTTCTTCTTCTCTCTGCTGTAAACATTCCTAAGCCAAACAATCCCATACAGGAAATAAAAATGGTGATACTCATGGCGACATTTACCAACCATATCGTTTTGTTTTCCGGTTCATATAACCAGCTGATCGACTCGTTGAGAAAATTGTAATTAAAAGGCAAACCAGGAAATACTTTTTTCCATTGTGTTTCGATCGTTGCCAGTGTTGCCTTAACATTCTTTATATTTTTTTCGCCACCGGCCAGTTTAATAGCAACACCTGATATTCTCTCCGGAGCATTTTCAATAACGACCGGTTGAATAGCTTCGCGAAATGAACCGGTATGGTAATCTGCCACAACGCCAACGATAGGGTAGGGTATTTCTTGCTGGTGAACCTGGTAAAGTAACTTGCCTATGGCGTCGTGCGGGTTCTCAAATCCAAGTGTCTTTGCATAAGTTTCATTAATTACCAATTCCTTCAGGCTATCGCTTTGCAGCATATTTCTGCCGGCGATGATTTTCATTTGGTAAAAAGGAATAAACTCATTGTTGCCAATATCGGCCAATACGGGACGGCTATCTGCTTCTTTGTCTTTGTATTTAAAATTATCTATGTTCTGAGCGAAGCCCATTGGTGCAGTTCCCTGCAGTATTGCATGACTTACACCGGGTATTTGCTTACAATTCTCTGCAAACACTTTCAGTTTGCCTTCGTGATCGCTCCAGTTATTGATCGTTATGATCGCATCCGTATTAAATCCTTTATCAGCGTTGCTCATAAAACGTATTTGTTTGCCAATGACAAGAGCACCGATAATAAATACCAATGAAAAAGTAAATTGGAATACGATTAATGCTTTTCTCAGGTTTATTTTATCTGTTCCTTTTTGTACGGCAGCTCCTTTTAAACTGAGAACAGGTAAGTAAGCAGCCAATACTCTCGACGGGTAAAAGCCTGCCAAAAGGGTTGTGATCAATGTAATTGCCGATAAAAAGATCAATGAAGTTGATTCAAACGGATGAAAAGTAACGTTGCCCGGTATGTACGAGGAAAATGCAGCAAGTACTGGTTTCACCAGTAACACCGAAAGAATGACAGCTAATAAGGTAAGTACGAATGTCTCGGTTAAAAACTGGTATACGATCTTTGTTTTGTTACTGCCGAGTACTTTCCGTACACCAATTTCCTTTGCTCTCTGTACAGACTGGGCTGTAGATAAGTTAATAAAGTTAACGGCGGCGATCAGCAGAATGAATGCGGCAAGACCCATCAATGCATATAACAGCGGCATATAGGCTTTCCGGAAATTATCGCCATCATCACCACGGTTAAGTGTATCAGAAAAATGAATAGCCGTGATCGGTTGAAGATACATGCTGAGTTTTGACCCGGCGTTTTGAAATTTTACATGGTCTTTGATATAAGCAGTGAACCGTGCATTTATCTGTGCAGCCGTTGTTCCCTTTGCTAATTTTACAAATGCCATAGAGCGATGGGGGCTTAAACTGCTCCAGTCCTCAACCGGGATATCTTTTTTTAAAAAGCTATGCGTCGCTGTTTTGATGGAGATAAAATCGGTAAACCCAAAATTTGTATTTCCAGTCCAGTCTTTAACAATGCCTGAAACATTGACCGGCAGTGAATCTTCATAGATTACCTTCTTGCCAATCATTTGTTGAAGCGGGATATCACCGAAATATAGCTTTGCCCTTTTTTCTGACAGCACTACTTTGTACGGTTCACTTAAAGCCGTTTTTGCATTACCAACAAGCCATTGGTAGTTGAAAATGTCAAAGTATTCGGGGCCGGTAATAATGTTTGTTGCTGACCATGAATCCTGCGTTCCAATCCTGCCTCCGAATTTTTTTGCGGGTTTATCACCATCAGGTATGCTGACTCCTTCACTGTATAAATAAAAAGCAGCGGTAGCTTCAAATCCGGGTATTTGCTTTTGAAACCCGGCTACATCGTTCATGGGGCTGTTTAAAAAATCTTTTGACCCGTCGCTTCGCTGCAGTTCTCCCACGATGCGGTATATGCGCTCTTTATCCGGATGAAATTTATCGAAACCAAGATCGTAGCTCGTCATAAGGTAAATAACAATACATGCACAGATACCCAGGGCAAGCCCCAATACATTAATTGCTGTATACACTTTATGCCGGCTGATATTGCGCCAGGCAATAATGAAATAGTTTTTTATCATGGCAAAAGTTTATCAGTTTTTCAAACTCCTGGTTTCGTTATCACTGCCGTCTCACAAGGGGATAGAGGATGCTTTATTATTCGGATTCCGGTATCACCAGACCTGCGATTATTACTCACGTCTTACGACTACTCTGTCCTCAACGACTTCACCGGGTTAGCCACTGCCGCCTTTATGGCCTGGTAGCTGACCGTTATAAATGCGATCAACAATGCAACAAAGCCTGCGACGCCGAATATCCACCAACCTATATTTATACGATACGCAAAATCCTGTAACCATTTATCCATTGTCAGCCATGCAATAGGTGTTGCAATTAAGATTGCGATCAAAACCAGTTTTACCAAATCCTTCGCAAGCAATACAACAATGCTGCTGACATTGCTGCCCAGAACCTTGCGGATACCAATTTCTTTGCGCCGCTGCTCGGCGGTAAAGGTTATCAATCCAAAAAGGCCAAGACATGCAACAACGATGGCCAGTATCGTAAATGTCATCAACAGCTTGCCCTGCATTTTTTCTGATTTGTATTGGCGGGAAAAGTTTTCATCAAGGAAATTATATTCAAAGGGATTGACAGCATCGAACTTCCGGAACACAGATTCGACATGCTGAAGACCTGCGGTCATGTTTTTGCCGCTGATCCGTACATAAATATTGTCTTTGTCACCATTTGACAACGGAAGCTTCACAATCAACGGTTCTATTTTATGTTGCAGTGAATAAATATTGAAGTCCTTCACCACTCCACCTACTTCATATATTTTCGGATTACCGGCAGTATCTCTTCCCATCTGAATTTTTTTACCAACCGCCTCTTTCCATCCTTCTTTAGTTGCAAGTGTTTCATTGACCAAAACAATTTTGTCTTTATCTGTGCTCATGTTTACCGAAAAATTGCGGCCCCCCGCAATTTTTGCCTGTAGTGTATTGATAAAATCTTCATCGGCTACCAATACATTGGCCATCCGGTCCTTGTCACTGATCTTACCGTTTTGTTCTTCCGGCCGGTAGTCCTGTGCACCGAGACTATTCACACCGATCGGGTTACCCGCTGCCGCTGCACTTTCTATCAATGGGTTCTTTAATAACTCCGTTTTTATCAATTGAACTTTATTTCGTGAATCTTCATTATTTAAATGATATGTCAGCACTTGTTTTTTATTAAAGCCGAGGTCCTTTCTATTTACAAATTGCAATTGCTGGTAAATGATAAGGGAACCGGCAGTCATCGCGATGGTAATGACAAACTGAAACACAACCAATGACTGGCGGAAACGAAGATTACCTGAATGATTTCCGATTAAACCTTTCAACGACGGAATCAGTTTGAAGCCGGAGAGAAAAAATGCCGGGTAAATTCCGCTCAGGCATCCCGTTATTACCGCAAAGCCGCTGCACAAAGCAATGGTTTGCCATACACCGGGCTGCCATATGCCTTCATTTTTGCCGGTAAACAGGAGAAACCAGGGCATCGAAATTTTTACCAGCAGCAAAGCAATCATGGAAGCGATAAATGTTATTACTATCGACTCCGACAAAAACATCGTTATCAACTGCCATCGGCTGGATCCATTTACTTTACGTACACCGATTTCTTTTACCCTTAACACCGAACGCGCTGTAGATAAATTCATATAATTGATCGATGCAATGATCAATATCAACATGGCTACAAGCGAAAATATGATCACATAGCGAAGGCTGCCATTGGCGCCCATTTCAAAATCCAGGTTTGAACGGAGATGTATAGACGTAAGCGGCTGCAGTTCCAGATGATAATTCACTTTGCCGGCTGCCCGTTCCATATCTGCACGCAGGTATTTGTCAAAAAAGGAAGGGAGCTTGGCATTGAGTTTATTAATGTCAGCGCCTTTGTTCAGCAACAGGTAGGTATACAGGTAAGATTGACCCCATTGCCCATTATCGGTAGCGTACATACGACGAACAGCGCTGAACCGGAAATGAGAATTGGCCGGCACATCTTCTATGACGCCTGTTACAAGATTGCCATCATTGGTACCGAAAGCAATGGTTTTATCAACAGCTATTGATGCGTCGCCAAAAATCTTTTCTGCCAGCGATTTTGTAATGACAATCGATTGAGGTTTGTCCAAAGCACTCTCGCCGCCGTAAAGGAATTTATAACTGAACACACGAAAGAAACTGCTGTCCGCAAATAAAACATCCCCCGTTTTGATATGTTTATCGCCGTAAGATATAGTTCCGCCGCCTTCCATATCCAGTCTCACCGCGTCCTGTACTTCCGGGTATGTACTTTTAAAAGCTTGTGCAAACGGCGATGAAGTCAGGGGGAGGTTGAAACTACCGCCACTCCATTCTGCATGCTGGGCAATGCGATAGATTCGATTGGCGTTGGCATGATAGCGGTCGTAGTTTAGTTCGTCCTGCACATAAAGCATAATGAGCCAGCAGGCAGCCAGCCCGATCGCCAGTCCCCCGATATTGATAAAGGAGAATACCTTATTACGGGCCAGGTTTCTTATCGCCGTGGTGAAGTAATTTTTGAGCATAATAACCGTCTTTGCGTGTGAATGTATAATCCGTTCAATCGCTATGCCACATGCCAAATGGTTGTAACACAACCGCTACGGAAACAGCTGTACGCTAAAGATGTACGAAAGTGAACAGTCGGGCGTTCGTGGCCGGACGGTTGCAAACTGTTTTTTCGAAAATTAAGGTATGTTTTTATTGATTGAATTATTTTGAAACAGTAAGACAGCAAGGTTGCTATGTGCCATACCTGTTGTTTACCCCAACCATTTCTATCGTACAAAGCTGGTTACTGAAAGACTGAAGGGGTCTGTTTACTTTGCTGTCCCGATCCACCCTCAAAATGTCGCGTTCACCCATCATTGCTTTCAATGAATGTATTCACCTTTGTATAGTCAAACCAATTCACACTACAACCGAAATCAAAATAACTGAAATGAAAACGGGAAATACTGTAAAGGCAATTGTCCTCCTGCTATTAATGCAAATCGCATTAGCCGCTGTTTGTTTGGCGCAGCAGGCCGCCAATACGAAAACTACATTGAAAACGTCTGGCTATGCACCGGTAAACGGCATAAAAGTGTATTATGAAGTGCATGGAGAAGGAAAGCCGCTTGTTCTTCTTCATGGCGCTTATATGACGATCAATCTCAACTGGGCACAACTGATACCTGAACTCGCAAAAACAAGAAAAGTAATTGCCCTGGAAATGCAGGGACATGGACATACGGCGTATAGCGACAGGACAATGAGTTTTCCGGCACTTGCAACTGATGTAGCCGGAGTTATGAAATTTCTGAAAATAGATAGCGCCGATGTTGTTGGATACAGCTTTGGGGGTACGATTGCCTATCAACTTGTAATTCAAAACCCGGAGCTTGTAAAAAAATTAATCATTATTTCTTCTACGTATAAAACGGATGGATGGCAGCAGGAAGTAAGAAGCGCGTTTGATATGATGAGACCCGAATTCTTTGACGCTTCACCTTTGCAAGCCGAATACGTGAAAGTGGCGCCTGATACATCCAATTGGCATAAGTTCGTTGGAAAGATGATTGAGATGACTAAGAAAAGCTTTAATCTCGGTGATGAAAATATTAAAAAAATAAAATCACCGGTTTTAATCATCTGTGGCGATAACGACGGAATTGATAAAGAAGTATTGGTGAATACATATAAAATGCTCGGGGGCACCGTGGTTGCCGATATGGCTGGTGTTCCAAAATCACAGCTGGCGATTATTGCAGGGAAAGGTCATGTGAGCCTGATGATGGATACAGACGCTATTCTTTCAAATATAAATTCATTTTTGAAGTAGGAGGTTAGCGTTTCACGCAGAGACGCGGAGATGATTTAAATAGGTTCACTCCCTGTGAGCCCTGTGTCTCTGCGTGAAATCAAATATTACTCTTTGGAAACTTAGACATCAACTCTTGCGCTCTCTTATTGCAATAACGGTCAGTACAGCTGAAAGAAATAATGAGCCAGCCATAAAAATATAAGAAGCGCTGAAACCACCTGTCGAGCCATTCAAATAACCAACAAGATAAGCGCCGGCGAATGATCCCAGCGCACCGAAACTATTGATCAATGCAATAGCTCCGCCGGCAACATTGGAAGGCAGTAGTTCTGCAATAGCAGCAAAGAAAGGTCCGTAAGGTGCATACATAGCGGCGCCGGCAATGATGAGGAGAGTAAAAGACAACATAAAATTTCCTGTACCAACCAAATAAGATCCATAAAACGCAACTGCGCCGATGAGCAACGAAGGCCAGATAAAAATTTTACGCTTTACTGCTTTATCAGAAAACCAGGAGGTAACCAACATGCTGATTACAGCAAAAATATATGGTACGGAAGATAGCCATCCGGTTTTTACAATATCCATATCCGGTGCCGCTTTGATGATAGAAGGCAGCCACATTACAAAACCATACACACCAATGCTCCACAATGCATATTGAAAACACAAGAGAATAACTGCTTTGGATTTGAAAGCCTCCGCATAATTCTTTACCGGTTTTATTCCCTGTTGTTCTTTTTGCAGCAGTTCTTGCAGGGATTGCTTTTCATCGTTTGTTAACCAACGGGCATCTTTGGGTTTATCATTCACCAAAAACCACCAGAAAAAGGCCCAGATAATAGCCGGGGCACCTTCCAGGATAAACATCCACCGCCAGCCAACAGCATGAATCAAATAACCCGAAAGAATAGACATCCAGAGTATGGTAACCGGGTTGCCCAGAATTAAAAAAGTGTTTGCCCTGGAACGCTCCTGTTTGGTGAACCACCGGCTCAGCAATACCAGCATTGAAGGCATGACGGCACTTTCGGTGACACCCAGCATAAATCGTATGACCATCAACGTTTGAATGTTGCTGATCAACCCTGTTGCCATCGCCAATACGCCCCACGCAATCAATGACCAGAAAATTAATTTACGTGCACTTTTGTTAGCTGCATAATGCGTACCGGGTACCTGGAAGAAAAAATAACCGAGAAAAAATAAGGAGCCTAATAAAGAAGATGTAGCCGCCGTGATCTTTAAATCTTCGGCCATACCGCCGGCTGCGCCAAAGCCAAAGTTGGCGCGGTCAAGATATGCGAGACTGTACGTAATAAAGGCCACCGGTATCATCCGGTACCAACGGGCCCTGGCAATCGTTGTTTTCAATAAACGTTATTTAAGCGAATTTAAAAGCCGGCGGCTGATTATTCCTATTTAATTATGCTTATTGCGAAAAAAATGTAAATTATCTTATGAAACCATCACTGGCTCAAAGCCGAAAACCGGTTATTTTATTTTTGATTCTTGTTTTTGCATTAAGCTCGATATTTTATACGCTTATTATTTCATCGGGGCACCTGGCTGGTGGATTTGGTTTGTACGTTACAGGATTGATGTGGTGTCCCGGCATTGCCGCTGTTATTACAACCATAATTTTGAAAAGACAATTATCCTCGTTAGGCTGGCGATGGGGTAATGCAAAATATGTTTTACAGAGCTATCTTATTCCGTTACTGTATGCTTTTATTGCCTATCTCATCATCTGGGTGATGAACTGGGGAGGATTTTACAATAAGGAATTTGTAAATAAGATAGCGACTGTATTCGGATGGAAAGGTATTCCCGAATGGATATTCATTCTCATTTATTTTATTCTTGGCGGCACGATTGGCATGGTGCGAAGTTCGGCCACTGCTCTGGGTGAGGAAATCGGTTGGCGCGGATTCCTGGTGCCGGAGCTTTATAAAAATTTGGGTTATACAAAAACGTCATTGCTTACAGGTGCTATCTGGTCAGTCTGGCATTATCCTATTTTGCTTTTTGCAGATTATAATAGCGGCACGCCAGCCTGGTATGGATTAACCTGCTTCACCGTTATGGTTATCAGTATCAGTTTTGTTTTTACCTGGTACAGAATGAAATCAGGCAGCTTATGGACGGGTGTCTTGTTACACGCGAGTCATAATTTATTTATCCAATCATTTTTTACTCCGTTGACAAGAGATACCGGCAACACAAAATATTATATAGATGAATTTGGAATTGTATTGCCGGTAGTTTGTTTGTGCTTTGCCGTTTGGTTTTGGAGAAAGCGGTCCGAATTATCTGCATAATTGTATGCCGTTAAATTATTTATCTCCCGGAAATGGTGAGCCTTTATGACAGGTACTGCAGGTAACCGCCAGCGTTGCGCTACCGATGGCAGGGTGATCTATTTTGAAAAAGCGTTTGTTTATTTTACCCGTCATCCTCATCATCTCCCTTGCTATTTTCTTTTCAGGCTTTTCATCACTGGCATAATCAGGTTTGTGCGTGTCTTTGTTTTCGGCATGACAAAACCCGCAGGATACACCCAATCCATCAGCGAAATCATCCACCATGATTTTTGATAATTCCTTCGAGTTGATATTCTTTGGCAACAGTTTTAAATTTTTGAATTCCGGGGGCGGAGCGGATGCAATTGCGCAAACAGTTATTGTTGCAGTAATACCTACTGCCGCCAATATTATTTTTTTGGAGTACATAGTTAAAAAGGAAGAGTTTAATGGTAAATGGAAATATTATTATCCGGTTGATTTATGTGCACACGTTGATTATTTGGTCTGTGCTTTGTTTGAATCTCCTTCCAGCGGCATATCGGTAATCGCCAGCGTGTGATTGTGTTCAACGTATTCAACACTTGTTAAACCAAGCAGGCCTCTTAATTTTTCCGCCGGCACTTTCATAGGTCCGGCTGCAGGGGCAGCACCCGGCGCAGGTTGTGGAAACGCAGTAGATGTTGCCGAATGGAAAGTGATATTGCCTTCTACTTTTAACATTGTTTGATGAATATGTCCGTTTAATACCGATACAGATCCAAAGCGTTTCAGGTACGATAATGCTATGGCACTATCTCTTGTTCCCCATCCCCACTCCGGATAAATCGTCCATAAAGGAATATGCGCAAATACAACGATCGGCGTACTGTCCTGCAATGCAGATAAATCTTTTTTTAACCAATCCAGTTGGTCATTGCCCAATACACCAAGTCCACCTTCGGCAGTATTTACAACATTTACCAACCCAATAAAATGAACACCATTGTAATCAAAGCTATACCAGCCGTCACCACGTGTATCTTTCCCAAACCGCTGCAGGTACGCTTTATTGTTATTATTCAAAACATCATGTTCACCCGGCACATAAAAAATCTTTTCAGTTTTTACACTTTTTAATTCCTGGTCCAGTGTATCGAACTCATCGTCTTGTGCCAGGTGTGTAAGATCGCCTGTGTGTAGCACAAAAGAAGGAAGCCTGGCCATTGCATTGATCTTTGCAATGGTTTCGCGTAACGTACCTGTCACATCAGGATTTGCCGGCTTGCTGAACCCGATATGACTGTCGCTGATCTGCACAAAACTGAAATCACCGTTGGGTATAGATAAATTATTCTTTAAACGGCCCGTATGCTTATCGATTAATTGACTCATGCCGAATGCCTTGAGACTTCCGCCACTCATGAGCCACAATACACCGGTACCCGCCCACGCCATACATTTAATAAATCCGGCCCTGTCAATGCCGTCATCGTTTTCATTCTTTTGAATTAAATCTTTGTTGTCCATAATTAAGTTTTCGATTTGTTTGAAAGGCCAAAACAATAAAAGGTGCGGCTTTTAATCTATTCTTTTACATTAACCATTACTAATTCTTGATTATATCCTGTTTGATCAAGCGGATGGGGTAGGTAGTGTAAAATAATTCATGCTGTCGCCCGCAGTTGTAAGTTTGCATCGTGAAAGACAACATTCAATTGCCCCAACAAAGTAAATGGCTATCAGTTGCAGCATGGATACTGCTGTATGTTTGCTGGCTATTAATTTTTCAAAAAAGAGAATTTGCGTTTTCACGAACGGCAACCGTGCAATTTTGTTATCTCCTATTTATAGCGGCCAATTTTTATTTCAATTTCTATTTTAACATCCCGCGGTTTTTGTTTGCAAAAAAATATTTGCTGTTTGCTGTGTTCTTGGTGGCCGGTATCGCGGTAACAGCATTGTTACGGGTGCCGCTGGCCACGTATCTTAACCGCAACTACTTTATTCCCGGAAAGCCACAACCTGGTTTTGTCACCCTTTTTACAAATTCGATGCTGAATATTGCAATATGGACCATCGTGCTTATCGCGGGCAAATTGATGATCGATCGTTTCCGCGTTCAGCAATATGTTGATGATATTGCCCGGCAAAAGGAGCGTGCAGAGCTTGATTTCTTAAATGCCCAGTTCAACCCGCATTTTTTATTTAACTCAATCAACTCCATTTATGCTCATATTGATAAACAAAATGCAACGGCGCGGAATATGCTGCTAACGTTTTCTGAAATGCTCCGTTACCAGCTATATGAATGTAACAGCAGCAACATAGCGATAGAACGTGAAATGAACTATATAAAAAATTATGTGGAACTGCAGACTGCACGAAAAGATGATACGGTGGCTGTATCGATTAATATCGATGAAAGTGTAAAAGGGTTTACTATTGCGCCGCTATTGTTTATTGCATTTATAGAAAATAGTTTTAAATATGTTGGCGCAGCGGAAGAAAATGAAAAACGGGTGACTATCTCCTTTAAGAAGCGGAACGGCATGTTGACCTTTCATTGCTGCAATACAAAAGAGAAAAACTTTGTCAATAACATCGAACACAAAGGAATTGGTATGTCCAATGCCAAACGCCGGCTGGCATTGCTTTACCCGAAAAAGCATAGCCTGCTGGTTGCCGATACAAATGAAAGCTACGAAGTAAACTTAAATATTCAACTCACATGAAATTGAACTGCATTATCGTAGATGATGAACCTGCCGCACGAAAGGTACTGGAAGAATATATTGAAGACATCGAATTTTTGGTGTTGATTGGAAAAGCGGAAAATCCCCTGAAAGCCGGCGCTTTGCTGGCCAATAATAAAGTTGACCTGATGTTCCTGGACATTAATATGCCGAAGATGAGCGGTATTGAATTTCTGCGAAGTTCTGCGGAGTTGCCAATGACTATTTTAACAACGGCTTATTCTGAATATGCATTGGAGGGTTTTGAATTGGATGTATTGGATTACCTGGTGAAACCTTTTTCGGCAGAACGATTTTTAAAGGCCTGTATCAGAGCGAAAGAATATTATGAAGTAAAAAACAAACCCACAGATAATACGGATACTTCCCAACCGGACAATTACTTTTTTGTGAAATGCAACGGGAAAATTGAAAAGATTGTTTATGACGAATTATTGTATGTAGAAGCCATGTTGAATTATGTCGTATTGCATATGGGCGATAGGAAAATGATGGTTTACCTGACGATTAAAGGAATTGAAGATCAATTGCCGCGTAGCTTGTTTTTGAAAATACATAAATCAACGATCATCAATACCACGAAAGTCAAATCAATTGAAGGCAATGAGATTGACCTGGGCAAAGCAAAGGTGACGATCAGCCAGAACCTGCACGATGTGGTGATGAAAGAAATATTGAAGGATAAAATGATAAAAAGATAAAGCTGGTTCATCCAAATTAAAAAAACCGCCTCAACGTTCAGGCGGTTTTTTTAGTTGAATCATCTTTCACATTATCGTTGTATAATCATCTTTTCAGTTCTGATTATTTTTCCTTTCACATCATTGATCTTCAGGATATAGATACCGGCACTCAGCTCATTAATTGCAACACGTGTTGAAAGATTAAGTATCGCCTGCTTTTTGACAAGTCGTCCTGTAATATCAAACAATTCCATGGCCCTGCCTTTTTCATTGCTGTAGTTATATACAACAAAATAGTTGGTGGCAGGATTCGGATACACATCCAGTGTTCTGTCTCTCAGATCATTTGTAAACGGTGCCTGGTTGGCTATATCATTCATTATTCTGCCCGATGGCGATTGATAGGTAAACTCCAGGATACTTCCCGGGTTCGCCGGTACTGTTGTTACATTTCCCGTAGGGCCCGATGTAGAACCGCTGGAGTCGCAGGCCACATAAATTTTTAAACCATCCGGTGATACAACTACATCTCTGAATCTACCCAGCCCTTTGAAGTAATTGATCGTATCGGATATAATGAACGTACCATCATTACTCAATTTGAATCGTGCAATGGTGCCTGCTTTTAATTCTGCCACAAGTATAGAATTCTGCCAGCCGGGTATCGCGTTGCTGCCATAAAAATCGGTACCTGATGGTGCTGTCGATGGCCAGGTCATGTTATTTGTAGTCGAATCCGGGGGATTAGTAACCGGAAACAAAGATCGTATTGGTTCTTTTACATTCAATGTTGTACAATTATTCTGCTCATTTATTATCCGTACGCCACCGATATATCTTCCGTTATAATTATTATCACAGAAGCCTGCTACATAAGGCCAGCCGTAGTTACGCCCCTGTTCAATTATATTCAATTCATCATCACTATAAGGACCATGTTCACTACTGTATAAGATGTCCGCGCCATTTACATTTCCCCAAACAAGTCCCTGCGGATTGCGGTGACCGAATGAATACACCGCCGTTTTTTGACCCGAAATACTGAATGGATTATCCGATGGTATCCATGAGCTTCCTTCAGGCTCTGTATTCAAACGAAGTATTTTGCCCTCGTAGATTGAAAGATCCTGCGCATTGTTTGGCCTGGCGCTGTTATCAAATTGACCGGCGCCCATATCACCCACTGAATAATACAATTTTAAATCGGGCCCTATCGCCAATCGTGCCGAATTGTGATCGTTGCTGCCGGGAATATTTTCCAGTATTGTAACCGGTTGCCCCAACGATCTTGCCACCGAATCGTAAGTATACCGTTCAATTCTCGTTTTGCGAACGGTAGAACTCAGCGATTGGTAGGTATAGGAAATATAAACATACGGCTTACCCTGCCGGAATTGCGGATGCAATGCAAGTCCGAGTAATCCATCCTGTCCGCCCACATTTACAAATTTGGAACCCAATGTTAATACAATCCTTTTAACACCGGTAGCCGGGTTCACAAAACTAACGGTGCCGCCAAACCGCTCCGTATACCAGATATTATTGTCGGGGCCATATACGAGGTCGTGCGGCATACGTTGATTGCCAATGACGGTACGTTGTGTGAAGGTTTCAAGTACCGGGTTGGGCAAAAGTGTAGTCACATTTAATGGAGTGCCCGGTCCACTTGTGTTTCCTGCTGCGTCTTTCGCTACTACTGTCATCGCATAGGTATTACCCGCAACAACACCTGTTATGTTATATCTTGTTGTTGTTACCAGCGAGCTGTTTATTTTCACGCCGTCGCGGTATACATCATAGCCGGTTACGCCCACATCATCAGTTGACGGTGACCATAACAGGGTAAATGAAGTTTGCGCCATAATGGATGAAGAAAGATTCGTTGGTGCAGTAGGTGCAGTTGTATCCGGTGCACCCGACGTAACACTAATGGTGCCACTTGCAGCAGAATTACCGGCAGCATCTTTTGCTACCACATACATTGCATAACTGGTAGATGCTGACAACCCGGTAACATTAAACGAAGTTGATGTAACATTCGCAGAATTAATTTTCACATTGTCGCGGTATACATCATAGCCGGTTACTGCTACATTATCTGTTGCGGCTGTCCAGGATAGCGTAAATGATGTTTGCGTAATAGCGGATGCGGTTAAGTTAGCGGCGGGAGTCGGAGATTGTGTATCAGGAATGATAACCAGCAACTGGGAACCCGGGATTACCTCGCTCGGTGCGGTTGTAGATTGTCCCGGTTTTGCCCAGCCAACAGCGAGATTGTCACCTCCGGTTCCTTCTTTCATTAACGCTTCCACATAATAATTCTGACCGAAGGTGAGCGTGATAGCAGCAGATTTTTGTGTAGTAAACTTGTTCCACTCCCTTGAGTTTGTATAGGAAGTATGATAAGCTATTTTTTGCTTATTCGCGCTACTGCTGGTTGTGCTGAGCCAAAGTTCTACGTTATCATCGCCGGCAATCCAGAACGTATACGAACCGGTTGCAGGCGGGCAGATATATCCATATACCTTCATTCCATAATTATCTCCTGTATTGGTCGGTATTTCAAAGCTTGTCAACGTGCCTGTATTCGTCGGGTTATTGGGATAATTGGCATTTGATGTGAGATTGCTCACAGCAGTTCCCGTTATATTCGTCCATTTTTGAAAATTAATTGCACCCGTACCGCTACAACCCGGCGCCACCGGTGTGGTCAGATTTATTGTATTACTGTTTGCAGACAAATTGCCGGCGGCATCTCTTGCCTGGACATAAAAACTATAAGCGGTTGAACCGGTAAGCGCTGTTACCGCATAAGTAGTAACCGTAACCGGTGATGTATTTACTTTGGTCCCGTTTTTATAAATATCATAACCGGTAACAGCAACGTTATCGGTTGATGCGGTCCAGTTTAACGTAACCGATGAATAAGTAAGATTAGAAAATGTAAGGGCAGATGGCGCTGAAGGTGCCTGTGTATCGGGTGGCGCAGCGCTAGTTACATTGAGCACGTTACTATTAGTGCTGTTTCCTGCTGCATCCTTTGCTTTCACATAAAATGCATAAGTTGTACCCGGCGTCAGACCACTCACGGCAAATGAAGTACCCGTTACATTTTGCGTATTGATTATTACATTATCCTGGTAAATATCATAACCGGTTACAGCGACGTTATCCGTTGATGCGGTCCAGTTTAATGTAAATGTTGTGGACGTGACATTCGTTGCGCTTAATGCTGTTGGGGCCGACGGTGCCTGGGTGTCGGGAGTGGTAACGCTGACCACATTACTATTCGCTGAAGTGTTGCCTGCTGCATCTTTTGCCTGCACATAAAATTGATACGCAGTTGAAGCATTCAGCCCTGTTACAGCATAAGCAGTTGTTGTGACCAGCGATGAATTGATTTTTGTACCATTGCGAAACACGTCATATCCTGTTACCCCGACATTATCAGTTGACGCCGTCCAGTTCAATGAAACAGACGACTGTGTCAATGCAGAAGTTGTGAGATTAGTGGGCGCCGAAGGTACTTGCGTGTCGTTTCCAACTAAAACAAGGTCGCCAAAATTTCTCGGGTATTGCCAATTGTCAGCATCGCCCGCCCACATCACCTGGCTTTCCCTTGCACTGCCATTATCGTCATCATCACAAGCCGCATCAAACCCGATTGTAAAACCTGAGGCAGGATTTGTAATGCCAATATTACTCCAGGGTATTTTCATTTCTATCGAGTAGCCGCCGGATGTATTTGACCATGCATGCTGCACGCCGGTTGTTTTATTATTTTTTTCCCAGATGGTGCTGCTGTTCCATTCTTTTGCAAATTGCCTGTCGTTGGCGTCATAAGCAGTACCGCCATTATTGTCCGCATCGATATATACTTCTACGGCATCGTCATCCCAGGCAATTTGCGAATCGTTAAACTTATTGGCGTCTGTTACTGTAAATGCAACATACAGGTTCAGGCTATCCCATACCACGGCATATTTCACCGTGTTGTTAGGAGTGCCGATTATCGTCTTTGTTACAGAATTACTGAATACCCAGTCAGATTCATTCGGATTCCCATTCAGGTTAATCGTCGAAGTTCTTTTCTTTGCGTATACAACCGGGGTTTGGGAAAAAACAGAATAGGAGATAACTGCAAACAGGCAGATCAGCAGTGGTTTTATCATAAATAGTGGCTTTGGTTAGTGGGTTGCGTGGATAAAGGTAAAGGATTGTAAATATGTTGTAATAAAATTGAAGATGGAATCGGGAAAAATTTTTGCTACACTGTATCTGTCATTGTTTAAATTCAACACCGGCAAAAACTATCCTGAAATAAAAGGGGATTATGATAGAGAAGTGCGTACAAAATGACTTTGCGTTGATTTATGAAATTATCAATGACGGCGCGCAGGCCTACCGGGGAGTAATACCCGAAGATCGCTGGCATGAACCGTATATGCCGGAAGCTGAATTGGGAAGACAGATGAATGAGGGCGTTCAGTTCTGGAAATATACCGAAGATGGAAAAATATGGGGTGTCATGGGCATTCAATTCAAAGACGACGTTACCCTTATCCGCCATGCCTATGTACGTACATCAGAAAGAAATAAAGGAATTGGAGGCAAACTGCTTAAATATTTATGTACGATGGCAACAACGCCTATTTTGATAGGCACATGGGCCGATGCGACCTGGGCGATTGAATTTTATAAAAAACACGGGTTCCGCCAGGTAACAACCGAAGAAAAGAATAAGCTGCTCGTAAAATATTGGTCCATTCCGGAGCGACAGGTAGAAACATCGGTTGTATTGGCTGGCGCTGATTGGAAAGGTTTATAAACTTTGAACCGCCGCTGCAAATGGATGAACAATTATCCGGATTAATGTTATTTTTATTGTGGTCTTTCACTGGATTGTTCACAACGGGAAAACAACACACATGCAACCAAAACCTATCACTGTCCTGTGCACTTTTTTTATAGCCCTGGCTGCACATACGCAAAGCGCTTTTAATCATGATGATTTTCAAAAAACGGTACGTGTGACTGATGTAGAAGGGCGGCCGTTTGTGAACCCGGCCGCGGACGTAGCCGGCACGCAGTTTTTTATCGAAGAGTGGAAAAATGGATCTATAAAATTATTCAACAACGCCGTGTATAATCATATCCCGGTAAGGATGAACCTGCAAACCCAGCAGGTACATTATATGGAGGGTACAAATGAACTGGCGGTGATGCCTTCGCTGGTCAGGGAATTATTTATTTATGATACGGTGAACGGACAACCGATAGTGTACGATTTTCAAAGCGGCTTTCCGGCGTTTGAAAAACTGACTGAACATAGTTTTTACCTGGTGCTTAGTAACGGAAAGACAAAGCTGCTGAAGTCTATTCAGAAAGACATAAGTGAAGAAGGTGGTGTGCTGGGTGGCGAAGTAAAAAAGGAATTTACCGCCTATGAACGCTATTTTTTATTTGCTGATAATAAATTACAACAGGTAAAATTAAATAAGTCTTCTATACTGCAGGCCTTAAACAGTCAGCAGGCAAAAATTGAAGACTATGTAAAAGCAAATAGCCTCTCTTATAAATCTGCGACTGACGTCGGAAAAATTGTGGATTATTATAACGGCCTTTAATTATCCATTTGTCGCCTGCATTTAATTCAGCCATTCGATCACATATTTTATGGTCTTATAAATCATAAAAGGAAAGCGGTAAACTATTTTGTTAAGCCTGCACATTTCTACTGCTTTATTCGAAAAATATTCTTCAAGGAATAACTACTGACTTTCGTTGAATTGGACAAAGGCGTACTTTTATTTGTCCTTATATTGATCGCCGTCATCCTGACTCATTTTTTAGTATGAAAAAAACTTCTGTCGTTTTAATTTTTGCTTTATCGGTTTATTCAGTTGTTGCTCAATCTGATAAACAGAAAGACATCGTTTTGATAAAAGAGGCCAGGGCTGCCTCCAATAAAGCCATTGCGGCAAGGGATATTAACGTAATAGCGAGTTATTGGTTAGATGATTTTGTACAGGTTCGTGGCAATGCGAGTCACCTGGTGGGTAAGGATACCATCATTGCTTCATGGAAACAGCTTTTCAATACGGATCAGAAAGTAAGCTATGTTCGTAACCCGGATGAGATAATCATCAGTGATAACGATACACTGGCCTGGGAAACCGGGAAATGGATCGGTATACACTCATATAGCAAAGGAGGTAATTACTCAGCGATGTGGCGCAAAGTGAACGGCGGGTGGAAGATACAGGCTGAACTTTTTGTTGCTTTGAAAAATTAAAACGGGCAAACGTTTCACCGATTCAATTATATAAAATTTTAAGCGCTCAACGAATGATGAAAATTAACTTGTTTCTTATAGCTATTCTTGCAGCGATGCAATTCAATGCAACGGGCCAAATGCAAAAGCTTTCCGGTGAACAGGAACTCGCCCGCAGTATTTTTAAAGAATTAATTGAAATAAATACGACCCATACAAACGGCAACACAACGATCGCAGCCCGGGCGATGGCAAAACGATTACTTGATGCAGGCTTTGCTCAAAAAGATGTCCAGGTCATTGGTCCAAAAGAAATGAATCAAAATTTAATTGCCCGCCTGCATGGATCCGGAAAAGCAAAACCTGTTTTATTTCTCGCGCATCTCGACGTTGTAGAAGCGCTGTTAAAAGATTGGTCATTCGATCCGTTTAAGCTAACTGAACAGGATGGTTTTTTTTATGGCCGCGGTACAATGGATATCAAAGATGGTGCGGCAATTCTTGTGGCAGATTTTATACGATTGAAGAAAGAAGGGTATGTGCCTGACCGTGATCTTATTCTTGCATTGACAGCAGGCGAGGAGGCCGCAGCGGATTATAATGGAGTAAACTGGTTACTGAACAGCCGCCGTGATTTAATTGATGCGGAGTTTTGTATCAATATGGATGCAGGTGATCCGCAAATGAAAAACGGAAAGCGGATCAGCCGTACGGTACAGGCGAGTGAGAAAGGTTATTTATCATTTAACCTTGAAGTGAAGAATCCCGGCGGGCATAGTTCTCTTCCTCCCAGGGAAAATGCGATCTATCGTCTTGCCAACGGACTTGTAAAACTTTCGAACTTTGATTTTCCTGCGCAGCTGAATGAAGTAACAAGAACTTATTTTGATAAAGTTGCAGCAACAGAAAGCGGGCAGTTATCGCTGGATATGAAAGCCGTATCGGCAAATCGTTTGGATACAGCCGCTATTTCGCGTTTATCAATATCACCCTATTATAATGCACTGATACGAACTACTTGTGTTGCTACAATGCTCGAAGGCGGTCATGCAGCCAACGCGTTGCCGCAATCAGCAAAGGCTGTTGTTAATTGCCGGATAATGCCCGGAAGCAAAAGCGGTGAAATTCAAAATACACTGATCCGGGTTTTGGCAGATAGCCAGATCAGTGTTGCACCTGTAACTCAATTTAAAGAAAGCCCGGCTTCTCCATTAAATCCTGCAATTATGAAAAAGATTGAAGGAGTAACGAATAAATTGTGGCCGGGAGTGATAGTGCTTCCTATTATGGAAGTCGGTGCAACCGATGGTTTTTATTTGAGAGCCGCAGGATTACCAACCTATGGAGTATCCGGCGTATTTATTGATGAAGACGATGTGCGTGCTCATGGTAAAGATGAACGCATTGGTGTAAAAGAGTTTTATGATGGACTGGAGTACGAATACGCGTTGATTAAAAGTATCGGATCAAATTAACTACCTGTTTTCAACCCTCTATTATCCATTTGCCGCCATCCCATTGCCACGTATGCTTCATTATACCAAGCTATGAAAACTGCAGGCCACGGTTTCTGCTGCGTGACATGTTTTTATTGTGATGCTCCTGTTTGTAAAAAAACTGCTTTTTATACCGAAATTCAATGCCTGCAAAAAGACGCAATGAATAAATATTTTTGAAAAACTTTTTATTGACTGTCCAGTTTGGTTTGCCTCGTTTGTTATCAATGTATAAAACGAATTAATAACCGTTTGCTATGCCCCGGCAGGCAAGGCCGGAAGCAAACACAAAATTTTTACTATGGATGAATATATGTTGGTTTTCAGGCATGAGGACGGATCAAAGATTGCCTCACCGGAACAGATTCAGGCCTGGATGAAGCAAACCATGGATTGGATCGGTGGGATCGCAGCACAAAACAAATTTGTTGGCGGCAATGGATTGTCTTTTGCAGATGCGAAAGTTGTGCACCATAAAGGTGTTGTTACGGATGGACCGTTTGGTGAGATTAAGGAAACACTTGGCGGATATGTTATTGTAAAAGCTGAATCGGTCAATGAAGCGGTTGAGTTTGCAAAAGGTTGCCCTATTTTAGCAGGTGATGGAAATACGATGGAAGTAAGGAAGATTGTAAGAGGAGACGGCGTTCATTAAAATTCTGATTCACTTTACTTTTACAAGTTGAAAATTGAACCACATCAGGCACAAAGTCACATAGAAATCAGAACCCTTTTTAAATAAATACACTGTTTTCTTCCCGATGGCTATCGGGAGTACCTGATGTGGTTCATAATTTTTTGGTTGAATGAACATGCAGCAGCAGGAGCTTATACCGCATTTATTCAGAACGGAATACCGGAAAATAATTTCTGTTCTTTGCCGGCATTTCGGATTTGAGCAAATTGAAAATGCTGAAGATATAGCAAGCGATACGTTTCTTACGGCCGCACAAACCTGGAGCCTCAATGGAATACCACCCAACCCGGTAGCATGGTTGTATAATGTGGCAAAGAATAAAGCGAAGAATTTTTTGCAACGCAATAATCTCTTCCAAAATAAAATATCACCGGAAATACGAAAGACGTCATCAGAACTGTACCGGGAAGAAATTGATCTGTCTCCGCAAAATATAAACGACAGTCAATTGCAAATGATGTTTGCAATCTGTCATCCTTCAATTTCAACGGAAGCACAGGTAGGATTATCACTCCGTATACTTTGCGGTTTCGGTATTGAAGAAATAGCCGATGCTTTTTTAACCAGCAAAGAAACGATCAACAAGCGTTTATTCCGTGCAAAGGAAAAGCTGAGGGAAGACCAGGTAAAAATTGAATTACCTGCTGCAACTGAAATAGATAAACGGTTAGAGACGGTATTGACAACGATTTATTTATTGTTCAATGAGGGATATTATTCGGTGAGCCAGGATACAATCATTCGTAAAGATCTTTGTGTTGAAGCGATGCGCCTTTGCACCATGCTGACAGAAAATGAAAGTACCAATAAACCGCAGGTCAATGCATTGCTTGCCTTGATGTGTTTTCATGCTTCAAGATTTGATGCACGGCTCGATAATAACGGGGAGCTTATCTTATATGAAGACCAGGATACGGGTTTGTGGAATTCTGAACTGATTGCCAGGGGCGGTTATTATCTCAAATATGCCTCAACAGGCGACAGGCTTTCCAAGTATCATTTGGAAGCAGCTATCGCCTGGTGGCATACACAAAAAGAAAGTACAGCAGAAAAATGGGAAAACATTTTACAGTTATATAATCGTTTGTTACAGATAGAATATTCACCCATTGCTGCGCTTAACAGAACATTTGCGTTGTCAAAAGCGAATGGAAAAAAAGAAGCAATAGCAGAAGCAGAAAAACTAAAGCTTATAGACAACCAGTTTTATTTTATGCTTCTTGGTGAATTGTATACCGACAATGACAATGAAAAAGCAAAAGAGAATTTTAAAAAGGCTCTTTCGCTTGCAAAGACGGAACCGGACAGGCATGCGATCCAGAGAAGGATTGATGCGCTGTCGTGAGTAAGCGGTCGAAAGCCCGTACCTGATTCATCAGCATTTTTAAAGATTACGACACTCCCCGTTCACCATTCACTACTTACGATTATTCTGTACGTAACGACTTCGCCGGATTCATCGTTGCCGCTTTAATTGCCTGGTATGCTACTGTGAACAGTGCTATCAACAATGCGATCATTCCGGAAACAAAAAATATCCACCAGCTGATACTTACACGATACGCAAAATCCTGCAACCATTGGTTCATAGCCCATGCAGCGACCGGGAAAGCGATAACAGAAGCGATTAAAACCAGTTTGAGAAAATCTTTAGAAAGCATACGGGCAATATTGTTTACTGATGCACCCAATACTTTTCGGATACCGATCTCTTTTGTTCGTTGCTCCGCGGCGTACGATGCCAACCCAAACAAACCCAGGCAGGCAATTAAAATAGCCAGTGTGGCAAATGTGATAAAGATTTTCCCCGTTCGTTGTTCTGCGTGATACTGATTTTGAAATTCCTCATCCATAAATGAATAAATAAACGGATTGGAAGGACTCATGGCCTGCCATTTTGTTTTTACCTGTGTCAATACGCCGGCAACATCGTTTGATTTTATGCGGACAGCTATGCTGTTGTTATCTTTTCCAAACCGCAATGCCAGTGGCGTGATCATATCTCTCAGTGAATTGAAATTAAAATTCTTTACTACGCCAACGATAGTATGTTCAATGACTTGTTTTCCATCGAGTCCTTTTAACCTGTATAATTTTTTATTTACGGGATCAGTTGTTGCCAGCATTTTAGCGGCTGCTTCATTAACAATGACCGCATTTGAATCAGAAGGTAGCACACGCAAAAAATTTCTTCCTTTCATTAGTTTAATGCCAAGTGCCGGTATATAATTTTCATCTACCGTCCACTTTTGCATCGATACCGCTGTCTTCGGATCCAGAAGAGGGGTAGTAAAAAAAGCATCATTGCTTCTGTCGCCGTTCACCGGGAGATACCCGGTCATTGTTGCATTCGATACACCACTTATGTTCAATAATTCATTCCTGAATGCAACAGCCTGGCCATTTAGTGCATTTGTATTTTGAATGATCAATACCTGGTCCCTGTCAAAGCCGATATCCTTGTGCCGGATATAATTAAGCTGATTGTAAATAACGAGCGTGCCTGCTATCAGGATAATAGATACCGCAAACTGGAAAACAACGAGTGAATTCCGCAGCCAGGAATTTTTAAATCCACCTGCCAGTTTTCCTTTTAATACTTCCACCGGTTTGAAAGCAGATAAAAAGAACGCGGGATAACTGCCGGCAAGTAAACCGGCGACAAACATTAACAGAAAAAGAGAAAACAGCATCGAAGGTTGAAATAATAAATGGATGCGGATTTGCTTTTCTGCAAGAATATTAAACCAATGAAGAAATGTAATTGCCATCAACAAGGCAAGCAGCAGCGAAAGAAAGCTTACGATCAAAGATTCCGTCAAAAACTGGCGGATTAAATTTTTGCGTAGCGAACCTAATACTTTCCGGACCCCCACTTCCTTTGCGCGGTTGGATGAACGTGCAGTAGAAAGGTTCATGAAATTTACACAGGCGATTAGCAAAATGAAAACAGCAATTGCCGAAAATATGTATGTATAGGTTATGCTTCCGTTGGCACCCAGTTCTCCCATTTTATTCGAACGAAGATGGATATCTGTCAATGGGGTAAGCGTATTTCGAACATAGCTGCCTTGTCTTTTAAACTCTTCCAATGAAGTGCCCAACGTATTTTTCAATATCGGGGATACATGCCGCTCGAGCATTTTATCAAACTCCGGAAGCATCCTGGTGGCGTCTGTTCCTTTCTTAAATAAAAGGTATGTATTGTAGTTCTCGCTTATCCAGCCATCATCCCCATTGCGGCTGTCTTCATTTTCGCACATGGGCAGAAAAATATCAAAATTAAAATGCGATTGCTGGGGTATATCTTTTATAACGGCGGTGATCTTATAATTTTCTTTGTTATCGATCAACAGCGTTTGACCGACAGGGTCAGGCATGTTAAAATACTTGTGCGCCATTGTTTCTGTAATCACAATCGAATGCGGTTCTTTTAATGCAGTCTTTGCATTACCCGCGATCAACGGCAGCGTAAACACATCAAACAAGGTAGAGTCTGCATAAGTAACTTTTGTTTCGCGCAGATTTTCTTCGCCTTTTTTTATTAAAACAGGATAGTGCCATGAAAACCGGACATACTGTTCTACCTGCGGAAACTCTCTTACTGTTTCAGGTCCCATAGCCGCCGGCGCCTGTGCAAGGTCAAAATGATTGCCACCAAATTTCACGTCGTGGCCTACACGATAAATTCTACCCGCATTGAGGTTATACCGGTCATAGCTCAGTTCATCCAATACATATAAAATGATAAGGAGACAGGTAGCTAACCCGGTCGCTAAGCCAATAATGTTTATTACAGAAATGCTTTTGTTTCGCCAAAGATTACGGAAAGCGATTTTGAGGTAGTGTTTAAGCATGGCAGGTGATGATTGAATGAGTTTATTTTTTTGTTACCGGCTTTTGATTCTCTATTCAACTATCGTTGTGTCACCCGATAGTTATCGGGTCCCTTGCACTTTCTGTTCATTGCGCGGCTACGTCACCTTTCGTCTGGCTCTCTTGAGGGAAGCAGTCCGGTGATGTACTACTATACCAACCGGACGGTCTACAACACCATCTTTAAATCATTATCCACCATTTTCGGAAATTCGTCCGGCAAACAACTTTTATCAATTGCACGACATTCGCCATTCGCCAGTCTATTCCGTTCTCAAACTCTTCATCCCTACCATATCGGTCCCGATAACAATCGGGGCGTCACTCCGTTCGGAGTGACTTCACCGGGTTCGCCACTGCCGCCTTTATTGCCTGGAAACTCACTGTAATAAATGCTATGAGAATTGCGATTAGACCTGCCAGTAAGAATATCCACCAGCCAATAGAAATCCGGTACGCGAAATCGAGCAGCCATTTATGCATGGCGTACCATGCAATGGGAAATGCAATAACCGATGCGATAATAACGAGCTTCAAAAAATCTTTTGACAACAGGCCAATTATATTGCCCGCAGAAGCGCCTAATACTTTCCTGATACCGATTTCTTTTGTACGTTGTTCTGCTGCATATGCCACGAGACCAAATAAACCGAGACAGGCGATAACTATAGCAAATACGGCGAATGAAATAAATATCCTTCCGATCTTTTGCTCCGCCTGGTAAATATTATTGAAGTCATCGTTCATAAATGAATAGTTAAATGGCTGCGATGGCGCCATTGTTTTCCATTTATTTTCTACCTGGGACACAAGACCGGAAATATTTTTACTATTGACACGGAAAGCCATTTTGCCGTTTTCCGGGCGAAGAAATAATGCAAGCGGAGTAACCTGTTCACGCAGGGAATTGAAATTGAAATTTTTTACAACACCAACAATCGTGTAAGCAATAGTTTTATTGGACTTGATATCTTCCAGTACATACACTTTTTGATTTACCGGGTCTTTAAAGCCGAGCAACCTGGCAGCAGCTTCATTGACTATAACGCCCGACGAATCAGTAAGCATTTCTTTTGAAAAATTTCTACCGCTGGCCATACTCATTCCCAGGGTCGGTATATAGTTCTCATCCACGTTCCATGTTTGAATACTAACCGCTCTTTTAGGATCCATCGATGCATCCGGCCATATCGGGTTATCGCTGCGCCAGTCGGAAGTAGGAAGGAACCCCGTCATCGTTGCTGCCTGCACACCATTTATTTTTAACACCTCTTGTTTGAAAGACTTTGCCTGCTTATTCAATGCATTTGTGTTTTGAATGATCAATACCTGGTCCCTGTTAAACCCGATATCTTTTGTACGGATATACGTAAGTTGATTATAAATTACCACCGTGCTGACAATAAGAATGATGGAAATGGCAAATTGAAAAACGACCAGTGAGCTTCGCAGCCAGCCTGCTTTGAAACCTTTTGCCAGCCTGCCTTTCAGCACTTGCACCGGCTGAAATGAAGAAAGAAAGAAAGCGGGATAACTGCCTGCAATAATTCCTACCGCGATCATTAATGTCAATAGCGCGGGCAATAGCCAGGGTTTTGAAAAAAGTTCCAGCATACGCATTTCTTTACCCGAAAGCTGGTTGAAATAGGGGAGTAATACCCATGCGGAAACAAGCGCAAGCAGCAGGGCAAACAAACTGATCAATAAGCTTTCAATAAGAAACTGTGTAATAAGATTGCTGCGCATAGAACCCAATACTTTTCTCACACCGATTTCCTTTGAACGGCTGGCTGATCTTGCCGTTGAAAGGTTCATGAAATTGATACAGGCGATCAGCAATACAAAAACAGCAACAACAGAAAAAATATAAACATATTGCACGCTTCCGTTGGGTGCAAGATCACCGGTTTTATTGCTATGCAGATGTATATCGGTAAGCGGTGTCAGAAAATAATGCGCATAATTTCCCGATTTTTTTAATCCTTCTTCATCCGTATTCAACACTGATTTTAATTGTGGCATCATGTATTTGCCGGTGAAAGCA
>Ga0207645_10000297_pt1 | contig 41884 bp, 40 predicted proteins | sample KBSM53metaG_FD_184331 | JGI IMG/M metagenome (GOLD analysis project Ga0207645, IMG submission 184331) | Miscanthus rhizosphere microbial communities from Kellogg Biological Station, Michigan, USA - KBS M5-3 metaG (SPAdes) (version 2) | ecosystem: Host-associated > Plants > Roots > Rhizosphere >...
AGCTGCATGAGCGCGACGACGACCCGATCCGCGCGCCCGAACAGGATGGCCGCAGAACGCACCCCGATCGCGAGATCGTCCTCGCGGTCAACCATGGCGTACATCGTGTCGTAGACCACCGTCCAGAGCACCGCCGCCGCGAACAGGAGCCACCCGGAGACGGGAACGCGGCCGGTCTGCTCGGCAAACGCCATCGGCACCGACCACGAGAACGCGGCGCCGAGCCAGGCCTGCGGGAGCGGGAAAAAGCGCTTGAGGAACGGGTAGATCACCGCCAGCGCGCCGCCAGCGAGGGCGAACAACCGGGTGAGCGGTGCGAGCGGCACGATCAGCAGCAACGCAGCACAGGCAAGCACCAGGAACAGCCCGAGCGCTTCGGTCGGCGACACCGCACCGCGTGCGAGCGGCCGCGTCGCGGTACGACGGACGTGCGGATCGATCCGGCGATCCGCGTAGTCGTTGATGACGCAGCCCGCGGCACGCATCAGGAATGTGCCAGCCACGAAGATCGCGAACACGCGCTCGCCGGGCTGTCCGTCGGCCGAGATCCACAGTGCCCACAGAGCAGGCCAGAGCAGCAGCCACAGCCCGATCGGGCGATCGAGCCGCATGAGGCGCGCGTATTCGAGCAGACGTGTCATCGGGAGTCAGACCTTGCCGAAACGCGTGCCTTCGCCGATCCACCTGCGCTGGAGCGCCGCAACGCGCTCAGTCGGGGCGTCGAGCATGGTCTCCGCGGCTGCCTGTACACCGGGCAACAGATCGGAATCGCGGACCAGGTCCGCGACCTTGAGCTGCATGAGTCCGGTCTGGCGCGTCCCGAGCAACTCCCCGGGCCCGCGCAGCTCGAGATCGCGGCGCGCAACTTCGAAGCCGTCGGTAGTGTCGCGCAGGACCCCGAGGCGCTCGCGTGCGAGCGGTGTGAGCGGCGGCCGATAGAGAAGGACGCAGGTGCTCTCGACCGGCCCGCGCCCGACGCGTCCGCGGAGCTGGTGCAGCTGTGCGAGTCCCATACGCTCGGCGTTCTCGATGACCATCAGGCTCGCGTTCGGCACGTCGACCCCGACTTCGATGACGGTGGTCGCGACCAGCAGGCCGAGGCGCCCCTTCTTGAACGCGGTCATGACCGTATCCTTGCGCTTCGAGGGCATCCGGCCGTGCACCAGACCGATGGCGAGATCCGGCAGAGCGGCGGCGAGCGCCGCGGCGGTCTCGATCGCGGCCTGGTGACGCAGCAGCTCCGATTCCTCGATCAGCGGGCAGACCCAGTACGCCTGCCGGCCCGCGCTGCACGCGCTGCGGATACGCTCGATGACCTCGTCGCGGCGCGTCTCCGGCAGCGCGACCGTGCGAACGGGGGTGCGGCCGGGTGGCAGCTCGTCGATCACCGACACGTCGAGATCGGCGTAGGCGGTCATCGCGAGCGTGCGTGGAATGGGCGTGGCGGTCATCACGAGCTGGTGCGGGTAACGCCCGATGGCCAGACCCTTCTCCCGGAGCTGCAGCCGTTGATGCACGCCGAAGCGATGCTGTTCGTCGACGATCGCGAGTGCGAGGCGATGGAACCCGACGCCCTCCTGGAAGAGCGCGTGCGTGCCGACGGCGACCTGCGCGTCGCCCGAGGCCAGCGACTGTGTGAGCGCGTCGCGGGCACGGCCCGTGTGCCGTCCGGTGAGCAGCACGACGCTGATACCGAGCGGCTCGAGCCACGCCGAGAAATTGCGCGCGTGCTGCTCGGCAAGCAGCTCCGTCGGCGCCATCACCGCGGTCTGGCAGCCGTGTTCGGCAGCGCGCACGGCTGCCAGCGCGGCGATCACGGTCTTGCCTGAGCCGACGTCGCCCTGCACCAGCCGCATCATCGGGTGTGAACGGGCAAGATCCGACGCGATCTCGCTCCACACCCGGTGCTGGGCGCGCGTCAGCGAAAATGGCAACGTGGACACGAACCGCTCGACCAGACCGCCACCCGGCGCGAATGGCCACGACGGATCGCGATCGACGGCGCGCCGAAGGCCACGAAGTGAGAGCTGGTGCGCGAGCAATTCCTCGAAGGCGAGCGTCCGCTGCGCCTGATGGCACCCCGCGTTGAGCGATTCGAGATCCGCGTCCGGCGGCGGACGATGTACGTTGCGCAGCGCCGCCTCGAGCGACAGCAGCGACCAACGGCGGCGCACCGCGGGATCGATGCAATCGACGAGCCCGCCGGGCAGGTGCGCGAGGGCGAGCGCGGTGAGTTGCCGCAGCCGACCCTGTTGTACGCCCTCGGTGGTCGGATAGATCGGCGTCAGTCCCTCGGCTGCGGTCGACGGTGCGTCCAGCTGTGTGCGCCGGTATTCGGGATGCACCATCTCGAGGCCCGAAGGGCCCGCGCGCACCTCGCCGAAGCAACGCAGCCGCGTGCCGCGCGCAAGCGCGGCCTGCTGCGACGCCGAGAAATGGAAGAAGCGCAGGGTCAGGAAGCCGGAGCCGTCCGCGATCCGCGACAGCAGGACGCGTCGGCCCCTGAAAGCGATCTCCGTGAGCTGTATCTCGCCTTCGACGACCGCGCGCGCTCCGGCGTGCAGGCTGCCGATCGGGCTCACGCGCGTTCGGTCCTCGTAACGCTGGGGGAGGTGAAACAGCACGTCCTGAACGGTGTACAGGCCCAGGCGCGCGAGATTGTCGGCGAGCGCCGGGCCGACGCCGCGCAGGCTCGTCACCGGGCGTGCGGCGAGTAGTGGCGCAGTCGTCGGGCCGAGCCCGCGATGTAGATCGGCGTTGGGCACCCCGCGCGCCCGGACTTCTAGAGTTCGAGGACGCAGTCGATCTCGACCACGGCGCCGCGCGGCAGTGCCGCCACCCCCACTGCGGCGCGCGCCGGGTACGGCTGGGGGACGTATTCCGCCATGACCCGGTTGACGAGCTGAAAGTGACCGAGATCGGTGAGATAGACGTTGAGCTTTGCAATGGAGCCCAGGTCGCTGCCGGCCGCGGCGGCAATCGCCTTCAGGTTGTCGAACACCCGGCGTACCTGAGTCTCCGTGTCGCCGCCCACCAGCTCGCCGGTGACCGGATCGAGCGGGATCTGTCCGGATACGTACACCGTACTGCCGACCCTGATCGCCTGGGAGTACGTCCCGATGGCCTTTGGTGCCGCATCGGTCGATATGACTTCACGCGTCAACGCGGTCTCCTCGTTTTCCGAACGGGGAAGGAAGGATAGCCGCGAAATCACGCGAAAACACGAATGGCAGCGGCCCCGCCGGCGTCAGGCGAGCGTGCGCAGCACGCGCAGTACCTCGGGCATGCCGCGGATGGCACGGATGACGCGCGCGAGATGCCTGCGGTCGTGCACGAGCAGCTCGAAGATCAGCGTCGAGCTGTCGCTGTCCCGCTCGACGACCGAGACGCGATCGATGTTGCTCTGCGTCGCGGAGATCGCAGCCGCGACCTGCGCGAGAACGCCCATCCGGTTCGTGACCTCGACCTTGATCTCGACATGAAACAGCCGGTCGGCGGACGCCTGCCAGGTGACTGGTACCCATTTCTCCGGCTGCTTGCGGAAAGACGCGAGGTTCCCGCAGGCCTCGCGATGGATCACGACCCCACGCCCGCTCGAGAGGTTGGCGAGCACCGGATCGTTCGGTATCGGGAAGCAGCAGCGCGCGTAGGTCACGACCAGACCCTCCGTGCCGGCGATCGCGAGCGCCCCGCCGCCCCCCGCGATGCCGTCACCCGCATCGGCCGGCATCAGCCTGCGCGCGACGAACGGGGCGATTCGCTCCCCGAGGCCGATCTTCTCGAAGAGCTCCTCTGGGCTCCGCAGCCCGAACTCCTTCACCACCGACTCGACAGCGCCCGCCGGGAGCTTGCGCAAGCTGAGCGAGAACTCCTCGAGCGCCTGGTTCAAGAGCCGCCGGCCGAGCTCCATGGCCTCGCCGCGCTTCAGGTTCTTGAGGTACTGGCGAATCGCGGCGCGCGCCTTGGCGGTGACCACGAAGTTCGCCCAGGACGGGTTTGGCGTTGCACCCTTGGCGGTGATGACTTCGACGGTCTGGCCGTTACGAAGCGGCGTGCGCAGGGGCACGAGCCGCCGATCGACCTTGGCCGCGACGCAGCGGTTGCCGACGTCGGTGTGCACGGCATAGGCAAAGTCGACGCAGGTCGCGCCGCGCGGCAGGCGGCGTATTTCGCCCTTGGGCGTGAACACGTAGACCTTGTCCGGGAACAGGTCGACCTTGACGCTCTCGAGAAACTCCTCCGAGCTACCGCCCTGCTGGATCTCGACGAGCTGCTGCAGCCACTCGCGCGCCCGATCGCTGTGCGAGCGATCGCCCGCGTCGCCCGCCTTGTACTGCCAGTGCGCCGCGATGCCCGACTCCGCAACCTTGTGCATGTCCTCGGTACGGATCTGCACCTCGATCGGCATGCCATTCGGACCGAACAGTGTCGTGTGCAGCGACTGGTAACCATTCGCCCGCGGGATGGCGATGTAGTCCTTGAACCGCCCCGGCATCGGCTTGTACACGCTGTGAACGCTGCCGAGCGTGCGGTAGCAGGTATCGACGGCCTCGACCACGATGCGGAACCCGTACACGTCGACGATCTCGCCGAGCGCGACCTTCTTGCGCCGCATCTTCTGGTAGATGCTGTACGGGTCCTTCTCACGTCCCTCGATGCGCGCGGTGATTCCGGCCCTGTCGAGCGCGGTTCGCAGCGAGTCGGAGATGCGGCCGACCACCTGCTTCTGGTTGCCCTTGGCACGGCGCACCGCATTCTCGATGACACGGTAGCGGCGCGGATACATCGAGCGGAAGCCGAGATCCTCGAGCTCGGTCTTGATCGCATGCATGCCGAGCCGGTGTGCAATCGGCGCGTAGATGTCGAGCGTCTCGCGCGCAACGGTGCGTCGCTTCGCGAGCGGCATGGCACCCAGCGTGCGCATGTTGTGCGTGCGATCGGCGAGCTTGACCATGATCACGCGGATGTCGCGCACCATCGCGAGCAGCATCTTGCGGAAGCTCTCGGCCTGCGCTTCCTCGCGGCTCTTGAACTGGATCTGGTCGAGCTTGCTGACGCCGTCTACGAGATCGGCCACTTCCTGGCCGAACCGCCGGTTGATCTCCTCCTTGAGCGTCGGCGTGTCCTCGATCACGTCGTGGAGGATGGCCGCGATCAGCGTCTGCGGATCGAGCCTCAGGTCCGCGAGCAGGTCGGCGACGGCGACGGGGTGCGTGATGTATGGCTCGCCGGAGCGGCGTCGCTGGCCCTGATGAGCCTCAAAGGCAAAGTCGTAGGCATCCTGGATGCGTTCGACCTCGGCGGGCGGGAGATAGCCCTCGAGCTTCGAGACGAGCTGGCTGATGCCTATGGACCGTCTTCCATATGGCAGCAGGCTGCGCAGGGAAGACGTGACGTCCATAGGAGGGGTCGATGCGGCGGGATCAGTCTCCCAACCCGATCTGCGGCGCCCGCAGCTCGCCCAGGAATTCGGGCTCGGGGAGGAGTTCCTGCGGCGGGCGGTCCGGCTCCTCGAGGATCTCGAGACCGACGTGGCCCGCGGCGACCTCGCGCAGGGCCAGCACCGTAGGCTTGTCGTGCTCCCAGTCCAGGGTGGCCTCGGCGCCATTGGCCAGTTTACGGGCGCGCCTCGCCGCCACCAGCACCAGCTGGAACAGGTTGGGAACGTTCTGCAGGCAATCCTCGACGGTAATACGGGCCATTAGCAGGTCTATCTATCAGCGAAGGACGGGGGCACCGAGCATAGCACAGGGGCCAATGGTTCCCTTCCGGCCCGGGTCAACCGGTCAGACCCGTCACGAAACCCGCCAGACCCGGGCGGTCGCTGCGGGCCGCCGAACCGGCGGCGTTGACGACGTCGGCCAGCTCGTCCGTGGCGCGGTCGAAATCGTCGTTGATCACCACGAAATCGAACTCCCGCCAGTGGGTCATGTCCGCCGCGGCGTCGGCGAGCCTGCGCTGGATCACCTGCTCGGTATCCGTGCCGCGCTGGCGCAAGCGGCGTTCGAGCTCCGCGCGTGACGGCGGCAGGATGAAGATGGAGAGGCATTCCGGCATCGCGGCGCGGACCTGTGCGGCGCCCTGCCAGTCGATCTCGAGGATCAGGTCCTGCCCCGCGGACAGCGCCTCCTCCACCTGCCGCCGCGGCGTCGCGTAGTGGTTGTCGAATACCCGCGCATGCTCCAGGAATTCCCCGGCCGCTGCCATGTGCTGGAACTCGTCGGGTGACACAAAATAGTAGTCGCGGCCGTGCACCTCGTTCTCGCGCCGCTTGCGTGTCGTGCAGGAGATGGAGAAACGCAGGCCCGGCTCGCGCGCCATCAGCGCGCGCACCAGCGAGGTCTTGCCGGCGCCCGACGGCGCGGAAATCACGAACAGACGCCCGCGGTCGCGGGCCGCGGCGCTACTCAATGTTCTGGACCTGTTCGCGCATCTGCTCGATCAGGACCTTGACGTCGACCGCCGCGCGCGTGGTCTCGACATCCTGCGACTTCGACGAGAGCGTGTTCGCCTCGCGGTTCAGCTCCTGCATCAGGAAGTCGAGCCGCCGCCCGGCTGGCTCCTTCGAATCGAACACCTGCAGGATCTCGGTCACGTGACTGCCCAGGCGGTCGAGCTCTTCCTCGACGTCCATCTTGCAGGCGAGCAGCGCGATCTCCTGCTCGAGGCGCTCGGCGTCGACCGCGACGCCCAGTTGTGCCGCGCGATCCGCGGTCCGCGTCTGGATGCGCGAGCGCACCTCGGGCAGCCGCGCGCGCACGGTCGCGATGCGCTCGCGCAGCGCGTCGCAGCGTTGCCGCAGCGTGTCGCGCAACCGCGCACCCTCACGGGCGCGCGACTCGTTGAGCTCGGCGACCGTTTCCGCGAGCAGCGACATCGCCTCGGTTGCGACCGGTGCGAGATCGCGATCGGCCTCGCGTACCACACCCGGCCAGCGCAGTACGTCAAAAGCGCCGATCGCGCCGTGGGTGCCGCCGAGCATCTCCGCGACCTCGGCCGCGCGCTGCTTGAGCTCGGCGACCAGGGCACGGTTGAGCTCGAGCGCGGCCGATTCGGCCGCGGTACTGCGCAGGTAAATGCCGGCCTCTACCTTGCCGCGCCGCAGATTCGTGCCGAGCAGCGTGCGCGCATCGCCCTCGAGGCAACGCAGCTCGTCCGGCAGCCGCAACGCCAGCTCCAGGTAGCGGTGGTTGACGGATCGAAGCTCGCAGCTGAGCGTCCCCCACGGGCCCTGACGCTCGCGTCGTGCGAAGCCGGTCATGCTGCGGATCATTGGTCCTGGTCCGTCGCTGAAACGCGTTGATTTTGGGCAATTTGCCGCACGCCGGGCTCTTACGGTGACGGCGCGCGGGGTGCTATAAGTCAGCGGGGAAGTCTACATGAGAAGCAGCGTGCCGGAGCGTTCGGTGCAAATAGAGCACGCGGATCTGAGCCTCGTCGGTAATCGTGAAGAGAACCAGGATCGCGTTGCCATTGCCGGCGACCGTGATGCGTTGCTCCTCGCAGTGGTCGACGGAATGGGCGGGCACGCCGACGGCGCGCAGGCCGCCGAGATTGCCTTGCGCACGATGGTGGGAGAGTTCTGGGAGGCGAGCCGGCCGTTGTTCGACCCGGAAGGCTTCCTTCATCTGACCATGGGGCGCGCGCACGAGGCCGTGGTCGCGCTGGGGCAGGGACTTCCGCCCGACATACGCCCGCGCGCAACCTGCGCCGTGGGCCTCATCCAGGGATCGAGCGCATGGTGGGCGCACATCGGCGACAGCCGCGTGTACCTGATCCGTGGCGGCGCCGTCATCGATCGCACGCGGGATCACAGCCATGTAGAGCTGCTGCTGCGCGCTGGCCGTATCACCGAGACGCAGGCGGCGGCGCACCCGATGCGCAACTACGTCGAATGTTGCATCGGCGGGGATCCCGTCCTTCCGGAGATGAGTCTCTCCGGTCGCCGCGCGCTGCAATCGGGTGACATCCTGTTGCTCTGCTCCGACGGATTCTGGACCGGGCTCCCTGACCTGCAGATCGCGAGCGTCGGGCAACCGGGTCAGGGTCGCGCGCGAGGTCTCAAGGATTCGCTTGCGGACCTGGGGGAGCGCGCCGTACAGGCGACCGCTCCGCTTGCGGACAACACCACGGCGGCTGCTGTGCGCTGGTCGGCCGCATGAATCGGTGCCGGCGATGAGATCCGGCGGACGCGCACCCGACGAGCTGCGCCCGATCCGGATCACGCGTGGATACACACGGCACGCCGAGGGATCGGTGCTGGTGGAGTTCGGCGACACGCGCGTACTCGTCACTGCGAGCGCCGAGGACGGTGTGCCGTCCTTTCTGCGCGGCCGCGGAGAGGGCTGGGTAACAGCCGAGTACGGCATGCTCCCGCGCGCGACGCATTCGCGATCGCCACGCGAGGCTGCGCGCGGCAAGCAAGGCGGTCGCACGCTCGAGATCCAGCGGCTGATCGGGCGCTCGTTGCGCGCCGTGGTCGATCTGCGCGCGCTCGGCGAGCGCACCGTAACTCTCGATTGCGACGTGCTGCAGGCCGACGGCGGCACCCGCACCGCAGCGATCACCGGCGCGTACGTTGCGCTTTTCGATGCTGTCAACGCGCTGATCACGCGGCGCTCACTCGGCGCGAGCCCGTTGCACGGACAGGTGGCCGCGGTGTCGGTCGGCATCGTGCGCGGCGTGCCCGTGGTCGATCTCGATTACGCCGAGGACTCAACGGCGGAGACCGACATGAACGTCGTGATGCGCAACGGCGGCGGCTTCGTCGAAGTCCAGGGCACGGCCGAGGGCCATGCCTTCCGCCGCCATGAGCTCGACGCCATGCTCGACCTCGCCGCCGGCGCCTGCGCGCGTCTGTTCTCGGCACAGCTCGCCGCGCTGGAGGCGGGCGAGGCTTGAATCGCGAACGCGGCGGGCTGCCGGAGCGATTGGTGCTTGCGACCGGTAACGCCGGCAAGCTGCGTGAGCTCAGGGAAATCCTCGAGCCCTGGAACGTCGACGTGCGCCCGCAGTCGGAGTTTACGCATGCCCATGCGGCGGAGACCGGCTTGAGTTTTGTCGAGAACGCATTGCTAAAGGCGCGGCACGCGGCCGGCGCCTCGGGACTGCCCGCCATCGGCGACGATTCGGGGCTGGAGGTCGATGCGCTCCGGGGTGCTCCCGGGATCCACTCGGCGCGTTACGCGACCCCGATGGCGAGTGATGCTGACAACAACCTCAAGCTGCTCGACGAGCTCGCGGCCGTGCCGGCGGCGGCGCGCGGCGCCCGTTACCGCTGTGCGATGGTGTATCTGCGCTGGCCGCTCGACGCCGCACCCCTGATCGCGCAGGCTGCCTGGGAGGGCCGCATCCTTCGAGCGCCGGTCGGCGTGCACGGATTCGGCTACGACCCGCTGTTTGAGGTTGCCGGGACAGGACGCTCCGCGGCGCAACTCGACCCGGCCGAGAAGAACCGCATCAGCCATCGCGGCCAGGCCCTGCGGGCGTTGCTGCTCGCGCTGCGGGCGACCGAGAGACCCGGATGAGCCCGCCGCTCTCGCTCTACGTGCATCTGCCGTGGTGTGTGCGCAAGTGCCCGTACTGCGACTTCAACTCGCACCAGCTGCCCGCCGGTGGCGTGCCGGAGGATGCATACCTGCGGGCGCTCCTCGAGGATCTCGAGCACGCCGCTGCCGGGTGTGGGGGGCGACCCCTGATCTCGGTGTTCTTCGGCGGTGGTACGCCGAGCCTGTTCTCCCCGTCGTCGATCGAGCGGCTGCTGGTGCGCGCGAGCGCGTTGCTGCCTGCGGCGCCCGGCCTCGAGGTCACGCTCGAGGCAAACCCCGGCACGATCGAGCACCGCGCATTTGCCGCATATCGCGCGGCGGGCATCAACCGTGTATCGCTGGGTGCACAGAGTTTCGACGACCGGAAACTCGCGGCGCTTGGGCGGATACACTCGGCGGCAGAGACACGTGCCGCGGTGACCGAGCTGCGCGGCGCCGGGCTCGGCAATTTCAACCTGGACCTGATGTACGCGTTGCCGGGACAGGACGTGTCCGGGGCGGTCGCCGATATCGAGGCTGCGCTCGAGCTCGAGCCCACGCATCTTTCGCACTACCAGCTCACGCTCGAACCAGGAACGGTTTTCGCGAGCCGCCCGCCGCCGCTGCCGGACGAGGACGCGACATTCGAGATGCAGGAGGTCTGCCAGTTGCGCCTGGCCGAGGCCGGGTACTTGCAGTACGAGGTGTCCGCGTATGCACGGGCTGGCGCGCAATGTCGTCACAACCGCAACTACTGGGAGTTCGGTGACTACTTGGGTATTGGCGCCGGCGCGCACGGCAAGCTCACGCACGACGGACGCGTCACGCGCACCGCGCGCCAGCGGTCGCCTGTGCGTTACATGGCGGCCGCAACGCCGGCGGAGCGCATCGCAGAAGAGCGCGCAATCGAGCCCCGGGAGCTGCCGTTCGAGTTCTGCCTCAATGCCCTGCGGCTGGTGGACGGCTTCGACACCGGAACGTTTGAAGCGCGTACGGCGCTACCCCGGTCCGCCATCGAGTCCGGCTGCGCGGCTGCGCGTGAGCGGGGGCTGCTCGAGCCGCAAGGCGACTGTTGGGTGCCCACGGCGCTGGGACGACGCTTTCTGAACGATCTCCAGGCGCTCTTCCTGCCGGAGCGGCCAGCCGCCACAGGGCACCATCCGCATGAAAACCCCGCCGGAGTGGCTGCACCTGTCCGCCGGACTGTTGCAGCCGCAGGCGAAATCGGTTATGGCGCCGAAACAGTTATACACACCCGGCGCCGCTGACCCGAAATACGCCACGTTACGGGTGGTAATCCAAGTGTCACCTTAGAGCGTGAGCATAAGTTGTTGTTTCGTATTCGGAAATGTTTGTGGTCAATTTTTCACCAAACTGAAATGAGGCTTATGTGAAAGCAGCGAGGGCACTGCGGCGGTGTGCTCATCCACACAGTTATCCACAGCTTTTGTGGATAAGCGGACTCCGGAAAATCGGGTACACCGCCGGCCGAAGCCGCTCCCCCGCGCCACCCTTGTTTGACCGGGATGCCGCCCCTATACTTCGCGACCCTTTTTCCGATCGTTTGCGCAGGTTAGCGCCATGAAAAGCGGCATCCACCCCGACTACAAGCAGATCACGGTCACCTGCAGCTGCGGCAATGTCTTTCAGACTCGCTCCACGCTCGGCCAGGACCTGCAGATCGAGGTGTGCTCGAACTGCCATCCGTTCTACACCGGCAAGCAGAAGATCGTCGACACGGGCGGCCGGGTCGACCGCTTCCGAAAGAAGTACGCGCGCGGCTGACGCGCGGATTCTCCGCCTGGTATGTAAACGGGGCGCCGGGGCGCCCCGTTGTCTTTGAGGCCGGTGGCACCGCGCCGAAGTGGGAACTTTGCCCCTTGGCGGGGGGCCTCTAGACTTGGGCGGCCCACGCCCGAGAGGTACGCGATGACTACCCCTGTTGGACGGCGGATCGTGCTTGCCGCGGTTGCCTGCGGCGCGGTCATTGCAGCGGGCTGTGCGAGCAATCCCGCCACCGGCGGCGCGGACGTCGTCACGATGTCCGAGAAAAAGGAGATCGACATCGGGCGCCAGATGCACCCGAAGGTCCTCCAGCAGTACGGACGGTACAACGACGAGCGCCTGCAGGCTTATGTCAACGATGTCGGGCAGCGCCTCGCGGCCAAAGGTGACAGACCCGGGATCACCTGGACGTTTACGGTTCTCGACAGCCAGGAAACGAACGCCTTCGCACTGCCGGGCGGTTACATCTACATCACGCGCGGCATCATGAGCTATCTCAACAGTGAGGCCGAGCTTGCCGCGGTGCTCGGCCACGAGATCGGGCACGTCACAGCGCGTCACGCAGTGCGGCAGCAGACCGGCGCAACCGCGGCCGGCGTCGGGGCAACGCTGATTGCGGTGCTCACCGGCAGCGGGAGCCTCGCCAACATTGCCAATGTCGCGGGCTCTGCACTCATCTCCGGCTACGGTCGCGACATGGAGCTCGAGGCCGACTCGCTTGGCGCCAGGTACATCGGCAATCTCGGTTACGACCCCGAGGCGATGATCGACGTGGTGCGGCTGCTCAAGAACCAGGAGATGTTCGAGATCCAGCGTGCGCGCGAGGAGAATCGCGAGCCGCGCGTGTACCACGGGGTTTTCTCGAGCCACCCCGACAACGACACCCGTCTCAAGGAAGTCGTAGCCTCGGCGGGCGAGGTCGCGCGCGGCGAGCAGCGACAGCCCGGCGAGCACCGACCGGACAATCGCGACGTCTATCTGAGCCGGATCACGGGACTACCGGTCGGTGCGAGCGAGGCGCAGGGCGTGACCCGTGGCACGCGGTTCTACCACGCAGACATGGGCTTTACGGTCGCCTTTCCGACGGGCTGGCTGGTGCAGAACCAGCCCGCCAAGCTGGTCGGGGCGACACCGCAGAAGGACGTAACGCTGCAACTCTTCGTGATGCCCTATCCGCCGGGCACAACCCCTGAGCAGTTCCTGGCGCAGAATCTCAAGGGCACGCGAACTGAGCGTGGCGAGCCGCTCGAGGTCAACGGGCTGCCAGGGTACACGGCGATCGCGCAGAACGTGTCGCTTCCCTGGGGTAACAAGGGCCCGGCGCGATACGCGGTCATCTACATGAACAACCAGGCCTTCGTCTTCTTCGGCTCCTCGCGTATCACCTCCGCACTCGCAGCCCACGATGCCGTCCTCCTCAGCAGCATCAAGACTTTTCGCCGGCTGCGCCAGCGGGAGTTCGAGACCGCCGATCCGGACCGCATCCTCGTCGTGCGGGCGACGCCGCAGACCACCATCGAGAGCCTCGCGAAGAGCTCGCCGATCGAGAAGTACGCTGCCCAGCAGCTTCGGCTCCTGAACGATCTTTATCCGGACAAGGAGCCCACGGCGGGCCAACCCATCAAGATCGTCAAGTGAACCCTGCGCCGGCCGCACCGGACGCGGCCGGGCGCTTGCCTCCCACCCACTGCTCGTGCAAATCTGCCCGGCCCGCTGCGCTTTTCCGGCGCGTCGGGCAACTGCAACCGGGTGGGGCAGGATGAGCGATAGCAAGTACGAGCTGGTCGACGTCGTAACGGGAAAGAAGTCCGTGCTCGAAGCACGGCACGGGACGATGGGTCCCGCGTGCCTCAGCCTGTCGAATCTGCACCGCGATCACGGGGTATTCACTTTCGACCCCGGGTTCATGGCAACGGCGGCCTGCGAGAGCCGCATCACCTACATCGACGGGGACGCCGGCGTGCTGCTGCACCGCGGCTACCCGATCGAGCAGCTGGCAGTCAAGTCGAGCTTCCTGGAGGTCGCCTACCTGCTGACCCACGGTGAGCTGCCTTCAGGGGCGCACCTCGAGCAGTTCGACCGCTCGATCCGCTATCACACGATGCTGAACGAGACGCTGCTGCGGTTCTTCAATGGCTTTCACTACGACGCGCACCCGATGGCGATGGTGTCGGCGGTCGTGGCCTCCATGGCGGCGTTCTATCACGACTCCATGGACATCAATAATCCGCGTCACCGCGAGATTTTCACTCACCGAATCCTCGCCAAGATCCCGACCATCTCGGCCGCCGCGTACAAGCATATGCTCGGGCAGCCCTTCGTCTATCCGCGGAACGACCTCGACTACTGCGCAAACATGCTGCACATGTTCTTCGCGGTGCCGGCCGAGGAATACGTCGTTGATCCGATAGCCGCGCAGGCGATCGACCTGCTCTTTGTGCTGCACGCGGATCACGAGCAGAACGCGAGCACCTCGACGGTGCGCCTTGCCGGCTCGACCGGCGCGAACCCCTACGCCGCGATTTCGGCGGGAGTATCGGCACTGTGGGGTCCGGCGCATGGCGGGGCGAACGAGGCGGTGCTGCTGATGCTCGAGGAGATCGGCACGGTCGACAACATCCAGAAGTTCCTTGACCGCGTCAAGGACAAGCAGGACAACACGCGCCTGATGGGCTTTGGTCATCGGGTCTACAAGAACTTCGATCCGCGCGCGAAGATCATCCGCGAGATGTGCCACAAGGTGCTCGCGCGCCTAGGGCGACAGGACAACCCGCTGTTCGAGCTGGCCCTGCGGCTCGAGGAGATCGCGCTCAAGGACGATTACTTCATCGGTCGCAAGCTGTATCCGAACGTCGATTTCTATTCCGGCATCATCTACAGCGCGCTCGGGATCCCTCGTTCGATGTTCACGGTGATGTTTGCGATCGCGCGCACCGCGGGCTGGGTGGCGCACTGGCAGGAGATGATCGGCGATCCCGCGATGAAGATCGGACGCCCGCGTCAGCTCTATACCGGTCCGGTGCAGCGGGCCTACGTCGACGTCGAGAAGCGCGGCTGAGGACTCGCCCTTCGGCCGAATCGCCGAGGCGGCCCAACCATGCGTCTCAGTTTTGCGGCGGACGCGCGTGGCGGCCGAGGTAGTGGGCGGTGACCATGGGCGCGGCCGGGAGCTGCTCGACGATCTCGTAGAGCCGCTCGTAGCCCGTGTGCTCGATCTTCCAGTCGCTGCCTTCCTTGACGTAGCGGTCGTCGTAGAGACACGCGCCCGAGAGCTTCATGTTGCTGCGCAGGTCCAGGAACCAGTCGTTCTGGTACCAGGTGCCGGTGGCCGTCGATGGCGAGGTCAGCCGGATCTCGGGATGTCCGCCCTGGTGCACTGAGATGCACTGTGCGTGAATCGCCGACGCCAGGTATTCGAGGATCGCTGCACGACCGCTGCGCTCGACGCGATAAGTCCCCCCGACGTAGCACACCGTTGCCGACTCGACGAAGCACCTGGCGAGGTCCGCCCAGTTCGCCGTGTCGACCAGCCGGAAATACCGGTACTTGAGCTGCTTGATCGCCTCGATCTCGTCGAGCTGATTCGTCATCCCGGGTCCCTGTGTGACGCGGTCAATCGACCAGGTCCTCGACTTCCGTCGTGCTCGCACGCCGCATCGGCTTGCCGTCCACCGGGCTGCACGGCGACTGGCGGATGCCGTCCAGCGGAAAGACGACCGCATCGACCGTCTGGCGACCCGCGACGAATCGCAGCGCCGGATAGCTCACGGCACGGTCGCGCTCGAAGCGGACGCGGCGCTCGAGTACCTCGTGCGGGACGCCGCGCTCGTCGAGTCGCAGGGACACTGCTTCGGGTGTCTCGGAGAACAGGTGCAGGTTTATCTCGGAATGCGCGGAGGCACTTCCATTCAGCACCGGCCCGACCAGCCGCGGCTGGAAATCCGCCATCAGGCGCATGGCTGAGAGCGCGGCGCGGCGCAGGTTCGTCAGGTCTGCGGCGTGCCTGTCGTGCGCGAACAGCCGGTGATGGGCCATCATCGCGGCCTCGATCTCCGTGTTGCGCGGCAGGATTGACGCGTCCGTGACACCGAGCCGCTCAGCGGCCTTGCGCTTGGCGAGCAGGAAGTCGTCCACACCCTGCTCGTTCATGATCCTGGCTGCTTCGTCGGCAACCGCCTGGCGCAGCAGGTCCGCTCTGGGATTCGGACGTCGGCTCATCGGCAATGCCCCGGTCTTGCGCGGACGCCCAACACTAGCGGGAGAACGCGGCTGCGCGCAACGCGCACTAGAAAATCGATTCCTCGCTTGAGGCAGGCTCCACAGATTCGGCGTCGATGCTGTCGGCGAGACCGCCACTGTCGACCACGCCGCCGGACAGCGGCGCATGACCGGCGAGAAACACCTCGAACACGGCGCCGAATTCTCCCGCTGACGCGAGTGACCCCGTCCCGCGCGACACCCACATGCGCACTATGCCGGGCGGCTCGGGCTGACGGTGTTCCGGCACACCGCGCAGGGCCTCGGCCATGAAGTGCACCCACATCGGCAGCGCCGTGCGAGCGCCCTCTTCGTGTTCGCCCAGGGTTCGTTCCTGGTCGAAGCCGATCCAGGTCGCAACGGTGAGATCCGCGTTGTAGCCGACGAACCAGGCATCGCGGCGGTCGTTCGTCGTGCCGGTCTTGCCTGCGAGGTCGAGTCGACCGATCGATTTCGCCAGTTGCGCGGTACCGCGCTGGATGACGTCGACCATCATGTCGGTCATCACAAACGCGTTCGCGGGTGTGATCGCGACCGGGGCCACGCGGTCGGGCGGAACCGGGCCCGTCGCCACCTGCCCGAGACCGGTCGCCTGGACACAGCCCGGGCAGGCAAGCTTCGGCGTCGCCTGGAAGACAGGGTTCCCAGCCGCATCGGTTACGCGTTCGACCGCATACGGCGTGACCAGATAGCCACCGTTTGCGAACACCGCGAAGCCGCGCGCCATCGCGAGCGGCGTCACCTGACCGGTTCCGAGCGCGAGCGTCAGGTTCGTGGGCAAGGCTTCAGCGCCGAAACCGAACTGACCGATGTGCTTTATTGCATGCCCGAGGCCGGTGCCCCGCAGCACGCGAATCGAGACGAGATTTCGCGAACGCACCAGGCCCTCGCGCAGCGGCGTTGGCCCATAAAAGCGCTTGGTGATGTTCTGCGGCCGCCACTCTTCTTCGGGGGTGCCGCCCTCGATCACAATCGGCGCGTCGTTGATCAGCGTCGCGGGCGTGAAGCCGCGCTCGAGCGCCGCAGAATAGAGAAACGGTTTGAAGGCCGATCCGGGCTGACGCCGTGCCTGCAGCGCGCGGTTGTACCTGCTGTCGAAGAAGGCGAAGCCGCCGGTTACCGCCACGATCGCGCCGTCGGTCGGATCGATCGCAACCAGCGCACCGGCGACAGCCGGCTGCTGCGCGAGCCGCCAGTGGCCCTCGGCGAGCGGCTCCAGATAGACGAGCTGCCCGGGCGCAAGCACTTCCGCCGCCGATGCTGGCGCCGGGCCGAGCTTGTCCTCAGGCAGGGCCCGCCGAGCCCAGGACAGATCTTCCCAGCGAAGATCGATACGGCGGTCGTCGCGCAAGCGCACGACAGCGGCCTTCTCGCCCACCGACTCGACGAGGGCGACGGCGAGGTTGCCGAGATTACCGTGCTCGCGGAATGCAGTTTTGACCGCGTCGTCGTCGCCGAGCGCGCTCGACTCGATCTGTGCCAGCGGGCCGCGGTAGCCGTGACGGCGCTCGTACTCGAGGATCGCCTGTCGCGCCGACGCGTCGGCGAGCGCCTGCAGGCGGCTGTCGACCGTCGTGCGTACACGATAGCCGTCGATGAGCGCTGCCGCGCCGAAGCGCGCGACCATTTCCGCGCGCGCCATCTCGGCGATCCACGGCGCGTCAAGCTCGATGTCGGGGCCGTGCAGCCGACCGTCGAGTGGCACGCGCAGCGCGGCATCGCGTGCCGCGGCATCGATGCGTCCGGTCTCGAGCAGGCGGCGCAGCACGTACGCACGGCGATCCTTCGCCCGTTCGATGCTTGCTACGGGATTGTCGCGCGACGGAGAGCGGGGCAGGCCGGCGATCAATGCGGCCTCGGCAAGGTCGAGCTCGGCGGCCTTCTTGCCGAAGTACACATCCGCGGCGGCGCCGACGCCGTACGCGCGCTGACCCAGAAAGATCCGGTTCAGATAAAGCGTCAGGATCTCCTGCTTGCTGAACTCACGTTCCAGCCGCAGTGCGAGAAAGACCTCCTTGAGTTTGCGTCGCAACGTACGCTCGGAGGAGAGCACCGTGTTGCGTGCCAGCTGCATGGTGATCGTGCCGCCGCCTTCCCGGACGCCGCCCGCGGCGACGTTGCTCAGGAGCGCCCGTACGAGACCCTGCCAGTCGACACCGGGATGGCTGTAGAACCGCGCATCCTCCGCCGCGAGGAACGCGTCCATGACCACCTGCGGGATCTCCTCGTGTCTGAGCGGAATCCTGCGCTGCTCACCGAACTGCGCGATGAGCTTGTCGTCGCGCGAGAGCACCTGCAGCGGCAGCTGCACGCGTATCTCGCGCAGCTGCGCCGCGGCGGGAATCTCCGGGCCCAGGTACTGCAGCGTGCCCGCAAAGGCGAGCACCAGCGCGGCGGCGGTGATCAACGCAGCCGTGAGCAGGATCACGAGCACGCGTGGGAAGCTCGATCGCATCGCGAATTCTGGGATTCAGTCCTTGTTGCGTTCCGGGGCCTTTGTGCATAGTAGCCGCGACACAAGGGCAAACTCATCGAAAGATGGTGACCCCTGCGGGGGGCGGCCCGCCGGCACCGAAGTCGGATCGAGCCCGCCGGGCATGCCGGCGGTTGCAGCGCGCGCCCTCACGTGTCCGGTTCGTGGATTTCGACCATCCATGGGGGGTGTTGTGCGGCGAGCGTGTGGAATTGCCAAGGCTCTCACAATTCTATTTGCCAGACCGCTGATATATAGTGGGGCGGGGGCATGAATCCACACCATAATCGCTGCGCAAACCTTTGAACTAGAAGGACTCACCTGTGTTGCTTCAGCGCAGAGCTAAACCGGTAATCGGGCTCGACATCACCACTTCCTCGATCAAGCTCATCGAGCTTTCGAGGAGCGGTGATTCCTATCGCGTGGAGTCCTACGCGGCCGAGCCCTCGCCGCCGAACGCGATCAACGAGAAGGCGATCGTCGATGCCCAGGCGGTCGGCGAGGCCGTGCGCCGCGCCGTCAAGCGCGCCGGCGCGCGCAGTGGCGAAGTCGCGATCGCGATCAGCGGCGACGCCGCGATCACGAAGGTGATCCAGATGCCCCGCTCGCTGCGCGACAGCGAGCTCGAGTCCCAGGTCGAGATGCAGGCGGACCAGTACATCCCGTTCCCGATGGAGGAAGTCAGCTTCGACTTCGAGGTCATCGGTGCGTCGGAAAAAGATCCCGACATGTACGACGTGCTGCTGGTCGCGACGCGCTCCGAGAACGTCGAGCAACGGCAGGCCGCGGTGCAGGCCGCCGGTCTTTCGACCCGCATCGTCGACGTCGAGGCCTTCGCGCTCGAGAACTCCTGCCGGCTGCTGACGCACCAGATGCCCGACGGTGGCATTGACCGCTACATTGCCGTCATCGACTTCGGCGCGAGCAGCACCACGTTCTCTGTGCTGCGCAACCTCAAGGTGACCTACACACGGGACTTCGCCTTCGGCGGCCAGCAGCTGACCGAGGAGATCATGCGCAGCTACGGTCTCAGCATGGAGGAAGCTGGCCGCGCCAAGAAGGAAGGCGGGCTTCCGGCCAACTACCAGGCCGAGGTTCTCGACCCGTTCATCGACGACATGTGCCAGCAGGTCAGCCGCTCGCTGCAGTTCTATCTCGCCTCCGGCAGCGGGCGCGAGCAGCCCGAGCAGATCCTGGTCTGCGGCGGCTGCGCCAACATTCCCGGCGTCGCCGACGTGATCGCGAGCCGGGTCGGCATACCCGCCGAGCGCGGCGATCCGCTCGGCCAGATGAAGATCTCCACGCGCGCCCTCGCCCAGGGCGTGAAGAAGGATGCGACCGCACTGCTCACCGCCTGCGGTCTGGCGCTGAGGAGCTTCGACTGACATGCCAAGAATCAACCTACTGCCGTGGCGCGAGGCACAGCGCAAGCGCCAGCGCCAGGAGTTCTTCTTAGGGATAGCGGCGGCGCTCGGCTGCGCGGCGCTCGTGGTGTTGGTGGGCCGCTGGCAGATGAGCGCGGCAATCGCGAACCAGACCGAACGCAACTCGGTGATCGAGGCCGAGATTGCCGTGCTCGACAAGCAGATCGCGGAGATCAACGGGCTGGAGAACCAGAAACGCCGGCTGATCGCCCGCATGGAGATCATCGAGACGCTGCAGCGCAGTCGTCCCGAGATCGTGCACGTGTTCGACGAGATCGTGCGCGTGCTGCCAGAGGGCGTGTTCCTGACGACGCTCAAGCAGACGGGTCCGAAAATCGAGATGCGCGGTGTGGCTCAGTCGAGCACACGCGTTTCCGCGTTCATGCGCAACATCGACAACTCACAGTGGCTGGCCGATCCGCAGCTGCGCATCGTCGAGACCAAGGGCAATGACGCAACACGCGGCGCCGAGTTCACGCTGTACGCCAACCAGCGCAGCCAGGTACCGGTGGAGGGCGACGACGCCACGAGCGGGAAGGTGGCCGCCAAATGAACAAGCTCAAGGCGCTCTTCGAGCAGCTCCGCAATCTCGATCCGAACGACCCGGGTCGCTGGCCGTTTACGATCCGCCTGGGCACGACTGTGCTCCTGTTGGTGCTCGCCGCGGGCGCGGGGTATTACTGGTTCGTCTGGAAGGCCAAGCGTCCCGAGCTGCTCGAGGCGCGCGCCAAGGAAACCGAGCTCTGGACCACGCTCGAGACGAAGGCGAAGAAGGCCGCGAACCTGCAGGCCTACAAGGACCAGCTGGCCGAGATGGAGAAATCCTTCGGCGCCATGCTGCGTCAGCTCCCCAACAAGACCGAAGTGCCCAACCTCCTGGTCGACATTTCGCAGAGCGGGCTGGCCGCCGGTCTCGAGGAGAAGCTTTTCCAGCCCGAGGGCGAGAATCGCAAGGACTTCTACGCCGAGCTCCCGATCCGCATCCGGCTCACGGGCGGGTACCACGAGATGGGCGCGTTCGCGAGCGGCATCGCGGCGCTGCCACGCATCGTCACGCTGCACGACATCCAGATAACGCCCGCCTCGCGCGAGCGTGGCACTGCGGGCGGGTTGCCCGCGGACCTGGTGCTCGACGTGACGGCGAAGACCTACCGGTATCTGGACGAGGAAGAGCAGGCTGCTGCTCAGCCCCAGGACGCCGCGGCCAGGCGCAAGAAGAAGGGCTGAGCGGGCAGCGACAGAGGCTTCGAGACACATGACCACAGCTAAGCAAATCGCCCTGGTAGCCGCCGTCCTCGCGACGGTGGCCGGCTGCTCGAGCGATCTGGACGACCTGCAGGCACGCATTACCGAAGTCAAGAGCCGGCCCGGCGGCCGTATCGAGCCCTTGCCCGAAGTGAAGCCGTACGAGACCTTCAACTACGGCGCTACCAGCCTGCGTTCGCCGTTCGTCCAGGGCATGCCGGCTACGGCCATGGCGCCGGGCGCGCTGCGCCCCGACTTCAACCGTCCGCGCGAGTTCCTCGAGCAGTTTTCGCTCGACACGCTGCGGATGGTGGGCACCCTGCGGATGAACGGCCGTACCTACGGCCTGATCCAGACGCAGGACGGACTCGTGCACCGGGTCCTGCCCGGCAATCGGGTTGGCCAGAGCGACGGCCGGGTCACGGCCATCGAGGAAGGAAAGATCTCGCTCACCGAGATCGTCACCGACGGTATGGGCGGCTTCATCGAGCGCCCCGCCGCAATTGCGTTGAGCGAATGATCTGCAAGGAGATCCGAGCATGACCGCTGCATCGTTGCACCCCAACCACCGCCCGAGCCGGCCCGAGGTGCGACGCGCCCGGGGCCGCATAGCGCTCGCGGCGCTGGCAGGAATGCTCGCGCTGGCCACGCAGACTGCGTGGTCGCAGGCGGCGAGCCGCCTCGAGAAAGTCGAGCTGCATCCGCAGCCCGGCGAACAGGTCGAGGTGCGCCTCGTGCTGGATGGCCCGGCTCCCGCGCCGGTGACCTTCACCATCGACAATCCCGCGCGGTTGGCCGTCGACCTGCCGGGCACCGCGCTCGCGCTCGACTCGCGCCGCATCGACGTCAAGTCGGGCGGGGTCGACACGATCGTCGCCGCCGAGGCCTCGGGCCGCACGCGGCTCGTCTTCAACCTCGACCGCATGCAGCCCTATAACGTTCGTACTGAGGGCAACACGGTCTTTGTAACCGTGGGTGGCGGCGCAATGGCCACGGCCGCGGCGCCAGCGGCGACGACCGCGGCACAGGCGGCTGCCGCCCCGATCGGGGGCGCGACCACGATCCAGAAAGTCGATTTCCGCCGCACGTCAGACGGCGGCGGCCGGATCGTCGTGCAGACCATCGGCGGCGCCCGGACGCAGGCCAGCCTCAAGCGCGAGGGTGGCCGACTCGTGGTGGATTTCCCGAACACGCAGGTCGGCGCCGACCAGGCGCGCCGCTACGACGTCACCGATTTCGCCACCCCCATCAACTCCTTCGATGTTACGAGCTCGCCGACCGGCGCACGCATCGTCGTCGCCGCCACCGGCGACTACGAGCAGGCCGCCTACCAGACCGACCGCGAGTACGCGCTCGAGCTGAAGCCGGTCTCGAAGGCCGTCGCCGCAGCGCAGGAGAAGAAGGAATACAAGGGCGAGCGCCTGACGCTCAACTTCCAGGACATCGAGACCCGCGCCGTGCTGCAGCTGCTCGCCGAGACGAGCGGCCAGAACATCGTGGTCAGCGACACCGTGCAGGGCAATGTCACGCTGCGCCTGCAGAACGTACCTTGGGACCAGGCGCTCGACATCGTGCTGCGCACCAAGGGCCTCGACAAGCGCGACGAGGGCAACGTCATCTACGTCGCGCCGTCGGAGGAGCTGGCGGCCCGTGAGAAGCAGATGCTGGAGGCGCGCAAGTCCGTGGCCGAGCTTTCGCCGGTGCGTACCGAGTACCTGCAGGTCAACTATGCCAAGGCTTCCGACCTCGCGTCGCTGATCAAGTCGCAGGGCAAAACCTCGCTCCTCTCCGAGCGCGGCAGCATCTCGATTGACGAGCGGACCAACACGCTGCTGCTTCAGGACACGGCGGAACGGCTCGCGGACATCCGGCGGCTGGTGTCGACCCTCGACATCCCGGTACGCCAGGTGCTGATCGAGGCGCGCATCGTCATCGTCAACGACGATTTCTCGCGCGAGCTCGGCGTGCGCTTCGGCGGTGCCGCGGTGTTCAACCACGGCGGCGCCGACGGCATGGGGTTCGTGGGCTCACAAGGTCTCGACACCGTGCCGGGCACCTCCGGGCCGATCCTGGATCCGACCGGTGCACAAGACCAGCGTGGACTCGTGACCACGCCCACGGTCGACGACCGCTACATGGTTAACCTGCCGATCGCGAACCCGGCGGGCCGCATCGCGATGACCCTGCTCGACTCCGACTACGTGGTCGACCTCGAGATCACCGCCGCGCAGAACGAAGGCCGCGGCGAGGTGGTCTCGGCACCGCGTGTGATCACGGCGAACGGCAAGGAGGCGGTGATCGAGCAGGGCCAGGAGATCCCGTACCAGGAATCGTCCTCGAGCGGCGCCACGACGACGCAGTTCAAGAAGGCCGTGCTGTCGCTCAAGGTAACGCCGCAGATCACCCCCGACGACCGCATCATCCTCGACCTGACGGTCAGCAAGGACAGCGTGGGCGCCGTGGTGCCGAGCGCTACGGGCGGATTCGTGCCCAGCATCGACACGCGCGAGATCACGACGCAGGTGCTGGTCAACGACGGCCAGACCGTCGTCCTGGGCGGCATCCTGGAGACGGAGCGCCGCGACAACGTCAGCAAGGTGCCCTATCTCGGCGATATCCCGGGTCTCGGCGTGCTGTTCCGCACCAAGTCACGGACCGACAACAAGGATGAGCTCCTGATCTTCGTGACACCGAAGATCCTGCGCGAGGGCGCAGACCTGTACTGACGCCCCGCGCTCCCGGTGGGAGAATATGCGGCCGCAGCAATCCTGCGGCCGCTTTTCTTTCAGCATGCCGGAAAGCTCGAATGTCTTTCTCGTCGGCCCGATGGGCTCGGGCAAGAGCGCCGTCGGGCGCCAGCTCGCCCGCTTGCTGGTGCTGGAATTCATCGATGTGGACGCCGAGATCGAGCGGCGCACGGGCGTCGACATCAGCTATATCTTCGAGCGCGAAGGCGAGCCGGGCTTCCGTCAGCGTGAGGCTGCGGTGATCGACGAGCTCTCGAGCCGGCCTGGCATCGTGCTCGCGACCGGCGGCGGGGCGGTCCTCGATCCGCACACCCGCGACCGGCTCCGCGAGCGTGGCCGCGTCGTGTATCTTCGGACGTCCGTGAACCAGCAGCTAATGCGCACCCGCCACAGCAGCCACCGGCCGCTGCTGGCCAATCCCGATCCGCGCGGCACACTCGAGCGGCTGATGACCGAGCGGGCACCGCTTTATGAGGACCTGGCGGCCGTTTGCGTGGACACCGACGGACGCAAGGTAAAGGCGGTCGTCGAGGAGATCGTCGGCCGACTGTCTCCCGGGACCGGCGCGTGACGGCGCGGGTCGACGTCGGGCTGCGCGGTCGCGAGTATCCGATACTGATTGGGGCTGAACTGTTGCGCGACGCGTCGGTCCTGAGCGGCGCGGTCGACGCCCGGGACGTGCTCATCGTCACCAGCGAGACCGTGGGCCCGCTGTATTTGGAGCGCGTGCGGATGTCCCTGTCGGGCAAGCGCGTGCAGGCTCTCGCTCTTCCCGATGGAGAGGCTCACAAGACGCTCGCTACCGTGGCCCGCATTTTCGACGCCATGGTCGAGGCGCGCTTCAACCGCGATGCGTGCATCGCCGCGCTGGGCGGGGGCGTGGTTGGCGACATGGCCGGGTTCGCCGCCGCCTGTTACCAGCGCGGTGTCGATTTCGTCCAGCTGCCGACCACGCTGCTCGCGCAGGTCGACGCCTCGATCGGCGGCAAAACGGGCGTGAACCATGTCGCCGGGAAGAACCTGATCGGCGCCTTTCACCAGCCGGTCGCCGTGATCGCCGACACCTCGACGCTGGCGACCCTGCCACCCCGCGAGTTTCGCTCCGGCCTCGCCGAAGTCGTCAAGCACGCGCTCGTAGCCGATGCGGCGTTTCTCGACTGGCTCGAGGGTCATCTGGATGAGCTGCTCGCACAGGAGCCGGAAGCTGTCGAGTATGCCGTGCAGCGTTCCTGCGAGATCAAGGCGCAGATCGTCGCTGCGGACGAACGCGAGCACGGGCGACGAGCCGAGCTCAACTTCGGTCACACCTTCGGCCATGCGATCGAAACTGCCACCGGCTATGGCGACTGGCTGCACGGCGAAGCCGTCTCGGTGGGGATGGTGCTCGCCGCAAAGCTCTCGCAGCGGCAGGGCTGGCTTGCCGCAGCGGATGTGAAACGGGTGCGGGACGTGCTCCGCCGCGCTGGACTGCCGGTCAGTGCGCCTCATGTCGGCGCCGCGCGCGCACTTACGCTCATGGGGATGGACAAGAAGGTGCTGGCCGGGCGGATCCGGCTGGTTCTGCTGCAGGCCCTGGGAACAGCGGCCGTCACCGCGGATTACGACCCCGAGGCGCTGGGCGAGACCCTGCGCGAGCACTTCGAGGCGGGCGCGGCATGAGCGACGCGGACGCCAGCCTGGCGCCCTATGCGGAGCACGAGGAGCGCTCGCGCGGCCGACGCTACGAGGAGGCTACCCCGCGCCACCGCGGCGAGTTCCAGCGCGACCGCGATCGCATCGTGCATTCGACCGCTTTCCGGCGCCTGGTCTACAAGACGCAGGTGTTCGTCAACCACGAGGGTGACCTGTACCGCACGCGGCTCACGCACTCGCTGGAGGTCGCGCAGATCGCCCGCAGCGTGGCGCGCGCGTTGCGCCTGAACGAGCCGCTGACCGAGGCCATCTGCCTTGCGCACGATCTCGGGCACACGCCATTCGGTCACGCGGGCCAGGACGCGTTGAACGAATGCATGCGCGAGTTCGGCGGTTTCGAGCACAACCTCCAGTCCCTGCGCGTGGTAGACGAGCTCGAGGAACGGTATGCCGAGTTTCCGGGTCTGAATCTGACGCTCGAGACGCGCGAGGGAATCCTCAAGCACTGCTCGGCGGCGAACGCGCGCACGCTGGGCGAGGTGGGGCGTCGTTTCCTCGAACGACGCCAGCCCGGACTCGAGGCTCAGCTCGCGAATCTCGCCGACGAGATCGCCTACAACAACCACGACGTCGACGACGGACTTCGCGCCGGCCTGCTCGGGCTCGACGAGCTCAAGGAAATCGCGATCTTCCGCCGCCAGCACGATGCGGTTGCCGCACGTTATCCGGACCTGCCGCCGCGCCGGTTGATCCACGAGGTCGTGCGACGCATGATCGACCACGTCGTCAATGACCTGATCGATGCGACCGGCAACGCCGTCGCTGCCGCGGCGCCGGCGGATGCCGATGCGGTGCGGGCGCTGTCCTCTCCGCTGCTGCGATTCAGCGACGCCGTGCGCGAGGAGCATCTCGAGCTCAAGCGCTATCTTCGGGACCACCTGTACCGGAACTTCCGCGTCCTGCGCATGACGAACAAGGCGCGCCGGGTTATGCGCGAGCTGTTCGAGGCGCTGATGGAGGACATCGACCTGATGCCCGTCGAGCACCAGGAATCGGCGCGAAGGATGGAGGCCGAGACGGGCCGTGCGGGTCGCGCACGCGCCGTGGCCGACTACATCGCCGGTATGACCGATCGTTACGCGCTGCTCGAGCATCGGCGGCTGTTCGATCCCGTCGAACGGACTTGAGAAGGAAGGAGTCGATGACAGGTGAGATGAGCCACAAGGACCTCCCAGTGCGCGAGCGGCTGATCTTCGCGATGGACGTCGCCGACACCGACGCGGCACGGCGGCTGGCGGAGCGTCTCGGCGATTCCGTCGGGTTCTACAAGCTCGGTCTCGAGCTCTTCATGGCGGGCGGCTACTTCGAGCTGCTCGACTGGATGGTGAATCGCGGCAAGAAGGTCTTCGTCGATCTCAAGTTCTTCGACGTTCCCGCGACGGTTGCCGCAGCGGTCGCCCGGCTGCGAAACCGCGGCGTCGCGCTCACCACGGTGCACGGCAACCAGGCGATCATGGAAGCCGCCGCCGCTGCCAAGGGCGATGTGAAGGTGCTCGCCGTGACAGTACTGACGAGCCTCGACCGCGGCGACCTGGACGACCTCGGTTTCGCCTGCGACATCGGCCAGCTCGTGCTGTCGCGCGCCCGGCGCGCGCTCGAGGCAGGTTGCGACGGCGTGGTGTCCTCCGGGCTCGAGGCACCGATGCTGCGGCGCCACCTCGACGGGCGATTGCTGGTGGTGACCCCGGGGATCCGGCCGGTCGAGAACCGCCCCGCGGATGACCAGAAGCGCACGGTCGACGTGGCGCAGGCTTTTGCCAACGGCGCGGACTACATCGTGGTCGGGCGCCCGATCCGCGACGCGGCCGACCCGCGCGCCGCGGCTGAATCGATCCAGGCTACGATCGCCGGCGTCTTCGGCCGCCCGACCGCGTGAGCGCCGCGCTCTCCAACGACCTGCTGCTGCGCGCGCTGTTGCGCCAGCCGACACCCCGGACGCCGGTCTGGATGATGCGGCAGGCAGGTCGCTATCTGCCCGAGTACCGCGCGACGCGCGAACGCGCCGGGAGCTTTCTTGCACTCTGCACGACACCCGATCTCGCCTGCGAGGTGACGCTGCAGCCGCTCGCACGTTTCCGCCTCGACGCCGCGATCCTCTTCTCGGACATCCTGACTATCCCGCACGCGATGAACCTCGGTCTCGATTTCGAATCGGGCGAGGGACCGCGGATCGCGCGTCCGGTACAGACCGCAGCCGACATCGCCCGGCTCGGCGTGCCCGACCCCGAGCGCGAGCTGCGCTACGTCATGGACGCGGTGCGCCTCGTGCGACGCGAGCTCGGCGGCCGCGTACCCCTGATCGGCTTTGCGGGCAGCCCGTGGACGGTAGCGACCTACATGGTCGAGGGCGGCAGCAGCAAGACCTTCGGGGCGATCAAGGGCCTCATGTACGGCGCGCCGCGCGATCTGCGCCGACTGCTCGCGATCCTCGCCGACGCGACCGGCACCTACCTCAATGCCCAGATCGCCGCCGGCGCGCAGGCGGTCATGCTCTTCGACACCTGGGGCGGTGTGCTGACGCCATCCACGTACCGGGAGTTCTCGCTCGAATACATGAACCGCATCGTGGAGGGGCTGGCGCGCGAGCACGACGGCCATAGAGTGCCGGTGATCCTCTTTACCAAGGGGGGCGGGGCCTGGCTCGAGGATATGGTCGCGAGCGGCTGTGATGCCCTGGGTGTCGACTGGACCACGGATCTGTCCGATGCACGTCGCGTCTGCGGCGATCGGGTCGCGCTGCAAGGCAACCTGGACCCCGGTGTGCTTTACGCGCCGCCGGCGCAGATCCGTGACCGGGTTGCCCAGGTGCTCGCGAGCTACGGAGCGGGTCACGGTCACGTGTTCAATCTCGGGCATGGTATCCATCCGGACGTCCCGCCCGAGAGCGCGCTTGCGATGGTCGAGGCCGTTCACGAGCTGTCACCGCCGTATCACGCCTGAGCCGGGGAGCCGCCGATGGATATCAGCAAGATCGGGATCGGCGAGGCGCCCCCACACGACGTCAACATACTGATCGAGATCCCGCAGGGTGGCGTTCCGGTCAAGTACGAGCTTGACAAGGCATCGGGTGCACTGCGGGTCGATCGCTTCCTGCACACCGCGATGTTCTACCCGGGCAACTACGGTTTTATCCCGCACACGCTCTCGGGTGACGGCGATCCGGTCGATGTCATCGTCGTCGGTCCGGGACCGGTGGTCCCCGGCGCGATCATCCGCTGTCGGCCGGTCGGCGCCATGCTGATGAAGGACGAGGCCGGGCCGGACGAGAAGATCCTCGCCGTGCCCGTCGACAAGCTCCACCCGTTTTACAGCGGCGTGCGCTCGTACAAGGACCTGCCGAAAACGCTGTGCGAGCAGATCGTGCACTTCTTCCAGCACTACAAGGATCTGGAGAAAGGCAAGTGGGTCACGCTCGCGCGCTGGCTCGAGACCGCGGGGGCAGAGAAGATGATCGTAGAGGGAATCCGGCGCGCGGCGCGGCACGGCGACGACGTCGCGGCGCACTTCGTGGCCGCGCACTCGCTCGGGCGGCGTGAGAAACGCTAATCAGGTTGCGTCGAAGATGCCGGGCGGCGGGCGCCCGGTGCAGTATCGGTACGGAGGTTTCGACGGTATGAACACGACGAGCATCACGCTGGGTGATGTGCTGGCACGGGCGGGCAGCGCGGCGCCGGCTTTCGAGACCATGTGGCAGGCGCTCTGGTCGCAGCGCCGGGTCCCACCCGCTCTGCTCGAGCTGTGTCGACTGCGGCTCGCGCAGTTGCACGGCGCGGCCGCGGAACTTGCCGTGGCGCACCCGGCGGTACAGGTCCCGCCGGCGCGGCGCGACAGCGTGATCCGTGGGGGGTTTGCGACCGATGGGCAGTTCGCTCCCGGCGAGGTCGCGGTGCTTTCGCTCGCCGAGGTTTATGCGCAGGACCCTGCAGCAATCACCGACGGGATGGCGGATGCGGTCAGGCGGACCTATGGCGACGCCGGCCTTGTCGTGCTGATCGAGGCACTGGGCTTCATCGACGGACGCATTCGCATGGCGCGGCTGACGAACGCTCTCGCCAGAGCGGGCGCTTGAGCCGGGGAGAGATCAACTCATGTCCTCGCACCTGCGCGTCGCCGTGCCGCGCGAGCAGACCGGCAACTCCATCCGTGACAGCGCGCTCGGGCTCGTTCCGGAAACTGTCGAACCGTTGATCGCGCTCAACGAGCGCGTCTGGAACGGCGGCGCGGTTCGACCGGCCCTCCTCGAGCTGGTGCGGCTGCGCAACGCCAGGCTCGTCAACTGCGTGTTCTGCAGGAGCGTGCGCTACGACGTCGCACGCGCCGATGGACTGACGGAGGATAAGGTGGCCGGCGTCACCGACGGCTACGAACAAAGCAGCCTCGACGAGCGCGAAAAACGGGCGCTGGTCTTCGCCGACGCTTATTTGAAATCCGGCGGTGAGCTCGACCCGATCCGGGCAGCTGAGGTGCGTGCCGCCTTCACGCCGGAGGAGCTCGCTCACCTGGCGATCGCGCTGGTGTCGTTCAACGCGGCATCGCGCTGCGCAGTGAGCCTGGGCGGCATGCCGGAGGACCTGCCGGTGATGGAGATACTGCTCAGCCAGACGACGTGCTGATGTCGCTTGCGCGGGAGGCCGCACGCGGTGCCGCAGGGTCGCGGAGCTCATCGCGCAAGGCACGACGCAGGATCTTCCCGACGTTGGTTTTCGGCAGCTCGTCGCGAAAATATACGCGCTTCGGCACCTTGTAGCCGGTGAGCGACGCCCGACAGTGCTCGATCAGCGCATGCTCGGTGAGCGCCGGGTCCTTACGCACGACAAAGAGCACCACCACCTCGCCTGCACGCTCGTCGGGTTGCGCGACCGCGGCGACCTCGAGCACGCCCGGATGCGTCGCCACCACGCCCTCGACCTCGTTCGGATACACGTTGAACCCTGACACGAGGATCATGTCCTTCTTGCGGTCGTCGATGTACACGTAGCCGCGGGAATCCATGTGGCCGATATCCCCCGTGCGCAGCACGCGACCGGGCAGCATCACCTTGGCCGTCTCGTCCGGCCGCTTCCAGTACTCCCGCATCACCTGGGGGCCGGCGACGCAGATCTCGCCCGACTGCCCGAGCGGCAGCGAATTGCCGTCGTCGTCGCGGATCGAGATGTCGGTGGACGGCAGTGGCAGACCGATCGAACCGGTAAAGCCCTCCGCGTCGAGCCGATTGACGGTCGCGCCGGGCGAGGTCTCGGTCAGACCCCATGCTTCGGTCAGAGTGTTGCCGGTGACTTTCTTCCATCGCTCTGCGACCGCACGCTGCACGGCCATGCCGCCGCCGAGGCTCACGCGCAGCTGGCCGAAATCGAGCTCCGCGAAGCCGGGCGCATTGAGCAGCGCGTTGAAGAGCGTGTTGACGCCGCTGAAGAACGTGAAGCGGTTGCGACGCAGGTCCGCCACGAACGCAGGAAAATCGCGCGGGTTCGCGATCAGGAGGTTGTGGCCACCTGTCTCGAGGAAGAACAGCGTCTGTGTCAGCGCGAACACGTGATACATCGGCAGAGCACCCACGATCGTCGAGTCCTCTGCGTCGCGCAGCGCCGGCGCGAACCAGCTCTCGAGCTGCAGGACGTTCGCGACGAGATTGCGATGGGTGAGCACCGCTCCCTTGGCGATACCCGTGGTGCCGCCGGTGTACTGCAGAAAGGCGATGTCCTCGGGACCGAGTTCGACCGGTACGGTATTCTCGTAGCGCCCCTGTGACAGCGCCTGGTTGAAGCGCACCGCGTCGGGCAGGCTCCATTCCGGCACCTGTCGACGCACGTGGCGCACGACGAGGTTGGTCAGCGCCGATCTCGGAAAGTCCAGCAGATCGCCGGCGCCGGTCACGATAACCGTTTCGATCGCGGTGTCGTCGATGACTTCCTCGAGAACGTGTGCGAAGTTCTCGAGGATCACGATCGCCCGCGCTCCGGAATCTGCAAGCTGATGCTTGAGCTCGCGCGGTGTGTAGAGCGGGTTCGTGTTTACGACCGTGAGCCCGGCGCGAAACGCAGCGACGAGGGAGACCGGGTACTGGAGGATGTTCGGCAGCATGATCGCGAGTCGATCGCCGCGGGAGAGTCCAGCCGCCTGCTGCAGCCACGCGGCGAGGTCTCCGCTCATGCGCTCGACGTCTGCGTACCGCAGCGTGCGCCCCATGCTCGTATAGGCGGGGTGAGTGGCATGCTTTGCCATGCTGTGGTCGAGCAGGTGCTTGAGCGAGCGATACTCGTCCGGACCTATCGTCGCCGGTACGCCCGGCGGATACGATGCCAGCCAGGGCCTGGCCGGAACTTCCGTGTCGTTCATTGTTGCGCTCCGCTTCCACGGGTTTTGCTTTCTCCGGGCGCGAGGAGTGCCTCGAGCTTCGGCCAGACCTGCGCGAGCAGGCGCGGCTGCGCCGCCGCGTTCGGGTGGATGCCGTCCTGCTGCATCAGCGAATCGTCGAGCGCGATCCCATCGAGAAAGAACGGCACCAGCGCCACCTTGTGGGTCTTCGCCAGCTCGCCGAAGAGCGCGTGAAACTCACGCGTATAGGTCGGGCCGTAGTTCGGCGGGATGCGCATCCCGACCAGCAGCACCTTTGCGCCGCCTTCGCGCGACAGGCGGATCACTCGATCCAGGTTGGCGCGCACCTGGCCGATGGGCAGCCCGCGCAGACCGTCGTTGCCGCCGAGCTCGATTACGACGACGGCTGGCCGGTGCCGCTCTAGCGCGCGTGGCAGCCGCGCGAGGGCGCCACCGGTGGTCTCGCCGCTCGAACTGGCATTGACCACGCGGTGCCCGTACCCTTCCTGTCTCAATCGCGCATCGAGCAGGGCCACCCAGCCCTGCTCGAGCCGGATCCCGTAGGCCGCGCTCAGGCTGTCACCCAGCACCAGGATGCTGGAATCGCCGGCCGCGCGGCCGATGGCCGGCGCCAGCGCGAAGGCGAGACACAGCGATGCGAGGCTGATATTGGAACGAATGGACACGGTGCTTGCCGCGGAGAGACTCGGCAAGCAGGTTAGCAGCCCCGAAGGAACGCTCGCCATACTCGCGGACGTCACGCTCGAGGTGCGGCGCGGTGAATCGGTCGCGGTCGTCGGCGCCTCCGGTGCCGGCAAGTCGACGCTCCTGGCCCTGCTCGCGGGGCTTGACGAGCCCACCAGCGGGCGCGTGTGGCTTGCCGGGCGGGAGCTGACCGCGCTCGACGAGGACGGCAGGGCGGCGCTTCGGGCACGACACGTCGGTTTCGTCTTCCAGTCCTTTCACCTCGTGCCGGCGCTGACGGCGCTCGAGAACGTAATGCTGCCGCTCGAGCTCGCGGGGCGGACCGACGCGCGCCGCACCGCGCTCGAGGTTCTCGATCGGGTCGGTCTTGCGGAACGGGTCGGGCACTATCCGCGCCAGCTCTCCGGCGGCGAACAGCAGCGCGTCGCGATCGCGCGCGCATTTGTCGCGGGCCCCGACGTGCTCTTCGCGGACGAGCCGACCGGGAACCTCGACGCGGGCACTGGCGGGCGCATCATGGATCTGCTGTTCGGACTCAACGCCGGCGCGGGCACGACGCTGATCCTCGTCACGCACGACCGCTCGATTGCGGCGCGCTGCGGCCGCCTCGTCCGGCTCGACGCGGGCCGCATGGTGAACGGCCACGCATGAACGGGGAACCAGCGGTGGACGGAACGAACATCCCGCGCGCAACGCCCCTCGTCGTCGCGCTGCGGCTCGCGCTGCGCAATCTCGTTCGCGATCTGAAGTCAGGCGAGCTGGCCGTGATGCTGCTGGCACTGCTTCTCGCCGTAGCCTCGCTCACCGCCGTGGGATTCTTCACGAGCCGCGTGAACCGGGCGGTGGCGCAGCAGGCGGGCGGCGTGCTGGCCGCCGATCTTCGGCTGGAATCCGCGCGACCGATCGCGGATGGGTACGTTCGCGAGGCCGAGCGGCGCGGGCTCGCGACGGCCCGCCTCGCATCGATGCCGAGCGTCGTCTATTACGGGGAGGAATCCACGCTGGTCGCGCTGCGGGCCGCGAGCGAGGGATATCCGCTGCGCGGGGAGCTGCGGGTCGCCGACCGGCCGTTCGGAACGCCGCGTCCGACGCGTGCCATCCCGGCGCGCGGCGAGGCCTGGGCCGATTCGCGACTGCTTGCTCGACTCGGTGCTGCGCTCCCGGCACGGATCCGCGTCGGAGCACACGAGCTCGTGGTCACCCAGGTGCTCGACTATCGCCCGGACCAGGGCATGGGCTTCAGCGATCTGTCGACCACCCTGCTCATCAACCTGGCCGACATGGAGGCCACGGAGCTGATCCAGCCTGGCAGCCGGGTCCGTCGCGCCGAGCTCTTTGCCGGCGATCCGGCCCAGGTCGCGGAGTTCGGCGCCTACCTGCTCGCAAACAAGAAGCTCGGCGAACGGCTGGAGACGCTCGCGGACGCGAGCCCTCAGATCCGCGATTCCTCCGAGCGCTCGAGCCGGTTCCTGTCGCTCGCTAGCCTGGTGAGCGTGCTTCTCTCCGCGGTTGCGGTGGCCATGGCGGCGCGCCGGTACTCCGCGCGTCATCTCGACCAGACCGCGCTGATGAAGTGCATGGGCGCCACACAGGGCTTCGTGCTTACGCAGACTGTGGCGCAGCTGGTTGCGGTAGCGATCGCGGTCGCGTTGGTCGGCACGATGCTCGGGTTCGCGGCGCAGGCCGTGCTCTCTTACCTGCTTCGTGACCTGGTAAGCGGCGAGCTGCCGGCTCCGGCCTCCGACGCACTGTGGCTCGGTCTCGTCACGGCGATCGTGATCCTGGTGGGGTTCGCGCTGCCGCCGCTGCTGCAGCTCAAGCGCGTTCCACCTGCGCGCGTGCTGCGCCGGAACCTCGAGCCGCCGCCGCTACGGTACGTGTTCGTGTACGGTCTTGCCATCGCCTCGGTTCTGGCGCTGCTGCTGTGGCTTCTTCGCGACGCGAAGCTGGTGCTCTATGTCGGCGCAGGTATCGCCGTGACCTTCATCGTGCTCGCGCTAGCCGGCGCCGCGCTGGTCAGGTTACTCGCACCGCTGCGCGGCGGCGTCGGCGTGGCCTGGCGCTACGGGCTCGCGAACATTGCGCGGCGTGGCCGCGACAGCGTCGTGCAGATCATCGCCTTCGGCCTGGGACTGATGGTGCTGCTGCTGCTCGCGCTGGTGCGCGACGACCTGCTCGAGGAGTGGCGCGCCAGTCTGCCGGTCGATGCGCCCAATTACTTCATGATCAACATTCGCCCCGACGAAGGCGAAGCACTGCGGGCTTTCTTTGCGGATCGCGGCCTGCCGCCCACTGAGCTCGTGCCGATGGTCCGTGCGCGTCTGGCGGCCATCAATGGCGTGCCCTCCGACCAGGTCACGTTGCCGACCGAGGACGCGCGCGAGTGGCTCGAACGCGAGGCGAACCTCACCTGGACCGCGACGCTCCGGGAGGACAACCGGCTCATCGCCGGCGAGTGGTGGCGCGAGGGCGACGGCGGTGGGCCGCGCGTATCGGTCGAGCGAGAGTTCGCGAAATCGCTGGGGCTCAAGATCGGCGACCGCCTGACCTACGACGCCGCCGGTGAGCCGGTCGAGGCGCGGATCGCAAGCCTGCGCGAGGTGCGCTGGGATTCCTTCCAGCCGAACTTCTTCGTCGTTTTCTCGCCCGGGGTACTCGATGCGATCACCGGCACGCTGATCACGAGCGTGCACGTCCAGGCCTCACAACGGCCCGCACTGGTCGAGCTCGTGAGGCGCTTCCCGGAAGTGACGATCATCGACATCGATGCACTGCTCTCGCAGGTGCGCGAGGTCATGGACAAGGCCGCGCTCGCGGTGCAGTACGTTTTCCTGTTCACGCTGCTCGCCGGTCTCACTGTGCTTGTCGCGTCGGTGCAGGCCACGCGCGACGAGCGCCGCTACGAAAGCGCGATCCTGCGTACGCTCGGCGCCAGCCGTCGCATCGTGTTCCAGGGCATCGCGGCGGAGTTCATGGCGCTCGGTGCGCTGGCGGGTCTGCTCGCGGCGGCCGGCGCCACGGTGGCGGGTTACTTCCTCGCGCGCGAGGTCTTTGAGCTTACGTACACACCCGGCACGCTGATCTGGCTCACCGGTGTAGCCGGTGGTGCGGTGCTCGTCGGCGTTGCCGGCGTGCTTGCCGCACGCTCGGTGGTCACGCACCCGCCGGTGGCGACGCTGCGGGTTTGACGTGCAAGCGCACCCAGCCAGCGTCGATGCGCTGACCTCGCCAGGTGTAGCCTTGCAGGCGCAACCGGTACTCCCCCGGCCCGAAGGCGCTCGAATTGAGCGAGATCCGCAGGTCGCGATTCGAATCGGGGCTCACCCGCTGCAGCACCATCATTCGACCCTGATTGGCCTTATCGATCGTAATGGCGAACACCTGGAAATGCGCGTAGCCCACCGGCATGTAGAGCTCGATCATCTCTGGAGGCTCGGGCCAGGCAATGCTCGCATCGGGGGCGGCCGACCAGCTGCGCGGATTCGGCACCACCCGCAGCGAGCGGTCGCCCGTCGGTGCGCGTAGCGTCGCGGTCTTGAGCTCGGCCGCAAGCGCGGACGCGGCCGCGCGCTCGCGCCGCGCGCTGACCTGAGCCGCAATCGTCATGATCAGCAGTAGCGCGGCCAGACCCGCGAGCGTCGCCACCGAGACCGGCCGTTGCCACCAGGGCAGCTCGACGGGACCCTCGGGGTCCACTGCAACAGGTGGATCGGGCAGCGGCAGGTCGACCTGCACCGCTGGGCGACGCCAGCGCAGCAGACGCTTCTGCGGCCTGCTCATGCGGAGTCCCCGTTGCGGCCGCTCGCATCCTCGGATTCTCCGGTCGCGCGCGCGAACAGCCCATCCATCGCCTGCTGCTCGCGATCGCGGATGGCCGCCAGGAACGGCGCGGCGCCACCGATGCGCTCGAAGGCCGCCAGGCCCCGCTCGAGGAAGTCTTGTAGCCCGCCAAACCCGGCGGCATGCGCCGGTCCACGCGCCAGGTGCACGAGCCCCCGCACCATCGGTTTCTTCACCACGCCATCCAGGTACTGCCCGATGCGATACATCAGATCGATCTGCCGCTCACGATCCTCGCGCCGACCGACGGCGCGATACGCCTCAGCATACCGTTCCTCGGTAATCGCAGCGTCCGGCAGCGCGCGCACGACCTCCGCATCGAGCTCTTGTGACAGGACTTCGAGCTCGATTGCGAGGCAGAGCGCCGCCAGGGCCTCGGACGGCAGCAACCGCTCCATCATGCGCTCGACTCTGAGCAGGTCGCGATCGCGCGCCCGGGGATCGCCAGAACCGTAGAGCTCGTCGGTGAAGAAGTCGACGGCTGCCCGGTAGCGCGGATCGGCGTGCAGGTCCTTGTGCGTGCGCAGCAAACGCCGGGACTGCCAATCCTTCAGCGACTCGAGCTGGCGCGCGAGATCGGGCTTGCCGCGAAATATGTCGCGGAGCTCGGCATTGCGTGTGAGGAGTTTGTGCAGCCTGCCCGATTCGATGCGACGCCGGGATTCACCGGCAGGGGGCCCGCGCAACCTCACGTGGTGAGTCCGGCGCGGACCACGCCGTCAAAGCTCCGGGACTCGTCGTCTAGCCCCTCGTACGCGAGACCGAATCGACGACGACTGCGCGACCGGGTGGCGGCGGGTTGCAGATCGAGCATGAGCCCGGTCGCCCTCGTCGATCAGGCGCGCCGCCGGCGCCTGGTCGAACCCCGGGTTGCGCGCGCGGCGCGCGCCTTGCCTCGCTTACGAGGGGTGGCCTGCCTTTGCGACAGCGCCTTCACGCTCTCGTTGAGATCGGCAACCCGACGCGTCAGCTTGCGAACTTCCTCGGCCGTGGGGACGCCGATCTGCATCAGTGCGCGCTGTACACGGTTCTGGAACAGCGTTTCGAGGCTGTCCCAGGTCTCGTTTGCCTGGCTCATGGCGCTGTCGATACGCGCCTGCATCGAGCCCTGCGCCGTGTCGATCGCGTCCCTCACCAGCTGCCCGGCGCCGGATCGCGAGCGCTCGAGGAGCTTCAGGCCCTCGGTCACCGCATCGTGGAATGCGGCGGGGCCATCACGCTGGGCGCGGGCGAGTGCACCCATGCCCGCGAGCCAGATCTGCTGTACGCCCTCCATCATCCCAGCCGGAATACCCGTGGCGCGCGACGAGGACGACTTCGCCCTGCCTGAGGCGCCACTGCGCTTTCGTGTGGCCATCGTTCCCCCTGGGGCGCTCGCCGCCGCCTTAATCAACGATCAATCCGATTAACCACTGATCGACGAGCGCGCATCCTAGCCGCATGCTGCACCGTGTCAATCTGCGGGATCCGGCACGACATTGCGATGAGCCACGCCGTATCGACGCTCGAAATTCGCTCGTGCTGCGTTCTCGTCACCCGGGTTTGACCTGCTCCGGTCCGGCTTCTATGGTAGACGCAAAAACCGGTGCAGGTCGTCTGCGCCGCGCCGGCCTGGGGAGAAGAACATGAGTTACTTCGTGACCGGCGCGACCGGATTCATCGGCCGCCACCTCGTACGCGCGCTCCTGCAACGCGGCAGGAGCACGGTCTATGTGCTGGTGCGCGGACGGTCGTTGGGCAAGCTGGACGAGCTCAAGGAGTTCTGGGGGAAGGACGCCGCGCGGCGCGTGATCCCGGTCAAGGGTGACCTGGCGCAGGCGGGGCTCGGGATCGGCAAGCCGGATCTGCGCAAGCTCAAGGGAAAAGTCACGCACTTCTTCCATCTTGGCGCCGTCTACGACATCGAGGCCAGCGCCGAGGCGATGCACCGCGCGAACATCCTGGGCACCGAGCACGCGCTTGCGTTCGCGCACGCGGTCGACGCCGGTTGCTTCCACTTCGTGAGCTCGATTGCCGCGGCGGGGCTCTACCGGGGCACGTTCACCGAGGACATGTTCGAAGAGGCCGAGGACCTCGATCACCCGTATCACCGCACGAAGCACGATTCCGAGGGGATGGTGCGCGCCAATGGCCGCGTACCCTTCCGCGTCTATCGGCCCGGCGCCGTCGTCGGGCATTCGCAGACCGGCGTCATAGACAAGATCGACGGGCCCTACTACTTCTTCAAGGCGCTGCAGAAACTGCGCGAGTCCTGGCCCCGCTGGATTCCGCTGGTAGGCGTCGAGGGCGGGTATCTCAACCTCGTGCCGGTCGATTTCGTCGTCGACGCGATGGTGTATCTCGCGCATCTGAAGGGCAAGGACGGCCGTTGCTTTCACCTCACCGATCCGCGAGTGATGCGCGTCGGCGAGGCGCTCAACATCTTCGCTCGCGCAGCGCACGCGCCAGAGATGGCGATGCGCGTCGACCCAAAAGTGTTTGCGATGGTGCCCGAGGGCATGCTCGGGGCGCTCGGGCGCAACAAGCCACTGCAGAACGTCTTCGACCAGGTGCTGCGCGATCTGCAGGTGCCACGCGCGGTGCTGCAGTTCATGAATTACCCGACCCGGTTCGATGCGAGCGCGACGCAGAAATTGCTGAACAAGGCGCGAATCCGCGTCCCGCCGCTCGAGGACTACGCCTGGCGCCTCTGGGACTACTGGGAGCGGCACCTCGATCCGGATCTCTCCATCGACCGCAGTCTCAAGGGCGCGGTCAAGGGCAAGGTCGTGGTGATCACGGGCGGATCGTCCGGGATCGGCGAGGCCGCGGCGATCCGGATCGCGGACGCGGGCGGCAAGGTCCTGATCGTCGCACGCGACGAGGAGAAGCTCGCCGAGGTGCGGAAGACCATAACGGATCGCGGGGGGTACGCCAAAACGTACTCCTGCGACATCACCGACTATGCCGCGAACGACAAACTGGCCCGCGACATCCTCAAGGAGTTCGGCGCCGTCGACGTCCTGGTCAACAACGCCGGCCGCTCGATCCGCCGCTCGATCAACCTGTCATACGACAGGTTCCACGACTTCGAGCGCACGATCCAGCTCAACTACTTCGCCTGCGTGCGGCTCACGATGAACCTGTTGCCGGCGATGACGGCGCGGAAGTCCGGTCACATCGTCAACATCTCCTCGATCGGCGTGCTCACCAACGCGCCGCGGTTCTCGGCTTATGTCTCCTCGAAAGCGGCGCTCGAGTCCTTTGCGCGCTGCGCGGCGGCGGAGTTCCACGACGAGGGCGTGCATTTCACGATCATCAACATGCCGCTCGTGCGCACGCCGATGATCGCGCCGACGAAGATCTACGACGAGATGCCGACCATCATCACGCCAGATGAGGCGGCCGACATGATCGCGGACGCGATCATCCGCCGGCCGCAGCGCATCGCGACGCGGCTAGGCGTGGCCGCCGAGATCATGCACCTGATGATGCCGAAGATGTCCGAGGTCGTGATGAACTCGGCCTTCCGCATGTTCCCGGACTCGGCGGCGGCACAGGGCAAGAAGGACGAGAACTCGCAGCGGCCGCCGACACGCGAGGCGATGATCTTCGCCACGATCATGCGTGGCATACACTGGTAGAGGTGCCGAGACGGGGACCGCTGCCGGGGCCGACCCGGGCGTCGCGCTCCGGCGGCCCGGCGCAGTTCCGGGCGATTGGCGGGAGCCGCAGGTGACGAGGGGCCCGGGTGAGGCTCAGCCCAGGCAAGACCCGGCTGGACCAGGTTCGGCCCCCAGCCACGCTGACCATTGCGATCTGGGCACAGTTCACCCCGGCGTGCGCTTCCGGCGGCAAGCGCCCGCCCCGATAGCAGAAATTTCATCCGATCGCGGTGGAATCCCGATTGTGCAAGCGCGGCGTCGGTGGCATCCTCGCCCGTACCGCCACAGGAAGGCGTCGCATACAAACAGGGAAAGGGGGGCGCGAAGGGGACAGCGCCGCAACTGGTCGGAGTTAGGGAATGAAGATTCTTTTGCTGATTTTCCTCCTGGGGATTCTTGCCTTGGTATCGATTGGTATGTTGCGCCGGCGGCGGGAGCACCGTCGTGCCGAGCGCGCCAAGGCCCTGCGCGCCGAACGGCTGAAGGCACGGAAGCGTGCCGTGCCGCACGTGTCGGCGAATCTCTACGGGACCAACGGGCCGGAACAGCCCTCACCGATGCAACGACCTCCGCCGAGCCGCGCCGCCTGACGGCGCACGGCGCCTCAGGGGCAGGCGGCCTATTCGCGCGAAAGCTCGCGCAGCGCATCCGCCGACGCCTCCCAGTTCTGGCCATCGAAGGGCTCGATGTCCAGTCGCTCGATCGTGGCCGGGTCGAGGCAATGCGCGTTGATGCTGAACCCGTCCGGGTTCGAGCGCGGCACGTAGAAGGACTTGATGCCGCAGCGCCGGCAGAACATGTGCCGCGCCGTACCCGTGTTGAAGGCATAGGTCGTGAGGGCGTCCGCGCCCTTGACCAGGCGGAACCGGCTCGCCGGCACAATCAGGTGCAGGAAACCCGTCATCCGGCAGATCGAGCAGTTGCATTCCTGCACCCGGAGCTCCGGCGGCGCGGTTACCTCGAAGGCGACGTCCCCGCAGTGACAGCCGCCCTTGTGCGTGACGAATTCGCCCATGAAAGCCACTCCTGTCAGTACGACGGATCCGGGGCGAAATTATGCAACTTTGGTTCAAGTCGCATGGACCGCGGCCGGGCGATCTGCCAGCATTGATCGTCGCACGACCAGAAAACGGCGGCTGAGACGACCGCCTTCGAACTGCATTCGAAGAAAAGGCGAGTCGAAGGGGGCGCTCCCATGCGGGCTTCGCGACTCATCTCGAGTCGCGCCGATTGCGCTACGCGCCAATTACAAACGCGCGCGTTCCGGGTAACTGCGTGGACGGTGATCTCGATCCCCGCCCTCGTCGGCTCTGGCGCCCTCGCGGATCGGCCCGTCGCACCTTTCGCCGCCCCCGCCGATCGCACTCTCGAGGAGATCGTCGTCACCGGTACGCGCCTGCGGATCATCGGGATCGAGTCGAGCGCCCCGGTGATGGTGTTGAGCCGTCGCGACATCGAGCGGGGCGGTGCCGATTCCGTCGGCAAGGTGCTGCAGACCCTGCCCGCGATTACCGGATCGCAGCTCAACACGAACGTGAACGCGGGCGGCGAGATGGAGCCGAGCGTCTCGGGCGGCGGGACCGGCGATGGGTCGGTCCGCGCCAGTCTGCGCGGCGGCTCCCTGGTGCTGCTCAACGGGCGCCGCTTTCCGAACGGCGGGATCGGCGCGGACACATCCGTCGACTTGAACTCGATTCCCGTGTCGCTGATCGAGCGTGTCGAGGTCCTGACGGGGGGCGCTTCGGCTGCTTACGGATCGGATGCCGTCGGCGGGGTCATCAACATCGTCACACGGCGGGCCGGCAAAGGCGTCGAGCTCACTGGCTCGCGGACGATTACGTCGCGGGGCGACGGCGAGATCTTCACCGCCCAGGCGGCAATCGGGCTCGCGCCGCACGGCGGCGCCTGGAGCATCGGCCTCGACTACGCGAACCAGGACGGCGTGACGCTCGATCGGCGCGGATATTCCGCCGTACCGCTATTCATCGTCGATGCGGCCGGTACCGTCGGGCCCGAGCTCAATAACGCGACGCCGCAAGGCGTTTTCACCATTCCCGAAGGGAACGCATTGGGTCTCGCAGCGGGCGCCTACACTTTGAACGATGGCGCCACCGGTCACGCGGCCGAGGACTACCGGCCGTACGATCGCTCCATCGACGGGTTCAATCCTGCGCCGTTCAACTATTCGCAAACGCCGAACGAGCGCACTTCACTATGGCTGCTTGGTTCC
>Ga0207645_10000299_pt1 | contig 41520 bp, 40 predicted proteins | sample KBSM53metaG_FD_184331 | JGI IMG/M metagenome (GOLD analysis project Ga0207645, IMG submission 184331) | Miscanthus rhizosphere microbial communities from Kellogg Biological Station, Michigan, USA - KBS M5-3 metaG (SPAdes) (version 2) | ecosystem: Host-associated > Plants > Roots > Rhizosphere >...
ACAAATAAATGGCAGAATTGGGCAGGGGCATTAGAGGCACAGGGAAAGACAACCGGTGTTGGTGCACGTCTTTCTGTAGAAGGCAAAGTGCTCAAGCCGGGAGGTGTGATTACAGATGGCCCATTTGTTGAGATAAGAGAACGGTTGGGCGGGTTGGTCATTGTGAAAGCTGAAAATTTAGATGAAGCTGTAACGATGGCGCATGGTTGCCCCGTGTTAGACACCGGTGGCAGTGTTGAAGTAAGGCCTCTTTTTGAATAAAATCAATTTAGCAATAATCCCGCTTTGCAGAAGGAGCGGGATTATTATGTTTATGGATAAACAATATGAGTCGTTAAAGCAGTTATTTCAGCAGGAGTTTTCCAAAATGGTAGCTGTTATCAGCAAGCTGTATGGATTGCAGCACATAGAAATAGCTGAAGACATTGTGAGTGAAACTTTTCTTGCGGCTGCAGAAACCTGGGGCGTAAAAGGGATACCACCTAATCCTGCGGCGTGGTTGTATACTGTTGCCAAACAAAAAACGCTGTACTATTTCCGAAGAAATAAAATACTTGACGAAAAGATAATTCCTGCGCTTAAAGCGAATCAATCAGAAGCTACCGAAATGGAAGAGTTGGATTTTTCCAATCAGAATATTAAAGACAGCCAGCTGCAAATGCTTTTCGCTATCTGCACACCTGCTATTGCCAGTGAAGCACAGATTGGTTTGGCACTTCGTATTCTTTGCGGTTTCGGTATCGATGAAATTGCGGAAGCGTTCCTGTCAAATAAAGAGACAATTAACAAACGTCTTTTCCGGGCTAAAGAAAAATTGAGAGCGGAACACATAAACATGGAAATGCCGCCTGAGCCGGAAATAAGTGAGCGATTAGATAACGTTTTGCATGTTATTTATCTCCTGTTCAGTGAGGGTTATTATTCACAAACACAAAATGAAATTTTACGAAAAGATTTTTGCCTGGAAGCAATGCGTCTCGGTCTTCTGCTTACTGACTATGAAAAGACAAATTTTCCAAAAACAAATGCATTGATGGCGTTGATGTGTTTTCATGCGTCGCGTTTCGATGCACGGCAGGATAAGGAAGATGCGTTGATACTGTATGAAGATCAGAATGAAGCGTTATGGGATAAAGAGCTGATCAAACAGGGTATTCATTTCTTAAGCCGCTCTGCCGAAGGAAATGAAGTAAGCTCCTATCATTTGGAAGCAAGGATTGCTTACTGGCACTGTATGAAACAAGACACAAGCGAGAAGTGGAACGAAATTCTGCAGTTATATGATCAATTGCTATTGGTGAATTATTCACCCGGCGTTGTTCTTAACAGGATATATGCTTTGTATAAAGCGAAAGGTTATAAAACGGCTTTGGCGGAAGCTGAAAAACTTCAAATAAACGACAGCCACTTTTATTTCCTGTTGTTGGGTGAATTGTATAAACATGAGGATGTAGGTAAAGCAAAAACAAATTTTCAGAAAGCATTGAGCCTCGCTAAGACGCAAACTGAAAAGCAGGAGATCTGGGAAAAAATTGATGGCCTCGCCTGAATGTTGCTCCGTGTGTCGTGTCGCTATTCACCCTCAATTTGTCGTATCTGCACAGCTGAAAATATAAACTTTGGAACTACCTTTAAAGCAGAAACCAGGTAAAATGAAAACAACCGTCACTCCGAAATTTAAGACTGTTGATGAATACCAGTCTTTCCTTCCTGCCGATACAAAAAACATATTTAAACAACTTCGAAAAATTGTTAAAGATGCCGCGCCTGGGGCGGAAGAAGTGATCAGCTACAATATACCAGGTCTTAAACTTCATGGCGGACTTATTTCTTTTGCTATGTGGAAAGAACATTATAGTCTTTATCCCCGGTCTGCAAAAATGGAGGCGGCTATAAAAGAGCTGGCAAATTATGAAGGGGCTAAGGGTACTATAAAATTTTCGCTGGATCAACCGATGCCGTCAAAACTCATTACAAGAATTATCAGGTTCCAGGTAAAAGAAAATCTTGAGCGAATGAAAGCTAAAGCCGCCAGTTAATCATCAGGCGGTTTCCTCAACAGGATAATCATACACTTCCATTGCTCTCCTCGCTCTCCGGCGTTTGCGGATGCCGCGGATAATTAGTATTGTTATTAGTAAGATAACGATCACAATGGCGGTGATCACACCGTAAATTGTCAGCAAGGTATTATCAAACGGCGCGTTTCTTAAACTATTTGTTTTGAGATATACAACACCGTTATGATTATCCAGTATAATGTTGAACCGTTTTAAGATAGAGTTACCTACCAGGCTCAGCTCACGACTTGAACTGTTCTTTTTTTCCAATACGGCTGACACGTTAAAAAAGCTCAGGCTGGCCACCCGCATTTCCGGGAGCTTTACATTGATATAATCTCCGAAAGAAAAGAACCTGCCTACGCCACGATACAATTTAAAACTTGTGGCAATGCTGTCGTCAATCTGCATATTTCCCGAACTGCCGGTTCCCAATACAAACCACGTTTTACAAATGGTATCTTTGGTAGCAACTCTTGCTTCCATCATCGGAACGACTCCATCTGATAATATCATGTTATAGCGGGAATAAGTAGAATCAACCGGCGGCAAACTGTCGCTGATTGTAATTAATCGTTTGTCATAGTTAATCTGGACAATTCGGTCCTGGAACAATAGATTTCCTATCAATCCATCTTCTTCTGAATTTTTGCTTTGTTCATTTATGTGAAATGGAATACTGTCCCAGTGCAAACCGGCAATATCCATTTGATTGTAACTGCTGGTTTGGTCTCCGGCATTTGCAAAACTATCTGCGATCATTCTTGATTTTTGTACAGATTCCTTGTTGATAATATTATTCACCGAGCTTAGGTCAAGCCTCAGCTTTAAACTGTCTGATTGGTTCAACTTTGCTTTGATGTAAATCCGGTTGTTTTTTCCCAGCGTAAACGGAATGGAGTCACTACCGGCATTATTCCGGTTTTTATAGGTAATAACCTGTTTGGGCGAGGAAATGATTTGTGTGAAGCAACTGTCTTTACCATTGAGGAGGATTAAAAAATTATACACACCGCCGTAAGCCGTATTAAAACTGATCGAATCAATGTCTGTATAAAAAGAAACTACATGTTCTTTTGCCGGCAACTCTACATAATAACGCGCCGGTTTTGCAGACGGATCAATATGCCAATACGCTTTGCGCAGGTGAAGACCATCACGAATATCAGCTTTGACTGAGGTTGCTTTAACCAACGGCATTTGTGCACAAACAGCACATTGAATGATTACAACAGCAGCGATGAATAAAAGAGATTCTTTCATACAGCGAAGAATTTAGTTAACGCAAGTTCAGCTTTCTGCCCCTGATTTTCTTTGCCCGCTAAAATTAACTTGCTGCCGGAAATTATAAATTATCTAATGATTTAGGCAAATAACATGCCCGCAGCTAAAAATACATATGTGCGCAGTTTTTTGCGCGAACAGGGGAAAGTGAAAGGCGGGCGACTTCTTCAGCTCACCTCTGCCGGTTGATACCTGCATTTTACCGGTCAGTTCTTCTATATCACCTATATCGCATTGTTAACGGCAAAAGGGTATACTAGCTTTGAATTAAAATTATACACCGTGACAAACTTTCAAACAACCGGCGAACAACAATCAACGCGATGGCAAAACCGCAATGCCGGCAACGATCATATCTGGACTGGTATATTTCTTTTAATTGTTGGAGGGGTAGCATTGGCCAAAAGTTTATTAGTTCCTATACCCGGGTGGTTATTCAGCTGGCAAACTTTCCTGATTACACTGGGTATTTTTATTGGTATACGCGGCAACTTTCACGGGGCCGCCTGGTTGATATTGATAATAATCGGCAGCGCTTTTTTATTAAATTATTTTTATCCCGCGATAGAGCTTCGGAGTCGCCTATGGCCACTTATCCTTATCTGTCTTGGTGCTGTTTTCATTTTACGCACACTTGGAAGAAAAAAGAATCAACAAGGGAGTATGCAACCTGATGCGGATGATTTAGTCGCTTCAGGAGAAAATTTTACAGACGTATCAACTTATTTCGGCTCTGCCCAAAAGACGATAACAAGCAAACAGTTTGCGGGCGGCGATATTACCTGTGTTTTTGGAAGTACGGAACTTGATCTTACCAACGCAGATATACAGGGTCATGTAATGCTCGATGTAACCACCATTTTTGGAGGAGTTGAACTCATCCTCCCGGCCGATTGGACAATCAAGTCAGATGCGGTATCCATCTTTGGTGCGGTTAAGGATAATCGTGAGCAATCCACTGTTACGTCACAGAACCCGGAAAAAATGCTTGTATTGGACGGTACCGTATTGTTTGGTGGTATTGAAATAAAAAGTTTTAAAAATAATAACTTCACCTGGAGCTCCCGTAAATAAATCAGGATTTCCATTTTACATCTTCTTCACGGCTTTCTTTCACCCGGAAACGGGTGATTTTGCTTACCAGCGAAACCGGTAATGGTTTATCCAGCGGGAACTGAATGGAACCAGAACCTGTTTTATAACCCGATAGTTCTTTTGCAAAAGCCTTTACTGCGGATGGAGTGGGATAGAACCCGACATGATTCTTTGATGCTGCGAATACAACCAGGATTCTATCATAGGAGAAAGCAGGTTTACCCCACTTTAGGCTTTCTTCCGCCCGGGGGGCGGCTTTGCGGATACAAGCCAGCAATTGATACAATTTTTCCTGCACCGGTAATGGCGCTGCTGCTATATATTCTGGAATTGTTTTTGGTTTGGGTAATCCTTTTGCCGCCATGGTTGATAAATTAAATAGTAAATGAGTTTACAGCTACAACAAACTTACAGGATCGAATTGGACAGGCACAGCACATATTTTTCGAACGATCATTATTTGTAATCACTGGTAACCATATTAAAAAATAAGAAAAGCGACGATAGTACCCAGGGACCGGCATTAATAAGTAAAGCAAGCTTATAATCGGACCTGGATATCATGATACAGGCAGCACCGGCGGCCATAACCGTAAACAAAACAGCGAACACAACGGTGGCTGACTGTGAGTATTTGCTGGAACCAAGTATGTGCAATGCATTCAGCAGGAAGTAAATCGCGAAATAAATATTTATGATCGTAAAGAGCCAGGCAAGCCATTTCATATAGTCAATGTTGATAGGTATAATAAATTTAGCACTTTGATCTGTTATGGAAACCCAATATTGTGTATAAATAGAACGCGCAAACGTAGTTTTTCTATTTTGTTTTTACGCACCGGCTATTATTTTGTGCGTCATTCTTAACTTTTTAAACGCTTTTATGAGAAAACATTCACTGTTATTGTCTGCTCTTTCTATTCTGTTTTTCGCATCGTGTAAAAAAGATTCAAGTGATACGGCTGGGAACGCAAACCCGGATATATTGGGTAATTACAAATTCATTTCACTTACGGCCAACACAACAAGCACCAAAATGGTCAGCGGCGGCGGCATGAGTCAAAAGACGATCACAAGGTCTACTTATACCACAACTGAAAATTCCGGCACAATGAGTATTGAGCCAACAAAAATGACCAGCAAGGACATTGCTTACAGCATCAGCACAACCGCTACCTCCGACATTTACGAAGACGGTGTGTTTATTGACAGTTTTGAGCTTCCTTTCGACTTCACCGCACCGGCAAGCAGCGCTTCATCTGAATATAAATGGATTACAAAAGACTCGGTTTACTTTACCAACGGCTATGCATTTTATGATGGGTCAACACCTGTTACTACCGGGGGAAATGGCGCAAAGCTGAGGCTGGAAGGTGACAAGCTATATTTAAATGCCTCTAAAGAACAAAATTCTACAACTACTGAGCAAGGTTACCAGGTTATCTCAAACGATAAGGCAAGTGTGATAGCCATCTACCAGAAGCAATAAAAAATTCATCGTCGATCCGGCATCAAAGCTTTACCATTTGAACCATCTGTATGGATCAATGAAGGTAGTCGTTTTGCTCATTACTATATTGACTACAGGAGCATCATCCGATGAGCCAATTCTTGAAATAGGTTGACCGCAAAGAACAAGGTCACCTCTTTTTAAAACAGGGTCGGTTAGAGGGTAATACGTGATATAATAATCGCCAAATTTTGTAACAACAGCATAATCGTCTTCCAATGAAAATACCCGGACGATGATTCCGTCATAGATCGCTCTTACCTCAGCCGCACTATCTGTACTGAAAGTAATGCTGTATGGAGAGGGAATTATGTCACATTTTTTACAGCTGATCGCATTATGCCTGTAAACTGTACAGACCGGGAACGGTAATTTTCCCTTACTTTTTTCAAATTGACCGTTTTGACTTTTTTGCGCAAAGGAAACAGTAAAAAATTGTTCAAAAATTAAAAAGACTGCGATGGCTTTGATAAATTTCATAAAAGGGCTGTTAGCATAATTTCAGCGAAATAGCCTTGCCCTAACGGTGAAGGATGTCAGAATATTCTGTTGAAAAAGTAAAGAAAATGATAAAATCTATTTTCATTTTTGGTAGCAGCCCACGCCGCGACACAGACTTGACTTTTGCACCCTAAGATTATTTATCGGCGCATTTAATTAATTTACGGTATAAATTATACCCATGCCTGAACTAAATAACGATAAGGCTACGCCGTTTTTTGAAATATCATTGGCCGAATTTTCTTTAGCCGAGTCACTGTATAGTGGTAAACTGGATAATCTCGATTTTCCCGCCAAAGCAAAAAATGATTTCGGTATTGAGGCAGTTGAGTATGTTTCCGGGTTTTGGGATGGTAAAGAGAAAGATCGGTCTTATTTGAAAGAATTAAAACAACGTACCAATGACCTCGGTGTGAAAAATATTCTCATTATGGTTGACTCTGAAGGTTTGTTAGGAGCTAATGATCTTTCTGAAAGAAATAAAGCCATAGAGAATCATTACAAATGGATTGAAGCAGCGAAATTTCTTGACTGTATAGCTATTCGTGTAAATATAGATGGAGATGGCACAGCGGAGGAAATCATGAAATCGGCAGTGGATGGATACGGCAGGCTGGTTGAATATGGCGCAAAAAATGGCATTCATGTCATTATCGAAAACCATATGACCATTTCTACCAATCCCGACTGGCTCGCTGCCTTATTGAAACAGGTAAATCATCCATATGCGGGTTGTCTGCCGGATTTCGGCAATTTTACCCAACGCGAAATGCCGAAGGTAATGACCGCGGATGCGTATAAGCAATCAGTCATTGTTGCTGATTTTGACCGGTATGATGGTGTTAAAAAATTAATGCCTTATGCAAAAGGTATAAGTGCAAAATCTATCTCGTTTGATAGTGACGGCAATTGTATTGAGACTGATTATGATCGAATGATGAACATCGTAAAAGAGGGAATTACCGATTATTTCAAAGGATATATCGGTATAGAGTATGCCGGACATTTTATGACGAGAATAGGGCAGAAGGGAGACTATCTTGACGAAGATGCGGGTATAAGAGCAACACAAAAATTATTGCAAAGAGCACAGCAGAAAACCATTAGCGAATCATTTCAAAAAGTCTCCGTCAATGATTAATAGTTTCACCCCGTTTTTTGTAACGGAACGATGAGAGCTCAGATTGTCTGAAACGATATAGCTCATTCCTTTTGTTAAGTGAAAACTTTCACCTGTTTCCATTTCGCTTGTGAACTCACCTTCGAGGCAATGAACAATATGTCCTTTTTTGCACCAATGATCGGCAACATACCCTGCTGAATATTCAACCATTCTGACTTTTAAGCCGGGAAACTCTAACGTTCTCCGATACGCTAAACCGGACTCGCCCTTCTGTTCTGTATTGGAAATCCTGCTCCAGTCAATTGTTTGAAAATTTATTCCGCTCATTATTTTCCGTTGTTTTATTCCGATGTTTTATTTTTAGTTGAAGCAAATGAAATAATCATTTTCGTTTTACCAAAACCTGTAATAATTGCTTTTTGATTTTTGCCGCTACAGCCACTTCCGGATCGGCAATTTCCGCAATCGTATATTCCGATGAAGTAGCGGCTACCTGCATGGCCTCCTGCAATGTTACCTGGTAATCCTGTTGCAGCCATTTCAATAATTCTTCCGTAGAAATTTTAAATGCTTCATCAATAGTTTTGGCAATACCCATCGCCATAATATAAGTGGAATCTTCGACCCGCGGATTGGTTAAGGGTTGAGTTGGATTTTTGATAAGGTTTACGGTGAACTCAATATCCATCGATGTTTCGAGTGCGTTCCCGGCAAGCTCGCCATCACCCTGTAAAGCATGTCCATCTCCAAAATACAGATAAGCGCCATCATGAAATACCGGTAAATAAACAGTTGCCGATTGAGTAACAGCACTGAAATCCATGTTGCCACCGAATTCACCGGGGAAAAAACTGAGTATCTCATTATTTTTTCTTGAAGGTGCTACACCAATACAGCCGAGGAAAGGGTGTAAGGGTACCTTAAATTGTTTAAGATTTCCGTAAAGACTATCTGTAAAAGCATAACCGTTTGGTATATCCAGTTTCCATTTTACATATCGTGGCTTTTTGTCGAATTGAGAAGCGGTTGTTTTCGTTGCCGCTCTGCCGGCAATCGATTCAGTCGTGTATGCATAATCCCTGTTGAGATTGACTTTTGTCAACGTAACCGCTATTATATCGCCCGCCTGGGCGGTATTAATTATAAAGGGCCCCGTGAGCGGATTGCCGCCTTTTTGTCTTTTCACACCTTTCTTATCATATCCCATGGCATCTATGGTTTCTGTGCTTACTGTATCGCCGGGATTAATAGTAAGTACCGGTGTTCTGTTTAAAGAAAACAGGTTTGAAAAAGTATCCGGGGTAAATTGAATAAACTTATGCTGGGCATTTGCAATTTGTGACGCAATCAATAAAAACGCGACTCCATATTTCATAGATGATCTTTGAAATAAAGATAACCTTAATTGGTAATCAGTCATCAGGCTGCCCTATCATTAAACAAAGAAGATGCAGACAGGTTGTTATTCTTTTTTATTAATAATATAATTTACTATTCTTTAATTCAGACCTGTCTACGCCGGAAGAGCCAGCTATTGCGACCAACTGCCTTTGATAATAATCTTTACGCTCCGTATTGTTTGATTTTGCAGCAGCCAATAATGCATTGTACAAACTGTTTAACCGGTTCGGATGTGTTTTCAGATTTGCCTCATATGCATTTAACGCATCGGCAGGTTTATTCAATTGTAACAGCATATCGGCCAATAACTCTTTTGCAGGTAATACTTCACCGGGAGTAACCGGGCTTTTTTCTGTTTTATCTTCCAGGTCCGACGCAGCAGTCATAGTCTGCAATGCTTCATCGAATTTCTTTTCTGCAAATAATATCCACGCTTCACCTGCTTTTACCTGTATCATCACCTGGGTGGCTTTATAAACATCTTTTTGGGTAGCAAGCGTATCATGAAGTTCATTCAGTTTTTTTAATTCTGCCTTTGCCGCTTCGATATTACCGGTATGAGCTGAACCCAACAGCCGGGCAAAATGAACGATCGCTTCCTGCCAGGGAAATTTTTGCCAGGGAAAATCAGCAGGACGTAATTGCATGCCGGCAGCTTCTTTCCAAAATTTATTTTCAAGAAAATACCGGGCAGGAATAGCCGCAAATGCATAGGCATCTTTAAAGCTAACCGGCGAAACTTCACGAATATTATCCAGGTAATTCAACAGCTGTTTGGCAGAATCATTTTGTCCCTTTTGCAGGTAAGCATACTCGAGATAGTCAAGTCCATGCAATTCTTCATCCCAGTGCCCTTTGATACCTGCATTTTCTGCATAGCACTTTGCAGACGAAACAGAAGCGAGGTTCGACGCAATACACTCGTCCCATAATCCAAGCCTGGTAAAAATATGCGAAGGCATATGTTGTGCATGTGCCGACGCCGGGGCAACAGATGCGTATTTGCGGGCAGCCGGTAAGGCAAGCTTTGCCAATTCAGGGTAATCGTACGTGTGTATAATATAATGCACAATTCCGGGGTGATTGGGTTGACCAGGATATAACGCAGCTAATATCTCACCCGCTTTCTTTTGATCAGAATAAGATTTATCTGCGGCATCAGCTGTGCCTACAAGTGTCAACGCATAAAATATTGCCACCTCTGTGTCATCCCGGTAATCTTTGTACATTTTTTCCATTGCGTTCCTGAAATTCAAACTGCGAGTACGGTGGTCTGTTATATTCCAGTTTTGATAAAATAAAGCAATGGCATTTATGTAGTCTGTTTCTTTTTTTGATTTTTGCAAATGCTGCGCAATTGAAATAGCCTTATTTCCTTTTTCCAATTCAGCCGGTGTTGGCAGAGAGGGCCAAACCTGGTGATAATTACACATCGCTACTCCCCAATAAGCCATGGCACAGCTGGCTTCTGTATCAATAATTTTTGCAAATACTTTTTCCGCTTCATCATATTCAAATGAATGCAACAAAGCAATCGCGAGATTGAAATCTTTTTGTCGTTCCGGGGAACAGGAAGTTATGAATTGAACCGTACCGAATTGTTTGTCGGCAGGACCACACAAAGCAACGTCGCCACGTTTAAGGTTGATATCATTTATGGTTTCCTTTGTGACGGCATTTTTCTGTTTACACGAAACAACTATTGATAACAAAATGCCAAGCAGGAATGAGGATAATCCGGTTGAATCGATTTTCATTGTTGCAGATTTTAAGATAATGAGATAATCGAACCTTCCTTCTGCATATAAATTTACATACTTACCACATTTTTTAAAAAACCAACTACTTCACCTGCAATTCAATTAGGATTTTGCCAGCTCCTTAATATCCTTTATCTCGAGTACTTGTTTTGGATATCCTTTCAGTACGCTGTTAATTATAGCCAGGCCCACTTCATGCATGGTCATTATGCGGCCGGGAAAAATAAGACGAAAAAGTGGAGCCAAACCTGCAATAAACCGGAACAAAGGCTTAATATTTTTCTGACCTGGCGTCGGTTTCATAAATCCGGGGCGAAAATTATATACCCTTTTAAACGGCAAACGCATTAATGCATTTTCGGCCTTGCCTTTTACACGGGCCCACATTACACGACCGGTTTCAGAACTATCGGTATGACTCCCCGAAATGTGGCAAAAAATCATTGATGGATTTATTTTCACCAGTGTGCTTGCGAAATGCAGGAGAGTATCGTAGGTAATGTGTGAATAGTTCTCTTCATTCATGCCGACCGAACTTACTCCTGCGCAATAAAAACAGGCATCGTACCCTTTTAACTGGCCGATAAAATTTTCTATTTGAAAAAAATCAGGAACAATACATTCTTTTAATTTGGGATGCTGTATACCGGGAGATTTACGGGCGACGATCAATACCTGGTTAATTTGCGGATGCGCCAGGCATTCCAATAACACACCTTCACCCACCATACCTGTAGCGCCGGTGATGATGACTTTAATTTCCATGAATTGATTTTATTTACTGTTCAGTGAGTTGTCAGGACACATTAGATACACAAACAGACGTATAAAAGTGAAAAATACGCTAATGATTATTATTACTTGCGATGATTTCGTCACCCGGTAAAATAAAAGAACCTCCGCAAGGCAGCGAGCGGGCAACTTTATAAAACAGATAACCACGGCCTCAGCCGTGGTTATCTGTTAAAACTGTCGGAAGTAAGTATGTATTACGGCTTCGTCAATGTGAAATTGTATTTCTTAGATGCCTTACGGGCTTTACCATTGCTGAAAATAACAGGGTTCAGCTGTGGTGACGTCAGCGTAAGCGTACTCTTAACCTGTTGCTGCAAAAATGAACTTTCCGGCGAACAGGATACATTATTGATAGCGATCTGTCCATCTGTGCCTATTTCGTATTCAACCAATATATAGTAGGTTCCGCTTTTTATTTTTTTATTCGGCAGCACTTCCGTTTTCCATGTACTGATGGACGAATCCATAAATTGTTTCCAGATAACATTATTGTCTTTAGTTCCCGCAGCAGCCGGGTTGTTTGCAGTAGCCGTTGTATTGCCTGCCGTATTACTATTATCTGTTGCCGGATTTACAGAAGCTGCTCCTGAATCGGCCTGAGCCGGTGAAGTAGTGCCGGTAGCTGAAGAGTCTTTACCCGTTGCCGCAAGATTTGTTTTCGGTTGTTCTGCCGGCTTCTTTTTTGTTGCGGTATCTATTTTCGTGGAAAGATCATCTCCTTTGCGTACTACAGAGCCAGAATCATTTTTCAGCTTTCCGCTATAAAGTAAATCTTTCAGCGATTGCGCATTCACAGTATAACAAGCGGCTACCAATATCAGCAAAATAACTTTTTTCATATTGCGTTCATTTAATGGTCACGGGTAAATCATTCTCGTCATTCTGCAAGTTAGGGAGCAAAAATGTTAGCGACTTCATAAATGGGTGGCTGCACCCAACTATTTTTTGACATTTCAGTCAAATATCCTCAAAAATCATTCTAATCTTAATAAAACTGGCATAATAATTCTGTACAGCAGGTTCGTCGGTAGGAATAAATTCAATCTAATACCGTACTGTCGCCAAAATTTCTTCAAAATCATTTTAATCCCGGAAATCTTAGTCATTCTGTCCGTAATGATTTTACCGGGTTGGCAAGTCCTGCTTTAAAGCATTGTATCGCTATCATTGTGAAGGCAGTGATAAAAACAAAACCGCAAACAATAACATAAGGAATGATATCCTGGTTTACCCGGTACGCATAACTCTGCAGCCATTTATTGGTTATTAAATAGCTGAGGGGCCATGCAACAACGTTTGCGATAAGAATGAGCCATGCATAATCTTTTGCAAAAAGAACGATGATATTGCTGATGTTGGCACCCAGCACTTTTCTCACGGCTATTTCTTTTGTCCGTTTGATTAAAGTAAAAGTCACCACGCCGAATATTCCGAGGAAAACGATAACAAGGTTGAGCACGGTAGCAATATTGGCCGCTTTCTTCAGCTGCAATTCAGACTGATATAATGATTGAAATTTTTCGTCCATGAAATTATATTCAAACGGGGCGCCCGGTGATACTTCCTGCCATTTGTCTCTTATACGTGCCATTGTTTCTCCGATATTGGTTGTATTCAGTTTCAGTGAAAGATAGCGGTATGCCAGCCAATCCCTGACATTAAAAAGAGCAAGCGGTTCAATCTTATCCTGTAGACTTGAATAGTTGAAATCTTTTACCACACCCGCTACCGTTAGTGCCGCTCCCGGTGCAGACGGTATTTTTATTTTCCTGTTTATCGCAGATTCCGGTGTTAAACCTAAGGCCTTTGCCGCCGCTTCATTCAACACCACCTGGTTAGGTATATGTCCGCCGTATTGTGCAAAACAAGATCCGCTCACTACTTTCAAGCCAAATGTAGCAGCATAGTTTTCATCAACACCGCAGGAAGGGATCAATACGGTTCTGCCATCTCCGTTTATGAGCTGCATTTCCGAGCTGTTCGGTGGTTTGCGTTCGGGTATTTCAAACGAAAGGGAAGCACTTTTTACAGCAGGAATCTGCGATAAAGCGTCCTTTATGCCAATCATTCTATTGATGCCTGCGGAGTCCCATTGCTTCGGAAACGCGGTGATTACCAGTACCTGTTCTTTGTCATACCCAATGTCTTTTGAAAATACATAACTCACCTGTCTCGATACCGTCAATGCACATATGAAAACGATGATGGCCAGTGTAAATTGAAATGTAAGCATGGTTTTGCGTAATACAAGTCCGCCTCTGGCCGTATCTATTTTTCCTTTTACCGCATTAATTACGCGGGAAGAGCTTAATACGAAGGCCGGGTAAACACCTGCAATAAATCCTGTCGCAAATACAAGCACAAGCAAATAAATTATTGCAGCAAGGTTAAAATGGAAGATAGATTCAAACTCCGTATTAAGTACCTGTTTAAAAACGGGGCGCAATAATTGATAGGCCACTAAAGAAATAAGCGCAGCCATTACCGTTAGTAAAACAGCTTCTGTAATAAACTGGGCGATCAGTTGCGCCTTCGCTCCTCCAAATACTTTGCGTAAACCAATTTCTTTGAGACGGTAAGACGAGGTACCTATATTGATGTTGACAAAATTGATGACCGCCATCAACAGGATGAATAAAGCAGCCAATGAAAGAGTAAGAATCATTTTACGGGCCGCGCCATTGTGATCATTTAAATAGTAACTCCTGACAGGAACCAATTCTACGGTAAGATTTTTTTGGATATTCTCCGGCGTATACTTTGCCAATACCTGCCGGAACGGCATGATCAGATCCTGCGGTGTCTTGCCCTGTCGCAATTCCAGCATACCAATTTCAAATGCTCCGTTCCATCCTTCTGTAGGATCTCCACCGCCATAATAATTATTGCCCACTGTTGGAACGAACACCGTGTAATTCGATCCGATCAGGTGGGTGACTGAATTATAAGGTATGTCTTTTAAAACTGCTGACACTTTATAATCCTGTTTTAGTCCGTTGCGGGTAGTCAGCACGCTGATCACTTTATTGATCACATTCTTTTCACCAAACAATTTCATCGCCATAGTTTCGGTGATTGCCGCCGAGCTGTTGTCGGTAAAAGGATGTTCTTTGTTGCCGTATAAAACCGGGAAGCCATACATGGAAATAAATGTTGTATCTCCTATAGCAATATCTTCTTTGAAAAATTTATCACCGGCCGATACCACGTTTGTAACAGGATTATACCGGTAATAATTGGTGACAAGAGAGGGATATTCTTCCTTCATTGTTTTTGCAAGCGGGCCAAATGTGGTAAACTCAAGACCCATTTCCTTCACTTTCCAATTACTCTTGATGATATACTGGTTATTTACGTTTTTAAGGGATGCATTGATGTTGTATTGGTTCAATACGTACACACCAATGATCAAAGAGAACGTGATGCCGATGGCAAGGCATAAAATATTGATTGCAGAAAAAAATTTATGCCGCAATACATGGCGGAAGCCAATTGTGAAATAATTTTTAAACATACCGGATCGGTTTATTGGATAAACAGTTTTCCATTTTTTTAGCAAAGAGGAGCGAAGCAGCCCCAGTGATTCCCACGCATATATCCGTTTTGCTTTTCGATAGGAGAAGTGCTCCGCATTATCACGAAAAAGCTCTTCCATGTCGCCTTCAATCTCTTCCAGGTATTCTTTTTTAATGAATAACCTCAATATTTTTAACGGCCATCCCGGTGGCTGCCTGTCGTCCACATGCTTCATACTGTCTTAAAGTTATGTGCCCATTTCGGAATAGATTTCCATAATCCCGCTCTCACTTCTTTCATTTCATTCAATACTTTATGAGCATAGGTTGTCGTCGTATAAATGCGCTTTCGCTTGCCACCTCTTTTTTGAGTGGCTTCGCCAAATTCAGAAGTAAGAAAACCTTTTTCTTCCATACGTTTTAAGGCAGACTGTATCGAGCCAACGCTTAACTTTTCTTTCAAGCGTTCTTCCAGTTCCCGTTTTATTTCGACGCCATATGCATCTTCCTGCAACGCTGCAACTGTCAATAACACCAACTCTTCAAATTCTCCAAGCTTTGTTATTTTCATAAATATATTATTCGTAATTGCAGTAAATATAAAGAATATTTCTCTCGTCATTGCAGTTTTTATCAACCGGATTGATTTTTTTACAAATGGGAGAGGTGCAAAAAAATAAAAAACGTCCCATCGGAACGTTTTGGTAATTATTAAATGTTTCGACCGCCCGTTAATTGTTATGCAGCTTTCTTTCCTTCTGGAAGTCCCTTTTCTTCAGTTATCAAACTAAACAGGCTTTCTTTTATGAAATGATTCCATCCTTCGTTACACCTTTCATAACATTCGATACCGGGCACCAAACCGATATGAGTCATATCAACATGGGTTGTTCCTTTTTTAGTTGAAACTTCCCAAACGATCTTTGTGTTCTTCCATTCTTTTTTATCGCTTAACCAATGCAGGTTGCAATCTGTAACCAGCCATACGATTGTACTGTTTGGAATAAAATCTACAATTTTAAAGGTTACAAATGTTTCTCCGAAACGAACGGTAAAAACGTCATTGATCTTTTCTGAATTACCATCCAGGTTGGCTGTCCACCAATCCGAAACTTGATTTATTTTTTCAAATACTTCTTCGGCAGAAACTATTACGTTTATTTCTGCATGATAGTTTGTTGTTTCCATTTTATGATTTTTAAGTGATGACTGGCTCTATTAAATCTTTCAATGGCACGGAGATATCAAAGCAGTAAGTATTTTCAATAAGCAGCGGGTATTTGCTTTTGAGGGTTAAGAAATAATTATTTCGTGGACAAATCACTTTTTTGCTTTTTGATTTAACAGCATTTCCAGTTTCTTCAGTTTACCGCTCCAGAATTTATCAAAGTAGCTGATCCAGTCCTGCACTTCATTAAATCCATCAGGTTTTAATGTGCAATAACGTTCCCTGCCGATATCGGTAATTGAGATAAAACCTGCAGTCTGTAATATTTTAATGTGCTTTGACACTGCAGGGCGGCTCATGTCAAAATTTTCAGCGAGGTTGTTGATGGTTAAACTGTTTTTTGATAACAGCAACAGCATTTGCCTGCGGCCCGGATCGGCGATGACCTGGAATGCATCAAGGGTGGGTTGTGCCATGTAACGCCGTGTTTATAAGTTCATCAATCTTTTTAATGTTCTTCAGCCAGCCTTCATTCATTGCCTGGAAGATGCCGGCATGTTCAATCAGCCCGCTATGTTCCAGTTGAAGTTCTGTGCCATTGTCCTTTGGAATCAATATCCATTTTACAATCGAGTCCATGTTGATGTCGCCGGGACGAGGGCCTCCTTTCCAGCTGTATATAAGTTTCTTTTGCGGAACGACTTCCAATACTTTGCAATAAACGTTGCCATCGAAATTGAATTGGGGCAGCGGCCGCGTATGAAACTTAAATTCGTGACCGACGACCGGCAGAAAATCACTTTTCATCAACCATTGTTCGATCAATTCGGCTTTTGTCAAATATTCCCAAACAATCTCCGGAGCGTGGGAATAGAATAATGTGTGTTTGATTGTTTTCGACATATTATGTAACTTTTAAGTTACCCAAATGTAGATGTAACTTTTGAGTTACCCAAATTTTTTTTATTAAAATTTTCCGGGAGGGATGAAAAAAGAACTTAATTACATAAAACAGGCGCAATCTACCAGCGGAAATAACATTAACAAAAGGAGTTGAGTGTGATAACATTGAATGGGCATCATTGCGCCGAAAAAACTTGACTAATTATAGATGAGTTTGAAATAAAAGGACTCTTTCTGTTGTAATTTCTTACCAGGAGATGGGAAAGGATAATAATGGAAAAATAAAATCCGGAAAAACTTTATCGATTGATTTTTATTCTACCTATTCTATTTATATTCATTTAGTAAAAACTACTACACGATGCTTAAACGATCATTGCCATTTTTCTTTCTTTGTGCAGTTATTACATTAACGTCCTCCGCACAGCAAAAAGTACTTCAGCTATACAATGGGGCAGCTCCCGGTTCCGAAAGCTGGACCTGGAACGAAGCTGAAAACGACAATAATGCATGGCAAACAAAAGTGGTCTACAACGTCTCGCATCCAACGCTTACAGTGTTCGAGCCGGATTCGATGGCGTCGACCGGCACAGCTGTGATAATTTGTCCCGGCGGTGCATTTCACGCATTATCTATAAACAGTGAAGGTGTTGACGTGGCAAACTGGCTGGTGAAAAAGGGAGTGACCTGTTTTGTACTAAAATACAGGTTGGCACATAGTGTTACTTCGGATCCCGTTAAAGAAGTAATGGGTAAATGGGGTAAGAAGGAGTTTGATGATGAAAACACGGCCGTAATACCGTTGGCGATTGCAGATGGAAAAGCAGCCATCACTTACGTGCGCGCACATGCGAAAGAATATGGCATATCCCCGGATCGTATCGGTATCATCGGTTTTTCTGCAGGAGGAACTGTTACTGCCGCCGCTGCATTCGGATATACAGCAGACAATAAACCTGATTTTATAGCACCAATCTATGCATACTTTACTCCCGATATGGTGGGCACGATTGCAAAAGATGCACCTCCCATGTTTGTTGCCGCTGCTTCAGACGATGGGCTGCAACTGGCCCCTCATAGTGTCAATCTTTACCAGCAATGGTTGTCGTCCAAACATCCGGCCGAGTTGCACATGTATTCAACCGGTAACCATGGTTTCGGTATGCGTGTGCAACATCTGCCATCGGATACGTGGATAGATCGTTTTGGCGATTGGCTGAAAGTAAACGGCTACCTTAAACTTCTCCATCCCCCTGAATGGACAAAACGATTTACAGAGGCTCAACTGGAAGATTTTAAAAAGAAAGAGGAAGAACGACAGAAAAACGATTGGGCAAACCTCGGAAAATATAAAGAAGGAAATGATAACCTTTCTATGACAAAATCAATAAAGCCGCGCATAGTTTTTATGGGTAATTCCATAACTGAAGGTTGGAAAAACGCAGACTCCGCTTTTTTTGCACCCGGTAAAAATTATATTGATCGTGGCATAAGCGGGCAAACGACACCGCAAATGTTGTTGCGTTTTCGCCAGGATGTAATTGATCTCAAGCCAGCGGTGGTGATTATTCTTGCAGGAATCAACGACATTGCCCAAAACACCGGGCCGATGACGTTGGAACAAACTTTCGGTAATATTGTTTCAATGGCAGAATTGGCAAAGGCGAATAAGATTCGCGTTGTTATCTCTTCCGTATTACCTGCTTTTGATTTTCCCTGGCGTCCTGGTCTGCAACCTGCCTCGAAAGTTGTTAAATTGAATACAATGCTTAAAGAATATGCGGCAAAGAACAATATCGTGTATCTCGATTACTTTGCTGCAATGAAAGATAGCCGCAACGGGCTAAAACCGGAACTGACTTATGACGGTGTGCATCCAACACTTGCTGGTTATAAAGTAATGGAACCACTGGCGGAAAAAGCAATTGCCGAAGCATTGAAGAAAAAATAACCGGCTATCGGTTATGCAAAGCCGAAGCAGTGATTTCAATATTCACCGGAAGCACCTGCACCACCGCCGGAACCACCGCCAAACTGAAATCCATCATCTGGTTTCGGTTGTTGCGTGAATGTTTGTGCTATTATAAGGCTTTCTACCTGCAATTTCTCATCGAAATTCGGGCCTTCTTCTATCTTGTAAGTAAACCCATGCTTTGGTTCATGAAGATATTTTATAAGAACATAAGCGACGGTAATCAATATTGTACCAATGATAACCGCTGCTGTTTCTAACGGTAACAGGTCATAATAGTAGCGAACAGTCAATATTGTTGCGGCCGTCAATGCCAAACCGGTTCTTAAAAAAACAACATCTTTGATTTGTATTCCTCTTACTATATATAAAACCGGGATAAGAAATGTAAGCAGCCAGAATAGCCAGGCGAATGGAATATTTTCGCCGTTCTGCAGCCTTAAGCCGAATAGGGCGATGCTGATTTCCCGTATAACAAAATAATTACCTCCTGCATAAAAGCTGATCAGCGCAACAATGGATAAAATGACTAACCCGTTGCCGTAATGTTTCCAATTCTGATCCTTCATCTTCATTGCAGCAAAGAGATATAACATTGCCGATGTAATCATTACGACAAAAGGCGCCAGGGCTTTAGCCATTTCGCCCAGCCGGACAAAGCTGAGAAAAATAAAGGCTATAACTGAAATGCCTGCAACACCGGCCATAGCGATATTGATAAACCGGGCACACAAAAAAACGGAAACGATGAAAATGATAATTGAATTCGTTTGCCACGATAGGTTTGTCAGAATATTCAATCCCCCAACAATACTGATTCCGGATATCCAGGTTAATGCATCATCGACCCCCGACTTATAATGATTCCGCTTTACCATAAACTCCAGCGCTGCATAATTAAGTAATCCGAAAAATACGGTGAGTCCTCCAATTACGTCTTCAACCTGGTTCATAAACAAGAGGCCGAGGAGGCCCAGGGTAAACAACCCGATGACGACGGTGAGTATAAATAACCCAATGCGTACAAAAATATTCGGGGTGTAAAAACTAACGGGGTAGGCCTGGTAAATATTTTCCTTTTCGGCTTCGCTGATATAACCCTTTCGATATGCCTTTTCTGTCTCTTTCCTGGTCAACAAATTTTCCAGTGATGAATGGTTATAGGCGATCATGCAGATTTTAACTTTTTATTCATTTTGATAAGAAAACGGATAAGGACAACCGCACTGCCGATAAAATAAAAGCAGGCCAGGTATAATCCTCCAATATCTGGTATAACCGTAAATAATATTCTCAGCACAACAAAACAAACACCTGTATAGAGATATAAAGTAAGTACCAGTAAAAAATAAAAAGATTTTGCACGTAACGCCTCCCTGTAGAAATAGGCAGCAATCAGCAACACAGCAACAAACCAAAGCAGGTAAATGTTTTCAAATGTAAACATTGCCGCGAGCGTACTTATAAATAACAGGTGCATTCCAAAATTTGTATAGGTAAATGCAAAATGTTTTTTTAATTCATTGATGCGTGTAAGTACGCCAACGCAGACGAGACCGGCACCTAACAATATCCCGGTTATAATAATTGTATTGCTGTTAAAATCATTTGCCTTTAAAATCTCCAGCGGCGCTACCGTTATACCGGCCCAGGCACATAAGTTGGTAATGGCAAGACTAAGAATACCCAAATGATCAAAGAAATAAGCACAGAAAAACAAAACCAACATCGGGATAAATGTTACCAATCCAAACCGTTCACCAAAAACATTGTATTGAAATTGTATATAGCCGATAAACGTGATAAAAAGGAGACAGGCTAATAATAAAACGTAGTCAAAAGCTACATTGGGCGACTCCACTTTAGCCGTTGAAAAAGGCAATTTCTTTTTGAAACAATAGATAAAGCAACCGGCACAGGTGAGAGCGATAAATAGTAGTATAGCCTGGTGGCCGATGGTATCAATATTTTTATAAACCAATACACTGAGACCGCCTGTCAGTAGTAAAACGCCGAGATAAAGGATAGTTGTCAATTCCCAGTGAAGTGAAAAAAGCGCTGCTTTATTATTCGCTCTTATTTTCCCGTAAGAAGCTGCAGATAAATGGCCCTCTTCATTTAATTTTTCAAACAAAGAATTGTTCATGTGGTGGTATGAGTTCTAAAAATAACTATTAATAATCAGCAGGACAAGTATAGTTAAAGCCGTTTCCCGGGGGGTTATGTTGTTTTTCCGATAGTATTTACACAAAAAAACTTTTGGTTTTACTTAGAATTCAGCAAATCATTTTCTATTTTGTCGCGATTCTTGCAGACGGACCAAAATCTAAACATACATTTCAGCCAATGCGAAACTTTCTGATCTCGCCATCAGCAGGCCCTCTATTTGGTTAAATTAATAATGTCTCAACAAGTCATCACTTTTTAAACTAATTTTTTTCAACTGGAAATTCCCGTTATGAAGCTCATTTACAGGATTTGTTTTTTCTGTCTTACTTCCTTTTGCTTTATCGCCTGCTCCAAAAACAGCGAAACCGTTAATGGCGATCCATGCAAGATTATGGAGAATTTTAAGATCTCAACTAACAGCCCGCTTACGATTGGAGAAACTCTTACATTAAATGTTCCTGAAATTGGCGGCTACAGAATCTATTCATGGTATGGACCTAATCATTTCACGAGTCAGTACACGGAAAATTCAATAACTTACGTAAACCTCGAGAACGAAGGTTGGTATTATGCTACCGTAACCAACGATGAATGCGGCGCAACAACAGATAGTGTTTACATAGATGTCAAGTTGGTACAGGGTTCGCCATCATGTACATTGGCAAATAATACAATATCATACAGCAATTTAAATGACGACAGCTTTACCTCTGTGCAAAAGCACATTGAGTCAACATTGTCGCTTCTTTCCTTAGAGGGCAGCGGTGGTTTATATTCAAACCTGACAATCTATTTTCATCCTTTCTGGCGAGATGCAGAACCTGAAGATGGCATTTATTACACGACGAATGTGCCGTTATTTGACCAGGTTGATATGAATTATAATAAAGTATTTGTAACGACCACCAAAGAAAGTATTTATTGGGCCAGCGCTGAGGGGCAAAAGGTATACATCAGTCACGTGGGTTCGAAATTACAGGTACGCTTCTGCGACTTAACCATGGGAGGCAATAACGGTAACAGTTATACGACTGTTGCTTCGGCAAATATTGTTGAGAAATAATGAAAATATAAACTATGCGATACATAATCATTACATTATTCTGTTTTATATCAGTATATACTTTTTCCCAGATCGCACCCGTCCGCGGCATACCTAATGTCATTGAGCGGTCAACATTCCTGTTGCTTTCCGATAGCGGTTACATTTCTATTAAAAAAGAAGAATCAAAAGCTGACGGTAAGGGATGGAACTCTTACCGGAACATTTTGACATTAATAAGGTATGATAAGCACTTCAAAGCTATCAACCAGGCAAAATTGTCCGGAGGCGCCAATATTTACAGCGCTATGTATTCGGAACTCAGGCAAGTCGGTGGAAAAGTATGGCTATTTTATCTCGAAGGACAAGACGGTGATGATGTCGGCGATATAAAAGCGGCGGAAGTAAATACGATATCATTATCACTTGCAGATGCAAAAACTATTATTTCAAAGGCGGAGTTGAATCAAACATTGAGGGGACGTGGTGCAGAAAATGAGATGCATTTTATGTCAAGAGTATCACCCTCAGGGAGGTATTTTTGTTTTTATGCGAGAACGTTTGGAAGGAAGCAGAACCTGGCGGTGCTCGATAAAGATCTTAATCGTGTGTGGGGTAAACAGGAAAGTTTTGAATTTGGCAACCCATACTCAGAATGGAGGGGTTTACATTCACTCGAAGTGGATGACAATGGCGGCGTTTATTTTTCATTTAAACTTAGGTCCGACGTTGAAAATTATGTTATCTATTCACCGACAGGGAAATCAATTGTAAAATCAATTGATCTCGGTGATGGATCTGCGAAGGAAATATTGTTTGCACCGGAAAAAAACGGCGGGCCTGTGTTTGCTTATGGAACGTACATGGAGGGCGACTACTGCAAAGGCGTTTATAAAGCAGAAGTAAAAGCAAATGGTGACTTAACAGCAATAGTAAAGACGGCATTTCCTGCTTCACTAATTGAACCCTTGAGTAAAGAAGGATGGGCAAAAAGGAGAAGGCTTGGCGTAGATCCCGTTTTCAATGCGAGCCTGGTTAAAAACGGAGATGGCTCAACCTGTTTCGTTGCAGAGATCTATGCGAAAATTGATCCGTATTATCATATCGGCAGTATTATGTATGCCCGCTTCAGTGGTACGGGGCAGCCGGTATTTGGCAGAGCACCAAAATACTGGGCCGGGTACGGCGTTACACGATACTATTTTGATGGAGAGCCAAGGGGAGAGCGTTTTTTCGACTCTTTTCCTTATGAATCAAAAATCATTTTTTTCTATTTTGATAATCCCGATAATATAACGAGAGATATTTCATTAGATGCTAAAGTAGTGACCCCATCTAACGGAGCATTGATAGCTGCAATTATTGATGCCGATGGATCTATAAAAAGACAACAAATAACAACGTTGCCACTTAATTATTTAAGTGTTTCCGGCACAACAGCAACACCTGGTTTCATCCAGGTTCCACTTGTTGTCGGCTATACGGATGTTTTGGCAAAAGTTAAAATAGAGTGATTGGAAAATCAAAAAGGATGTGTGCTTTGACTGACATACCTTTTGACGCTGGACGTTAACGCTTTGAACTACTTTTGGGATAACCAAAGAAATTATTCTTTAGAAAACCCGAAACATAAGTATATTAGTATACTGCAAATCTTCCCGGTATCAACCTGCGTTCACTACTCAACTGTTTGTTATGAAAAAGAAATTCTTTAACCTGTTATTTCCACTGGTTCTTTTTTCGAGTGTCAGCAATGCGCAAAAAGATAAATGGATCGTATTGTTCGATGGAAAGTCAACCGATAAACTACGTGGATATGCGATGGATAAATTTCCGGATAGTGCCTGGAAAGTAGAAGATGGTGCTCTGGTTACATTGACAGGTGTGCCCAATATTGATCTTGTTACAAAAGATGAATTTAAAAATTTTGAACTTGCTTTTGAATGGAAGACATCGGTAGGTGGTAACAGCGGTGTGTTTTTTCATGTGCGGGAAAATATAAAACATGAGTCCGGCAACGGCAACAGCCCCAACTGGCTTGACAATTATGAAATGCAGCTACTGGATGATATAAATTTTGGGGACAAAGCGCCTATCCGTTCGGCAGGATCATTGTATGATTTAATAATTCCTGCGAATAAAACTTTAAAGCCGATCGGGGAGTACAATGAAGCCAGGCTGATCGTGAATGGAAACCATGTAGAGCATTGGCTGAATGGAAAAAAGATTGTGCAATATAAAATGGGATCTGATGAAATGAAGCAACTTTTAGCAAAAAGTAAATTCAAAGAAAATCCTGGTTATGGCACTTCGCCAAACGGGTTGATCATGTTTCAGCATCATGGGCAGCAGATGTGGTTCAGGAATATAAGAGTAAGGAAGCTTGATTGAGCGTAGTAATAGTGATTTAAAAAGATGTAATCCGGGCGCAGGCAATATTATATCCCATGCAAGAAAAAACGAACCGGCATGAATCAGCAATAGTATTTACCAGTATTAAAAAATCCTTCAGTTTATTTAAGGAAAATGACCCGTTGCGCATGGCGGGTGCTACCGCTTTCTTCACAACATTTGCATTACCCCCAATTGTTTTCATACTGGCAGTGATCTTTGGGCTTTTTATTGGCCGTCGTACGGTAGGACGCGGTTTATTACAACATATTTCCAATACGGTAGGCGAGCAGGGAGCAGAGCAGGTAAGGGAAGTGATACGAAGCATTCGGGGCTTTGGAAACAGCTGGTATATTATTGTGTTTGGTTTTCTTTTCCTGGTGTTTGTTGCCACTACATTGTTTAGCGTAATAAAAAATTCACTTAACCAGGTTTGGATGATCCGTTTAAAAGAAAAATCGGGCATTTCATTTCTTATATCTATCAGGATAAAATCATTTGCGGTGATCCTGTTTGCGGGAATATTATTTCTCGCTGATGCTTTTATTGAAAGCCTGAATGTACTTGCAGGAAAGTCCATTGATAAGATATTCCCCGGTACGGGAGTATATTTTCAGAGTGTAGTAGCGCAGATAATAAGCCTCTTGATTATAGCAACATGGTTCATTCTTTTGTTTCGGTTCCTGGCAGACGCAAAACCGCACTGGAAAGCAGCGATATGGGGAGGGGTGATTACGGGCATCCTGTTTATGGGTGGCCGTTGGATATTACGGTTACTGCTTGTGAATAGTAATATAACACACCTGTATGGTACCGCCGGATCTTTTGTGCTTGTCTTGCTCTTTGTTTTTTATTCATCGTTTATTTTATACTACGGCGGTTGTTTTATCGCTGTGTATTCTCATGAAAAGAATTGGCCGATCGAGCCGAATAGAAATGCATTTCATTACCGGATTGAAGAGGGGATGTGAGTGAATAAATTAAGTTATTCGGCAAGCATTTTTTTCAATTCTAATTTATATTCAGGATTATTTGTCATGCCGTCGTGCCCCTGCCCGTGCAATGTTATCAATCTATCAGACTTTTTCATTAATTCCTTTAATTTGATTGAAGACTCGTAATAAATTACTTCATCTCTATCACCATGAAAAATAACGATCGGCGTTTTACAATCCTTTATAAACAGATTTGTCGGGAGTTTGTATTTCAATAAAAAAGTTGGAACAATCGGATAAGTATGTCTCATCATATCGATCAAACTAAAGTAAGGAGCCTGCAGAATTAACATCTTTGGCTTATTGGCAGATGCGGTTTTAGCTGCGGGTCCGGTACCAATGGAATAGCCTAAAACAATTATTCTGTCTTCAGTGTACTGTTTTTTCATTTCATCGTACGCTGATTGTACATCTTGAAATATCTGTGCCTGACTTGTGATTGATCCTTCGCTTTTGCCATATCCGCGATAATCGAGCAGGAAAACATCATAATGCAGATCCGTATACGTTTTTGCCACTTCACCCCATGATTTTATAGAACCTGCATTTCCGTGAAGATAAAAGATCAAACCTTTCGAACTGTCTGTTTTGAATAAAACGCCATTTAATAACGTGTTGTCGTAGGTACGGATGTTTATTTCTTCATAATTGTCACTAAAGTTGTATCGCAGGGTTTTTTCTACTTTTTCGGGAAAGAAAATCAGCCGTTCCTGGAAAAAATAAAGCGCGACACAAATTAAAGTATAGGCAACGAACGCAAATAAAATTGTTCGTAACAGTATTTTTTTAACGACATATTCCCTTCAATCATTCGTAGCAGTATTATAAGCGTTGCCAGGACAAAAACAAAATGGAAAATTCCTGTAGCCTTGTAAAACAAGACTCCGGTCAGCCATACTACTATAAGAAGTGCCGCAAAAAAATAGGAAAAGTATTTCATGATTATAGAAAAATGTCTCTGTTGTTAGAAAACGTTTGTTAATTACTCTAATGCTGACGTAGGGTACGGACAACAAACCAGATGTACTGATTTGATTTAAGTCTTCATAAGGACGAAGATTACTGCACAGTGTTGTTGGTTGCGACCCGCTTTGTCAATTTTTACTACGGTCTACCAATAATGCGAGCGAGGCTTGCTGGTTATTGATGATCCTGCTTTGATTACCTGGGCAACGAGGTTTATTTCGATCTCATGCTGGTTAGCCACCATTCGTTCATTCAATTCTTTACTCAGGTTGCCACTTCTATTATTGATGGTTTGTTCTTTCACAATTTCTTGTCGGATTTTTTCAAGGTTATCCGCTCGTTTTTATTAATGTTCTGCAATAACATGGGCGGTTGATAGGTTCATTTTTGCAATGGACAGTGCTAATATTATGTAGCGAAGTTATTGGACAGACAATGGACCATTATAATTTTTTCATAATAAATTGTTTAGAAAATAAATAAGATACCGGAGAGATACAAAGACTAAAACAGGTAAGAGTTAAAAGATTAGAATACTTTAACGTGCTCTCTTCGAAATGTAAAGGTAGACTATTAATAATAGCCGGCAGATATATTTTGCTAAAGTAGCCGTTGAGTGTTTATGGATATACTAACTTTTTTGGACAACCGAAAATAAAAGCTGGCTTATTCAGTCGCTACGATTACCGGTTCAAAGCCCGCATTCATCTTACTCTGGATAATCAGCAATTCTGTAAGCCGAATTTCGCCGGCTCGTATTACAAGCCATAAACACTGGACTCACTGCCCCACGTTGTGATTGAAGGGAAATCGGATTTCAAAAACATCTGAATAAATTGAGCAATTGATTATCCGGGATTTTGCGGATGAAGATGTTTTACCCGTCCGTGTATTTACCAGTAATTCCCCTGGATGGCCGGTACATCTCTTGTAAATGAGGTTTTCTATGTAAAATATCATTTAACAAAGTAAATCCTGTTTCAATTTTTAATAGTCTACCTTTACATTTCTTAGGAAGCACTTCGTAATCATTCTAACCTTCTTTCTCTATTGTTTCAATTTTTACACCTGCTCCGATTTTTTTACTTCTAAATATTAATTTATGAAAAAATTATTTTCGGCTTCGGCTATGTTATTGGTGTGTAGTTATGTGATTGGCCAGGCTGTTCCTGTTTCTACAATGATAGAAAAAGAAAACCGTAATGCGATAATGATCGAAATTAATCAACCTGCAAAGATTACTACGGAGGCGCTGCAAAATAAATTGCAACGTGCGGGGCTTGACGAAAAAATTAAAAGGGGAGCAGCCAGCTATAAAGGTGTTACGCTTTCAGAGATCAGTAAGGATAAAATAGACGTATACACTAAAGTGGAGAAGGGGGCAAATAATACAAGTGTGGTGTACATGGCTGTATCAAAGGGTTACAACAATTTTACAAATCCAGGTGAAGACAGTGTCATCACGCAGAACACCATAGCCTTTTTAAATTCGTTTGTAAAAGATGCTGACAACCATTTCGCCGATCTCGATATCACCAGCCAGATGAGTGATGTAAAGAAATCGGAAAAAGAGTACCAGCAGTTGCTGAATGAGCAAAGCGACCTGGAAAAGAAGAAAACGACTATTGATTCACGCCTTACAGAAATTCAAAATGAATTAGCCCTTCGTAAAACAGAGATAGATAAAAGGAAAACGGCCGTCGAAGCTTCAAAAGCTAAACGGAGTGTCGATAACAATAAATAGATCATCACTGAAAATTGTGATCATTTATAGAATTATTTAAATTAAAATATAAAATGACAAGGACACAAAAAGAAAGGGTGGCTGTGCAGAAAATACAACACGAAACAAACAGTTTTTCGGAAAATAAAAAAGGAATAGAAAATCACAAACAAGCGGCGCTTCATCTTGAAGCCGCTGCGAGATTTCACCGGGATGCTGCAAAATATCATGAAGCGGGCAATCATGAGAAAGCATATAAAAGTTCACTGATTGCCTATGGCCACCAGTCTCTTGCCAACGAATTGGGAAATCAGGATATCAAGCATCATACGTTAAACAATTAAGTGCCCTCCCTGGTTTTCGTGAACACACTTTCGTTCAACAGGAAGCGTGTTTTTTTATGCCGTTCCTGATTTTTCCTGATACAATGTTTGATTCAACATCCGTCCGTGGGAATATAATAGTGGAAAGGATGGACGGGAAATATTGATTTATGATTTAAGTTGGCAGGCTTGTCGGAAGCTCCGGATACAAGTGTACTATGGCTCAGATCGTGGAACTGATCGTGTATAATTCTCAGAGCCCTTTGCGCTATTCAAATACAAATAGCCAACCCATGAATTCGCCTGCATCATCTCCAGATAGTTCTTCAACTCAAATTCATGAATATCTTCCGCTTTTTCGATTCTCGATACAATGAAACATCTATTATTTTTTAAAATAATTTTGTATTCCATTGGAATGTATTCTTTATCCGTTTCTATAATTTCCAATTTACCCCAATTTCCGGTAGTGAGGGGCCGCGTAAAGTCCAATGATCGCTCCGGTTGTCTATCGAAAACCCTATCTTTTATCCATGTTCCCTCTAATCCTTGTTCGATAAGCTCAATTTGTCTTGCTGTTTGCACTTCAGCCATACTTACATTATTTAACCAATAAACTTCCTTTGAAAGCACTAAACTACGATTATGTTTATGAATCTCTTGGAATTAGTGAGGTCATTGCCTGCAGACGGAAAATGTAGAACCTATTGGAATGATCAACGTTTTCAGGATGGCATAGCATCTGTTGTCTTGTGGACATGGCAAATGCTATTCTATGAAGAAGGGTAATCGTTATGAATGTGGTTCAAGAAAATGCTAAGTAGCGGCAATTACTGTTATTATTCAAAAAGATGTACACATTTATAATTGGTTCGCAGCATCCGTTGCAAAACCTTTTAAGAAATCCCGGATAATATTCACAGTGGTTAAACAATGTCGTGCTATCATTACTTTCGCACAAGATCAAAGACGGCAGGCGGAGTGGCTCAGAATTATTGGCGAAGTATTATATTTTCAATGGCATCACACTCTCGGGTGATTGGTAATGGCTAATTCAAAATCGGCATTCATACTGATCTCGTATTTATTTTCCCTCGTTAACTTTCGGCATATCTCATCCTCACCGAGCATATCATACAATTGCTTTGCCGATACAGATGCATTAATTGTTAACATCCTTCCCCGTTCGATTTCAATTTTGAAAGATGCGGGCAGCTTATTTTTGGTTCTTACTTTGTCAAAGTCCATGGCATCAAGTTTTACGGATTGAGGAGCCCCTGCTGAACGTTTTAAGAGCAGGCGAATCAGCGGGAGGTATTTTTTCCAGGTATAAGTATACATAGTCTTTTGTTAAATGTGAAAGACAACAGTGCAACCTAGCAGAATCGAAGGTGAGCTTTTAAATTAACAAAAGAACGATTGTGATTAAATTTAGCCGATCGTATAGTTAATCAAAAATGGACTTGTAAAAAAATAAGGATCGTCCTGGCACGGGCAATAAGGAAGTCAGCATTAATCCTATTGTGCTGTTAAGCTGAAGAATAAGTGAACGAATGAAATACGCCGGAGGTAGTGAATCAAACAGTTACGATAGCTGCAATTACATAAACATTAAAATATAGTCCGATTAGTTCTTTTATTGTGGTACATTACATTCAATGCGGGTTATTTTACCAGCACATAAATCGAATGTATGATAAATGATGTGAAGATTATTGCGGTGCCTGGTAATTTTGACTTTCACCGCGAAGGTGTGAAAGGGCTATCGTTTGAAGATATAGCCGGCAAAAAAAAAGTGGTTGCTCTTCCTCTACAGGCACATTTTTTCTTCAATAAGCAGAACGCCTGGAAATTGCTTCAACGCCTCGTCCAGAAACTCAAATAAAACCTGGAGACATGCGGTATGCATAAATCTGATGAAGAGAAAAAGCTTCAATCATAAATGTATTTCCGTAATGTAACAGCATGCAGTAAAAATAATTTTTCAGTAAAGCGGAACAACCTGGTGTGGAGAATGTTTCATTTCTAAAGAATGAAATTGACTACATAAATGAAAAGACAAACGGTGTTCCGCCGGCATTCAAGCAATCAAAGTAAAAATGAAAAAAAATAGTCCTTCACGTGTCGCTGCTTTCCAGTTTGCGCTGTTAGCGGCGGCCTCCTTTATATTATTTTCGATTCTTACCCGTCAAAAAAATAATATGAAAACGCCGGGTGAAATCACTCAAAAGAAATGAAGCGGGCAATAAGCTCTTCGGTGGCACATAAGAAAAAATGATCAAAATAAACCTGTTAAGGTAGGTCCGCTTGCTAAAGATCTATTTCAATTATTATCCGTAAGAGCACGGTTAAATCAAGTTCGCACTTTATTTCCTTGCTGCCCGACAAATCATCATTCTTATCTATTCAGCGGAGATAACCGGTATAAATACCCCTGGAAAGAAATTAACACAGTTGCGTGACTTGAAAGAGTTACCTTGCTTCTTCAAAATCAATTAATGCACGCGAGGAGTTTTAAATATTATTCTCAATATGAGCCGAGGGTATTGCCTGATCACAAGCAATTGATCACATACAGTTTCAATGAAGTTGTATTTACGATAACGGGAACAATGCTTGAAAGAGGAGATCTTATCTACCTGTATGAGTTCCGGGCATATATCGGGAACGAGTTTTTTATATCGTTTTCCAAGAAATCTATTTCTTACAAAATCATAAAAATCGAGGATATAGGCGTGCCGTCATAAAGAAGGATCACACAAGCTGTATTCCACTTCAAACTTATTATTGGCTGCCCTGGAGAAATGGCAAAATTCATGTTGGTATGTCTGGCAAATCAACGGGGATTAGTCAACTGGCCTTAACATTATTGAATGCTAATTCGATTCCCTGTATGGAATAAAACAGGTTCTGCATAGTATGAACGAACTTCAGCTGTTTCACAATAGGTCTATGCATAAAGTCGAGAGCCGCAAAATCACTATCCAGTTCAATGCTATAACTTCCCGCGGGCCTGGTGCGTTGCCATAAGTGGAAATGGGAATGAAAGTTAAAGCCAAATCCTTCCAGCAATTTATTTGAAAGCGGTATGTACTGCAGTTTTTCAGAATCACAGGCCTCATGGCCAAATTGATTTTCATCGTCGCAATCCACATACCCTACGTCTACAATATCTTCATCGTTTTTGATGGAGCATATTTTTTTTATAACATTGTCTGCAAGGATGTAGTTGCCTATTCTCAATTCTTTTGCTTTTATCATATAACAAGTTTAAAACTTGAACAATGTTCCTCTCACAGGAAGTTGGATCCAATTGGTAAGGAAGAAAACCTGCACGGGCAATGCCAGGAAAAACTGTAACGGATAAATAATCGGTGGGAAAGTTTAAAAAATACCAGAATGGCTATCGGGAGCATTTCCATCCGGTTATAATGGCTTTCAGATCTTCATTTTGAAAACGCAGAAAGGCATTTGCAATAATTGTTGCTCAGACAAAATAAATTATAGTATACGGCTACATTATAGCCGTATACCATATATACATAGAAATTACTACCATTTATTTCTATTGCCTGAATTTTCTCTTTCTTTGGCAACGGATACATTGATTGACCTGCCTTCGACTTCTTTCCCGTTCACGCCAGCCATCGCTTTGGTGGCTTCACTTTCAGAGAACATTTCTACAAATCCAAAACCTCTGCTGCGACCGGTATCCCTGTCAGAAATAATTTTTGCTGAGGCAACCGCGCCAAATGGTTCGAACAATTTTTGCAGATCATCACCTGATACATGAAATCCAAGGTTTGAAACATACATCTTCATAAAAAATAATTTTGATAAATAAAATAGTTACAGTGATAGAAACGCTGCAGCAAAAAGAAAAGAGGAGAAAAAATTAATACTGGAGAAAAAGTAAGAATTAAGACTTTTCTGACTGGATGATGTAGACTTATATCACAGGTATAAAGGTAGTCTAATAAATGAATGAAAAAAAAGATTTATTCCTTCCTTGGGCATTATTAACAACTTTAACCACCATTGACCCTATATATTAACCTTGAATATTTAGTCTGTATCTGCTTTTGCTTCAAAAGCCAGCAATACATTGCCCGGTAATTGACCAAACGCACCATATCCTGAATTTACAAACAACATTCTGTTTGCAATCACCGGTGCTGCACCATCCAATGCTCCGCCTTTTCCTTTTATACCGTTAACAGTTTCAAATTCTTTCACTGTATTGAAATCCCAGGTTATTTTTCCATCGCTGGTAGAATAGGCGCGGATATGCCCGTCCAATGCACCGGCGAATACAATTCCCGGTATAACAGTTGGTGCAGCAGAGTTGCCCTGTCTGCAACCTTTTATCGAAGTATCGCAGGGAGGCGACGGCACTTTCCATTTCACTTCGCCTGTATGAATGTCCAGTGCAAACAATCCGGGCGAGGGTAATATTGATTCGGGTGCGTATCCGGGTGTTTCTGCATTTTTATTATCGGCATTTGCCGCGTATACATTTTGTCCGTCAGTTGCCATGCCCCAATGAATACCGCCCAGCGAGCTGCCTCTTCCAATTCTTTTTCGCCATAATAATTTACCGTTGTCCGAAAAGGCATATACAATTCCCGATTTTTCACCAGCCAGCAGGATGTTTTCTCCATTGTCTTGACGCACGATCAATGGCGCCATTCCGAAATCAAAATCGGGACCGATCTTTTCAGGGCAGTTTGGATTGCCGGGACATCCCAGGTTCCATGTGTCGGAAGGATGTCCCTGGAAACTCCACACGAGTTTACCGGTATGCAAATCGATTGCCTGTACCGCATCGCTGGATGCAGTAGGTGGGTCGGTATAATTTTCTCCTGTGCCGATATAAACAAGGCCTTTATTTACATCAACTGTCGGGCTGCTCCATACCGGTGCACCGGAAGGACCATAAAAGTATCCGCCGTTTTTCTTTTTTCCTCTTTGTTTCACCTCTTCGGATATTACCTTATACTGCCAGGCCACTTTACCGGTTTGTGCATCCAGTGCTGTTATTCCTCCGGAAGAAGAGCAACAGTTATAGTTGGGATCTAATGTAGTAATCACTTCAAATGAACTTATAGGTACTAATACAAGGTTGCCGGCTACGGCAACAGAACCTGTTGTACTTGATTGCGGATGAAAAGCTGCCCTTGTCTTCCATAATAATTTTCCCGTTTTTACATCAAGCGCATACGTATTCGTACTATAATCCGCAAAGAAGGCAATGATGCTGTCATTTTTTTCCAATACGCTTATCGCACCGCGTACGCCCGCATCTGCTGCAAAATGCCAACCGATCTTTCCTGTTTGTGCATGTAATGCATAAACATCTCCGAATTCACTCCCCGTAATCAACCAGTTGTTGATGAAAGCGGGCTTGCTCCTGACCTGGCTGGCACCGGGAAATGCAAAGGCCCATTTTAATTGTAGTGTTGCCACATTTGATGCATTGATACCGGCTTGTTCGGCGGACCGGAAACCGGTGCCTTCTACATTGCCGCCCCAACCTGAATGATTGTATTGCTTACTAACGCCGCCGGGCAGTTGAAATTTTGTAAATGCAGAATCTGGGATCACGGTTTCTTTCAGCACTTTATTTGTAACCCATTGTGCCACGGCTTTTCGTTCTTCATCAGAAAGCTTTTGGGCTTCGATCCGCATTTTACCTATCGTTAATGCAGCGAGTACTGAGCGGGACGACATAGTACGTAGCAGGCCACGTGAAGGCGCTGATAACTTTGTGCCGTTATCGTGACAGATGGCACAGGTGTTTGTAAATACCTGTTCACCGGATTTTGCAATGGCGGCACTAACCGTATCAGGTTCTTGTACTGCGGGCTCTTTTGTTACACTGTTTGTGGATGAGTCGTTGCAGGAGCAAATAATGCCCAGTAAAATAGCGGCGATCAAAATGGGTTTCATGCTGAATGGTTTCGCTGGTTAAAATCGGTTATTTCCGTGCAAGCTTTGTTTAGCATTGCAAATGCGAAAATAAATTCGACAAATTACGGTCAGGGTTAGATCAAAATGGACAAGTCCGCCACTAATGCCCGTGAGAAGAATGATTTAAACCAAAACGACAGGTGAAATACACAGCACGGTAAAGGACACAATTGAAATTTAAATCATTAACTTAGAAAATTCAGGGATTTAAGCCAATAAAGACCTTTCCGATTGCTAATAACCAAGACTAAAATCAGCCACATGAGAATTGCCGGTAACGCAATAGGCTATATTACATTACTCGTACTGAGCGCCTGTAACACGGTTCAAAAAGAAGACAAAAGACAATTCAGCGGAGAAAATTTTACTGCGAATATCCGTACCACCGATGCACGGACACCGGAAGAAGAACGGCTGGGCTTCAAACTTCCGGAAGGTTTTGAAATCACGCTCTTTGCTTCGGAACCGAATATCGACAAACCGATCAACCTCGCCTTCGATGCAAAGGGCAGAATGTGGGTGACACAATCTTTCGAGTATCCTTTTCCGTCAGCGCCCGGAAAAGGAAAAGACAAGCTTACTATTTTGGAAGATACAGACAATGATGGCAAAGCTGACAGGTTCACGGTTTTTGCTGATACATTAAACATCCCGATCGGCGTGCTTCCTCTCAATGACGGCGCCGTTGCCTATAGCATTCCTAATATTTACCGGTATACAGATGCAAACGGTGATGGTAAGGCAGATGGACAGAAAAAATTATTGGGCCCTTTTAAAATAAAAGACACCCACGGAATGATTAATAATTTCGTGAGAGGTTATGATGGATGGATTCATTCCTGTCATGGATATACGAACCGGGATACGGTTGCCGGCGCTGATGGAGATTCTATTTCGATGATATCCGGAAATACATTCCGTTTTCGGTCAGACGGTAGTCGTGTGGAGCACACAACAGATGGCCGCATCAACCCGTTTGGCCTTGTATATGATGAAATGGGTTATTTGTATTCTACAGACTGTCATACATCACCACTTTATCAATTGATCCGCGATGCGGATTACTCTCAATGGGGAAAAGAAGAAGGAATGGGCTTTGGCCCGGACATGACGCCATTATCAGATGAAGCAACTGCGCTTGCAGGTATAGGTTATTACGCTGATGTTCTCTTCCCGGAGGCTTACCGGAAAAATTTTTATGTTGGCGATGCTGTCCGTTGCCGGGTATATCGTTATTCCGGCACATTTAAAGGTTCTACGCCTATTGGTAAACGTGAGGAAGATTTTGTTTTGAGCGAGGACCCCTGGTTCAGGCCTGTAGATGTTAAACTGGGTCCTGATGGAGCACTGTACATTGCCGATTTTTACAATTCTATTATCGGGCATTACGAGGTGCCGCTTGACCACCCAAGGCGGGACCATACACGCGGCCGTATCTGGCGTATTACGTACAAAGGCAAACACAATGATAAGAAAGACTGGACTGCCGCAGGCATCAACGATTTACTCCATGCATTGAATATGGATAATATGCCGGCGAGAATGACTGCAGCAGACCAGTTGGCCGATCGTATAGGTAAAGATGCCGTACAGCCGGTTACTGCCATGCTGAACGCGAAGGAGATCAGTACGCGGGAGTATGTGCATGCTCTTTGGGTTTTACAGAGGCTCGGTGTGTTATCGCCTGTCATGCTGCAAGCCGCCGTTGCAAACAATGATCCGGTGATCCGTTTGCATGCCATGCACATACTTGCAGAAGAAAAGCCGGATGAACAGCAATTGTTTCCGCTTGTATTGAAAGGATTAGAAGATAAGGATCCTCATGTGAAACGGGCAGCGACCGAACTGTTGATGAAATACCCGGCCATGCGATCAATAGAACTCGCTTTAGGTATACGCCGGTCAGTTGAAGATTACGACACCCATCTTTTATATACTGCGCGGTTGTGCCTGAGAAATATTTTACGGCACGATTCAGTGATGAAACAGGTTGCAGCCATTGAATGGAACGAAAAGGATGCAGGTTATATCAGTGATGTGATGATGGGTGTCGCCACTGCTGATGCCGGTAATTTTTTATACCGCTATATCAGTCGTTACAAACCTGATGATAAAAGAGCTCCTGCTATTTTTCAGCATATCGCCCGTTTCGCTCCTTCAGCAAAACTCGATTCAACGATTAAAATCGCGATGAATGGACAAAGACCGGATACCGTCAACCTTTTTATTTTCCAGGGTATGCAACAGGGTTTGGAAAAGAAAGGAGCGAAAGAAAGCCGGCAGTTTGAAGAATGGGGAAAATCATTGGCGGAAAGTGTTTTGCAAAAATACCCTTACGATAAGGCACAACCGCTTTCTATATTACGGTTAGAGGCATTTGCCGCAAACGTTGCAGGGAATTATAAATTGACCAGCGTTGTTCCGGCACTGCAGGTGATTGTGAAAAGTGCGACAACTGCCGATTTGAAACTATCCGGCCAGGATCCTGTTGATGAGTTAATTGATATAAAAGCCGCCGCTGTCCGTGCCCTGCTGAAGATCGACCCATCAAAGGGTTCTGTTGTTGCGCAGCGATTGCTGGAAGATGTAAATACCGATGAATACTTTAAAAATGTGCTCGGACAGGTACTCGGAGAATTTCCGGGTAAGATCGTGAACCAGGTATTAAAGACAATAAAAAATGCGTCGCCGGATTTACAAAATAATATAGCGCTTACACTTGCCGGAACATCGGAAGGAAAGGATATCTTGTTTGAACAGGTTAAGAATAACGATATGTTTGCGCGTATCCTTTTACAGCCGAGAGTGAAGGAAAGAATATTGCTGAACATTACACCCGCACAAAAAAAGATATTTGATCAATTGACGGCAGGTATCGACCCTGTTGACCAGGAAAGGCAAAAAGAGATTTACAACCGGCTTGTGGAATTTGATAAAGCCATACAGACAGCTCCTCCTTCTGTTGATTCGGGTAAAATAGTTTTCATGCAAAACTGTTCTTCCTGTCACAGCATTGCGGAAGAAGGAGGAAATATCGGGCCGAACCTCGATGGTGTATCGCAATGGGGCGCAAAATCTCTGGCAGAAAAAATTCTCGATCCCAATAGAAACGTTGCTGAAAACTTCAGAACCTATACGATCCGGATGAAAGATGGCAAAATAAGCACCGGTTTATACAGGAGAGAAGAAGGAGCGGTAATCATATTTGCTGATCTTACAGGAAACGAGATTTCTATTCCGAAAAAAGATATCGCAGAAAGAACACCATCAAGACTAACGTTAATGCCTGATAATTTTCAACAACGCTTAACACAAAAGAATTTTAATGCATTGATTCGCTTTTTACTCGACCCGAAAGCGAAAGGCGCGAAGAAATAGAATACGTGGAGCAATACCCGAAAATTGTTTTATTACCATAAACCAAAATTGATTACAAATGAAACCGGGAAAATCAATATTTTATCTGTTAATGCTGATTGTATGCGGTTCTTGTCTTTGTGTTAGCGGTTTGGCTCAATCTGCTGCAACCGGATTTAAGAAACATGTTATCAGCAACGATTTTATTTCTGAAGGCGTGGCCGTTGGTGATGTGAACAAAGATGGTAAAATTGATATTCTTGCCGGTCCGTCCTGGTTCGAATCACCGGGTTGGAAGCGACATGATATTGATACATTCAAAGTTTATGCTGTAAAGACGCAATATGCACGTTCATTTCTTAATCATTGTATGGATATCAACCAGGATGGTTGGCCCGACCTGATTGTAATGGACTTTCCCGGTTTGAGTGCCGATTGGTTTGAAAACCCGGGAAATAAAACAGGGTACTGGAAAAAACATCGGTTATACGATTACGTTGGTAATGAATCGCCGGCTTTTGAAGATGTGGATGGTGACGGGCAGGACGATATTATCTGCGCTGATTCAAAAACGAACCAGATGATCTGGTTGCAGGCTCCCGCAAAGGGCGATACAGCATGGAAGAGATTTATTGTTGGTAAAAAAAATGTACAGGGTACAGATATACAAGGGCATGGTTTGGGATACGGAGATCTGAACAGTGATGGCCGCAAAGACATTTTTACAAAAGATGGTTGGTGGGAAGGGCCAGTGGATGTAAAACAAAACGAATGGGTTTTTCATCCGGCAGATATCGGGGAGGATTGTTCGCAGATGCAGGTATTAGATGTAAATGCAGATGGGTTGCCCGATGTTGTCAGTGCTTCGGCGCACCGGTACGGCATATGGTGGCACCCGCAATATAAAGATGATGAAGGCAACCGCGCCTGGGATCATTACACACTTAGTTTTTCCACTTCACAAACCCATGCAACAGGAATGGCCGATCTGAATGGTGATGGAAAACCGGATATAGTAACCGGCAAAAGATATTTCGCACATCTCGAGCGGCTCAATCCGAGTAATAAGACAACGATAGATCCGGGCACTTATGAAAAGCCAACACTCTTCTGGTTTGAATCAACACCAGGTAAGCAACCATACTGGATAGAGCACCAGGTTGACGATGATTCCGGGATAGGAATTAATATAGAAGTAAAAGATATAAATGGTGACCGTAAACCCGATATTATCATTGCAAACAAACACGGCATTTATTATTTTGAAAATACAATGGAGTGGAAAAAGTAAGAGAATTGATCAATGTAAATCAAAACCCGTACAATTTTTTAGTATAATAAAATGAGCGAATAACGATCAGCTATCGAAACCAACCTTTATCATTTTTCAACTACGCCAAATGGAAAAAGAAACCAGGATTGCTCAAAAGGGGCCAGACATGAAATTATTCTATGCATGTTTTGTTGCTCTTACTACCACCTCCTTCGGATTTATTTTACGCGCTATTATTCTGCCGCAATGGGGAAAGCAATTTAACCTGACGCAAACACAGCTTGGAGAAATAACCGGCGTCGGGCTTTGGCCTTTCGCTATCAGTATTGTTTTGTTCAGTTTGATCATTGATAAAATAGGTTATAAAACGGCGATGATCTTTGCATTCCTGTGTCACGTGGTGTCTGCCTTGCTTAGCATATTTGCTACGGGCTATTGGATGTTATATGCAGGAACGTTTATCGTGGCGCTCGGTAATGGAACTGTGGAAGCGGTGGTGAACCCCGTGGTGGCAACTATGTTTCCCAACGAAAAAACGAAATGGTTAAATATCCTTCATGCGGCGTGGCCGGGTGGATTGGTATTGGGAGGTATAATCGCACTGATGATGGGAGAGGGCGTAAACTGGGAATATAAAATCGGGTTGATATTACTGCCAACTGTCGCTTATGCCATCATGCTGTTTGCAAGAAGATTTCCTGTTAATGAAAGGGTAGAAGCAGGTGTATCTTATAAGACGATGCTGCAGGAAGTAGGTGCCATCGGGGCATTGATCATTGTATCATTAATAGTATTTCAACTGGGAGCTGTATTTGGATGGTCGACGATATTCAACGTTATTCTTATCCTGCTGATCACTATTTTATTCGGATGGTATACAAAAAGCGTTGGTCAGCCGCTTTTCATCATCTTATTGCTGATTATGATTCCCCTGGCGACTACTGAACTCGGAACGGATAGCTGGATTACAGATTTAATGACGCCGGCCATGAGTGAACTGGGCATCCAGGCGGGTTGGGTATTGGTATATACATCTGCGATTATGTTTGTGCTCCGTTTTTTTGCGGGCCCGATCGTAAAAAAAGTATCACCGTTAGGGTTACTCGCAATTTGCTCTGGTATTGCTGCAATTGGTCTTTTCCTGTTGTCAAAATCGTCGGGTGTCCTGATACTCGTGGCGGCCACTATATATGGATTGGGAAAAACATTTTTCTGGCCCACAATGCTGGGTGTTGTATCGGAGCGTTTTCCCAAAGGCGGAGCATTAACGTTGAATATTACCGGTGGATTGGGTATGATTGCGGCCGGTGTAATCGGTGCAGGAATATTAGGTTTTATCCAGGATAAAAAAGTAGATAGTACTATCCTCGCTTATGACAAAGCCAATAGCACAAGTATTCATTCCGCCTATGTAACCGAAAACAAGACCAGTTTTTTTGGTGACTACCGGGCCCTCGACCAGAGCAAGCTTGCTAACGCGACGCCTGCAGAACAGGCAACAATTTCCTCCATAAGGGATAAGGCAAAGAAGGTAGCATTGCGGGATATTGTTATTTTCCCATTGATCATGCTGGTGAGCTATTTAGGGTTGATTGTTTACTTCCGGTCAAAAGGCGGTTATAAAACTGTTTTATTGAAACCGGAACTGGCAGCGTAATCATTATTACATTTAAAATAAAATTTGATGAAGAGTCAAATAAATATCGCGGTCGTTGGCCTCGGTTTTGGTGCCGAATTTATTCCGATTTATCAGCGGCACCCCAATGCAAATATGTACGCTGTTTGCCAGCGGAATGAAAAAAAATTGAATGAACTTGGCGACGCCTTTAAAATAGAAAAAAGGTATAGTGACTACGACGAATTATTAAAAGATCCGGCTATTGATGCCGTGCATATTAATACGCCGATACCCGATCATGCTATTCAATCCATAAAAGCATTGAAAGCCGGTAAACATGTGGCTTGTACCGTGCCCATGGCAACAACAGTGGATGAGTGCCGGCAAATCGTGCAGCTGGCCTCAGAAACAGGGCTGACGTATATGATGATGGAAACGGTTGTGTATGCCCGTGAGTTCCTTTTTATGAAAGAGTTGTATGAAAAAGGCGAGCTGGGCAAAGTACAATTTCTGAAAGCAAGCCATCAACAGGATATGGATGGCTGGCCAAACTATTGGCCCGGTCTTCCTCCTATGTATTATGCCACGCATTGTGTGGGACCGGTA
>Ga0207645_10000302_pt1 | contig 41340 bp, 35 predicted proteins | sample KBSM53metaG_FD_184331 | JGI IMG/M metagenome (GOLD analysis project Ga0207645, IMG submission 184331) | Miscanthus rhizosphere microbial communities from Kellogg Biological Station, Michigan, USA - KBS M5-3 metaG (SPAdes) (version 2) | ecosystem: Host-associated > Plants > Roots > Rhizosphere >...
GCGTGCCCATCGTTACGAATGTGAGAAAAGCCTTCGCGGCCGTGTTGGAGTGAATATCGTCCATGAAAAGGCGTTATCGCGGACTGACCATTCAGCTTAACACGAGGAAGGTCTAACGAGAATTCGACCCAATTTTTGGACATTTCAAGAGAAAGACCCAAAATTTGGGTCTAATCCGCTTTGAGTTTGGGAGTTGGGAGAACAAGATCGCTGTCATGCCAGAGAGAATATTGAGAACGCCGCCCGCGGGCAAACGTAAACTGCTTGATCAGGTGCGGGACGTCATCCGACGCAAACATTACAGCATCCGCACTGAGCAGGCTTACATCGACTGGATTAAGCGGTTCATTATCTATCACCGCAAGCGGCATCCTGGAGAAATGGCCGAAGAGGAAGTCGCCGAATTTCTGACTCATCTTGCACGCGATCTCAACGTCGCAGCCTCAATCCAGAACCAGGCGCTGAGCGCGTTGCTCTTTCTCTACAAGGAAGTCCTCAAGCATGAGATCGGCTGGCTGGAAAAAGTCGAACGCGCGAAAAAACCGCCGAAGCTGCCGGTGGTTTTGTCGCGCGGTGAGGTGAAGGAAATTTTCAGGCATCTTCACGGCGTACCGAAACTGATGGCAGGCCTGCTCTATGGTAGCGGGCTGCGGTTGATGGAATGCGTTCGTCTGCGAATTAAAGACATCGATTTTGCGCTCGCACAAATCACTGTGCGTGACGCGAAAGGCGGGAAAGACCGCGTCACGATGCTGCCGTTGAATCTGAGTGAACCACTGCGGCGTCATTTATCGCGAGTCAAAGCGCAGCACGAACAGGATGTCGAAGATGGTTTTGGCAGTGTCCATCTTCCATTCTCCCTCGCCCGGAAATCTCCGAACGCGGCGGGCGAGTGGGCTTGGCAATACGTTTTTCCTTCGTCTCGTCTTTCCATCGATCCGCGCTCGGGGCAAAAACAGCGGCACCATATCGCCGAAGGAGTATTGCAAAGCGCGCTCAAACGAGCTGTGGACGCGGCTGGCATTGTGAAGCGCGCCAACTGCCACAGTTTACGCCATTCGTTCGCCACACACTTACTTACAAAGGGTTACGACATTCGAACTGTGCAGGAGTTGCTCGGTCACAAGGACGTTTCGACAACCATGATTTATACGCACGTGCTGAACCGGCCTGGAATCGGTGTGAAGAGTCCACTAGATTAAAGTCGTGATCGCGAGGGCGAGGGACGTGTGCTCCCCCAAGCGAATCATTTTTTTCTATGGCCGACCATTTCCCCTCGGACGGTGCGTTGATCGACACGAGTGAGGCGTTTTTCCATTGCCGGGGTCAGCAATGATATGTGCGGAATTTCACACAGATGTTCGGCGATGAACCAGATCGGCTTGTCGGTGGTCATCCAGTTGAGATCGTCGAATCGGGCAAGATTCACCGGACGTGAATAACGACGCAGCGTCCGTTCGCCACGCAAATTGAAATAAATATTGAAATAACTCATGGCAAGCTCGCGTAGACTGCGATAAACCGGCTCGCGATAACGGCAGCCGGTGAAATTGGATTTCGCGACTGCGCCCCAGTGCCCGCGGGTTTTGAAGATCGCTACAACATGATCGGTGTCCTGTTCCGCTTCCAAATCGAAGATCAGCGGTGTAAACCCGATGACGCGGAGCGCAGCTGCGGCGAAAATTCCGCCCTCGAGACATGACGCTGTGCGATCGCGCAGGACTTTTTTCGGTGACCGTGCGGTGAAGCTTAAATTGTACGGCAGTTCGTCGAGAAAATGTTGGATCGCAGCTGGTGTCTTGAGGGCGCGCATGCTCCGCGCCTCCGACGGCGTGAAACCAAAGTTCTCCATGCTGCGCACGAATAAATATCGCTAGTGTTGACCAGGAACGCGCTTGAAAGTTCCTTCACCGCGCACATTGAGATTTTCCACAGCAACCTGTGCGGCCTCGCCATCCGGCCCGATGGTAAAGGTGACACCGCTTCTGCCAACGGCGTTTTCGCCCTCCGTCTCGTACGTGAACGTATCCCGGTCATAGTGCTTCATCGGGAACGTCTTGTTTTTCGGACCCTGCACGATTGCTAATCCGGGGTCCTTTTCCACGATGGAGATGTCGCCAAAGTAATCGTTCGTGTATCGTCCGACGTAGGCGCTGTTTTTCAGCGCTGGTGCCGACGATGGAGGTGGTTTGGAATAATCGAAGCCAAGCACCGTGCCAACCGCTGCCGGGTTTGAATACACCTGTTTATAAAGCGGAAACCAACCTTGCGTGGGCTTGCCGTACAAAGCGATATCCAAAAACGTCGTTCCCAGTGCTTCCGCTATGCCGAGAGGATACGCATTTGTGAGAACAACGACGCCCAGTTGTTCGCCTGGCACCAGATTTACATAAGTCGCCGCGCCCAGGCCAAACGCGCCGGAGTGATTTAAGCGTAAGCGACCCTCTGGATCATAGCTAACGTTCCATCCCAAGCCGTAGAAAGTCGGCAGTTGCGTGAAGGGATTAAAGCCGGTCCGTATTTGAGGGTGATGAGTCTCGGCCAGCGACTTTTCATCAACGATTTGTTTGCCGTCAAATTTGCCGTTCGCGAGCTGCAACCGCAGCCATTTCGCCAGGTCGTTTACAGAAGAACTCACCCCACCAGTGGGCGATTGCGCATCTGGATCGCGTTTGAATTTCTGCACCCATTTGCCGTCCACCAGCACATGTCCCAACGCTTTGTTTGTGCGCCCCATGAAATCCGCATAACGCGAGCTGGTCGAGATCATGCCCAGCGGCTTATACAATTTTTGCTCGGACGCTTCTTCCCATTCCAGCCTGTAGCCTTTCGCTGCCGCGATGCCACCTTCGGTCATGCCAAAATTCGTGTACGCGTAATGCGAACGAAAACTGCTCCCGGGATGTTGATAGCGCAGACGATGTAAAATTTCCGCGCGCGTAAAACCCAGATCTTCGAGCAGGTCGCCAGCGTGTTCGGGCAGGCCGCTGCGGTGCGCGTACATGTCTCGGATCGTGATTTCTCGCGTTACCCACGGATCGAACATCGTGAACGTGGGATCTAGAACGCTGAGTTTTGAGTCCCACGTAATTTTTCCTTCACCAACCAGCTCCGCAACCACCGTCGAGCCAACCGGCTTGGAAAGCGACGCAAGCTGAAAGACAGTGTCCGCGTCCACGGGCGCTTTGGTTATCATATCCCGGATGCCGAATCCTTTCGTGTACGCGACCTTGTCTTGAAACACGACAACGATGGCGAGACCCGGCAGCGCATTCTCTTGAATTTGCTTTTGTGCGAGTTTCTCGAGTTCCTGAATCGCGTGAGTTATCTGCTCGGAAGTGACGTGAGATTTTTCTTGCGCGGTTAGGCGAAACGGTGCCAGGGGCGTGAGCAGTAGCGTGCCAGTGAAGACGAGCCAACGGACCATTCGCATACCCTCTCTAAATTGCCGAGAGTCGATTTACAAGCCGACCGGATGACGTGCTACGAAACCGCGCGGCGATCGATCTGTGGTTTGCCAGCCTGGCGCCCAGCGACCGGTATAATTATCGTACGGGGTGGTATCGAGTCGCAGCCCGGCAATGACGGCAAACGTGTGGCCCTTACGTGCATAGATGGTGATCCATTTGCCTCGGCCGCGTCGGCCATAATGGCGCAAGTCCCTTGAGCTCATCGGCGAAGAGATCAAACCAGCTGCGCCGAGTACATACGAAATGGTTCCGGAACAATCGTAACCGCTGTCATCAAACGACCGATGACCGCCACCATAGCAATACGGCTTCGAGCTAAGTTGATTTGCGGCCCAAATTGCGCGCTTTATTGCCACAGGCGCTTTTTTCGGCGCAGCTGCCTGACCAGCCGAGTAAATGCGCGCCTTTTTACCTCCGATAACTGGTCCCGAAGCAGGAAAAACGTCGGCGATTGCCGATGGAATAATCAACGCAAAAACAGACGCGCCCAGCAGAACTTTACGGTTAACCGAATATATAAATTCCTCCGGGACCGCCTCATACACTAGAAAGCGAGGTGATGAAAAGAACAAAATTTCAGGGATTGTAGGGCGCGACCGCTACGGCCGGGGCGGGCCGGGCACGCCGAAAACATGGGAACATATCGCGTGTCGATGGGTGGAATTTTGTGATAACCTGCTTTCATGACCCGCATTTTCGCTCTGCCGGTCACCGTGATCGCGGCGGCGATGGTGGCATTGGCGGCGGGTCAATCTCCCCAAAACGAATCCGAAGAACCCGATTCGTTCGACATCGAGCCTCCAATATTGAAAGAAAACCTCTCAGCCGAGCCGTCAGCCGGCGCACCGGCGCCGGATGGCGACATAGCGCGCCTGGAAAAACAACTGGAACGCGCAAAGAGAAATGCCGCGGGTGCAGAACGTCTTTGCAAAATCGGCGTGCTCTCGAAAATGGAAGTGGAACAACGCTTCTTGAAAGTCGTTCGATGCGAATCCAACCTCGCAAACGCGCGGCTCGCTCAGACAAAAGAAGAAGTCGCAGAACAGGAATCTCACGTTGCGCCTGATGAAAATGCAAAAGCCGAACTCGATGGAGCGAAAATCGCGCTGTCGCAATTAGCCGAGGCTGCCGAACGCGCGTCGCAAAAACGCGAGCGGGCCGAGCTCGATTTCGCCGAAGCAAATTTACGACGACAACAAAAGCTACTTAAGCTCGGCAGCGCCCAAAAAGCCGACGTTAGTCACGCCGAGCAAAAGCTCGCCGAGCTCAAGGCGCAAAAGAATTAATCCGATGAAGCGCGTTTACCTCGCCTTGGCTGTTCTTGGATTTTTGCTGCCTTACTGGCAATTCGTTCCGTGGCTGGCGCAGCACGGGCTCAACCCGCCGCTTTTTGTTCACGATTTGTTTGCCAATCGCATTAGCGGTTTCTTTGGTGTTGACGTGTTCGTGTCCGCGTTGGCGCTCTGGATTTTTATTATCGCGGAAGGAATCCGTCTCGGCATGCGCCATCTTTGGCTCTCGCTGGCTGGCAGCCTCCTCGGTGTCTCATTCGGACTGCCGCTCTTTCTCTACCTACGTCAGGTCCATTTGGATCGCTCGGTCAGCGAATAAGAAGACTCTTCCAGTGGCCCGCACTGCGGCAGTAAGATCGACATGCACCAGGCCGCTCGATCCGGAGGCGCTTCTGCTTGTCCGAGTCGCCGGTTACTTCGCAATCACAATGTCGCCGCTTTGAATCGGGCGTGGCAAATCGGCCCAGAGAATCGTTATGTTGCTGAAGTTCATCGGGATTCCCGCGCCGCCGAGATCGGGTTTATCGGTGATCTGGAAGTGAAGATGAGGTTCGGTTGAATTTCCGGATGACCCCAGCTTGGCAATCACGTCACCCGCTTTGACTTGGTCGCCCGGCTTCACCCGCACGCTGCCCGGTTTCAAATGCGCATAAAGCGAGAACTCGCTCTGCCCGTGGTCGATCACGACGTAATTGCCAAGGATACTTCCTTTTTCGAGGCGCTCGGCTTGCTCCTTTTGCAATCGCGCGAAATATGCTTCCTGACTTTCATCCGGTCGTTGCATTGCCGTCGGATCCTCGGGCTGATCATCGGCCATCTCGATCACACGACCGTCGCCCGCCGCCAGCACCTCAGTTCCATACGCATAGTAATCATCGAAACGTGTCCCATCGCCTTTATGGGAAAGCCCGGTATCACCTAACCTGGCGATATCCAGCGCGAACTCTTCCGGTATGGCCCAGCGATGGGGCGTGTGAAATGACGCGCCGGCGCCAACGTAGGAAACGCCGCGAACCGGAAAGATGTATGTATTTCTCGCGAACTCGGGCCTGATAGGCAGTGCGCCGGTGATCTCAGTTGCTTTCCCATTGAGCTTGCCGCGAGCGCGCACCCGAAGCGCATCGCGCTTGCCCCTGAACGCGAAGACCTGCGAAGTAATGAGCAATCCCTGATCCTTTTCCAACTTTGGTCCAGCCAGCTTGATGGAAGGAGCAATCAGATCGGTGCCGCAAAACTGAAATGCGACCTGTTTGAGAACGCCGGCGGCCTGCATTTTCGCGCCGCGATCGGCCTGAAATTGGATCGTCTTCTCGTCCAACTTTTTGATGTCGAGCACCTGGTCGCCCTGCAAAAGCTCGATGTCGATCCCAGTCACTATGAACGCCGGCTGTCCATGATTGATTACGGCAGCGTTTTGCAACATTAGACTTTGCACTTCGCGCCGGCTTTCCAATGGATACGTCCGCACCGCGGACGCTGGACAAAAACGAATTTCGATCGGCGGCGGGGTGTCCTTCGCGAAACTTGTCCCCACAAGTATCGCTGAAAATGCGGCAGTGAGGAATTTCGTGTTCGGTTTCATCGTACCTGAGATGCGATTGGACGGCGATTCGGATTCAGTAACCCGCGGCCTGGCCGTCTTTACGCGACTCACTCGCGCCGACGTAAACGCGGTTGCCGTCGTGCATTTCGACTTTGATGGCTTGGTAACCGCCGTAACCGCCGACGTCTAAACGCACATCATGTCCGCGTTTACGCAATTCGCGGACAGTTTCATAGGGAACGCCACTTTCGACATTTACGTAACCACCGTTTTCCATCTTTTCTCCGGTCGGTTCGTTGTCGCCCTCATGCTGCCAGCGCGAAGCGTCTCCGGCTTCCTGCACATTCAAATCAAAATCGATCTGGTTCGTGAGGACTTGGACATGGCCTTGCGGTTGCATGCCGCCGCCCATCACACCGAATGCTTCCCAGGGCTTGCCATCTTTCATCACGAACCCGGGAATGATGGTGTGAAACGGACGTTTGCCGGGCGCGTAAACGTTCGCGTGAGTTGGATCCATCGAAAAAAGCTCACCACGATCCTGAAACATGAATCCGAGGCCGGGCACTACGATCCCGCTGCCCATCCCGCGATAATTACTTTGAATCAGCGACACCATGTTGCCTTCGTCATCGGCAGTGCACATGTAGATCGTGTCACCTTGATCGAGCGCCGGATTGCCAGCCTCGACCTCTTTGGCCGCGCGATTCGGGTCAATCAGTTTGCGACGCTCTGCTGCGTATTTCTTCGAAAGAAGGCCAGCCAGAGGAATTTTTGCGAAAGCCGGATCGGCATAGAATTTCGCGCGATCGGCCCAGGCGATCTTCTTCGCTTCGATTATCGTGTGCAGCGTCTCGGGCGAATTGCGACCCATCGCGCGCAAATCGAATCCCTCAAGGATGTTCAATATTTGCAACGCGGCGATGCCCTGACCGTTCGGAGGCAATTCAAATACGTCATAGCCGCGATAGTTCGTCGAGATCGGTTCGACCCATGTCGAGGTATGCTTCTCGAAATCGACTTTGCGCAGAAATCCACCGTTAGCCTGCATGAACTTGTCGACCTTGTCCGCGATCTCGCCTTCGTAGAAAACGTCGCGACCTTTTTCGCCGATCAGTCGCAACGTTCTTGCCAGTGCCGGATTTTTGAAAATGTCCCCCTTCGCCGGTGTCCGTCCTTTGCCATCGAGCGTGTAGATCTCGAAGAACGCTCCCGGCAAACCTTTGTAAACCTCGGGACCGAAATGCCAGTAAAACGCGATGAGCTCGGTCACGGGAAATCCCTCCTCGGCGTAATGAATCGCCGGTGCGAGATCGTCGGCGAATTTGAGTTTCCCGAATTTCTTGTGGAGTTCTGCCCAGGCGTCCACCGTTCCCGGCACGCTGATCGGCAACATTCCGCGCGGGGGAATCGTCTTGCGATTCAGTTTGTCGAGCTCGGCTTTCATTTGCTCATAACTCAAACCGAGCGGCGAACGTCCACTGCCATTGATCCCGTACAGTTTGTTTTCTTTCGCGCTGTAGACGATGGCGAAGAGATCGCCGCCGATCCCGTTCGAGACCGGTTCCATCAGACCAAGCGTTGCGTTTGCGGCGATCGCCGCATCCACCGCGCTCCCGCCGCGCTTCAAGATATCGAGGCCGACCTGCGTCGCCGCCGGCACGCTTGTGCAAACCATTCCATGTCGCGCCAGCACTTCCGACCGCGTCGCGAAATTCTTTCCCGTGATGCGATCGATTTGAGCGTTACCTGTATGCGCAGTAAAGAGAAGTCCCAGGGCCCAGATCGAGTGGATCAACTTCGGCATCCGCCTAGCTTAGTTTCATGTTATCAAATTGGGCAAATGAAGATCGATTTAAGATTGGCGTCTGACGCAGACGCCCTACAATTCCTCGAATGAAGATCACATCCGAGACCAAAAAAGCGATCAGCCTAATTTTGATCTATCTGGCGCTTTTGTTCTTTCTGATCGGCATGGCTGCACGACTCAAAGAGAGTTTTCATTCGCGCGCCGAAATCTCGACGGCGGGATTCACCGTTGCGGCAGTGTTGGCCGCGTTCGGCATAATCACGTTCCTGTTTTCCCTCGGGAAAAAACAGAGCTAAGGCGAGCGCACGCTTCCTCGCCCTGCACCTGACAGAGCGCCGTCGCCGAAAAGCTCATTTCAACCGGTTTAGGCGCGGTGGCGACCCTTCCAGATCGCTGCCGTTTCGCCCATTCCGAAATAATCGGAATTATTCCTGCATTGCGTCTTGTAGTTCTTTGTGCGCGTTCATCATGTCTTGATGCGCCTTCTGAACGGCATCGAGCTTCTTCTGCTGTTCAGGCGTCAACAGCGGCCGGATCTGCGACAGTGTGCTGTCCATAACGCCTTTCGCTTTCTGCATCGCCTCCTGATGAATGGCGGCGAACTGAGGCTTGGCCTGATCGAGAATCGGCTGAACCTTTGTCTGTTGATCAGAGTTTAGGTTCAACGTCTCGCTTAGATGTTGCAGGCCGAACACGGAGCCGTGCGGGCACCCGAATCCTCCGGGGCCGGACCCAGGTTCTGCCTGCACAACGACAAATCCGCCAAGCGCGATCGCGCCGGCGGCCACAAGTGTTAATACGTTTCGTTTCATAGTTTATGTTGTTTTGCTGCGCGCTTCTTTTGCGCTTTCGTAGCTAATGACCGACTCCCACTCTCGGCGGTTACATTTTGTTTCGGTCATGCAATTATGTCATTCCGAGCGCACCCATTTACGAGCCACAAAGTTGTAACCGCAACGCGCACATGCCGGTCATTGCTAATGGTGTGGATGCGCTTTCGACTACATGGATGATTCTGATGCAAGCGCGCTGGTTGACGCTGCGCTCGAGCATGATGATGAGGCGGCTCGCGCATTGGTTCGGCGGCTCTACCCGCTCGTGCTCAAAGTGGTCCGTGCCCATCGTCCGCGCCGAACAGATGAGGAGGACCTCTGCCAAATGATTTTCATCAAGGTTTTTCAAAAATTATCTCAGTTTTCCGGCAAGGTGCCACTGGAGCACTGGGTCTCGCGAATTGCGGTCAACACTTGCCTAAATCAAATCGAGTCGGAGAAAGTGCGCCCCGAACTTCGGCTCGCCGATTTGAGCGACGAGGAGAGAGCCGTAGTAGAAGCTTTGACAGTCTCATCCGACGAGCTCGCCCCGGACCATCGGTTTGCTTCCCGCCAATTGATCGAACATCTTCTCGGGGCGCTCAAACCGGTGGAGCGGCTGGCGATCGATTTGCTATATTTGCAGGGACGCTCGGTTGAAGAGATTCGCAAGATCACTGGCTGGAGCGCGGCGCTTATCAAAGTGCGGGCATTTCGAGCGCGAAAAAAAATGAAACATCAGCTCGCCAAAATCTCGGCGAAGGAAAAGCGATGAACTACCGCAATCAAAAGATCGATCGATTGCTGCGGTCGGCGACGCAGGCGGGCGAAGAACGTCCGGCAGCGATGCCGTTTGGATTCGATACGCGTGTCGTCGCACTCTGGTCCGGCAGCCGCCGGATCCCGAAGCCGAATGGCGTAACATCGCTGCTCCGCGGTATCGCGCTCTTGTCGGCGGCGGTGATCGTCATCTCTACGCTGGCAACGGTGCGCGAGGCCAGGCAGAGCCGGGAACAGTTCGGCGATTCCCTCACGAATGAATTCGCGATCGCGGATTCCGCGATCCAGGATGAGTTTTTGAGATGAACCGCGCGTTGCAGTGGAAACTCATTGCGGGATTTATCCTCGTATTCTTCGCCGGGGGAATCACCGGCGCTTTTCTTGGGGGAGTGTACGCTCGGCATTTTTTCTTTGATTTTCACCATCCCGAACTGATAGGCCCCAGAATCAAGGAAAGGCTTCGCACGGAGCTCGATTTGACGCCGGAACAGGTCGCCAAAATTTCGCCGGTTATCGATAAAACGGCCGCGCAACTCCAGCAAGTCCGGCGGGATACTGGCCAGCGCGTCCACGAGATCATGACCGAGGCGCATCGGCAAATGGCTACCAATCTCACTGAAGGGCAACGCCAAAAATTGCTACAACTTGCAAAGCGCCACCGGCGCTGGCGCGGACATCCGTTGCCGCGCGAGACTACACCGGAGCCTCCAGTGTCGCCGCCACAGAATTCTCCCCCGGGGGAAGGTTCCAAGTGAAGCTACAGAAGTAGCTGTGAAAGTTTCCTGGCTGTTTTGGTGCGGATTCGTCGGCTTTATCAAATAGCTTTCGCGATTTCGCGAAGGAGACGCGGACCGCGATAAATGTAACCGGTGTAAATCTGAAGAAGCTGGGCGCCGGCCTCGAATTTCTCACGGGCGGATCCTGCGTCGCAAATTCCGCCGGAAGCGATCACGGGGATTTTGGATTTTGCGAAAATGCTGCGCACGAGTGCCGTTGATTTTTCCCGCAGGGGAGCGCCGCTCAGGCCGCCTGGTTGATCGCGCACCGGCGGAATCGATGAGTGGTCGAGCGTGGTATTCGTGGCAATTATTCCGGCAACTTCGCTTTGTTCACAGACGGCAATGATCTCTTCCAATTCGGTCGACGACAGGTCCGGCGCGATTTTTACCACTATCGGCTTGGCGCTGCTCTGGTTCGCATCGCGAATCGCTCGAAGCAACTGCGAAAGCGCGGCCGGTTCCTGCAACTCACGTAAGCCGGGAGTATTCGGCGAGCTGACATTTAGCGCGACGTAATCGGCAAAATCTTGAAGCAGGCGAAAGGAGTAAAGGTAATCATCTGTTGCTTCTGCCATGGGCGTCACTCTCGATTTTCCAATATTGATCCCGACCCGGCAGTTCGCGGGCCATCGTCCGCTCTCGCGTAGTTTTCGCAGTCGGCTCGCAATTTCGTCTGCGCCGTCGTTGTTGAAACCGAGACGATTGATCAGGGCTTGTTGTTCAGGAAAACGGAAAATGCGCGGCTTGGGATTTCCCGGCTGCGCTTTAGCTGTCACTGTTCCGATCTCTATGAAACCGAAACCCATTGCCGCCCATGCAGGCAGGGCGACACCGTTTTTGTCGAGCCCAGCCGCGAGTCCGATTGGATTTGGAAAGTTTACACCGAAGACCGTTTTCGGTTTCGGCGCCGGTTGAAAAACACTGAGCGCTCGCAGGGCAAGGTCGACATGGGAAGCGCTGCGCAGCGATGAGATAGTCAGACGGTGCGCCGTCTCCGCGTCGAGCGAAAAGAGCAGGGGCCTGATGAATCGCTCGTAGCCATTTTTCATTTGCCGATACAAAACTGCCCAAAAACCGAATCGAGAATTTGTTCGACGTCGACCGCGCCAATTACCTCTCCAACCGCTCGCAAAGCTTCGTTTAGATCGACTGCGACATATTCCGGCGACAGCGCCCTGCCCAGCGCTGCTCGCGCGCGATCGCAAGCCTCCAACCCCCGGTGCAGGCAATCGCGGTGCCGGGTATTAATCGCGACTGTGCTTTCTGGTCTCAGATTTTGCTTGGTGATCCGCGCCAGAATCTCCTTTTGCAGTTGTGGGACGCCTTCTCCCGTCATGCAGGAAATCCGCGGCGCACGGAAATTTTTCCAGTCGTCGTTTTCGGGCAGATCGCTCTTGTTTAAAACGACAATTTCATTTGCCTCGCCGGCTCGGTCATCGAAATGCGAAGGCTTGGGAGCGTTGCGATCTGCGATGTGCAGACGCAGGTCGGCCAGTTGCAATGATTTTTCCGTGCGTGCAATTCCTTCTCGCTCGAGTTCGCTTGCCGACGCTCGCAAACCGGCAGTATCGAGCAAACGGATTGGCACTCCGTCCAGATTCACCGTCTCTTCGATCGTATCGCGGGTAGTGCCGTGCGTTTGACTGACGATCACCCGGTCGTAGCCCAGAAGCCGGTTGAGCAGGCTCGACTTGCCAGCGTTTGTTGCTCCGTAAATCACCACCCGCACGCCTTCGCGCAAAATGCGCCCTTGATCAGCCGTAGCGAGCAGCGCGGCGATTTCCTCGCAAACAGAGTCGAGTCGCGCGCCCAGCGTTTTTCCCTGATCCGGCGCGATTCCTTCCTCCGGAAAATCGATTGAGGCGTCGATGTGTGCGACGAGGGAAATTAAATCATCGCGAATTTTCCTGATCTTCTCGCCGAGCCTCCCTTCGAGCTGCTCCGTGGCAGAACGAAGCGCCAGATCGGTCTTGGCGCGGATCAAATCGATCACGGCCTCGGCCTGCGTCAGGTCCATTTTTCCATTCAAAAATGCGCGCTCGGTAAATTCGCCCGGCCGCGCCGGCCGCGCACCGGCGCGCAGACACGCTTCCAGAACTTTCGCGCTGACAAGCGCTCCACCGTGGCAACTGATCTCGACTAAATCTTCGCCGGTGTAACTCGCGGGGCCGCGATGGGTCGAGAGCATCACCTGGTCGATCAATCGATCTGCTCCATCTAAAATTTCTCCGAAATGCTGAACGTGCGATGCAAATCGCGACGGCTTTTCTTTGCCGAGAAAAATTTTATCCGCAACAGCGATAGCATCAACGCCAGAGACGCGAACCAACGCGATAGCGCCTTCCCCGGCGGGAGTAGAAATGGCGGCGATCGTCTCGCCGGCGATCGTTCTCTGTGTCCCGGCAGTCAAGTCTGTCGATGTCCCGAGAGAATTTCCTTCAATGCTCGGATGCATTTCTTGTTTTGCTCCGTTGTGCCCACTGAAACGCGGAGCCACTCGGCCAAATTGTAGCCTTTGAGCGGTCGCACGATGACCTTACGCGCCAGCAACTTTTCGAAGACGGCCCGCCCATCGCCGACATTCACCATCACAAAATTCGCAACTCCGGGTACAAACTGAAGCTTCATTTCGGCAAATTGTTCCTGGAGATAAGCGCGGCCTTGATCGACCACACGTTTTGTCTCGCGCTGATGCGCGTCATCGTTCAGAGCCGCCAGCGCGCCCGCGTGAGCGATGCTGTTGACATTAAATGGCTGCCTCGTCTTATGAAGCACCTCGATCAAGTCGGGCCGCGCCATGCCGTAGCCAATGCGCAGACCGGCGAGTCCGTGGATTTTCGAGAACGTGCGCAAGACAACAAGGTTTCGGCCTTCGCGAACATATTGGAGCGTGTCGGGCGGATCATCGAGGAACTCAAAATAAGCTTCGTCGAAAACGACGATAATATTTTCCGGTACGCGCGACATGAAACTGTCGATGTTGCGCTGCGAGACCAATGTGCCGGTGGGATTGTTCGGATTGGGGACAAAAATAAACCGCGTTTTTGACGTTACTGCATCCAGCATCGCATCGACGTCCTGCTCGAAGTCCGCGGTCGGCGTTTCAATCAGCTGCGCGCCGAACGACGTCGTGATCAGTTTGTACACAATAAAGGCATACTCAGAGGTGATCACGTCATCGTGGAGGTTGAGAAACGCGTGCCCGAGAAATTCGATCACTTCGTTCGAGCCATTGCCCAGAATGATATTCTCCGGTGCGAGGCCCAGTTTTGCCGCGATTGCTTTGCATAGATAAAATCCACTACCATCCGGATACAGGTGCGCGTCTCCGGCCGCCGCGCGCATCGCTTGAATTGCTTTAGGAGATGGCCCAATCGGATTCTCGTTTGAGGCCAGCTTGGCGATTGTCTGCGGGTCGACACCGAGTTCGCGTGCCGTTTCCTCGATCGGTTTCCCCGGCTCATAAACAGCGAAATTGCGCAATTGGGGATTGGCCAGTTCCCAGATCGAAGTCATGCGAGACAGATTAAGTGAGAGCGAACGAGTTTCCAATCGGCGTATTTATCATGCTCTTATTCTTGCTCTTAATCTTAGTCCTGTTCATGCTCGCTCTCCAAAGGCCGCGCGAACGCGAAGACGAGCATGAGTAGCATTAAGAGCAGGAATGAACTGAGCGCGTGGCTATTAGTGCCAGTCGCTTGTCGTGTTACGGTTCTCACCGCGGCGATTTTGCTTCCGGTGTTGCTGACAAGTTGCGGCAGGAAGGGGACAGACGGCGAACAGGAAACCGCTCAAGAGAGCGAGGACGATTTTTTAGACAAGGACGCAAACCCCGATGAACGCGAATATCTCGTCGCCGCAAAGCCGTTCTTTATTGCCGTTGCCAACCAACAGTACGCGGAGGCCTACGCGTTACTCTCCAGCCACGCCAAGGCGCGGATGTCCCTCAACCAGTTTACGCCTGCTCAGCAGGACGCCGATTTCCAACAAAACGAATCGAACCCGTTCATCAACGTGACGGCCGAACAATTCGCCTACCTGATGCAATACGTCGAGGCCGCGCATGGCACACCGCGCGCGCCCAAGATGCTGCACGTGTTTTCGACCGATGCCGAGGTTTTGAACCGGCGCAGCAAGGAACAATTCGGCGCGATGGACTCGATGTTCGCCATCGGCGCGATGCCCGATTCGATTCCAGCCGACATCCGGCGCGCGAGTTTGCGCGGACAAATCCACACCGACCTCTCACCGGAGGAACTTGAAAAGGTGGCCAACGAGCAGGGCGTCAGCGTCGAGGAGTTAAAGAATGGCGAAGATTTTGATCCCTATTTCAATCTCAAGGTCGTTCTCGTCGAAGAGAACGGCCAACTCAAGGTCGGCTACTTCGAATTCCTGCCGCCATCCATGATGGACTAACGCTGCGGTTGCCCGCGTCGAAAAAAAACGCACTTTCCAAATCCAGACGGAATTAACGCGGAGATTGCAGTGGCCGCCACTCTCCTTACAATGGGAGCAGATGGCAGACGACGAATTTATCTACCTCGACAACAACGCTACAACGCCGCTCGACCCCGCGGTGACCGAGGAAATGCTGCCGTTCCTGAGGGAGCATTACGGTAACCCTTCCAGCGGCTACGCCTTTGCCGCGCAGGCGCGCAAAGCGGTCGATCTCGCGCGAGAGCGACTGGCTGGGCTGCTCGGATGTGAACCGTCGGAAATTGTTTTCACCAGCGGTGGAACGGAGTCGAACAATGCGGTTATCAATTCAGCGCTAACGTTTGAGCCGCGCGGCAAGCATGTGGTTACGAGCGCCGTGGAACACAGCGCGGTGCTGCGCCCGTGCCAGGATCTTACAAAACGCGGGTGCGACGTGACATTTCTTGGCGTGGATCGACATGGCAACGTCGATCTTGGCGAATTGGAGGCGGCGATTCGCCCCGAAACGACACTCGTTTCGATGATGTGGGCGAATAATGAAACGGGGGTGTTATTTCCGGTCGAGAAAATCGCGGAGATGTGCCGGGGGAAAGGTGTGCTCTTTCATACAGACGCGGTGCAGGCGGCCGGAAAAATCCCAATCCGCCTGCGCGACACGGCGATCAATTTTCTCTCCCTATCCGCGCACAAATTTCATGGCCCGAAAGGCGTCGGCGCGCTTTACGTTAAGCGGCGAACTCGCTTTCACCCATTGATCGCTGGCGGGGGTCAGGAAAACGAGCGACGGGGTGGAACGGAAAACGTCGCATCGATTGCGGGGCTGGGAAAAGCGGCCGAGCGAGCTGTTGAATTTCTTTCCGAGGGCAAAGCGCACGTTGGTTCCATGCGCGACCGGTTTGAAAAAGCGATCCTCGAAACAGTGAGTGGAGCATCTGTTAACGGCGCCGATGCCGCACGAGTCCCAAACACATCAAGTTTTTCATTTGAAGGAATCGAGTCGCCAGCAGCCCTTCTTTTGTTGGATCGACATCGCGTTTGCTGTTCCGCCGGATCAGCCTGCCGGACTGGGTCACAGGAAGCTTCCCACGTGCTGCGCGCCATGAATCCGAGCGGAAACGACGCGCGGCGCAGTTTGCGTTTTTCTTTCGGCCGGTTCAATACGGAGGGGCAAGTCGATCGCGCTATTGAAGTCGTCCCGAAAGTTATCGAAAAGCTGCGTCAGACGGCAACGCCGCGTCGTGCGAGTGCCGCTTCACCAGTGGCGACAGCTTCGTCTGTCGCGTCGAATCCTGCGACCGCAGGAGAAAGTGGGTAAGCCGTCCGAAAATTTGATTCGCTCGATCCACAATTTTCTTGAAGCGCAGCATGCTGCGCGATTGTTCTTTTCGTAATGGAGACGCCACGAGATCCCGCCGCTTCGCGCTATGAACACGCTGCTCAGGGCTTGCGTCGGAGCGATCTGGATCGCGATCCGATCAAGCAATTTGCAAACTGGTTCACCGCCGCGATCGAGGCCGGGATTCGCGATGTCAACGCGATGAGCCTCGCTACCGCTGGCTCCCATGGAAAACCATCGGTGCGGATCGTTTTGCTGAAAGGTTTCGACCAAGACGGTTTCGTCTTTTTTACCAACTACGAAAGCGAAAAAGGAAAGCAGCTCAACGCCAATCCCTATGCGGCGCTGGCATTTTACTGGATCGAACTGGACCGGCAGATTCGCATCAGCGGGAAAGCGGAGAAAACCTCGCGTGAAGAATCGCAGGCATATTTTCATTCGCGCCCGCTTGGCAGTCAGTTGAGTGCGTGGGCCTCGCACCAGAGCGAGGTCCTCGATGGACGCCAGGTATTGGAAGCGCGAATGGCGAAGATGACAGAACGTTTTGGCAACAAGCACATTCCATTGCCGCCGCATTGGGGCGGCTATCGAGTGAAACCCGATACGATGGAATTCTGGCAGGGACGGCCAAATCGTTTGCACGATCGATTCCGTTACACGCGACAAGCAGATAGGAATTGGTTGATCGAACGCTTAGCGCCGTAGGGCGAACACCAGCGGGTAAGATCGACATCGTAGCAGGCAGCCTATGGCGCCGGTGGTACAAATTTCGGTATTGCTCGCTTCGCGAGATTTTGGGATAACTGCGAAACGCATCGAACCTAGCCGTGAACTCGGGGACTTGGCTTCAAAGACTGTGGTGGAAAACCCGCGACCTTTATCAGCAATTGAAACCGTGCCGGTTCAGTATTGGTGTCGTGGTTGTCGGTCTTTTTGTGTTTACGTCCGCCGCGCAGGGCGTCGAGATTTTGCGCACCGTGGGCGAAGGCGTGGCTGCTGGCAGCCAATGGTACACACTCCGCGTGGTACTTTTCTTTGTCGCCCTGATGCTGTGGGCCGTCTGCAGCTGGTACGCCTGCCGGGTTCTGCTCTATTTTAATTTTCCTAATGCACCCCCGCCAGGCGCGCGTTCGAAATGGGCGGAAGCAAATGCGCCGCGTCTGCTCGGCGTTGCGCCCATTGCCATCCTTGCGCTCGGATTTTGGACCGCCTCCCGCCGGCATGCGCCCGAAGACAAAACCCAATACTGGCTGCTCGGGTTTGCTGCACTTTGTGTTTTGTTGGCGATCGTTTTCTACGTTTTGCTCGCGTATCGGCGCGAAATTTTTCAGCTTGGCCCGATCGCGACGGTCACGCACGTGGATCAACTCAGTCGAGGCACGAAGATGGGGGTCGGCGTCATCGGATTCATCTCTGTGTTGCTATTTGTCGCTTTCACCATTGCTCCGGTGGTTGTGGCGCAAAAGATCGGAATGGGAACCATCCTTCTCCTCGCCGCTTCATCATGGGTGGTGCTCGGAAGCTTGGTGGTGTTCTTGAGCGCGCGCTGGCAATTCCCGGTCGTCACCACTCTCGTCGTCCTGGCGATTATCTTCAGTCTCTGGAACGACAACCATCGCATTCGCACGGTTCCACCGCGCCCCGTCAAGCGTGACAGCGTCATTGCCGCTTTTGAAAAGTGGCGCACGCTGGTCCAAAAATTTCCTCCACCGCATCCCATGTACATCGTGGCGACAGAAGGCGGTGGAATCCGGGCCGCTTACTGGACTGGAATTGTTTTGGGTGGACTTCAGGACACGAATCCAAACTTCGCCAGCCATGTTTTCGCCATCAGCGGAGTGTCCGGCGGCAGCCTCGGCGCGGTCGTGTTTGACGCGTTGGTCGATGAAAATGATGGCCGTTCATTCCAGGAAAATGCGCACCAAATCTTGAGCCGCGATTTTCTTTCGCCAGCGTTGGCGGCAATGCTCTACCCGGATTTGTTACAGCGTTTTTTGCCCATTCCGATTGCTTATTTCGATCGCGCTCGAGCACTGGAGCTCGGATGGGAAAAAGCGTGGCGAGACCGAATGGGGAATGACCGTTTCTCCCGCTCGTTTGTCGATCTTTGGCCAGCTGATTCGCAAAAATGGGTGCCCGCCCTTTTTCTCAATGGAACCTCCGTCGAAAAAGGCAATCGCATCGTGACCAGCAATCTGCGCGTTACCGGTAGTTTTTTCGATGTGGAAGACGCTGCGGTGAAACTCGGCACGCCTGAAGCAGGAGCGACGGAAGTGGGATGCCACATTCCGCTCAGCACCGCGGCACACATGAGCGCGCGTTTCACCTACGCGAGCCCGGCTGGCCGGTTCCATGACGGCACTCACATTGTCGATGGCGGCTATTTCGAAAACTCCGGTGCCACGACTGCGCTCGAAATGGTCAGCCGCATCAATGAATGGTGCGCCTTCAAACATATCACCGATGTCGATCCGAAGGTGATCATGATCAGCAACAACCCGCGTCGGCCGCCGATCGCTCCCGCGAAACCCGGTCCCGAGAACACTGGCCCGGTGTTGACCGAACCGGAGACCGCCCATGGAGTCCTGCTTGGCGAAGTCATGTCGCCTGTTAGAACGCTGCTCAATACCCGTGATGCCCGCGGCACTTTTTCCCAGAAAGCAATTGCTCACCAGCAACGACGCTTCGAAGCGGCCGCCATCGCGCAGCCTTCCGATGATCAGCCAGAATCGCTGAGTCACGACATCTTTTATTTTTCCCTCGAAGATCGGGACGTGCCGTTGCCGCTCGGCTGGATGCTTTCCGACGCCGCGGCGAAATCAATTCGTGGGCAATGGAACTTCGACGGTGTTATCGTCCGGAACAAAACTGCGGCCGAGGAAATAGACCGAACGCTGCCGGCGGCCACACCCTGAATTCAGGTCGCTGAGTTTTGAGCTCTTCCGCTAAGATCGACATCGTCCGCGGCGACATCACGAAGCTCGATGTCGACGCCATCGTGAACGCGGCGAACACCACGCTTCTCGGCGGCGGGGGAGTGGATGGCGCAATTCATCGCGCTGCCGGGCCGGAATTGCTTGCAGAATGTCGGACGCTCGGCGGTTGCCAGCCCGGCGAAGCGAAATTGACGCGGGGCTACCGATTGCCTGCTCGTTTTGTGATTCACACAGTCGGCCCCGTCTGGGCAGGCGGGAAGCGCCACGAACCGCAGATTTTGGCAAATTGTTTTCGGAACTCGTTGCAGCTCGCGGTCGAAAATCGAATTAAGACGATTGCCTTCCCGGCGATCAGTTGCGGCGCCTATGGTTATCCGATTCAGGAGGCAACGCGGATCGCCCTTGAAACAACTCGCGAATTTCTCGAGGAGAACGACAAGATCGACAAAGTGCTCTTCGTTCTTTGGACGGAGGACATTTACCAAGCATATCGCCGATTGCTTTAGCCGCTTCCCTGCCTGCCGCGCCGAGGCTGCGCGAAGGCGGGTGGAAAGCGCCGAGGTAAATGTGGCGAAAATCCAAAACCGGCCAGTAACTTGAGAGACGCAACCAAAGCGTCATATACGAATCCCTTGTATGATTAATCCGAACGAAAACGATCTTACAAGGGACGAACCGCTTCCGCCGCAGCTCCAGTCGGGCGAAGAACAAATTGGCTCGGGTGGGCGTGAGCAGTTTCGTCGAGCATCAAGCAAAATCTCAACGGCCATGAGCCATACGTGGGATGAGACAAAAGAGAAAGCCGGCTGGGCGCGCGAGCGAACGGAATATTTCGTGCGTGAAAACCCGATGCCGACCATCCTCGGCGCACTGGGGCTGGGAATCGCAATTGGATTGGCGATCCGCTATGCCTCGAGTAGCGAGCAAAAGGCGGAAATTGAAGTGAAGTCACCGCTAGGGGACCTGAACTGGAGTCTTCTCTCACTGCCTTTTCTCTGGCCGTTATTCAAGTCAGCCAGAGAAAAATATGAAAGCTCGGCCGAAGCAATGAAAGACGGCGTCAAGCGGTTGAAAAAGATAGACGTTGATCGATATGCAAAGCCGATCCGCAAGCGCTGGAAGGCGTGGACGCGGTAGGCGTCGGGGGATCGTCCTGAAACCGGTGGGAGACTGCAATCTCTCAAACGGCTAGGAACGCATTGATGAGATCAGCGAGTGGCTTTGGATACTGCGCCATAAACGCGTGGCCACTGCCGGGGAATTGAGCCAACCATGCGCCAGGAATGGCGTTGACGAGTTTCAACGCGTTGGAAGGCGGAATCACGATGTCCTCAGTGCCGGCGGCGATTAGCACTGGGACACGTATCTCTCGTAGCTGATTGCCCACGCCATTGCGATGCCACACGTTCATTGCTGTAGCCTGACGGTTGACCAAATCAGGAGACAACCGCGCGCGCGCGCCCGAAACAACATCCCCGAATTCGCGGTAGATGGATTCAGCCACTTCCGTGGGGAAAAGCAATGAGAGCAATCGGCGAGCCTGTTCGTGAGGTGTGCCGGACGTGTCGATCAGTTGCGACCACACGCTGGCCGAGGCGAGATCGGCGTCACTTCCTCCTGGATCGGTTGATAGGAGGATGAGCTTTTCAACGCGATGGGGACGTAGCAGCGCAAGCGTCTGCGCGATGAATCCGCCCATCGACCATCCCAGGACGTTTGCGCGCTGGAAGCCCAGCATATCGATCACGCGCGCGGTATCGTCGGCGAGCTGGCTGATATCGAAGGACGCTCCGTTATCCGTCGAATCGCCGATGCCGCGATTGTCGATCAGGACGAGCTCGTTGGTAGACGCGAGTCGGTCAATGAACGACGGGTCCCAGTCGGAACCGGTTGCGGCGAAGCCATTCAGAATCAGCAGCGGCGGGCCGCTTCCAACACGGCGACAAGCGATCAGGGCACCATCAACCGGGATTGTGACAAGCGAATCTGCGGCCATTCGCGATCATCGAAAGCCATCCTGTGAACGTCAAGTTCAACGCGGCCTCGTTCTCCACCCAGCAATACGCCACGGATTCCGATGACAATTCGGCATTGAACCCCGAGTCAATACAGAGAACGTTCCGCTCTCAGATGCGAAATGGGAAAAACATACACATCTTCGCGGTTTTGGGTTTCGTGGCGGTTTCAGCCGCATGCGCATCGGGCAACAGAGGAGGTGAGCTTTCTGCTGCTGCGCAGACTGTTCCAGGCGCAACCAAATGGGGTCACTTTGACGGCGAGCCGGTGACGAAGTGGAATCCCGATGGGCGGACAATGACGTTGTTAACTGAATTGCGTTATACCGATCCGAAGGGTGAGGTCTGGGTGGCCCCCATCGGATCGCAAGTCGATGGCGCATCAATTCCCCGTTACCTTTGGTCGGTCATGGGCGGACCGTTCGAAGGAAAATATCGGAATGCCTCCGTATTACACGATGTCGCGTATGGTCAACGCAATCGGCCGTGGCAGGATTGCGACCGCATGTTCTACTACGCCATGCGTTGCAGTGGCGTCAGCGCAGTGGAGGCCAAGACGATGTATTACGCCCTGTATAGATTCGGAAATCACTGGAAATTTCCGATCAAACGCGGGAAGCCGGTGAAGGTCGACGGCACGATGGTCGCAAGAGCTATTCCTCGAGCGGTCCCGGCGAATCAGATCAACGAAGCACGCGATTGGATTCGCAGCGCCGACCCGCCTTTGGAACAGATAGAGCAACGCGCTGAGGCCGAATCGCAATGAACTGCTTTCCTAGACCATGAAACTCTTCTCGCTAGATTTTTCGGAGTCGAATCCGACGAACCCAAGAAAGGAAACTTTAAACGAGGACATTTATGCTAGGCGAGAAGATTGGTGAGACATCAGGCAAGGTTACTATGCAGCGCGTGTTGCCGAATCTGGGCGGATACCAAAGATGGAAACATCTTTTCAGCCAAGTGGATCAGTGCTGGGCACAAACATAAAAGACACAGGCACGTACTGGATCATTTTCCGTCCGGACGGACACAATATGGCGAAGGTCAAGGCGTAATGATAACGAAGGACTGCAAAACGGCCACTTGGACCGGCCATGGTGTTGGCACAATGAAAAACGACGGGACCGCGACTTATCGCGGCGCGCTTTAGTTCCAAACTATGCCGCAACGATGGTCCCGCCTGAACAAGGTGCCAGTGCTCTTTGCCATCTCATAAATGTTGTAGCCACGCCCCTGTGGGGCGTCTACATCCTCGGAGCCGCACATTTGGACGGCGCACAGCGCCGTGGCTACAGCACGTGCGGATTTTTGAGATGCCTTTCCAGTCCATTCAAAAGAGATACGCATTGCGGATAAAGAAACGATGAGGCACGTTCTCGCTTTCGCAACGGGTACCTAGTTCAATGAGTGCGAACAAAGCTCAGGAGATCATTAAGCGGGCGATGTCAGACCGAGGCGTATACGACGCGATGGCGGCGCGGGAAAATGAAGTATGGGGCAAAATTCTCCCAGATCTGGAGCGTTCCGAAGCGCGAATCGAGGATTCAGAAGCCAGCGCGAAGCTGGGGGTGGCTCGTTATACTTCATCTTTGTTACGCGTTGCGCGGGAACGAAACCTGAAATTTGAAAACGGTCTCACCCTCGGATGCGGCGCGGGAAGGTGTGAACGAGAACTTGTAGGCAGGGGCGTTTGCCGGAGTTTTCATGGGATCGATATCTCGGAAAAGGCGATAGCCACGGCGCGCGAGATTGCGAAAGAGAAGGACCTGCCGCTCACTTATGAATTGGCTGACCTTAATTTCCTGAACCTACCCGAGAAAACATTCGATCTGGTCGTGGCTCAGACTTCGCTTCATCACGTCCTTTTTCTCGAGCGCGTCGCGGAACAAGTATGGCGTTCGCTGAAGAGCGATGGTTATCTCTGGATTCATGATTTCATCGGTGAAACCCAGGGGCAATACGACCCGAAGCGCCTGTCCACCATGAATAGGATTCTGGCAATTCTTCCCGAGAAATTTCGGAAGAATAAGATTAACGGTCAGTTAATTGCAGAGATTGAGCGTCCCGAGCCAGGGCATCTTGGTTCACCATTTGAGTCGATTCGATCGGGCGAGATCGTCCCGGTGTTTCAGCGTTGGTTTACCATTGAATGGAAAGTGGAGTTTAACGCATTCCTGCATCGTGTTGCACCGCCCGGAACTCGCGCGGCGTATCTTGAAAACGAAGACACCAAGGCTCTGTTTGAAATCTTGATGCTACTCGACCGTTTATGTATTGAAGAAAAGATTGTGCAGCCAACCGGCGGGCAATACCTTATGTGCCCGAGAGCTGCGAATGGGATCCCTGCAATGGGCGCTGCAAGCGGATAAATCCACGACACGCGTCTGCGTAAACACAACCAAACATGCATCTGGGATAGTGGCCGCCCGAGCGGCTACTGACGCGAATCCTGGTTGGAGTTTCAGGTGAGATCGGGAACGGAACGGAAAACTGCAGGGCGGACATCTTGGAACGCCCAACTCGCGGGAACTTGGCATTCAGAGCATTGATTTTGATCCGCAGTTGGCGGAGCATCATTCTTGTCGTATGACATCTTGCTTAAAGTTACGCAATTTCTGCTGGAGAAAGGCGATGATTGTGCTTGACTGGCCCTTCAGCCATTCCTGATCAGAATGCTTTTCGCAGCGCATCAAGTAAACGCCGGTCCCATTTTATCTCTTCTCTGCTAAATTTTTCTTCTCTCCATGTCTGAAACGTGCTTTAGCGAAGTGGCCGAGTCCATGTTTCCAAGCGATGCATCGCTTTCTACATCGACTTATGTTGCCACTGTACCTGAAGCCCGCGAAAACTGGCACCGAAATCGCGCCGCCCGCTGGTACAAGAAGGGTGTGAACCCTGATGATCCCACAGGCGAATGCGCTTTTCAGCGGCTGCGGCAAACTTGGTTTACGCCGAAAATCCAGCCGAAGTTTAAGCTCCAATCAGAGGACAAGTTCTATGCGATCGGGTCGTGCTTTGCTCGTGGGTTGGAAAACGCTCTCAGAGGTCGCCAAATGGCCGTTGAAAGCGCAGCACCGGAATTTATCATCCTTGAGCCGGTCAACAACGAGACCACAGGTCTCGGCTTTACTAACAAATACAACACGTTTTCGATACTGAATGAACTACGGTGGGCGCTTGATCCGGAGGCGGTGTTTCCGGTTGAATCTATCGCCCAAGTGACGGACACAACCTGGTTTGATCCGCACGTCACCTCCATGCTCGAGCTGGTTGATTTCGAGGAGACGCTGAAACGTCGCGAGCTAATGCGAACAGTTACAAAACGCATAATCAATTGCCGCGCAGTGATCATCACGCTCGGGCTAGTGGAGGTCTGGCGCGATCTTCAGGCAAATGTTTACATCAATTACACTCCGCCTCTCCCTCTGCTAAAGGCTCAGCCCGAGAGATATGAGTTTCGTCTGACCAGCTTCGCTGAAAACTGGGCCACTCTGGAATCGATATACTCATTGCTGTCCTGTTATGGCCATCCTGACTTCCGTATTGTGGTCACCGTTTCTCCGGTGCCGTTGATGACGACCTTTTCAACAATGGACGTGGTAGTCGCTAACACTTATGCCAAGTCTCTCTTGAGAGCCGTCGCTCAGGAATGGGCGGCGGCGCATGATAACGTGGACTACTTTCCGAGTTATGAGATTGTCCAAAACTCCGATCGCAGGGCTGTATGGGAAAGCGATTTGAGGCATGTGAAGGGTTCCGGAACGCAGCACATCATGGATCTCTTCCTGCGATCCTATCTCACCTAGCATTGCGGCTCCTTCAAATTCGCGACCGGATCCTTTTTCGGTGAGTCTTGCTCCTGCTCCGCCCCTTGGCGATCATGTAGCAGGGGATAACGATTGAGAGTTTCACGCTTTTGACTCACACGGAGTCTCGCTGCCGCAAAGGTCTTGGTCGTGTCTCGAAAAGCCGCAATTCGTTTGAGGAAAGGGGCAGCTGTGCTTAACTAAAAGGTTCGACATTTCTCGTTAAAATGCCTGCGGAAGCTATCAAGATCAGTGGTGCGCGCCAGCATAATCTAAAAAATCTTCAGCTGGAGATCCCACGTGAGAAGCTGGTCGTTATCACCGGTTTGAGCGGGTCGGGAAAATCCTCTCTCGCCTTCGATACACTCTATGCGGAAGGCCAGCGGCGCTATGTGGAAAGTCTCTCCGCTTATGCACGGCAGTTCCTCGATCAGATGGAAAAGCCGGATGTTGATTTCATTGAAGGGCTTTCTCCTGCCATAGCCATCGAGCAGCGCAGCGCTGGCGCCAATCCGAGATCGACCATCGCGACCACGACTGAAGTTTACGATTACTTGCGAGTTCTCTTCTCGGCAGTTGGTCAGCCCCACGATCCGCTGACGGGACGGCCGCTTAAGCGGCAAACTCCGCAGCAGATTGTCGATGAGATTCTAAGTTACGAACCCGGATCGAAGGTCGTTGTGCTCGCCCCGCTCATCCAAAACCAGCCAGGCGAATTCCGGGACGTCATCGAAAAGACCAGGCGCGAAGGATTTGTCCGCGTTCGGATTGACGGTCAGATCACGGAGCTGGATCGTTCCGAGCCGATCCGGCTCAAGAAGACCGAGCGACACATGATTGAAGCAGTGGTCGATCGCCTGATCGTCCGCGAGGGGATCCGGGGCCGGCTCACTGATTCCATCGAAACCGCCCTTAAATGGGGAGGAAACCGGCTTGTGGTACTGCGTCAACAATCCAATGGAGTAATGGAGAAATGGAGTGATGAGAAACTCAATACTCCAACACTCCAGCACTCCAACACTCCATCGGTTGATTGGGAAGAACTGCGCTACTCGACCGATTACGGAAACGCGGAGACTGGATTCACGCTCGGTGAACTCACTCCGAAACATTTTTCGTTCAACAGCCATCTGGGCGCCTGCCCTGCCTGCCATGGATTGGGGACACAACTAATTGTCGATCCGGATTTGATGATTTCCGATCCGAGCAAAACATTGGCCGAAGGCGCGATCACACCGTGGCGACGCGGCACAAAACGAATGCGGGCCTACTATCGTCACCTCCAAGGCGCGCTCGTGAAACATTTCCATGTGAACGAAGATGTGCCGTTTGCTGATTTGCCGGATGAATTCAAAACCGCGCTTTACTTCGGCACGAATGGTCAGCCGATTGAAACGAATATCGGCAGCGACGGCGAGAAGAAGGTCGGGAAGCCGTTCGAGGGGCTCGTGCCGCAAATGCAGCGGCTTTATGAGCAAACCCAAAGCGAGTTCACGCGCAATCGCATTCGCGCATTCATGACGCGTGAACTCTGCAACGTATGTGGCGGCGCCAGGCTTAAACCGGAAATTCTTGGAGCGACCATTCGGGGCGCCACAGAATTGAACATTCACCAATTCAGCGAACAAACCGTCGAAGGGGCCGTGCGATTTATGAAGACTCTGGAGCTGACTCCGCAACAACGAGTGATCGTGGCTGATGTCGTGCGCGAAATTCAATCGCGCTTACAATTTCTCGTCGAGGTTGGACTCGGTTATCTCACGCTCAATCGCGAAAGCGGAACCCTTTCCGGAGGAGAAGCGCAACGTATCCGGCTGGCGACCCAGATCGGTTCGGGTCTGGCGGGTGTCCTTTACATTTTGGATGAGCCGAGCATCGGCTTGCATCAACGCGACAATGCCCGTTTGCTTGGAACGCTGCGGCGACTGCGTGACCTTGGCAATTCCGTCATCGTGGTTGAGCACGATGAAGCAACCATCCGTGCCGCCGACCACATCATCGATTTGGGGCCGGCCGCGGGCCCGCGAGGCGGCGAACTTGTGGCTGAGGGCAGCATCGCGGAAGTTCTTCGCGCGAAAAATTCGCTGACGGCAGACTATCTGTCCGGCCGCGCCCGAATCGCGGTCCCGAAACAGCGGGCGGTTCCACCCACAACCAAACATCAAACATCAAACATCGAATATCTTGACGGCTGGCTTACCGTCGCAGGCGCTACTGAAAACAATCTTAAGAAAATCGACGTCTCTTTTCCTCTTGCCTGTCTTACTTGTGTGACCGGCGTCTCTGGCAGCGGCAAATCCACTCTGGTAGATGATATTTTTCGGCGCGCTCTTTTCCGGCACTTTTACAATTCAAAGGAAAAGCCCGGCGCGTATCAGGCGATTCGCGGTATCGAACAGATCGATAAGGCGATCGTCATCGACCAAAGCGCGATAGGCCGGACGCCCCGTTCCAATCCGGTCACCTACACCGGAGCATTCACACCCATCCGCGAATTGTTCAGTCAACTACCGATGGCACGCGTGCGCGGTTACGATGCTGGGCGTTTCAGTTTCAATGTGAAAGGCGGGCGTTGTGAAAACTGCGAAGGCGGCGGGTTAATCAAAATTGAGATGCACTTTTTGCCGGACGTTTACATTGAGTGCGAGGTATGCCACGGCAAACGCTACAATCGTGAGACGCTCGAGATCACGTATAAAGGCAAAAATATTGCCGATGTTCTCGATCTGACGGTGGATGAAGCGGCGCGGTTTTTCCGCAATGTGCCGAGCATTTCGGAGAAGCTGAATTCGTTGCTGGATGTGGGCCTGGGTTATCTGCGCCTTGGCCAGTCTGGGACAACTCTTTCCGGAGGAGAAGCCCAGCGCGTAAAACTGGCAACCGAGCTTGCGAAGAAAGCCACTGGCCGCACAGTTTATATTCTCGATGAACCGACGACCGGATTGCACTTCGCTGACATCGAAAAATTGCTGCAAGTATTGATGAAGCTGCGCAATGCCGGTAACACGGTGATAGTGATCGAACATAATCTCGAGATGATTAAGTGCGCAGACTGGATCATCGACCTCGGGCCGGAAGGCGGCGAGCGCGGCGGCGAGATCGTAGGAACAGGGCCGCCGGAACGAATCGTCGATCTTCCCAATAGTTTCACAGGCAAATATCTGCGCCCGATGCTGCAGAAGAAATGAGTCACGTACGTCACATAGGACTTATATGTCTTATTATGATACTCGCGCAGCTTGCTCGCGCGGAGTTTTCAGCCGAGTTGGCGGAAGCGACGCGTCCGCTTTCAGAGGGCGTTCCGGAAGTTGCAGTCGCGCGCTTGGAAACCTTACTGAACAGGAATCTGCCCGAGCCAGAGTGGCGCGCTGTGGCCGAGAAACTTGCCGAAGCTCACGTAGGCGCGAAGCAGGCTGAGGCGGCTTTGGTTTTGCTCGCCGATCCGCGGCTGCGGGAGCTTCCATGGGCGAAGTTTTGGCGTGCCCAGGCGTTCGCCAGCCTGCATCGATGGGCTGATGCGCTGCCCCTCTACGAAGAACTGGCGTTGGATCAAAGCTCATCTCTTCAGAAGGCAGCCACTTTTGGCGCAGCGGAAATGCTGCGCGCGTTGGGAAGACCGGATGAAGCGCTGGCAAAATTCAGCGTTCTCGCTCACGACAAAGAATGGGCTACCAGGGCGCAACTCCGCCTGGCAAAATTGTATCTCGATAAGGGAGACACTCCCAATGCCGGCCGTGTTTTGGCTGAGATGCACCCCAACTCGATCGGCGAACAAATGGAGCATCGATTCTTGGGCGGACGTTTGGAACTGATTTCGCACCGGCCGGAAAAAGCGATCAGTGTATTTGAAGAGCTTGTAAAAACACCCGAGAACGTCCCCCATGCTACTGTGATCGCGGCACTTTTCGGTATGGTCGACGCGCGCGTGCAGCTCGAAACGCCGGACGCCGGGGCTGATTTGATCGAGGAATTTATCAACCGTTATCCGGCAGATCCGGATTTGTATGTTTTGTTCGCAAGATTGGACGAGTTGTATCGCGCGCAGCGCAAGCCATCACGCAGCGAACTGGAGAAATGGGTGCGCAATCCCGAACAGCCGCGACGAACGTTCGCGCGATGGTATCTTGCGCGATTGGAAACTCGTGCCGGCCGCCGGGATCGAGCGCGGCAATTGTTTCGCGATGTGCAGCGCACCGACGTAAAGCCGCCCGAAATGGTAGGCGCTCTATTGGACTTTTCGCAATTCGAAGCGGAGGACCGACATTTCGATGAGGCGATTGCAATCCTGGACGGGGCGCGCTTGCTCCATCCGGACCCCTTACTGGTGGACCAGATCAACCTCTTGGCAGCGAAAACGCAATATCTGGCGAAAAGATTTGACGTGGCCACCACAGCCTTTGAACAAATTGGCCATTCCAATTCGCCATGGGCGAAGGTTGCGCTGCTTAACGCGTCAGCCGGTTGGTTACAACTCGGCAATCACGAGCGATTGGCAGCTAATTACGACGACCTTGAAAGACAAGGCGTCGATGAAGAATCGCGGGCCAACTTACGATTGGAGGAAGCCTTGATGCAAGCAGCCAAAGGCGATAACAAAGCGGCCAAAGCGCTGAAGCAATTCATTCGCGATTTCCCTAAAAGTCCCCGTGTCTCGGAGGCTTGGGTGAGCCTGGCTGAGCTGGCCTTCCATTCTTCACCGCCGCGCATCGAAGAAGTACGAACGGATCTGGAACGCGCGGCGGATTCAAAGCCAACAGCGTCGGCGACGGAACGCGCGGATTATCTCATGATCTGGATCGAGGACTCAGCCGGTACCGATGAAACAAAAGTCATCGAGCTCGCAAAGCGTTTCCTGGAACAACATGTCGCCTCCCCGTTCGCTCCGGAAGCTCGAATGAAACTGGCGGAGATTTATTATCGCCGCCAGGATTTCGCAAATGCGCAGACCCAGTTTGAGATTCTCGCGCGAGAGAACCCGGACAACTCGATGGGCGAAAACGCACTCTTTTTCGCGGCCGAATCAGCCATGTCGAGCATGGGTGAGCATTCACTTGATCGGGCAATTGTCCTTTTCGACCAGGTCGTGCGATTGAATGGCGCTCTGCGATGGGCGGCTCGCAATGAACAGGCCATTATCGAGCGAAAGCTGGGCAAGCCGCAGGATGCTCTCGTCTTATACGATGAGGTGTTAAAGAGCGATGCTGGGCTACCCGAAAAACAGGAGGCGCTTTGCGGCAAGGGAGACATCTTCTTTGAGATGGGTGGAAGCCACCCGGAAAATTATCAGCGCGCGCTCGAAATTTATGAACAGTTGGCATCCGGCGAGAATACGCCGATTCACTGGCGGAATCAGGCGCTTTTCAAAAAAGCTCTGTGCCTGGAAAAGAAAAATGACCGGCCCGCCGCCCTGGCAACGTTCTACACGGTCTTGGAGGACGAGGCGCGTCCAGATCGGAGAAGCGAACTGTTCTGGTATTATAAAGCAGGATTTAATGCGGCGCGTCTATTGGAAGACGATTCAAAATGGGAATCTGCCGCTGCCATATACGAAAAACTCGCCGCGGCCGGAGGCAGCCGGAGTGAAGAGGCAAAAGCGCGTCTCAACCGACTGCGCCTGGAACATTTTCTTTGGGCCGATTGACCCAGAGAACTTTCTGGCCTAACGGATTTTTGTTTTTGCTTTCCAGCTCATCAGGCGACGCAAGCGAGCGCCGACTTTTTCGATGGGATGCTTTTCTACTTCGCGCAGCAACTTCGCGCAACGTCGTTTGCCGGTTTCCATTTCCTCAATAAATTCTCGCGCGAATTTTCCTGAGCGGATTTTCCGTAGCGCCGCTCTCATGTGTTTTTGCACGGTTCGATCAATAATTTTCGGGCCAACAGTGAGCTCGCCCCACCTGGCGGTATCGGAGATCAGCCGTTGCATCCCTGCGATTCCGGCTTCGTGGATAAGGTCCACAATGAATTTGAGCTCGTGCAGACATTCGAAATAAGCCAGCTCAGGTGGGTACCCCGCGCGAACAAGCGTGTCGAAACCGGCGCGAATCAGCGCGCTTGTGCCGCCGCAAAGCACCGCTTGTTCGCCAAAGAGATCGGTCTCGGTTTCCTCCCGGAAAGTCGTCTCCAGGACGCCGGCCCGGGTGCATCCGATTCCCTTTGCCCAGGCTAGCGCGGTTCGCTTGGCGTGCCCGCTGGGGTTCTGGTGGATCGCGATCAGCGCAGGCGTGCCACGTCCTGCGCCAAACTCTCGACGCACCATCGGTCCGAGGCCCTTTGGCGCGACCATCACCACGTCGATATCTTTGCGTGGGACAATCGCACGATAATAGATCGCAAAGCCGTGCGCGAAGAGCAGCGTTTGACCCGGGCGGAGGTGCGGAGCGATCTGTTCTGGATAGATCGCAGGCATTTGAGTGTCTGAAAGCGCCAGAAAAATGATATCCGCGCGCCGCGTCGCTTCCGCTGTGTCGAGCACTCTTAGACCGCTCTTTCTGGCGCGCACCCGGGACCTGCTGCCAGGATAGAGCCCGACGATTACTTTAATCCCGCTGTCCTTAAGATTGAGAACGTGCGCGCGGCCTTGCGCGCCGAAGCCGATCACCGCGCACGTTTTGCCCTTCAACCAGCGAAGATCCGCATCTTTGTCGGTGTAAATGCGAGCCGCCAAATTTTTTACTCGCGAATGGGTTTCGGAGTTAGCTGCGTGGCTTACCCAAGACTGAATTGGCTGCAGCAAGCAACGCTTTGTCGTCGTTATCCGTAAGCCCGCTAAGGTAGCGACGAATTCGGCGAAACGACTCGCGTAAGAAGAGATCTGCGGCCGAGTGATCGGGCGGCGCGGAATCTCCATTGCGGCGGGCGCGCTGAATCTCTGCATCCTGACGGCTTAGAACACAGGTCGAGGCAAAAAGATCCATGGCCGCACCGGCGATCCGTTCCTGAACAAGCTGCATATCTAGGATTGGTTCGCGATAAGTGATCAGGGCACGATTAACGGCAAAGTTAAAACGCCAAATTAAGCGGCCGAGTTGCCGCGCCTCTTTGCGAAGCTGCTCACTTTGAACAGACACATCCGGGACGCGAACAGTCGCGCCCAGCCGGTTCATTCCCGCGGTCCAGGCTTTGCTCATCCGGTCGCGGGATGGTTTCAACATCGTGTCGTAAATTTCCTTGAACTCCATGCCCGGCCCGCGCATGCCCACCAGTGCAACAAACGAAGTCAGCACTTCATTGCTCCCTTCACCTATTTGGTTGATGCGCGCATCACGCAGCATTCGTTCCAGAGGAAGATCGACAAAGTAAGCCGAGCCGCCATGGATCTGGAACGCCTCGTTGATGCATTCCCAGAGCCGCTCGGTCGTGAACACTTTCAGCATCGCCGTCTCGAGCATGTAATCCTCCAGGCCGCGATCGATGAGCGACGCTGTGATGGTGGTCATCGCTTCCATTGCGTAAGCGTCCGCCGCGATCCGCGCGATCTTCTTTTTAACCAGATCAAAGCTGCCTAGCGTTTTGTTGAACTGTTTCCGCGTGTTCGCGTGGTTGATCGCCAGTTCGAGACACGTCTTGGCCGCGCCGGTGCAACACGCGCCGAACGTTGTCCGCCCAAAATCGAGCACGGTCAGCGCCACCTTCAATCCCTTGCCCGGCGGCCCGAGGATGTTTTCCTTCGGCACTCTCACATTCCGCATCGCGAAGCGCCCGGTGGCCGTGCCGCGGATTCCCATTTTTGGCATCCGCGCTTCGAGAATCTCGAACCCTGGCATGTCGGGCGTAACCAAAAACGCGGTGATCGCGGTTTTGCCTTCTTTCCCAGCCACGGGCGTACGCGCCATCACCGTGAGCACGTGCGCGATCGCAGCATTCGTGATGTAACGTTTTTCGCCGTTCAAAATGAAATGCGAACCATCCTCGCTTGGCGTCGCGGTCATCTGAACGTTAGCCGCGTCCGAGCCGGCTTCTTTTTCGGTGAGCGCAAAAGCGCCGAGTTGTTCGCCCGTCACAAGTTTCGGCAGCCACTTCTGTTTTTGTTCGTGCGTGCCAAACAACAATAATGCGCGGATGCCTATGGAATGGTGTGCATTCACAAAGACGGATGTGGATGCGCACCGGCGACCGATTTCCTCGAGCACTTTGCAGTTCGCCATCTGAGTGAACCCCCGTCCGCCGTACTCCGCCAGCGCGGTCATCCCGAGCACGCCGACGCGCCCAAGGCCATCAATGACCTTGCGCGGAATGTCTGCCTGTCGATCTATCTCGGTTGGATCGAGCTCCGCATCGAGCGTCTGCCGCAGCTCGGTTAGCGTTTGATCCAGCTCCGTCTGTTGCGCGGCCGGAATCCGCGGATACGGCATCACCCAATCGGCCACGAAATGCCCTTGGAAAAGTCCCTTGGCGAAGCCCACCGCCTGCGGCCCTGCAAAAAGCAGTTCCTCAGCTTGTTGAATTTCTTTTTGGCGTTGCGCTTCAGTTTCGGTCATAAAAGATTTCGCCGCCGAAATCGCGGCCACGCATTGTAGCCATATGCGCGTGTGTGTCCAATCACGCGCAGTTCAATTCCGCTTATTCAACGCGCGTCGCTGTCTGATCCTCCGTCGTGATACGGGTGATCAATAACGGAGATAAAATCTCCAACTGTCATCGTCATGGCTAAGGATCACGCGACTGCCAGTAGTGAGAATGAAGACTTCACCGAATTCAGCTACATCCCTGGCTTGTTCCGCATTCGGTGCAAACACCGCAGGCACCCGCTCGGATGACTTTGTCGCTGCCGCAGACGGAGCAGGTGATCTCCATGAAGATGCTGCCAAGCGCTACCACGACCCGATCGGCGTGGCCGTTGCCGTTTCCGCCCCGCCCCCCAGTGGTGGGATCGTTGGACGGATGGTTTGTGATCACGTCGATCAATTCTTTCTCGCCGGTGCGCTGCAAATCCGTTACCGGCCGGTTTAGAGCTTTTTTCTCGATCTCAACAATTTCCTTGAGCGGCAAGTCCGGCTGCGCCCGGTTCGGCGCGGTCGCTTCCCTGTAGCCTTTGATGAATTGGCAGGCCAGCCAGCGAAACACGTAGTCGGTAATGCTGGTGGCATGACGAATGTCGGGATTTTTTGTGAACCCGCTCGGCTCAAATCTCTGATAAGCGAATTTTTTCACGAGACTCTCCAGCGGCACCCCGTACTGGAGCGCAATCGAAGTGAGCGTGCCGACGGTATCCATTAACCCGCCGATCGTGCTGCCTTCCTTCGACATGGTGATGAAAAGCTCGCCTGGCTGGTCGTTTTCGTATAAGCCGACCGTGATGTAACCTTCGTGACCGGCAATCTCGAACCGGTGCGTTAACGAAGAGCGCGTGTCGGGCATGCGATGCCGAACGGGTTGGTCGAGCTGGCTGCGCAGCGTGGTCAGTTCCTGTTCCAATTCGAGGATGCGTTTCTGGAGCGCATCCGTGTTGGCATCCGCGGGTAAGCCGCCGTCGCCGCCAGCGGCTACAGTGCCCATGTCTTTTGTCTTGCGTGTGTTCAGAGGTGCAGATCGTTTCGATCCGTCGCGATAAATTGCGATGGATTTCAAGCCGAGTCGCCATCCTTCCACGTAGGTGTTCATGATGTCGTCCACGGTGGCTGCTTCCGGCATATTCACGGTCTTGGAAATTGCGCCGCTGAGGAATGGCTGCGCCGCAGCCATCATCTTCAGATGCGCCATGTAATTGAGGCTGCGCTCGCCCTTGAACGGTTTGAAGGCGCAATCAAAGATCGATAGGTGTTCCGGCTTCAACCCGGATGAAATCGTCGATCCATCGGTGTCGGTGATGTCCTCGATCGTGTCGAACGCGTCGATGTGCGCGATGATTCGTTCGATCTCTTCGGAATTGTAACCCAGTTTCTCCAGAGCAGGTTTAACTGTCTGGTTGACGATTTTGAGCATTCCGCCGCCGGCCAGCAGCTTGTATTTTACCAGCGCAATATCCGGTTCGATTCCAGTCGTGTCGCAATCCATCAGGAAACTGATCGTGCCGGTGGGCGCGAGCACGGTTACTTGCGCATTGCGATAACCGTGACGCTTTCCAAGTTCCGCTGCGCTGTCCCAAACTTTCGCGGCTTCTTCTTTCAAATGCGCGAACTCTTTGGCGTCCGAGATTTCGCGCACGGCGCAGCGATGCAGCTCGATCACATCCTGCAGCGATGCGACGTTGTCTTTCGCTGCCGGCTTTGCCACGCCGCTGGCGCGCGCATCGCGATAACCGGGAAATGGCCCGATCGCCTGCGACATTCGCGCGCTTTGTTCATAGGCTTCGCCGGTCATAATGGCCGTAATTGCTCCGCACAGTGCCCGGCCTTCCACGCTATCGTACCCATAACCGTAACTCATCACGAGCGAGCCCAGGTTCGCGTAACCAAGCCCGAGCGTGCGGAAAATATGCGAGTTCTCTGCGATTTCCTTGATGGGATAACTCGCGTTATCGACAATGATTTCCTGCGCGGTGATGAAAATGCGCACCGCCGCCTTGAATCGCTCGACGTAGAAGTCCCCGTCCGAAGTCTTGAACTTCATCAAATTGAGCGACGCGAGATTGCACGCCGTATTATCGAGAAAGAGATACTCGGAGCAGGGATTCGTGGAATTTTGTCGATCGGTGCCTTTGCAGGTGTGCCATTTGTGGATCGTGGAATCGAATTGAATTCCAGGATCGCCGCAGACATGCGTGCCCTCGGCGATTTTGCGCAACAGCGTGCGCGCATCTTTGCGTTCGCACGGTTGCCCATTGATGACGCGGCGCGTCCACCATTCGCGGCCTTCCAACGCCGCTTCCATGAATTCGTCGCTTACCCGCACGCTCAGGTTTTCGTTCTGATACATGACCGAGCCGTAGGCGTCGCCATTGTAACTGCCGTCGTAACCTTGCTCGATCAACGCCCAGGCTTTTTTCTCTTCCTTCTGCTTGGCATCGATGAACTCTTCGATGTCCGGATGCCAATCCTTGAGCGTGTTCATCTTCGCGGCACGCCGTGTTTTCCCGCCGCTTTTCACCACGTTCGCAACTTGATCGTAAACTTTCAGGAACGAGAGCGGACCGCTCGGCTTGCCGCCGCCGCTCAATTTTTCTCTCGTGGATCTTAGTGAAGTAAGATCCGTGCCCGTGCCGCTGCCGTACTTGAAGAGCATCGCTTCACTCGTCGCCAGCCGCATGATGTCTTCCATCGTGTCAGCCACGCTCTGGATGAAGCAAGCGCTCCCCTGTGGATACTCATATTGTGAAGCGGCCCGTTCCGCCTTCCCGGTATCGCGATTGTAAAAATAATTGCCCGCTCCGGCGCCTTTGCCCACGCCGTATTGATGATACAAACCGACATTGAACCAGACCGGCGAGTTAAACGCTCCGTGCTGGTTCACACAAAGCCAGGTCAGTTCGTCGTAAAAAACCGCCGCAGCTTCCGCATCTGCAAAGTAACCGTCCGCGATTCCCCAATCCGTAATCGTCCGCGTAACTCGATGAATCAGTTGCCGGACCGAAGTTTCTCTTCCGCCTTTGTGGGGATCGGTGCCGTTGCCAATGTCGCCATAGAAATACTTCGAGACCGCTATTTTGGTCGCGAGCGCGCTCCAGTTTTTCGGCACTTCGATGTCCTCTTGCTTGAAGATGACCTTGCCGCTGTCGTCATTGATCTCTGCTGTGCGCCGTTCCCAGTCGATCTGATCAAAGGGCGCGACGGTTGCATCGCTGAAAACGCGCTCAAAGTGCAGGCCGTTGGTTTTCCTTTTCTCGACTCGGCTCTTTCGGCGCGTAGTTGGTTTAGAGGGTCCATTAAGTGAGGCTGGCGCAATTCCGGGCTTTAGTTGAATCATGGAGGTGAGGGAGGGTTGAGGTTCTGAATAGAGTGCGAATAATGGTGGACAGCGGCGCTAATAAGCTGTGAATTCCAGTCAACAACAAGTAATAGCGTAACCGTCCCTGCGGACACACAATATGCGGTACCGACAATGACCTCGGCAAGCTTAAAATTGTAACATTTTTACGAAATTTTGGCCTCGAGGGGAAAGGCCGGCAACTCAGGCCTGAATGCCTTTTGCTGGCGTCGCGATGTTACCCTGATCCGTCCCGCAGGCAACCCCAGAATTGTCAGTCGCGCGATGCTTTGTCTTTGCAAATTCAAGGGTGGGCCTGATTATTGCGGCGGGTCCGTTGATTGGGAGATAAATGTAGGGGAAGCATGACAGCATACCTTATAAATTCCGACGCCAGTTCACGATCGGTATTTTGTGAGATCGTCTTGAGCGATCAGGAAGGGTGGCTGAGTCCGGTTTAAGGCACTCGACTCGAAATCGAGCGTGGGGCAACTCACCGTGGGTTCGAATCCCACCCCTTCCGTTTTTCTCGTCAAACTGCGGAAGAGTCGCGAGAGCATTTCGCTTCTGCATAACTTTACAAAAGGAAGTTGTGGGGACTATATGCGTGCTTTTATTTGGCGGCAGCTGTGCGTTCGTCCTAGGAACAGCCGGCTCACTTTTCACGATGAACATCGACAGAGAAGCTCTTAGAAAACTCCCTACCGGCTGTCTATTTCGATGGGACAGTAGTTGGTGGCTCTTCTGCCTGCTCGTTCTCGGGATCAAGATTCTCCTCCTTTTGCTGGACCCATCGCCGAAGCTGTTTATGGGGGACTCGGGAAGCTACATTTGGACGGCGCTTACCGGCTGGATTCCGCCCGACCGCTCCTACTTCTACGGTTACACGCTGCGTTGGTTGGCTGTTTGGCCAAAAAGTTTTACTCCTCTTTTGATCATTCAGACACTCGCCGGAGCGGCGACCACGATCATCTTCGCCGTGATTTGCAGCCGGTTCTTCGAGATCTCCAGGAGACTCTCCTATTCCTTCGGATTACTGTGCGCGCTGGATCCTTGCCAGGTTGTGTGGGAGCGCTACGTGATGACCGAGACGTTGAGTCTGTTTATTTACGTCTTGGTTCTGTACTGCTCATTTCTTTATCTGCGAAATCGCCGGATTTGGCAGCTCGCAGTGGTGCAGGCGCTCTCTGTGGCGCTGATCGGTTTCAGGATGAGTTACCTGCCGATGGTTCAGGCCTGCACGCTTCTCCTGCCAGTAATTGCATTCGCTCCGTCTGTTCTAGGTGCCCTTTTTAATCGATCAGACGCGCAAGCCTCGGCCCTTCGTACTTTTAGTGCGGCCGGCGCGCAGGTGATCGTCAGCGTCGTGTTAATGCTCGCAACGCACAGCGCCTACAAACATCTGAACGGTTGGCTTCTCAAGCGTGAGCCCGCGTATTTGTACACCACCGGGCATCACCTTGCCTCAGTGTGGGCTCCGGCACTTCAGCCGAGTGACGCGACGGATCCACGCTTTCGCGACCTGATCGCTGAAGGCTATAAGTTCAAACTGCATGACCCGCGAGCGAGAAATGCCCAACATTTTGCCAATGGTTTTCTAATCGACCGCTGGAGGAAAATTGAGAAAGATTTTAGAAAGAGCAATCTCGTGGCGAAGCAGACCGCGATGAACGCTCTGCGCCGCCGTCCGTTGCAAATTGTCGACCTAACGGTGAAAACTTACCTGGAATACTGGCAAATCCAAGGCATTCAGCGCTACGCCCGAAGTGATCTCGGCTATGCTAACTTGACCGAAGACAACGTGAAGATCCTTGCCGAAAAGTTTCGTCTCAAAACGGTAAAAGAGATTACAAGACAGCCTTTGTCATTGTCACAATTGTACTTTGTATGGTCTTGGCCCTATTATTTCATTGTGCTTCTTTCACCCTTAACCTGTGCGTTGGCGACATGGCTCAGCCGCTACCGATCATTCGCACTTCTCTTGTTTATTCACGCTTCAATCCTGATGCTGGTAATAACAACGCTGTCCCCCCAGCCTGGCATCCGTTATCTTCAGCCACTATCGATGCTGTCCCTTTTTAGTATCGCGATTTGCATCGACTGGATTGGAAGGAGAGGAGATACCGCCGGATACGAGCCCTTTCTTCCACGGCACGTTAAGCTGGCAGATGCCGACGTTGGTGAGGGCCCGTCGAGGTCGGCCACTAAAATTTGAATCCGGCTGCGTGCGCGTCTTCGTAAAACATCCGAACTGTATCGAGAGAGAGTTCGTCGAGGTCTTTGCCTCCGAGATCGATCAGTTTCTTAAGAATATCGTGCGGTACAGTGACGATGTGGCAACGACATGCGGCGGCTTGAAATACGTTCAGCACCTCGCGAACACTCGCCCACAGGAGTTCAGCCTTGGGCAAACCGCGCAGTATCTGCAATGACTCCTTCATAATCGGCATTGGATCGACACCAGTATCGGCGATGCGCCCGGCAAAGACCGAAACGACGGCTGGCACATTGGGATCTAATGCGGCAGCAACCGCCTCGACCTGCGGGCAGGTTAATAGTGCGGTGACATTTACTTTTACACCCGCGCCAGCCAGCTGTTCGATCAGGTGAACAGAGGATTCGCCCCTCGTGTTTGTGATCGGAACTTTAACGTAAACGTTGTCTTGCCAGTTATGGATCTTGAGCGCTTGCCGGCGCATTTCGGGAAAATCATCAGAGAAAACTTCAAATGAAATGGGTTTCGATTTGACCTCTTTCAGTACTGCTCGGGCGAAGCTCTCGTAATCCGACAGCCCGGCCTTGCGCATCAATGTCGGATTGGTCGTCAGACCGTGGATATAGGGCTTGCGATAAAGTTCAGCGATGCCTTTGAGATCTGCGCCGTCAGCGAAAATCTTCACAGGTATATCCACGAGGTGCAAGCTCATCCCTGCGAAATTAAATCGAGCCGTGGAGACAAAAGCAAATAATATTAGATGACAGTGTCGGCCAGGAGGGCATTCACGGCATCACGAAAGTTTCCGACTGTGAAATCGGGCGTCTCACGCAAGCGTTCCTTGTAGCCGCGTGCAATAAAGATCGCTCGACAGCCCGCCGCGCGGGCGCAGTCGATATCGCGCCACCGATCGCCGATGACGTAGCTGCCGCAAAGATCAATTTTTAGTTCGGCTGCGGCTCGCAGGATCAGGCCCGGCCGCGGCTTGCGACAATCGCATGGTTCACCGTAATGCTCGCCCGCGTGATAACAAATCTCGACACGATCGAGCGAAGGAAGAGCCGATTGCAGTTTTACATGCATCGCCTCGATCACTTCGCGGGTTTGCGTGCCACGGCCGACATCTGGCTGGTTCGTCATTACCACCAGCAGGAATCCCGCCGACTTAAGTCGTGCGCAGCCATCTGCAACATCGTCATAAAGTCGAAAGTCCTCTACGCTGGTTGGAGGATGAGGTTGCCCATCGCGGACAACCGGCAGGTTCAGTACACCATCGCGATCCAGAAAGACCGCACGTCGCGCTACTTCGTGCTTTCCCATTTTGTTTCGGCGATCTTTAGGGCCGGATGTGAGACCCACAGATGCCAGACAACGGCTTGGAACGCCTCAGAATGCGGTGTGACATTTGCGGAGTTAACGCTCGGAATAACAACTGCCACGTCTGCGACTCGCGCTGTGTAACCTCCATCGCGGCCGACAATCCCGAGAACTGCGCTGCCGCGTTCCTTCGCTAGCTGCAGGGCGGCCACTAAATTCGGGCTGATATTTTTTTCCACGCTGCCTCCACCCACCGACAGAACCAGAACCGCATCCTTCTCATTGAGTCGGCTTTCCTTGAGCCATTCTGCGAAAATGGAAGCCCATCCCTCATCGTTGGTGCGAGCGGTTAGCTCCGACACATTGTCGGTGGGAGCATAACATTCAATGCCTGCAATTTTTCGGAAATCATTGACTGCATGAGAAGCGTTGGCGGCGCTACCTCCGACGCCCAGGATAAAAAGCCGGCCTCCGCGCGCGCGCACGGTTGCCAATAGCGCAACCGCTTTTTCGCAAAGCGCCGCGTCGAGTTTCGAGACAATTTCGGCAGTCTCCCGCAGATGTTCCTCTGAATAGCTCATGACGAGAAAGCACCTGATTTCTCGCGCAGGAGGGAATCCAGTTCCGCCAAGCCCTGGCGTGAGCCAATTTCGTAGAAGCGTTGTTTAACTTCGTATGCAGCCATTTGCCCCGCGGACACCAAGTGCGAGTAAACATCTGCCAAATCAAATGGCACGTTATCAGGAAATGATGCGAAAACCGCGGCGCTTAAAACAGCGATGCCGTAATCAATGTAGCGCATTTCTGGGCCAGGCCGTTTTTTCTCATAACTATGAATTTCTCCGCCCTCAAACCAGACATTACTCGCATCCCAGCGACCTTCGTTTTCGAGGACTGTCATCAAAGCCGGTTTCCTGCTCAGGATAAAAGCTTTCACGATTGCGGAAT
>Ga0207645_10000305_pt1 | contig 41231 bp, 41 predicted proteins | sample KBSM53metaG_FD_184331 | JGI IMG/M metagenome (GOLD analysis project Ga0207645, IMG submission 184331) | Miscanthus rhizosphere microbial communities from Kellogg Biological Station, Michigan, USA - KBS M5-3 metaG (SPAdes) (version 2) | ecosystem: Host-associated > Plants > Roots > Rhizosphere >...
CTTCCGGTCCGCCCAGCTCGCTGACGACGATCGCCTTTGGCATGGGCGGCAATATAGTGTCGTTTCGTTCATGCCGCCCGACAAAGCCCTGCTGGCGCAGCTTCCGGATCCGCGACGCTGCAAGCACAAGAATCCAGCTAAGGAGCTGGATCGCGTGGTCAAGAAGCACCCCTGGTTTCGTTTCGGCTTTCGCGCCGGCGCTCGCCGGATCTCGTTCGACTACGCCGCCGATCCTTCGTACCGGCGACCGGGCGGCAACCTGCTGGTGTCACGCATCGTGACCGTCCTGCCGAACGGCGGCACCCGTCACGAGAACGGCCCGGCCGGCGATGCGCCGCCCATGACGATCTCGAAGTTGATACGGCAGCTCGGCGGACCGCCGCCGGATCTCACCACGCTGTGGGTCAGCTTCCACAAACAGGCGCCGAAGCCGCTGCCGTTCGCCGATCTCGTCGCCGCCGCGATCGTCCGCCTCACCGGCGCGAAATGGACGCCCCCGGAAGATGACGGCGCCGCCGGCCTGGCGCAGCGCGCGTACGGCTCCGATCTCGAGCTGCACGCGTTCGTCGGTTTGAAACGCAACCGGTTCGTCATCTTGAGCAGCGCGTCCGAGGGCATGGTCGACCTCCACTACCGGGGCCGCAGGCCGGCGCGGTATCTCGCGCTCGGCGACGCGCTCGCGGCCCTCGCCGAGAAGAGCGGCGCGTCCCTCGACCTGTCGCGCACGGAGTTCGAGCGCTTCAGCCGTGACAACCGGCGCCTCGGCGACGGGCCCTGGGTCGACACGCCGACGCTGCGCCGGCTAGTCCTGGCCGGTGCCGCAGAAGTTGCCGAGACGGCGTGAGTGCGCGATGGGCTTGTTCGGGTCCCAGGCGATCTCGTCCACGTCGATCTGGCGAACGCTGCTCAGGTCCTTCGCCAGTCGCACCTGGACGTAGAACACGCGTCCGTCCTCGGTGACCTCGACCGACACGAGCTTGCTCACCTGAATTCTGTCGGGCGCGCCCGCTTGGCCGATCGCTTCGGCGTCACCGGCCCGATCCGCCTCGCTGGCATCTTCCACCAGGCCCGTGCACGCCCCGACCAGCGCGCCGCAGGCCGCCGCGTCGGCGTCGACGAACCAGGGAACGGTTCCCCACCCACCCTTCAGCGCCCACGAGATCGACGCCAGTGACGCTTGCAGCCCCGCCATCGACGGCGCCTTCGAGTACTCGTCGGGCCCCAACCCCTGGAAGGCGGCGTAGCCGACCCTGAACCCCGTCGGACCGATCAGCACCCTCGTGTACAGCGCGCCCGGTTTTGCGTAACCAAGGTAGGCGTTCGCGACGACGTACAACCGCCGGATGCTCCCGGCCGGCGGCGGCCCGACAGCCAGGCGGTTGACGAGCTCCTTGCCCTCGTCGGGGCGCAGCGGCAGCTTGCCCCGCGGGAGCGCTTGTCCGGTCAGCGCGGCATGCGCCAGCGCGCCAACCTCCTCGAGCAGCGCGATCGCGCCCGACGCGTCGGGCGGCGGGATCGGCGTCGGCTTGGCGTCCGCGGCTACTGGCGCGGTTGCGTTGCCGCGCGCGCTGCAGCCGGCGGCGGCGGCCGCCACGACGAGCAGCAGCGCCGGCCAACGAGGCATACCGGTACTCTAGGCGAGGCCGAGCAGCGTCCTCAAGCGGCGCGCGAGGCGATCGCCCTCGCGCGAGCGCCGCGGCGCGACGAACACCGTGTCATCGCCCGCGATCGTGCCGAGGACATCGTCGAGGCGCGCCTCGTCGAGGGCGCGCGCCACCGTCGACGCCGCGCTGGCCTTGGTCCGCACCACGACCAGCGTGTCGCTGTGATCGACGCCGTCGACCAGGCGGCGCACGGGCTCGAGGGGAAGCGCCCCGCCGTCGCCGTCGACCAGGTAGCGCGGCCCGTCCGCCCCGGCGGCGCGCTGGGCGCCGATGACCGCCATGTCGCGCGACAGCGTCGCCTGAGACGCCTTGAAGCCGCGCGCCCGCAGACGGCGGCGCAGCTCCGCCTGGCTGTTCACCGCCCCGTCACGGCGATCGCCGCCGGCCGTTGCCGAGGCAAGAATCTCGCGAATGGCGTCTCGCCGGGCCTCTCGCGGCTGTTGCGTCCGGGCCGCCATGTCAGGTCACCAGCGTCCCGACGCCGCGATCGGTGAACAGCTCGGCGACGATGCTGTGCGGCTGCCGCCCGTCGACGACGTGCACGGCGCGGACGCCGCTCGCCAGCGCGTGCAGCACCGCCTGCACCTTCACCAGCATGCCGCCCTTGACCGTCGAGCCGAGGCGCGCTTCCAGATCGGCGGCACGGACCTCCGAGATCAACGTGCCATCCTCCTCGAGGATGCCGGCGACGTCGGTCAGGAAGATCAGCCGTTCCGCCCCGCACGCCGCCGCGATCTCGCCCGCCGCGACGTCGGCGTTGATGTTGAAGCTGGAACCGTCCTTGCCGAACCCGACCGGCGAGATGACCGGCGTGTAGCCCTTCTCCAGGAACATGTCGAGGAGGCCGGCGTTGACGGACTCGATCTCTCCGACGAAGCCCAGGTCGGGCTTGCCCGGCAGCGGCTCCAGCTTGTGCGCCGTCAGCAGGCGCCCGTCCTTGCCCGACAGGCCGATGGCGTTGCCCCCCAGGCTGTTGATCAGTCCGACGATCTCGGTGTTGATCCGGCCCGTCAGCACCATCTCGACCACCTGGACTTCTTCCGCGCCGGTGATGCGCTGGCCGTCGGCGAACTCCGACTTGCGCCCCAGCTTCTCCAGCGTCTTCGTGATCTCGGGGCCGCCGCCGTGCACGATGACAGGCTTGAGGCCGGCGGACTGCAGCAGCACCACCTCCTCGGCGAAGCTGCGCTTCAGCGCCGGATCGACCATCGCCGCGCCGCCGTACTTGATCACCGCGCGCTTGCCTCCGAACTTGCGGATGTAGCTGAGCGCCTCGACGACCAGCGGCCGGTTGGTTCCGATGGGCGGGCGCTTGACCGTCTCGGCCGTCGCCGACGGGCCGCTGTAGTACTCGGCGTTGATCTTCACGTAGTCGAAGGTCAGGTCGCAGCCCAGGGCGCGCGCCGATTCCTTCCCGATGCCGAGATCGAGCCGCACCGCGATCTCCGCCTTCTTCATGTACGCGGAGAGCGTCTTCACGTCGAACGCCACCGGCGCGCCGGCGCCGTAGACGCGCACGCCCTGGATGTCGAGCGTCACCTTGGACAGATCGAGCGGCAGGTTGCGCGCGCCGACGCGGGCGCCCAGCTGGGCGAGGATCCGGCCCCACGACGGGTCGCCGCCGAAGATCCCGGACTTGACCAGGCTGCCGCCGGCGACCGCGCGCGCGAGATCGCGGGCCACCGCGCGCTCCGGCGCGCCGGCCACGTCGACGATCAGCAGCTTCGACGCCCCCTCGCCGTCCGCGGCGATGGCGCGCGCCAGGTCGCCGCACAGCCCGACCAGCGCCGCCTGCAGCTTGGTGAAGTCCGCGCTGTCGCGCTCGATCGCGCGCGCGCCGGCGCGGCCGTTCGCCAGGGCGATCACGGTGTCGTTCGTCGACATGTCCCCGTCGACGGTGATGGTGTTGAACGTCTCCTCGACCGCCTCCACCAGCGCCGCCTGCAACACCGCGGGCGCGACCGTCGCGTCGGTGGTGATGAAGCAGAGCATGGTCGCCATCTGGGGGTGGATCATCCCCGACCCCTTCGCGATGGCCGCGAACTTGACCGCCTTGCCGCCGATCTCGAACTCACGAAAGGCGGCCTTCGTCCGCAGATCGGTGGTGCGAATCGCTTCGGCCGCCGGCATGGCGTCGTCGCCCAGGGCCGCCACCAGCGCGGGTACGGCGGCGGCGATCCGATCGACGGGCAGCGGCGCGCCGATGGCCCCCGTCGACGCCGTCAGCACGGCGCCGGCGTCGATATCCAGCGCGGCCGCCACGGCTGTCGCGACCGCGCGCTCGTCGGCGGCGCCGCGCGGGCCGACGATCGCGTTGGCGTTGCCGCTGTTGGCGACGATGGCGCGGATGTCCTTGGCGGGCAGCCGGCCGGCGCCGAAGTCGCAGGGCGCCGCGCGCATCCGGTTGACGGTGAAGACGCCGGCGGCGGCACACGCCGTGTCCGACACGATCAGCGCGACATCGCGGCGCGACGCGCCCGCCTGCTTGACGCCGGCGGCGACGGCGCCGAAACGGAAGCCGACGGGAACGGTGAAGCTCTTCGCAGAGGACTTACTCAAGGTGCGCTCCCGGTTAGATTCAGCAGGCCAGTCGTCTCGTCGATGCCGAGCATCAGGTTGGCGTTCTGGATTGCCTGGCCGGCCGCCCCCTTGACCAGGTTGTCGATGGCGGAGAACGCCAGCGCGACGCCCCGCTCGGGATCGGCGTCCGCGCCCAGCAGCACCCGGTTCGTGCTGACGACCGGGTGCAGCCGGACCGCGTCCGGCTTGGCGGCGCGCAGGAACGGCTTGCCCGCGACGAAGCGCTCGATCGCCGCGGCCGCATCGGCGGCGGTCTTGCCGGGGTTCAACCGGCCATAGACGGTGGCCAGGATGCCCCGGCGCGTGGGCAGCAGGTGGGGCGTGAACGTCACCTTGAGGGGCGGCTGGCCCGCCAGCGCGAGCGCCCGCTCGATCTCCGGCGTGTGCTGGTGCCGCAGCACCCGGTAGGCGCGAAAGTCACCGTCGACCTCCGAGAATGAGAAGTCCTCGCTCGCTTTGCGGCCAGCGCCGGTGGTCCCGCTCGCGGCGTCGATGATGATGCCGTCTGTCGAGATGATCTCACCCCGCAGCAGCGCCAGGACGGCCAGCGTGCTCGCCGTGGCGTAGCACCCCGGGTTCGAGACCAGCCGCGCCGAACGGATGTCGCCCGACGCGCCCGCCTCCGGCATCGAATAGCAGGCGGACGGCAGCAGGTCGGCCCGCGCGTGCGTGAACCCGTACCAGCGTGGATATTCATTCGCCGGCAGCCGGAACGCGCCCGACAGGTCGACAACGCGCGCCCCCGCCTCCAGCGCGACCGGCGCGAGCGCGATCGAGGCCTCGGCAGGCGTACACAGGAATACGATTTCCAGCCCCGCGAACGCCGCCGCCGTCGCCTCCTTCTGCGGGCGGACGACCAGCGCCCCACCGGCGGACGGGATGGGCAGATGGTCGGCCAGCGTCGTCCCCGCCCACTTGTCGCTGATGGCCAGGGCCAACGCCAGCTGCGGGTGGCCGGCGACGATCCGCGCCAGCTCCATGCCCGAATACCCGGAGACGCCGACGATGCCGACCGTCGCGACGGGGGCCTTATTCATGCGGTGAATATTTATTCATATCGCCAGCTGGAGCAAGGGAAAACTTGGCGCGGCCCTCACCCTAACCCTCTCCCGCAAGCGGGAGAGGGGATCGGATCCGGATCTCCCTCTTCCGCTTGCGGGAGAGGGTCGGGGTGAGGGTCTGGCGAATCACCGGCCGGTGTGGCCGAAGCCGCCGGCGCCCCGCACGCTCTCGGCGAGCGAGGCCGCCTCCTCCAGTTCGACCTGAACGACGGGCGCAATCACCAGCTGGGCGACCCGGTCGCCCGGGTTGACCACGAACGCCTCCCCGCCCAGGTTCGCGAGCAGAACCTGCACCTCGCCGCGGTAGTCGCTGTCGATGGTGCCTGGGGCGTTGGGCAGCGTGATGCCGTGCTTGCGCGCCAGGCCCGAGCGCGGGCGCACCTGCCCCTCGAATCCAGGCGGGATCTCGAACGCCAGCCCGGTCGGGACGGCGACGCGGCCCCCCGGCGGGATCTCGATCGGTTCGTCCGCCGCCGAGGCGAGGTCCAGCCCCGCCGCCCCGGCAGACATGTAGCGCGGCGCCTGCGCCCCGGGGCGCAGCTTCTGAAAGCGGACCCGGGGAGCGGCCATTCCCGAAGTTACGAGGCGGCCACGGCGCGGAAGTTGTGCACGACCTCCGGGTTCTCACCCAGGGTCGCCCGCCGCGACAGGCGGATCTTGCCGGTGGCTCGGTCGATCGCGATGACCTTCACGAGCATCTCGTCGCCCTCTTTGCAAACGTCCTCGACGCGGTTGACCCGCTTCGAATCGAGCTCGCTGATGTGCACCAGGCCATCGGTCCCCGGCAGGATCTCGACGAACGCGCCGAACTCGGCCAGCCGCTTGACCACGCCCAGGTAGTACTCGCCCACCTCCGGCTCGGTCGTGAGGCCCTTGATGATGTCGATCGCCTTCTTGACCGCGATGCCGTCCGGCGACGCGATGTGGACCGTGCCGTCGTCCTCGACCTCGATCGAAACGCCGGTCTGGGCGGTGATGCCGCGGATGGTCTTGCCGCCCGGGCCGATGATCTCGCGGATCTGGTCGGGCTTGACCCGCAGCGTGTGGATGCGCGGCGCGTAGCGCGACAGGTCGTCGCGATGTGTGGCCAACGCCTCGGCCATCTTGCCGAGGATGTGCACCCGCCCCTCGCGCGCTTGCCGCAGCGCGGTCTCCAGGATTTCACGCGTCAGGCCCTGGATCTTGATGTCCATCTGGACCGCCGTGACCCCCAGCTTGGACCCGCAGATCTTGAAGTCCATGTCGCCCAGGTGATCCTCGTCGCCCAGGATGTCGGAGAGCACCGCGACGCGGTCGCCCTCCTTGATGAGGCCCATCGCGATTCCGGCCACCGGTGTCTTGATCGGAACGCCCCCATCCATCAGGGACAGGATGCCGCCGCACACCGACGCCATGGAGGAGCTGCCGTTGGACTCGAGAATCTCCGACACGATCCGGATCGTGTAGGGGAAATCCTTCTCGCTGGGCAGGACGCGCGCTATCGCCCGCTCGGCCAGGTTCCCGTGGCCGACCTCGCGGCGGCTCGCGCCGCGCAGCGGCTTGGTCTCGCCCGTCGAGAACGGCGGGAAGTTGTAGTGCAGCATGAAACGCTTGTCGATGTTGCCCGTGAGCGCCTCGATGTGCTGCGCGTCCTGGCTGGTGCCGAGGGTGGTCGTGACCAGCGACTGCGTCTCGCCACGCGTGAACAGCGACGATCCGTGCGTCCGGGGCAGAACGCCCACTTCACAGGTGATCGTGCGGATGTCATTGGTGGCCCGTCCGTCGATGCGCCGCCCGGTGTTCAGCACCAGCTCGCGCAGGTGCTTCTTCTTCGCCGATTCGAACGCCTCGCCGACCTCGGCCCCGCGCTCGGGAAACGTCGCCTCGAGCGCCGCCTTGGTCTCCGCGCCCGCCGAATCGAGCGCCGCGTAGCGCTCGTGCTTGTCGCGGATGGCCATCGCCGCCTCGATCTTCTGGTTTGCGAGCGACGCCACCTTGTCGACGATCGCCGGGTCCTTGACCGGCGGAACGAACTCTCGCTTGGGCTTGCCGACCGCGGCCCGCAGCTTCTCCTGCAGGTCGATCAGCGGCTGCGCCGACTGATGCGCGAACATGAGGGCGTCGACGATCACGTCTTCGCCGAGCTCGGCCGCCCCGCCCTCGACCATCACGATCGCGTCACGGCTGCAGGCGACGAGCAGGTCGAGATCGGAGGTGGCACGCTCGGCGAACGTCGGGTTCACGACCAGCTTGCCCTCGATGCGGCCAACGCGAACGCCCGCGTAGGGACCCGCCCACGGAATGTCCGAGAGGTGCAGCGCCATCGAGGCGCCGGTCATCGCCAGCACGTCGGACGCGTTCTCGCGGTCGGTCGAGACGACCATCGCGATCACCTGCGTGTCGAACCGCCAGCCCTTGGGAAACAGAGGACGCGACGGACGATCGATGAGCCGCGAGGTCAGAACTTCGACCTCGGTCATCCGCCCCTCGCGTTTGAAATACCCGCCCGGGATGCGCCCGGCGGCAGAAGTCTTCTCGAGATAGTCGACGGTCAGCGGCATGAAATCCACGCCCGGACGGACCGACGACGACGCGACCGCCGTCACCAGGACCATCGTGTCGCCGTAGCGGACGACCACGGAACCATCGGCCTGCTTCGCCATGCGGCCGGTCTCGATGCTGAGCTCCTTGCCGCCGAAATTCACTCCTTCACGAACAAACATGCTTGTCTCCTGATCAGTGGGCCGACACAGTGAACCGGGGGTCGCTGAAATGACGGCGACGTCGGGCGCGGCGCATGCGCCTGCCGATGCGGCCGTCGGGATTCGCGTTCGAGGTCCGGCGTTCTACTTGCGGATGCCGAGCGATTGGATCACGGCGCGATAGCGGTCGACGTTCTTGGCCTTGAGGTAATCCAAGAGGCGACGGCGCTGGCCGACCAACATGAGCAGGCCGCGACGCGAATGGTGATCCTTCGCGTGCACCTTGAAGTGCTCGGTGAGATACGAAATCCGTTCCGAAAGCAGAGCGATCTGAACTTCGGGAGACCCGGTATCACCGGGCTTCCGCGCGAATTTCTGCACGACTGCCGACTTACGTTCCGCTGCGAGGGCCATTGTTTCTTTCTTTTTCTTTTCGAGTGGTCGGGAATGTGCCAAGAAAAGTGGGCATAGTCAACGAGTTAGGCGCTGAAAACGCGAATTAATTCCAGCGTCTGATCCGGGCGCGGCCGGGCCACGGCGACCAGCTTGCCCCCGCCGTCCACCAGGCAGATCCTGCGATCCGAAGCATCTTCGCCAGGTTCCAGCCCGATCTTCCTGCCCATCCGGACGTCGCGCGCGACGGTTTCGCTGACGACGCGTTGCTCGAGGTGGCGGAGGGCGGCCGGGAGGGCGACCAGCGGGAGCGCCGCCTGATCCGCAGCGGGATCGGCCAGGAGCGCGAGCACGTCGTCGAGCGGCAGGGCCTCGGCCAGCGAGAACGGCCCCGAGCGCGTTCGCCGCAGGGCGGTCACGTGGGCGCCCACGCCCAGCGCGCGCCCGAGATCGCGGGCCAGCGCGCGCACGTACGTCCCCTTCGAACAGCGCATCGTGAACGCGGCGGCCGACGGACCCGCGAACGACGTCAGCTCCAGATCGTGAACGGTCACCGTCCGCGGCGCCGCCTCGACCGCCTCGCCGGCCCGTGCGTAGTCGTAGAGCGGCCGCCCCGCCCGCTTCAGCGCCGAATAGCGGGGCGGCACCTGCGTGATCGCGCCGCGGAACGCCGCCAGCGCGGCGCGCGCGGCGCCTTCGTCGATAGCGCTGGCGTCGTGGCGCGCGGTCACCGTCCCCGCCGCGTCGTCGGTGTCGGTCTCCACCCCGAAGCAGACCGTGAAGTCGTACTGCTTGTCCGCGTCCAGGAGAAACTGCGCAAGCTTCGTCGCCTCGCCCAGGCAGATGGGGAGCACCCCGGACGCCGCCGGATCCAGCGTGCCGCCGTGGCCGACCCGCTTCATGCGCGCCGCGCGCCGCACCTTCCGGACCACGTCGAACGACGTCGGCCCGATCGGCTTGTCGATCACCAGGACCGCGTCCATCACTTGTCGTCGTTGTCGTCGTCGGCGGGCGGCGCTTCCGGGCTCGGGTGCGCCAAGGCGTCCTCGCGCAGCAATTGCTCGACGCGCTCGGCCTGCTCGAAGAACTTGTCCACCTCGAACTTCACCGCCGGCGCGACCTTCATGCGCAACCGCCGCGCGATCGCCTGGCGGAAATAGCCGCTCGCGTGATCCAGCCCCTGGCGCACGCGCTCCAGCGTGGCCGCGTCCGCGTCGTGCACCGTGAACAGCGCGCGCGCGTGCCGCAGATCGCCAGACACGCGCACGTGCGTCACCGTGATCAGCCCGGCCCCGCGCACACGCGGATCCTTGATCTCGTCGCGCGCCAGCACCTCGCCGAGGATGGCGCGCACTTCCCCCGCGACGCGTTCGATTCTCTGGGACACGGCTCACTCCTCCCAGTGCTTGAAGTCGGGGCCGATCAGCTCGTCGCCGAACGACTGCAGCTCTTTCTCCTCGTTCGACACCTGGACGTGGCCGCGGATGAAGCGCAGGACCTCGTCCATCGCCAACTCCGCGAATTTACGATCGCTGCCCACCAACGAGATGCCCAGCACCGCCCGCTGCCAGCGGTCGTCTTCTGACACCTGCGCGACCGAGACGTTGAACTTGTTGCGCACGAGATCCTTGACCTTGCGCAGCACCATGCGCTTGTCCTTCAGCGAATGGCTTTCGCCCAGAAACAGCGTGACGCGAGCGATCGCGACGGTCACGGGAGTGGTTAGTTGCGCTTGCCCTCGCCCGTCGGGTTCTCGAGCGTCGCCGCCAGAGTCTCGATCTCGAACGCCTCGATGACGTCGCCTACCCTGACGTCGCCATAGCCCTCGATCGACAGGCCGCACTCGTAACCCTGCGCGACCTCGGACGCGTCATCCTTGAACCGCCGCAGCGAGCCGACCTTGCCGGTGTAGATGACCACCGAATCACGCACCAGGCGCAGCTGCGCCTTGCGGGTGATCTTGCCTTCGGTGATGAAGCTGCCGGCGATCGTCCCCGCCTTCGGGATGTTGAACACCTGGCGGACCTCCGCCTTGCCCATCACCTTCTCGCGCGTGATCGGCGCCAGCATGCCGACCATCGCCTTCTTCACGTCGTCGATGGCGTCGTAGATGACCTGGTACAGCTTGATGTCGACGCCTTCCTGCTCGGCCATCTGCTGCGCCTTGCCCGCCGGTCGGACGTTGAAGCCGACGACGATCGCCGACGACGCTTTCGCCAGGCTGACGTCGGACTCGGTGATGCCGCCGACGCCGGTCGAGATGACGTTCACGCCGACGCTGTCGGTCGACAGCTTGGTCAGCGCGTTGGCGATCGCTTCGATCGAGCCCTGCACGTCGGCCTTGAGGACGACCTTCACCTCTTTCACATCGCCCGACTTGATCTTGTCGAGGATGTTCTCCAGCGACACGCGGCCGCTGCCCGCTAGCTCCTTCTTGCGGCGGGTCTCGTGCCGGTGCTCGACCAGCGCCTTGGCGGCCTTCTCGTCGCTGACGACGTTGAACACCTCGCCCGCGTCCGGCACGCCGTCCAGGCCCAGCACCTCGACGGGCGTCGACGGCCCGGCCTCGGTCACCGACTGGCCCTTGTCGCCCAGCATGGCGCGGATCTTCCCCGAATACTCCCCGGCCACGACCAGGTCGCCCAACTTGAGCGTCCCCTCCTCGACCAGGATCGTGGAGATGGCGCCGCGCGCGCGATCGAGGCGCGCCTCGACGACGTGGCCCTTGCCCGCCTTGTTCGGGTTGGCCTTGAGCTCCAGCATCTCGGCGCGCAGGGCCAGCATCTCGAGCAGCTTTTCGATGCCTTCCTTGGTCTTGGCCGAGACGTTCACGTAGATCGTCTCGCCGCCCCACTCTTCCGGCACCAGGTCGTGCTCGGACAGCTTGTTGCGGATCAGGTCCGGGTTCGCGCCCGGCTTGTCGATCTTGTTGACCGCGACCATGATCGGAACCTTCGCCTCCTTGGCGTGGTTGATCGCTTCGATGGTCTGCGGCATCGGCCCGTCGTCGGCCGCGACGACCAGCACGACGATGTCCGTCATCTGGGCGCCGCGCGCGCGCATGGCGGTGAACGCCTCGTGGCCCGGCGTATCGAGGAACACGACGTCGCCCTTCTCGCCGGCCACCTTGTAGGCGCCGATGTGCTGCGTGATGCCGCCCGCCTCGCCGGCGGCGACGTTCGCCTTGCGGATCGAGTCGAGCAGCGACGTCTTGCCGTGGTCGACGTGGCCCATGATGGTGACCACCGGCGCGCGCGCGACCAGATCCTCCGGGTTCTCCTGGATCTCGGCGCTCTCCAGCACCTCCTCCTCGTTGAACGCGGTGGACTCGATCTGATAGCCGAACTCCGTCGCGATCAGCGTGGCGGTGTCGAGATCGATGTCCTTGTTGATGTTGGCTTCCATCATCCCGAGCGCCCACAGCTTCTTGATGATCTCGCGCCCCTGGACCGCCATCTTCTTGGCCAGCTCGGCGACCGCGATCGTGTCGGCCATGCGAATCACGCGCTTGTGCTCGGCGGGCGTGGTGATCTGTGTCTGCTTCAGCTTCTTACCGGCAGCGGCGACGCGCTTCTTCGGGATGCCACCCGGACGCGCGCCACCCGGACCGAACCCGGGCCGGCCGAACCCGGGCCGGCCGCCCGCGGGCTGGCGCATCATCGGCGCGCCGCGGCCCAGGCGCCGCATCTCCTCGTCGCGATCCTTGATCTCGAAGCGCTGCACCGGCTGCTCGTTGCGCGGCTGGGTGCCGGGAAGCTGGATGAATGCGCCGGTCGCGGCGGATCCCGTCACCACGGGCTGCGGAATGGTTTTGATCTGCGGGCGCGGCGGCGCCTCCGGCTCGGGCGCAGCGGCCGGCTTCGCGGCCATGGCGGGAGCGGCGGGCGGCGGCGCGGCCGCGGCGGGCGGCGCCGGCGGCGCGGACGGACGCGGTGCGGGACGCTCGACGACCTCAGGCTCGCGGGCGTGTCGCTGCGTCGAGACTTCCGGCGCCGTCGCGACCGGGGCGGCCGGTTCGGGCGCGCGCGGCGCGGGCGGCGGGGCGACGAGCGGCGGCGCGGCGGCCGGCGCGGCCGGACGGGCCGCTGCTCCTGCTGCTGCCCCTGCCGACGCTGCCACGGCGCTCTTCGAGCGGCGGCGGATGACCGTATCGTTCAGCCGGACCTCTTCCAGGTTCTCCAGCCGCTCGCGATCGACGGCGCGGCGAACGCGATCGACGTCGACCGATTCCAGATGAGACATATGGTTCGCGACCTCGATGCCCATCGCGCGGACCTTGGCCACCAGGTCCTTGGGCTGCACGTTCAGGTCCTTCGCCAGCTCGTAGACGCGGAGCCGCGGCCCGGTAGGTGCCTCCGGTTCGGGTCGACGTTCGTAACCGCTTCCCATCATCGCCATGGCTTCATCTCTTTCTAGTAATTCGTTCCAGCAGTTCCGAGGCGTCGCGAATCGTCACACGCCGCTTGAAGGCACGCGACAGCACTTCCGGTCGTAAGCCCTTCTCGAGGCAGGCCGGCCGCGCGTGCAGCGAAGCGCCCCGCCCCACCCGCCCGACGCCCGCCACGATGACCTCGCCGTGTTCCCCTTCCCCTTGCAGCGTCAGCCGCACCATCTCGGTGGCGGTATCCCGCTGCCGGCACCCGATGCAGGTCCGGACCGGAACAGCCATCGTGAGTCTCCGCAACGACCGTCATCCCTATGACGCCTCCGAGGTCGGGGCCGCGGCCGCGCGCGCCGCGGCCTCCTCGGCCATGCGAACGCGTTCGATCTCGGCCGCCACGCCGGCCGCCGCGATGACGCCTGCCGCGCCCGAGGCGCCGATGCCGGCGATCGACGCCAGCTCGTCCGGCTTGGCCGTGGCGACCTCGGCCGCCGAACGCCAACCGGCCTGGAACAGCGCCTCCACCACCGCGGACGACAGACCCGCGGCGTCCTGCCCGCCCGGCTTGATCGCGGCCAGCGACTGGCGGGCGCGCGCCTCCATCTCGCGAACCTTCGACTCCGAGTGGATGTCGATGCGCCAGCCCGTCAGCTGCGAAGCCAGGCGAACGTTCTGTCCCTTCTTCCCGATCGCCAGCGATAGCTTCTCGTCGGGGACGATCAGCTCCATCGTGTGGCTGCCGGCGTCGATGATAACGCGCGCGACCTCGGCGGGCGCGATCGCGTTGCACACGAAGCGCGCCGGATCCGGATCGTAGGGAACGATGTCGATCTTCTCGCCGCGCAGCTCCTGCACGACCGCCTGTACGCGCGAACCCTTCATGCCGACGCAGGCGCCGACGGGATCGACGTCGCGATCGCGCGAGCTGACCGCGATCTTCGACCGCGCCCCCGCCTCGCGGGCCGACGCCTCGATGCGGACGATCTTCTCGTAGATCTCGGGGACCTCCATCTCGAACAGCTTCTCGAGCAGGCCCTTGTGCGTGCGCGACAGGATGATCTGCGGGCCGCGCGCCGTCTTGTCGATGTCGACGACGAACGCGACGATGCGGTCACCGGCGCGGTACGACTCGCGCGGCACCTGATCGCGCACCGGCAGCACCGCCTCGGCGCCGCCCAGGTCGATGATGATGTTGCCGCGCTCGAACCGCCGCACGATGCCGGAGATCAGCTCGCCCTTGCGGTCCTTGTACTGGTTGAAGACGTTCTCGCGCTCGGCCTCGCGCACGCGCTGCAGGATGACCTGCTTGGCGGTCTGGGCGGCGATGCGGCCGAATCCCTTCCAGGCGCGATTCAGCTTCAGCAGCTCGCCGTACTTGGCGTCCTGCTCCTCGGCCTTCGCCTGGTCCTTCTCGTCGTAGAAGATCTGAAACAGCAGCTCGTCGCCCACCTCGGCCTTCAGGCCGTAGCGCGTGGCGTCCTCCAGCGAGACTTCCTTGCCGCCGGTCCCCTCGAGCACCGCCGGCATGATGCCGCCGACCGGCGCCACGTGCGGCACCGACTGGAACCCCTGCCCGGGCGTCACCTGATCGACGATCACGATGATCTGGAACAGATCGACGCGGCCGCTCTCCTCGTTGAACTTCGCCTCCATCTCGCGATGCAGGCCGAAGGCACGCTTGGCGGCGGTCAGGATCGCCTGCTCGAGCGTCTCGACCAGCACGGCTCTGTCGATGTTCTTGTCTTTGGAGACCTGGTCCAGGACCAAGCCGAGGGCGGCACCGTCGTTCATGAAGCGCTCCGATGGAATTCCCGCTCCCAATCCGGCACCAGGTTGGCCTTCTGGATGTCGTCGATGGGGATGGTGTAAGACCGACCGTCACAAGCGATCTCCACGTGGCCGTCCTTGGCCGCCTGGAGGGTCCCGTGGAAATTGCGGCGCCCCGCTACCCCGTCATTGAGCCGAATACGCGCGCTCTCACCCACAAACCGCGCAAAGTCCCGCTCTCGCCGCAGGGGCCGATCAAGCCCGGGCGAGCTCACTTCCAGCTGATACGCGTGCGGTACGCAATCGGCCACATCAAGAGCAGCCGACACGTCCCGACTGACGCGTTCGCAATCGTCTAGACCGACAGGCATCGACCCCGCGCCCGCGGCCGCGGGGGCATCGATGAAAAGCCGCACCACCCAGCCTGTCGGTTCACGACCGTACTGAACTTCGATCAAATCGAAGCCGGCGTCGCGAACGTAGGGCTCGGCGAGCAGCCACAAGTCTTGAACTTCCTTTCGCATGCGGGGTTGTTGGGGTTGTTTCGCTTCTGTTTGTTTCCGGTTTCTTTCGTTGGGCAAAAAAAAAGGGCGGGCACGCGGCCCACCCTTTCATCAAGGAGGCAACGCAATTTCTGGGACGCGTCTTATAACATGGCGATCCGTGAGGCGCAAGACGCCGCACCGACCCGTACCAGGACCTAAACATTTAGATTCACGGGCAATTTCGGAAGGACGCAGCTCAGCATGATAGGCTCTTCCGGGTCATGAACGACCTGGTCATCGCTGCGGTGCAGATGACCTCGGGCGAGGACGTCGAGGCGAACCTCGAGCGCGCGCGCGAGCTGGTCCGCGAGGCGGCGACCGCCGGCGCGCTGATCGTCGGGCTGCCGGAGAACTTCGCGTATCTGGGTAGCCGGCAGGATCACCGGCTGAACATCGCGGAAGAGCTTCCGCCTGTCGATGCCGACCAGCACCGCGACCTGGGCCCGATCCTGGGCGCCATGCGCGCGCTCGCCCTCAAGGCGGGTGTCTGGTTGTTACTGGGTGGTTTCCCCGAGAAAAGCAGCTCATCGAACCGGATCCGCAACACGTCGGTGCTGCTGAACCCCGAGGGGACGATCTCGGCCATCTACCGCAAGCTGCACCTGTTCGACGTCGACGTTCCGGGCGGCAAACGCTTCCGGGAATCGGAGACCGTCGAGGCCGGCGACGACGTCGTGGTGGCGCCGACGCCGTGGGGCGGTCTGGGGCTGAGCATCTGCTACGACCTGCGCTTCCCCGAGCTTTACCGCGCGCACGCCGCCAAGGGGGCGCGCATCGTCGCCGTCCCGTCGGCGTTCACGCTGGAGACCGGCAAGGACCACTGGCACGTGCTGCTGCGCGCGCGCGCGATCGAGAACCAGGTCTACGTGATGGCGCCGGCGCAGATCGGCGCGCACGGCCCGACCCGACGCAGCTATGGACACGCGCTGGTGGTCGATCCGTGGGGCGTGATCGTCGCCGAGTGCGCCGACCAGGAGGGGTTCGCGCTCGCGCGGCTGGACTTCGCGCACCAGGACCGGCTGCGCGCCGCGCTGCCGGTCCTCACCCACCGGCGCCTGTAGTCGCTCCGCGCCGGAGGCGCGGTGTGCGACTATTGTTTTTTTCAGGTAGCCGCACTCCCGCGCTTCGCGCGGGAGCGGCTAGACGTTCGCGCGGCGGCGCGCGGCCGTTACTTGGGCGGGTCCTTGCGGCTCGCGATCAGCGAGATCGCCGCGGCGCCGCCGATCAAACCGCCGATCACCACCAGCGAGATCCAGTTCGGGATGCGGAACTTGTTCGACAGCAGCATCTTGCCGCCGATGAACGCCAGCACCAGCGCCAGCGCCGGACGCAGGTACTTCAGCCGCGCCACGACGCTGGCGACCAGGAAGCAGAGCGCGCGCAGGCCCAGCACCGCGAAGATGTTCGACGTGTAGACGATGAACACGTCGTTGGTCACGCCGAACACCGCCGGGATCGAATCGACCGCGAACACGACGTCCGTCGCCTCGATGACGACCAGCACCATCAGCAACGGCGTCGCGTACAGCACGCCGTTCTGGCGAAGGAAGAAGTGCGTGCCCACGTATTCCGGCGTCAGCCGGACGAAGCGCCGGAACAGCCGCAGCACCGGATTCTTCTCCGGGTGCGGTTCCTCCTCGCCGCCGCGGAGCAGGCGCAACGCGGTGAAGATCAGGAACGCGCCGAAGATGTAGATGACCCAGTGGAAGTTCGCGAGCAGCGCCGCACCGATCGCGATGAAGATGCCGCGCGTGATCAGCGCGCCGATGATCCCCCAGAACAGCACGCGGTGTTGCAGGTGCGCGGGCACGGCGAAGTACGAGAACGCGACGAGAAACACGAACAGGTTGTCGACGGAAAGCGCCTTCTCGATCAGCCACGCCTGGAAGAACTCCAGCGCGCGATCGGACCCGCTGTGGAAGTAGATCCCCAGGTTGAACAGCAGGGCGACGCTGATCCAGACCGCGGACCAGATCGCCGCCTCACGCGTGCGGATGACGTGGGCCTTGCGGTGGAACACGCCCAGGTCGAGCGCGAGCATGACGACAACGACGACGCCGAACACGATCCACGACATCGGCGACTCGCTCGTCATCGGGGTTTGACTTCCAGGCGCCGGAACGGCTGGTCTTGCTTCGGCGCCGGCTGGGGCGCCGGCGCGACGCCGTCGAACAGCTTGGCCAGCGAGAAGCCACCCATGCGCTTGATGACGATGATGGCCACCAGGGCGGCCAGCAAGAACAGCGCCCGCCGAAAATTACGCCGGGGCAGCATCGCCCAGAAGCTCTTCTCGGCGGGCGGCCGCCGCGGCGGCTGCCCCGGTTCGGCCGGGTCGTGGTCTTGGGTCGCCAAGGACGCGGCGAAGCTTAAGCGAGGAATCGACCGGTGACTAATTGAGTCGGGACCCTCAAAGGGTCCCGAACCCCCCGCGATGGTACGCGGCGCGCAAAGCGCGCCGGCTCCCCACGCGTCAGTCGTGACCCCGCGCAGCGGAATCCAGCCCGACCCACCACAAGTCGATGACGTCGCCGTCCGTCCCGGGCGCCGCGCCGCGCCGCGCGGCGACCACCAGCGCGTGCTGGCCGGGCGCGACCAGCGGCGGGCAGATCGGGCGCCAGGGTTGCCCCTTGCCGTTCCGTTCCAGCGGCAGCCAGGACTTCCGGTAGTCCGCCTTCCAGAACAGCCGGCAGCTTTCGTCGTCGAAGACGAAATCGCCGGCGCCTGCCAGGCGGCTGCCGGCGGACGCCGCCAGCATCCGTTTCACGGTGGCGCGGTCGGCGGGCGTCTGTTCCACCTTGCCGGGCGCGGGTCCCGGCCGCGTCAGCTGAAACCGCTGGCCGCCGGTGGAGAGCGCGACCGGCCCTTTCGCCACCAGGAAGAGGTCGTCGGAGAAGAAGTCATAGCCGCAGATGCCGGCGCCGCCCAGGTTCATGCCTTCGATCGTCCACCCGTTCTCGAAGTCGCAGACGTTGGCGCCCTCGTGCCAGGTGACCTTGGGCGCGTCGTCCAGCGGGCCGCGCGCGAGCGGCGCGCGCTCGCCCCAGCGGCGCGCTTGCGGGTCGTAGCAGCGCATGAACGGCTCGCGCATACCGGGCGAGGCGCCGTCCTGCTGCACGCAGAGCTTGCCGCCGTTCCAGAACCACGACGCTTCCGAATTCGGCGGGCTCACCGGTTCGGACAGCACGCGGCCGATGCGCCGCCATTCGCCGAGGATCAGGCTTGGGATTCGTTTTCGCTCGGCCGCCAGCTGCGCGGCGATGTCGCGCCGCCGCCCAAGCATCGTGGCGTCGCGCGCCCCGCCCTTCACGTCCACGCCCGCGAGGTACTTTTCCGTGTTGCTCCAGTCGCCGGCGGCCAAGGCGTCGCGCGCGCTCAGCAACGTCGCCGACAGCTGCGGGCGCTTGTCGAACGAATCGATCAACCCGTAAAGCTCGATCCAGTTGTCGCGGTTTGGATCCACGGCCGCCGCGGGCCGCGCCCACCGCTGCTCGAGATCGCGCATGACGCCCGGATCCAGCGTCAGGCGATCGTCCGCCGCGCTGTAGGACAGCGCCACGGAGACCTGGTCCTTCTCGGCCGGCAGCGCCACGGTCACCGTCGCGTCCTTGCACGTGACGATCGGTCCGCTGCCGGACTCCAGACGCAGCAACCGCTTCTTGCGCGCGGACGTCAACGTGACGACGTACCCGCCCTCGCAGGCGCCGTGCTTGTCGCAGGTCTGGTCGCGCACGGTGCGCAGCTTCGCTTTCCCGGCGGACAGCGCGCACTCGCCGCGCGTCACCTCGTGCTCGTCGTCGTAGGCGGCGCCGGGACGCGCGAACATCGCCGCCGCGAGCACGACGGCCACGACCGCGAGACGCCCACGCATGCCGCGAAGGCTACCCGGCCCGCGCCAGCTTGGCGACCTTCAACCGCGCGCGCGTCAGCCCGCGATACGTGTCCAGCTCCGCGGTCGCGACCAGATCGACGCGCGCGCCCGCGCCCGGATCGGAGCCGGCGAAACCGAATGCGATCGCCTCGCCCATCGCGCCGCCGTGGGCCAGCGTGAGCTGCAGGTGATCCTTTCCGACCACGCGCGTCGCGCTGGCGGTCACGCCGCTGAGCGCGAACAGCGGCTCGCGGTTGGCGACGCCGAACGGCGCGAGACGCGCCAGCTCCTCGGCGAAGCCCAGGTCCAGATCGCGTAACGTCACCTCGGCGTCGACGGTCACGGCCGACGACGGCCTGACCGCGCCCAGCTGGCGCGCCGCTTCGGCGACGAACGCGGCGCGGAACGCGTCCAGGTTGGCGATCGCGACGCTCATGCCCGCCGCGCCGGCGTGGCCGCCGAACTTGGTCAGGTGCTGCGAACAGGCCGCCAGCGCGTCGAACAGGTTGACGCCCGGCACCGTGCGCGCCGATCCCCGCCCCTCGCCGTCGCGGAACCCGATCGCGATCGCCGGACGGCCGAACCGATCGACAAGGCGCGCGGCGATGATGCCGACGACGCCCGCGTGCCAGCCCTCGGCGCCCACCACCAGCGCGGCGGCACCGTCCTCCTCGACCTGCGCGGTCGCCATCGCCAGCGCCTCTTTCCAGACCAGCTCCTGCACGCGCTGCCGTTCGGTGTTCTGGTCGTCCAGCTCGCCCGCCAGGCGCTCGGCGTCGGCCTCGCCCGCCAGCAGCAGATCCAGCGCCAGCTGCGCCTCGCCCAGGCGACCGGCCGCGTTCAATCGCGGCGTCAGGCGAAACGCGGCGTCGTGCGCGGTGATGCGGCCATCCTCCAGCTCGGCCCGGCGCGCCAGCGCGGCCAGGCCCGGACGCTTGCGCGCGGTCAGGTGGCGCAGCCCCGCCGCCACCAGGATGCGGTTCTCCGCCACCAGCGGCACGAGATCCGCGATCGTCCCCAGCGCCACCAGGTCCAGCAGATCGCGCGGATCGAACGCCGCGCCCAGCCGCGTGCGCAGAGCCGCCACCAGGTAGAACGCGACGCCGCACGACGCCAGACCCTTGAACGGGAACGCGTCGTCGGGCCGGCGCGAGTTGACCAGCGCGTACGCGGCCGTCTCGCCCTCGGGCAGCTCGTGGTGGTCGATGACGATCGCGTCGATGCCGCGCGCCCGCGCCGCCTGCAACGCGTCGTGGTCGCTGGTCCCGCAGTCCCCCGTGACCAGAACGCGGCAGCCGGCTTCGGCGAAGCGCGCCACGTCGTCGACGCCCAGTCCGTAGCCGGCGTGGCGGCTCGCGGCCCGCGCCACCACCTTGCCGCCGAACGCGCGCAGCGCGCTGGTCAGGATGGCGGCCGTCGTGACGCCGTCGACGTCGTAGTCACCGAACACGCCGATCGTCTCGCCGGCGGCGAGCGCAGCCACCAGCCGCTCGACCGCGCGCGGCAGATCCGCCATCCCGTCGGGCGGACGCATGTTCGCCAGCCGCGGATCCAGAAAGCGCGCCGCCAGATCCGCCTCGGCGATCCCGCGCGCGACCAGCAACCGCGCCGTCAGCGGCCGGATGCGCGCCGCGGCCGCGAGCGCCGCCACCTTGGACTCGTCGATCGACGGAGCCTCCCAGGCGATGGCGCTCACGAAAATCACGCTAGCACCGGCCGCTGTGGATATCTTTTTTTCGCACGCCCCGCCTGTGGATAACTTCTCGGGCGGCGGACGCGATGGTTGCGCGTGCCCTCACCCCGACCCTCTCCCGCAAGCGGGAGAGGGAGATCAGAGGCCTTCGGGGTCGTCGTCTTCGCGCTGGGGGCGGCGGGACTGGCGCTGCTGCTTGCGCTGGTTGGCCGTGAACTTCTCGTTGAGCCAGATCAGGATCGGGCTGGCGATGAAGATGGACGAGTAGGTGCCGACGATGACGCCGACGTTCATCGCGAACGCGAAGTCGCGGATGACGCCCACGCCCCAGATGTTCATGGCCAGCGTCACGAAGAACACCGTCGCGCTGGTCAGGATCGTACGCGAGAGCGTCTCGTTGATGGACTGGTTGACGACTCGGTCGAAACGGCGATCGCGGTAGCGCGCGGCGTTCTCCCGGATGCGGTCGAACACGACGACCGTGTCGTTCATCGAGAAGCCTATGATCGTCAGCACCGCCGCGACCGTGGTCAGCGAGAACTCTTTGTAGGTGATCGCGAACGCGCCGATGGTGATCACCGCGTCGTGCAGCAGCGCGACGACCGTTCCCGGGCCGTAGCGCAGGTCGAAGCGGAACGCGATGTACACCATGATCAGCAAGATGGCGTAGATCAGCGACTTCGCGCCGTCGACCTTCAGCTGATTGCCGGCCTTGGCGCCGACCGAGTCGACCTTCGGGATCGCCGCCACCGCGCCGGCGCCCAGCTTCGTCTCCAGGTGACGCCGGATCTCCGTGTCCAGACCGACCAGCGTCACCTCGTAGGTGTTGTCGTCGGCGCGGCCGAACCCCTGCACCTGGTTCGCGCTGACGCCCAGCGCCTTCAGCGAGTTCTGTATGACCGACGGCTCCAGCGGCTTGTCGTAGCGCAGGTAGAGCTTGTCGCCCCCCTCGGTCCAGTCGAGCCGTCGCAGCGACGCGTCGCCGACCTTGGCCATGGATTCGCGGATCGCCTTGGTCTGCTTCTCGGACAGCACCGAGACCGCGCCCACGCGCACCAGGTAGTTCCACTTGGCCGGATCGCCGTACTTCACGACATCGGCGTCGTGGAACCCGCTCTCGGCCAGCGCCTCGCGGATCTTCTGGACGTCGACGTCGTGCGCGAACTCGACCAGGATCTCGCTGCCGCCGCGGAAGTCCACGCCCCAGTTCAGGAAGTGGCCGCGACTCTTGATCACGTAGGCGTTCAGGAAAATCATCACGGCCGACAAGATCGTCAGGACGATCGACAGGCCGATCCAGTACTTCGTCCGGCCGATGAACTCGTAGTTCGAGTGCGGCTTGATGACCTCGAAGAACTTCTGATCTTGGTTCTGGGTGGCCATGGCTAGATGGAGAGTGTCGGCTTGGCCGCACCACGACGTCCGACGACCGCGTCGAACATCCAGTGCGACACCCAGTAAGAGGTGAACAGGTTGGTGATGATGCCGACCAGCAACGTGACGGCGAAGCCGCGGATCGGACCCGACCCGTACGAGTACAGGACGACGCCCGCGACGAAGTTGGTGACGTGCGCGTCGAAGACGGTCCAGAACGCGCGCTGGAAGCCGGCGTCGACGGCCGTGCGCACGGATTTACCCAGACGTAACTCCTCGCGTATACGCTCGTAGATGATGATGTTCGCGTCGACCGCCATGCCGACGGTCAGCACCAACCCCGCGATCCCGGGCAACGTCAGCGATGCCTCGAAGCCGGCGAGGATCGCCATCATGTAGAGCATGTTCAGCAGCATCGCGAGGATCGCGATCAGACCGGACACCCGGTAGTAGAGCAGCATGAAGATGATGACGGCGGCGGCGCCGATCCCCATCGCCAGCTTGGCCTTCTCGATCGAATCCTTGCCCATCGTCGGCCCGACCTGGGTCTCGAACGACTTCGTCAGCGGCGCCGGCAGCGCGCCCGAGCGCAGCACCGCGACGATCTCCTTGGCCTCCTCCTGCAGCGCGAACGGGTCGCCGTAGCTGCCCAGCGTGATGCGCCCGCGCGAGCCGATGCGGCTCTTGATCACCGGCGCCGTCTTGATCCGGTCGTCCAGGATGACCGCCATCTTGCGGCCGATGTTGTCGCCGGTCAGGCGCTCGGAGATGGCGGCGCCCTGGTGGTCGAACTCGTACGCGACCTCGGGCCGGCCCGTGCTCTGGTCCCAGGTCTGGTCGGCGTTGGTCAGGTACTCGCCGGTCAGCGCCGCCCGCTTGTGCAGGTAGTAGGTCCGCCAGTACTTGTCGGGCGTCTGCTCGCCGTTCTCGCCCCGCCCGCCCATCTCCTCGTAGCCGATCTCGTGATCGGGCGGAATCGCGAGCTCGCCGGTCAGGCCCGCGAAGAACTTCTGCAGCGCCTCGCGGCTCTTGGAGCGGAGGTAGACGTCCTCGTGCTGCTTGTTGTTGTCTTCCTCGTTCCAGGCCTCGGTGCCGACGTCGATGTCGGTCGGTCCCAGCGCCGCCTTCGCGTCCCGCTTGGGGACTGCGCCCGCGACCTTCTTCATGTACTCGGTCGGGCCGTCGTCGACGATCTTGAACTCGAGCTGCGCGGTGCGGCCGATGATGTTCTTGATGCGCTCGAAGTCGGCCGGCTTGAGACCGGGGAGCTCGACGATGATGTCGGTCCCCTTCTTGATGATGGTCGGCTCGGCGACGCCCAGCTTGTCGACGCGGTTCCGGATCGTCTCGATGCCCTGGCGAAGCGCGTAGTCGCGGACCTCGTCGATCTGATCGGGATCCAGCCGCAGCCGGACCTCGCCCTTGGCGGGATCGCGGCTGATCAGGTCCAGCGACTTCCGGTACTCCTTCAACAGCGCGTCGTCGACCTTGGCCTGGTCGGCGGGGTTCTTGAAGGTGAGGATGATGTCGTAGTGGCTTTCCTCGGGCTTGTCCGCGCGAACGACGTTGACGTCGGTGACACCCCGGTCCTTGCGCAGCCGGTCCTCGACGTCGGACGACAGGCGATCGACCTTGTCGGACACCGCCTTGCCGACGTTGACGTTGTAGACGAGGTGCAGGCCGCCCTGCAGGTCCAGGCCGAGCTGGATCTTCTTCTGGAAGAAATTCTTGATGAAGCGGGGCTGCTTCTCCTCAGGGACGACCGTCGGAACCAGGTAAAGCACCGCCAGCACGGTGACGAGACCGTAGAGCGCTGCCTTCCACCACCAGCCTCTTTCCATGCTTTAGCCGGACCCGATCAGGAGGCCTTGGCCTCGGACTTCGTCTCGGACTTCGTGGCCGTCGCGGCGCCCGTGTAAAGGCCGGTGACCGCGCTGCGCAGGACGCGCACGCGCACGCCTTCCTGCAGCTGCAGCGTCAGCTCGCTGTCCTTCATCCCGGTGATCTTGCCGATGAGGCCGCCCGACGTGACGACGTCGTCGCCCTTCTTCAGCTCCGCCAGCACCTTCTGCAGCTCTTTCTGCCGCTTCGACTGCGGGCGCAGGATGAGCAGGTACATGATCGCGAAGATCAGGATCAGCGGCAGCATCCCGCCGAGACCACCAAACGGACCACCGCCGCCCGAGGGGGCGCCAGCATCGGCCAAAACATTGAGGAAATGAGTCACGACTGCCTCCAGCCGCGAAACGCATAGCAGGAAGGGGCCAAGGGGGCAAGAGATATGGCCTCAGCCGTCAACTCAATCGGGAACCCTCACAGGGTTCCCGAGCCCTCCCGCGATGGTGCGCGGCGAGCAAGCTCGCCGGCTCCCCACGCGTCAACCGCAATCACCTTTCGTCACCAAACGCGACCACCTCCGCAATGTCCCTGACCCCGAGCACGAGCATCACCAGACGGTCGAATCCCAGCGCAATTCCGGCCGTGGGCGGCATCCGGGGCAGCGCGGCCAGCAAAGCTTCGTCGACGGGATAGACCTCCCGCCCGCGCGCCGCGCGGGTCCGCGCTTCATCCTCGAAACGCCGCCGTTGCTCGACCGGGTCGGTCAGCTCGCCGAACGCGTTGGCCAGCTCCAGGCCGCCGGCGTAAAGCTCGAACCGTTCGACGACGCGGGGGTCGTCGGCCTTCGGCCGCGCCAGCGCGGCCAGCGGCGCGGGCCAGTCGAACACGAAGGTCGGCCCGGCGGCCGCCAGCTGCGGTTCGATGCGGTCCAGGAACACCTGATAGAAGATGTCGTCCCACGCTTCCGCCGAGCCCAGCGCCACGCCGGCCGCGGTCGCCTTGGCGCGCAGGTCAGCCGCCTCCTCGTCGCCGCGCAGATCGAAGCCCGCGTGGCGGGCCCACAGCTCGCGCACGGTGGTGCGCGCGAACGGCGCCGCCAGCCCCAGCGCGCCGGCGTCGCGGCGCGCGGCCATCGCGGCGACGCGCAACAGCGCCTCACAATCGTCCGCCAGCGCCTCCAGCGGCTCGTTCGCGCGGTACCACTCGACCATCGTGAACTCGCCGCGGTGGTGCGGCCCCGATTCGTTCGCGCGCCAGCACTTCGCGACCTGGACGATGCGCGGCAGGCCGGCCGCCACCAGCCGCTTCATGTGGTACTCGGGCGACGTGATCAGCCAGTGGCGATCACCCGCCGGAAACGCGTCGAGGTGCACCTCCTGCCCGGGCGAACGGACCCGCGCCGGCGTGTCGACCTCGACGAAATCCTGGCGTTCGAACCAGCCGCGCACGGCGCGCAGAATGCCGGCGCGCGTCTCCAGCGTCTCGCGCGCCGCGACCACCGCCGCCGCCTACGCGCGGGCGAGGCGCTCGAGGTACTGCCCGGTGCGCGTGTCGATCTTGATGACGTCGCCGACGTTGATGAACAGCGGCACGTTGATGGAGGCGCCCGTCGAGATCCTCGCAGGCTTGGTGGCGCCCGTCGCGGTGTCGCCCCGGAAGCCCGGATCCGTCTCCACGATCGCCTGCTCGATGAAGTTCGGCAGCGAGACGGCGACCGCGCGGCCGTTGAAGAACAGCACCTCGACGTTGATGTTCTCGGGCATGAAATCCGAGGCGTCGCCGACGGTGTCCTTCTGGATGCCGACCTGATCGTACGTCGTCGTGTCCATGAAGATGAAAGAGTCCGCGTCCTTGTAGAGGTACTGCATCGTCTTCGTCTCGACGTCCGCGGGTTCCAACTTGTCCCCCGAACGAAGGTTGCGCTCCAGCACCGCGCCGGTCAAAAGGTTCTTCATCTTGGTGCGCGTGAACGCCGCGCCCTTCCCCGGCTTGACGAACTGGAACTCGACGATGGTGTAAGGCGCACCGTCGATCATGATCTTCAGGCCCTTGCGGATATCGGAGGTGTCGTACATGGCGACGCCGGTTTAGCCCGTGGATCAGCTCACCGTCAAGGAACTAAGCCACGAACCCAGCTTTGCCCGATCCGCTCAGGGGGCCGGGCCGAGGATCGAGGAGCAGGTGCCGCCGTCCAGCCTGTTGCATGTGACGCTGTACTCGTTCGGCAGGGATGCCGACGCGGTGATCAGGCAGGCATCGTCGGAGGCGAGCAAGAGGTACCACTTGCCGCTTCCAATCGAAGATCCCGGGTCGCGGGTCCCGCTTTTCCAGCCTGGGTGACCGTCGACGGCGAGGTCGCATGACCCGGCGGCGCTGGTGATCTGGATCGTCCCGGGCGCGCTGCAATCCCCGCTGACCTCGAACGTCATGGCGATCGCGCGGTTGTCCGCGCAATAGTTCGAGTGCGAGCTGCAGCAACCGGGGGCGATCGCGTCCCCCATCAGCAACTGGGAGCCGAGCAGCAATCCCAGCGCGGTGAGCGCCAGGCGCGCGGAGCTGGGCCGGCCGGGAGTCATGGTCGCCGACGTCTACGGCGCCGAGGTGCCTTCGCGGCCGTAGGCGTCTTCCAGGCGGACGACGTCGTCGAGCTCGGTGGTCGAGACCTCGAAGACGTCGGTATCCTCGACGGCGATCATCCGATGGCGCAGCAGCGGGGTGACGTGGAAAGCGTCGCCGGGACCCATATCTTTGATCTGCGGCGTCTGGCCCTCGGCGAAGTGCTCGAAGTGCATCCGCCCCGCCCACACCATCACCGTCTCGTCCTTCGTCTTGTGGTACTGCAGCGACAGCTTGTGGCCTGCCTTGATGTGCAGCACCTTGCCGACGTAGCGATCGGTGATCGCCCAGATCATCTCGTGGCCCCAGGGCTTCTCGACGCGCTTCATGTTTTTTGAAACTCCCAGTGGCGGCTCAGGGACTCGAACCCCGGACCCGGCGCGTATGAAACGCCTGCTCTAACCAGCTGAGCTAAGCCGCCAAAATTGGTTCGCGATCTTGCGCGGCGCGCCGACGCTGTCAAGACCATTACCAACTTTGATCGCGCCGGGGCGGCGGTAGGTACTCGACGTCGGGCGCCGCCGTCGGGGCCTGCGGGCGTGTCTTCGCGAGCAGCCGGATCAGGCCCAGGCCGGCCAGGAAACCGCCGACGTGCGCCATCCACGCGACGTTCGACCCGGACGATATAAAGAATTGCCCGAAAAACCACAGGCCCAGGAAGACCCAGGCCGGTACGTCGATCACCGGCCAGAGCAGCGGGATCGGGATGAACGTGACGATCTTGGCGCGCGGGAACAGCATCAGGTAGCCGCCCAGCACGCCGGCGATCGCCCCCGAGGCGCCGATCATCGGCAGCGTCGAGCTCGGCAGGCTGAACGCCTGCGCCAGCGCGCCCGCGATGCCGACCACCAGATAGAAGATGACGAACCGGACCGTGCCCAGGTGCTCCTCGATGTTGTCGCCGAAGATCCAGAGAAACCACATGTTGCCGATCAGGTGCATCCAGCCGCCGTGCAGGAACATCGACGTGAAGATCGACCCGGGAAGCGGCAGGAAATTCGCCGGTGCGATGTCGATCCAGTTCGCGATCTCGTAAGGGATCGCCCCGCCTCGCAGCAGCAGCAGCCTCTGCCCGCGCGCATCGAGCGACAGCTCGAACAGGAAGGCGACCACGTTGGCGGCGATCAACAGCAGCGTCACCGCCGGGAACCGCGTCCGCGGATTGTGGTCTCGGAGTGGGAAGAGCACCCGTGTCGAGTCTGACACGAAACGACACGAGCAGTCCCGACGAGCTTCAGCGACCTTGACTGTGCCGGAAGCGACCCCTATAACGCGCCTAGAGAAGATGCGTCTTTACAGCGGAAAGATCCCGACGGTGGGCACGGACATCGTGAAGAGCTTGGTCGACGCGGGCGACATCGAGGTCACTGACCGGTCCGAGGCGGAGATGGACGTGCAGGCCGTGCTCAAGGAGTACGTCCGGCTCGATCGGGAGATCACCGAAAAGACCAAGGACGTGTTGCAGAAGCGCAACCTTCCCTATGAACAGTTCGGGAAGGTGAAGCGCGCCCTCGCGGGCGAGAAAGGTTTCGGCCTGGGCGAGGAAGGGCTGGACTGGATGACGACGCAGATGATCGAGTCGTTCATGCAGTCGCAGCACATCGCCGAGATCTTCGTCGACGACGCCGTCCTGCGAAAGCGCATGACCGACGTGCTGAAGAAGCACATGCAGGTCGACGAGGAGCTGGACGAGGAAGTCCGCCGCCGCATCAAGAACCTGGAAGAAGGGACCTCCACCTGGGAGGTCGAGTACGGCAAGGTTCTGGATCAGATCAAGCGGAACCGCGGCCTGGACCAGTAGACAGACCAGTAGTCTCGACCGGGATCGCGTCGGGGGCGGATGGGGCGGGCGCGCGATCGCGCGCGTTGGCGACCACGGCACGCACCAGTCGATCGACCGCGCGCGCCACGCCGGGCAGGCGCGCCCCCTCGACCAGGAATCCGGGCGTCGAGTACACGCGCGCCTTCTGATCGACGATCACGTCCTCGGGCGCGCAGGGGCGAACGTCGGCGCCCATGACGGCGGCGTGCTTCGCCGCCGGCGTCCCCTTGGGGCCCACGGTCACACGCACGCCTGCCGCCGGGCCCAGCACGCGCGCCGCCAGCAGCGCCGACAACCCGAAGAACCCCATCGGCCGGTGCGTCTGCAACATCGAGCGCAGCAGCTGGGCGAGGTCCGGGTGAACCTGGCAGAGCGCGTGCTTCGCCGGATAGTCGGACAGCGTCGCGATCGGCCCCTCCCCGCCCGGTACGATCAGCGCGTCGATCGCGTCAACCGACAGCGCCGACAGCGGGCGGACCTGCGCGCCGCCGAGGCGAGCCGCCTCCGACCACGCGTTGCGGGCGCCGTCGGCGCGTTCGCCGCTCACGTGATCGAAGACGCCCGCCTGATCGATGTCGGGCGCGGCGCAGACCGCCTGCGCGCCCGCGCGCTCGATCACGAGCAGCGTCAGGATCGTCTCCGAGATGTCGCTGCCGTCGAGGCGCCCGCAACCGGAGAGCAGGACTCCCACCCGCTTCGCCATGCGCGTAGACCTACCACGGCGACGCGGGAAATGCCCCGGTCGCGATCGCGGCACGGGCGCGGCGCGCCAGATCCAGGTAGTGCTCGAGGTTGTGGATGCTCGCCAGCCGGTAGAACAGCAGCTCCTCGGCGCGGAACAGATGCGACAGGTAACCGCGGCTGTACGACGCGCAGCATTCGCAGGGACAGCCGTCCTCGACCGGGTTCGGGTCGTCGCGGAACTGGGCGTTCGCGATGTTGATGCGCCCGCCCCGGACGAACAGCTGCCCGTTGCGCGCGTTGCGCGTCGGCATCACGCAGTCGAACATGTCGACGCCGGCGCCGATCGCGGTCCAGATGTCCTGGGGCGTGCCCACCCCCATCAGGTAGCGCGGACGATCGGCGGGCATCTCCGCGGCGACCGTGTCGATCACGCCGTACATCACCTCCGGCGCTTCGCCGACGCCCAGCCCGCCCAGCGCCAGCCCTTCGAACGGCAGCGCCGCGATCTCGGCCAGGTGCGCGCGGCGCAGATCGAGGTGAACGCCGCCCTGCACGATGCCGAAGCGAAGCTGGCCCGGCGCGGCCGGAGCGGTCACGCACGCGCGCGCCCAGCGGGTTGTGCGCGCCATCGCCGCCTCGATCACCTCGCGCGGCGCGTCCGAGGGCGGACACTCGTCGAACGCCATCGCGATGTCGCTGGCCAGCGCCGTCTGGATCGCCATCGCGCGCTCGGGCGTGAGGCGCTGCTCGCTGCCGTCGATGTGCGACCGGAACGTCACGCCTTCCTCGTCAACCGTCCGGCGGTCGCGCAGGCTGAACACCTGATAACCGCCCGAGTCGGTCAGGATCGCGTTCGGCCAGCTCATGAACCGGTGCAGGCCGCCGAAGGACGCGATGCGCTCGGCGCCAGGCCGCAACGCCAGGTGGTAAGTGTTGCCGAGGATGATGCGCGCGCCCAGCCGCGCGAGATCGCCCGACGACAGCGCCTTGACCGTCGCCTGCGTGCCGACCGGCATGAACACGGGCGTCTCCACCACGCCGTGCGCGGTCTGCAGCAGGCCGGCGCGCGCGCGGCCTGCGGTCGCCACCACCTGAAACGCCGCGCTCATGCGCGCGATCTCATCTTTCTCGGGAACCCTCAAAGGGTTCCCGAACCCTCCCGCGATGATACGCGGCGAGCAAAGCTCGCCGGCTCCTCACGCGATCTGATCAGCATGGCGTCACCGTAACTGTAAAAACGGTAACCGCGCTCGATCGCGTCGCGGTAAGCCGCCAGGACGTTCTCCTTGCCGGCGAACGCCGCCACCAGCATCAGCAGCGTCGATCGCGGCAGGTGGAAGTTGGTGATCAGGTCGGTGACGACCTGGAAGCTGTCGCCCGGCAGCAAGCAGAGATCGGTCTCGGCGTCGCCGGCGGCGACCTCCCCGCCGTGCGCCCGGGCGGCCGCCTCCAGCGAGCGAACCACCGTGGTGCCGACCGCGACGATCGGCCGCCGCGCGCGACGGGCCCGCGCGATCGCGTCCGCGGTCTCGGGCGGGATCCGGTAGTGTTCGGAGTCCAGGCGGTGCGCGCGCGGATCGTCGACCTCGACGGGTCGGAACGTCCCCGGACCGACGGCGAGCGTGAGCGTGGCGACCTCGTGCCCAGCCTCCGCGATCGCCGCCAGCAGCGGCGCCGTGAAGTGCAGTCCGGCGGTGGGCGCGGCCACGGCGCCCGGCGTGGTCGCGTAGACGGTCTGGTAGCGCGTGCGATCGTCGACCGTGGGCGCGGCCGAACCCAGCCGTTTGCGCGCCGCCTCGATGTAAGGCGGCAGCGGCAGCTCGCCCACGGCGTCCAGCACCGCCTCGAGCGAAGGGCCGGGACCCGTGAGCCGCAGCAGCGCTCGCCCCGCGTCGCCGCGTTCGACGACCTCGACCTGGACGCCGCCGCCGACATCGATCGCTGCGCCCACCGTGCTCCCCAAGCCGCGGGTCAGCCCATCCCACAGTTCACAGAATCGTTCGTTCTGTAACCCCAGCGTCTCCTTGCGCTGCGTCAGTAAAAATTCGACCGCCCCACCCGTCGGCTTGCGACCGCGCAGGCGCGCCGCCAGCACCCTCGCGTCATTGAGGACCAGCAACGATCGGGGGGGCAGCTCGGCCAAAATGTCCCGGAATCGCAAATGCTTGCGCTCTTCGCCGCGCCGATCCATGACCATGAGGCGCGCGTCGTCGCGGGCGTCAGCAGGAGCGGCGGCGACCCGGTCCGGAGGCAGGTCGAAATCGAAATCAGCTGTCTGCAAGCCTGCTGCTCTCTGCAATCTACTTTACAAAACTTCCGATCTCGTTAATACAATCCCCTTCAGTTCCCCACATGACGATTCTCAAAGCGCATTTCTCCGATGGAACGGCGTTCCTGGAACGCTACCTCTCGGACCTCGGTCAGGGGGGCCTTTTCTACCCGACGCGCCGGCCGCTGGCGATCGGTGAGATCGTCGTCGTCGCGATCCGCCTGGGCCGGCGTCGCAGCCCGACGCTGATCCGCGGTCAGGTCGCCTGGCGTCGTCCCGGCAAGCACAGCACGAAGACGAAGGCCGGCATCGGGATCGAGTTCCTGCCGACCGAGACGCAGGCGCGCGATTACCTGCTGGCGGTCGCGCGTGGTGACTCGGCCGAGATGGTGGCGCGCCGTCACCAGCGGCTGCCGGTCGAGATTCCGGTTCTCTGGCAAGTCCCCGGCGCCCTGCAGGACAACGCGGGCGTGCTGCGCGACATCGGCCGCGGTGGCGCGTTCATCAAGACGGAACAGCCGCTGCCGATGGACGGCGACGTCGTCCTGAAGGTCTCCCCGCCCGGCGCCGAGGTGGCGATGCCGCTGTCGTGCCGCGTGGCCTGGAAGGGCCGCTCGGACGGTGATTCCGGCTTCGGCGTCGAGTGGAAGGCGCGCGACGCCGGCGGCACCCGCCGCATCAAAGAGCTCGTCCGCCGCATCGAAGCCCGCGGCTAGATCTCCCGCTATCCACACTGGCGGGGCGAGGGGACCTGATCAGATCAGGTTCAGGGCGTAGAGCGATCCGCTGTTCGACAGGACGTAGAGGCGATGCGTGGTGGGGTCGAAGGTCGGCGGAGCGCAGACGCCCTGCCCGGGGTTGAAGATCTCCAGCAGCTCGCCGTTGCCGCGATCGACGACGAACAGGCCGGCTCGGCTGCCCGAAAACACCAGGTAGTTGCCCACGACCATCGGGTGCGTGAGGTCGCCGGCCTCCGCGAGGCCCTGCCGCCACAGCACGTGACCGTCGGGGTGCGCCGCGTGCAGCCCGTAGCGCGGCGCGACGAAGTAGAGCCGGCCGCCCTCCGCCGTGACGTCGCCGACGCCCTCGATCCCCATCCGCCACTTCACGGTTCCGTCGCGCGGATCCAGCGCGTAAAGCCCGCCCGAATACGACGCGACATAGGTGACGTCGTCGGTGAACGCCGGCGTCGAATCCACGTCGACGAACTGGTCCGACGCCGCCGCCAGCGATTTCGCCCACACGACCTCGCCGCTGCCGGCCGACAGCGACACGAAGTACCCGTCCGCGAATCCCGCCAGCAGCTGGCCGCCCCGCAGCCGCGGCCCCGCGTACCCATGGATCGTGAACCCTTCCGGCATGTCGCGCTCGTACTGCCAGCGCCACTTGCCCGTCGCCGGTTCCAGCGCGACGACGCGATCCGCGGCGCTGCCGACGTACACCAGATCGGGTCCGATCTCGGCGGGACGTTCGATGGCGCCCTTGCCGTGGTACGACCAGCGAATCGCCCCGCCCTTCGGGTCGACCGCGTAGAAGCTGCCGTCGTCGGCGCCCACGTAGACCTGGCCGCGCGTGGCATCGAACCGCGCCTCGCTGTCGATGCCGCCGGACACCGACGTCGCCCAGTCGACGTGGCCGGTCGCGGGCGCGACGCCGACGACCGCCCCCGCGCGGGATCCGATCACCAGGCGCCCCTGCGCCAGCACGCCCGACGCGCATTCCTCGGGCGCCGGCTCGAACAGGCCGTGCTCGTGCAACGTGGTTCGCCAGGCGATCTGCAGGATGCCCGCCCGGTGGGGCGGCGCCGCGGCGTCGTCCAGGCGCCGGACCGTGGCGGCCGCGCACCCGTAGACCGCGACCGCCGCCGTCGCCAGCGCGGCGACACCGGCGATACCGGTGAAACCCCGGGCCTTCACTTCAGCTCGAGCAGAGCGAGGCGGCTCGCGATTTCTTCGCGCAACGAGGTGGTCGGATTCTTGTCCAGCATCCCGTGATAGATCTTCGCGGCCTCGCCCGGGTTGCCTTGCAGCTCTGCCAGCCGTGCTTTGTGGTAGCTGGCGCGGTCCTTGTAGAAGCTGCCCAGCGGCCCCGCATCGGTCTCCAGCTTGGCGAACGCCGCCTGCGCCTCCGGCAGCTTGCCCTTGCGCTCCAGCGCGTAGCCCAGGCCCTCGTGGGCCAGGAATGTCAGCCGGTCACTCAGCTTGCCCGAGAGCGCCCGTTCATACGTCTGCTGCGCCTCGTCGGCGCGGCCCAGATCCAGCAACAAGCTTCCGCGAACCAGCGCCGCCTCGTCCGAGAGCGGCCCCCGCTTGCCGAACTTCGCGTCCAGGTCGTTGAGGGCGCCTTCCAGACGTTCCTTTTCGGTGGAAAAGTGCGGGATCGAATCGCTCCTGGGGGCCGGAGGGGCCGCCGGCCCGACGTCGGCGGCCGCGATCCGCTGGGCGCGATCCAGCGCCACCGAGGCGCGCCCGGCGCGTCCCTCGCTGACGTAGCTCATGACGACCATGCCGACCGCGACCGTCGCCAGCGCGCTGGCGCAGACCACCAGGACCTTCGCGTTCTCGGCCGCGAATCGGCCCACCCGGTCCGAAGCCAGCTGCCAGAAGCCGACGAACTGGTCCGGTTGCTTCAGAGCCTTCTTGGAGAGCTTCTTGATCGCCACGTGGGCCTCGGGCGACGGACTTAACAGACGTAACAACCTTGGTCAATGCCACCCCTCCCTCCCATGTATATTGCCGGCGTGAGAACCGCGGCCGTGGTGTCAGCCCTCGCCGTCGGGCTCGCGCTCGGGCGGACGGCGGCCGCCGCGGGTGAGAACGAATGGCAGGTCGCGCTGCGCCTGGGCGCCGGGACCGTCAGCGTCGACGATCGCAAGCCCTGGGGCCTCGCGGGCGGCGTGGACATCCAGTACGGCCTGTCCGAGGGCTGGGGGTTGCGCCTGTCGCTGGAGGGCTCGACGCACAACGTGACGAAGACGAACGAGATGGACCTGCGGCCGGAGGGCGCGATTCGCACCGACGCCGCCCTGATCGGCCTGACCTACACGTTCGATGTCCTGCGGCTGGTGCCGTACGCCGACCTGCAGGTCGGCATCGCCCAGCTGCGCGGCGCCGTGACGACGCCGCAGTCGCTGCTGGCGATGGAGCTGGGCGTCGGCGCCGACTACTTCGTCACCCGCCGGGTCACGGCCGGCATCCGCTTCCACTATCTGTTCGAGCCGGCCGACCTGCTGTCGGATCCCCTGAACCTCGGCACGAACCCGTTCGCGTTCAACGTGACCGCGCGCGCCTCGTACCTCTTCTAACTAGCCGCCCCCGCGCGAAGCGCGGGATCGCGGCTACCTGAAAAAACAATAGTCGCACACCGCGCCTGCGGCGCGGAGCGACTAACGCCGCGCGCGCTTCGTGTCTTTCTTGAACGCGGCGGCGGCCGCGGAGCCGCCGCGCTTCTTCTGGGCGTGGGCGCGGAACACCAGGCGCACGGGCGTGCCTTCGAAGCCGTAGGCCTTGCGCAGCTGGTTGACCAGGAAGCGGCGGTACGAATGGCCGATGTCCGCCGCGTGGTTGGTGCTGATGAAGACCGTCGGCGGCCGCACGCTCGCCTGCGTCGCGAAGTAGAGACGGACGTGGCGGCCGCCGGGACCGGAGGGCGGCGGCTGGCGCGCGACCAGGTCGGCGAGCAGCTTGTTCAGCGCGCCCGTCGGGATACGCTTCGACGCCTCGCCGAAGATGCGCGTGGCCTCGGTGACGATGCCGGTCACCCCGGCGCGCGTCACCGCCGACGTGACGATGACGGGCGCGTAGGCGAGGAACGCGAGCGCCTCGCGCGTCGTCTCGATCTTCTTGTCCATGTCGCGGCGGCCGACGAGGTCCTTCTTGTTCAGCACGACCAGCGCGCCGCGGCCCGACGCCTCGATCTCGCCCGCGAGCCGCGCGTCCTCGGCGGTGGCGGCTTCGCGCGCGTCGACGACCAGCACCGCGACGTCGCAGCGATCGATCTGGTCGCGCGCCATCGCCGCCGACACGTGCTCGGCGCGGGTGTCGATCGATCGCCGCCGGCGCATGCCTGCGGTGTCGACCAGAATGTACTCGCGCCCGCCGAACGAAAAGGAGGTGTCGATCGGATCGCGCGTCGTGCCGGGCGCGTCGTGCACCAGCACGCGCTCCTCGCCCAGCAGGCAGTTGACCAGCGACGACTTGCCGACGTTCGGCTTGCCGATGAAGGCGATGCGGATGGGCCGGTTCTCGTCGTCGCGCCGCGGCGGCGGGGCCGCGCGCGTGGCCGCCGTGGCCGCCTCCTCCGGAAGGCGCGCGACGACGGCGTCGAGAAACTGGCCTATCCCGCGGCCGTGGCTGGCCGAGACCGGAAAGACCTCCTCAAAGCCGAGCGAGAACGCCTCGGCCGCGGCGCCGGCGCCTTCACGATCGACCTTGTTCGCGGCGATCAGCACCGGCTTGCCCGACCTGTGCAGCAGCTTGGCGACCTCGCTGTCGACGGCCGTCACGCCCTCGCGCGCGTCGACCACGAACGCCACCACGTCGGCTTCGTCGAGCGCGCGCAGCGTCTGCTGGCGCATCGCCGCCAGGATGCCCGTCGCGAGCGGATCGAGGCCTCCGGTGTCGACGACGCGGAAGCGCGCCGTCCCCCAGTCGCAGATCCCGTAGCGGCGATCGCGCGTGATGCCGGGCTCGTCCTCGACCAGCGCCGGCTGCCCGCCCACCAGGCGGTTGAACAGCGACGACTTGCCGACGTTCGGCCGCCCGATCAGCGAGACCAGCGGGAGGGTTTCGTCCTCGGCCCGGGCGCTCATGACGACCGGTATCCGTACCGCTCCAGCGCTGCGGGAGAGGTCGTCCAGTCGGGATCGACCGTGATGTGAAGCTTGAGGTGAGCGGGGCGCTGCAGCAGGTCGCTGATCGCGAGGCGCGCGCGCGTGCCCAGCTCGCGGATCATCGCGCCCTTGTGGCCCAGGATGACCGCGCGCTGGCCCTCGCGTTCGACGACGATGCTCGCCGAGATGACGACGTCGCCCTTGCCCTCGCGCTCCTGCCACTCGTCGATGACGACGGCGACCGCGTACGGGATCTCCTGGCGCAAGCTGAGAAACAGCTGCTCGCGAATCAGCTCGCTGGCCAGGAATCGCTCGCTGCGATCGGTCAGCATCTCGGGTGCGTAGAGCGGCGGTCCCGCCGGCAGCAGCGCCCACAGCTCGCCGATCAGATGGTCGACGTTGGTTCCCTTGGTGGCGGACACGGGAACGATGGCGCGCAGCAGCTCGTTCTGGCCCAGGCGCTCGAGCACCGGCAGCAGCAGCGTCTTCGCCTTCAGCGTGTCGACCTTGTTGACCGCGAGCGCGATCGGACGGCCCGCCTCGCCCAGCTGGCGCAGGATCGTCCCCTCCGGGTCCCCCACCCCGCCCTTGCCGCCGCCGACCTGCATCGCGACGTCGACGTCGATCACGACGAGGGCCGCGTCGATCTCCTGGATCATCCCCATCGCCTCGCCGACCATGAACCGGTTCAGCCCCTTCTTCGCGCCGTGCACGCCGGGCGTGTCGACGAAGACGATCTGGCCACGCTCGTGGTTGTAGACGCCGGTGATGCGGTTGCGCGTCGTTTGCGGCTTGGGCGTGACGATGGCCAGCTTCTCGCCCACGATACGGTTGAGCAGCGTCGATTTGCCGACGTTGGGTCGGCCGAGGATGGCGATCGTGCCGGCGACGGTTTCCATGGGCGTTCGAAGGTCGCTTCTATAACACGCGGGTATCGTAGTATCCGGTGCATGCGTTCCTCCCTGCTGACGCTGGCCGCCGTGATGCTGTTTTCCGCGACGGCCGCCGCCGCGGCGCCGTTGACGCTCGCCCCCACGTCCGACGGCGGATTCGACGTCAAGGATGGGAAGACGACCGCCGCGCACGTCGCCGTCAAGACGGCGGCGTTGCGCCGGGGACAGCCCCGGTTGCGCGAACTGATGGTGGACGGCCACCGCCTCGCCGAGCTGCGCATCCCGGTGCGCGGCACCCCAGCCGAGGAAGTCTGGATCGGCGAGATCGGCGGCAAGGCCGCCAAGACGCTGTGGTCCGGGATGGCGGGCCCGCGGGACGCCGACGGCGAAACGTCGCTCGGCGTCGACGTCGACGGTGATCGCCTGCTCGAGTTCCAGACCGCGTCCGGCGTCACCCGCTGCGACGGCGCGCCGGCACGCCTGTTTCCGCGCGCCTACGACTTCGAGAGCGGGCGCTTCCGCCCCGTGATGTCGCCGCTGCCCGAACCGGGCATCGAGAAGCTGACGGCGCGCCGAGGCGATCCCGCGATGCCGGCCGGACGTCCGCTGGGCGGGTTCCACTGGATCGCGGCGTCGAGCACGCGCTCGGCGGGCAACGACGCGCGCTCCCTGGGCTCGCCGGTCGAATTGAACGACGGCGACCTGGCCACCACTTGGTCCGAGGGGACGGGCGGCGACGGGCGCGGCGAATTCATCACCGCGCGGACGACCTCGGGCGGGTACGCCGTGCGGGGCCTGCGCATTTTTCCGGGCGACGGCGCCAGCCTGGATGCGTTTCGCAACAAGAACCGCGTGCGGCGCTTCCAGATCGCGTTCGGCGCCGCGCGCGAGCAGCGCTTCGACGTCGAGATCCCCGCCGACCCGGCCGCCGACGCCGCGCACTGGCGCGATCCGTTCTGGGTCCCGCTGCCGAAGCCGATGCCCGCGGCCTGCGTGACCGTCATCGTGACCGAGGTGGCGCTGGGGAAGGAGGCGTCGCCCCCGAAGAGCTTCGGCGCGACCGCCATCAGCGATCTCGCCGTGTTCACCGAGCTGGACAGTCCCGACGGGCCCGAGCGCCTGGTGGCCGATCTGGCGAGCGCGCCGGACTGCGCCGCGCGGCTGCCGCTGCTGATCGGCATCGGCCAGGCGGCGGTGCTGCCGACCGCGCAGGCCGCGCTGACCGCCAAGGGCTACGCGCGCGAGTGCCTGATCGACGGCCTGACCGCGCTGGAGCCGGCCCCCAAGAGCCCCGTCGTGCTGGAGGCGCTCGCCGCCGCGGTGACGGGCGCGACCGAGAAGGAGGAGCGGCTGGTCACCGCCGCGCTGGCCCACGCGGAGGCGGCGCCGGTGTCGCCGCTGGCCGCGCTGCTCGCGTCGGACAAGGCCTCCGTCGACGATCGCGTGCGCGCGGCGCGCGTGCTGGGCGCGCTGGACGACGCGCGCGCGGCCGAGGTGCTGGTCGACGCGCTCGGGCGCGGCCCGGTGGCGGTGCGCGCGGCGGTGGTGGGCGCGGTCGCCAGGGCCCCGAAGCTTCCCGCCGCCGCCGTGCTGGCGGCGGTCACCGCCGGTCCGCACGACGGCGGGGCGCGCGAGGCCGACTTGCTGCGCGCCCTCCCCGCGGTCGTCAAGCGCGATCCCGGCCGCCGCGCCGAGGCGGTCGGTTCGCTGCGCGCGGCGCTGGCGCCCGAGCGAAGCTTCGAGGTTCGCGGCCGCGCGGTCATGGCGCTGGGGACGCTGGGCGGCGACGGTGATCCGGGTGCGCTCGCCCAGCTGCGCGAGCACGGCGACGAGCCGGTGCTGCGATACCTCGCGGCGCGCGAGCTGGCCACGCTGACGCCGGCGGCGAACGCCGCCGTCGACGTTCGTCCCGCCCTGCGCGGCGCGCTCAACGATCCGGATCCGCGCGTGCGCGAGACCGCGGCGCTGGCGCTGGGCCAGCACGGCGACAAGGATTCGGCGGGGTCGCTGATCGCCGGCGCCAAGCAGGAGCCGTGGCCGTTCGTGCGCCGGGCCGAGATCGAGGCGCTCGGCCACCTGTGCAGCGCTGGCTCGAACGAGATCATCCTGCGCGCGATCGCGCGCGACGTCGACGAGGTGCGCCGCGCGGCGCTGGTCAGCATGGTCCGTTGCAAGGACAAGCGGTCGCGCACCGTGCTGTTCAAGGTGCTCGCGAACCACACGGAGGCGGCGACGGTGCGCGAGCTGGCGGCGGCGTTGATCGGCGAATCCGGTGACCCGAGCGCGGCGGGGCTACTGGCGACGGCGCTGCGCGGGCTGGTCAACGAGGCCGAGGCCGACCTGGCGCTGGAGGGCGTCGCCGCGACCGCGCTGCGCGCCCTCGCCCACCTGGGCGGGCCCGACGCCGTCGGCGCCGCCGTCACGATGGCAGGCGACAAGCGCCACCCCTACCGCCCGGCAGCGATCGAGGCGCTGGGCACGCTGTGCGATCCGGTCGCGGGCCGCGCCACGCTGCGCGCGCTGGCCACCGGCACCGAGGGATCACTGGCGGCCGCCGCCCAGAACGCCGAGAAGCACTGCGGCTGGCGGTGAAGACGGTGCGGGCGTCGGCGCGGTCGTGGCTGCTCGGTGCCCTGTTCCTGACCGGGGCCTGCGCTCAACCTTTTCAGAACCGAGCGCAGAACGTGACGGTCGTGCCCGCTCGGATCGCAGCGCTGCCCGCGTTCACGATGGCGTACGAGCTCGGCTTCAACGAGGAGGCCCCCACGCCGGTCAACGACTGGGCAGACGCGATGGCCGCGAGCCTCAATCCCGAGATCAACAGGTGGGTGCTCGGGAATCGGGGCCACGCCTTCGCCGAGACCGACACGATGATGGTGCCGGTGACATACCGGAAGTTTCGCAAGTGGACGGCGCTGGCCCTCGCCGAGATCGCGGCGCAGCAGACCGGACACCGCGACTTCAAGCTTTACTCCGTCGACAAGTGGGCTTTTGGCCAGAACCTCGACTGGCTACGTACTATGGTCGATGCTGACTTCGTCCTGGTGACACTGTTCAAGGACACACGGCGGACCACAGGGCACGTCGTCGGCAACGTCCTAATCGGGAGGCACTTCTTTTACCTGCAGGTCGGCGTGGCCTGTCTGGTGGACCTGAGGAACGAAGGCCAGATGGTCTGGTGCAATACCCGCAAGGACAGCTGGCAGGACCTGAGCGTGCCCGCCAATGCGAGCGCGGCGATCGGCGAGTTGTTGACCAACCTTTACTACCCGTCGACGCCCGCCCAGCCACCCCACGGGCCGCCGCCCACCAAGCACTAAAAGCGGCGGCTGGATGATCGGGCCCTCGCGGGCGCCAGCGCCCGGTCAGTCGGTGGCCGCGTCGGCCCGGGTACCGGTGCCGCCGTCGCGTAGGTCGACCACCCCCCAGCCGTCGTCGTCACCGAGGAATGTGCCGGGCTCGTCGCAACAGTTCGGGTACGCGCGCATCCGGTGCTCGATGTGCGTCGTCGTCCCGCCGGCGGTGAAGTCGACGATGCAATTTCCGACTGCCTTCGGCGCGATCTGTAATTCGCTGCAGTCGGGGTGGATCGTGCTGTCGAAGTCGACGGGCACGCAGCGGAAGCGCGCCCCGTCGCAGGCCGAACCCGACAGCGCGACCTGCGTTATCGGCGCCGGGCTGTACAAGACCAGCCCCAGGACGGGCCCCCCGCAATCGCAAACGGCGCGGAAGCACGAAGCGAGCGGCGTGGCCGCTCCCGCAATCAACGCCACGAAGGCGACGTACTTCATGCCGCCAACGATACGCCCATCCATCTGCAGGGCAGCGACGCGTGTCACACGGGCGGCGGACCCTCACCCCGACCCTCTCCCGCAAGCGGGAGAGGGAGAGCAGATCTGTCGCCCACGATCCGGTCCCCTCTGATCAGGTCCCCTCTCCCGCTTGCGGGAGAGGGTCGGGGTGAGGGCCAGCCGCTTCCGCTCGCCTGCGCTTAACCCAATCCGGCGATGGCGGCTTTGAGGTCGACGTTCTGGGGGTCGACTTCCAGGCCGCGTTCGAACATGTTGCGCGCCTTCGGGATCTCGTTGGCCAGGACGTGCATGCGGCCGAGCATCAAGTAGACCTCCGCCTTCGACACGCCCGCCGTCTTCTCGTCGAAGTTCTGCAGCAGCAGCGACCGGTAGTACTTGCGCGCGTTGTCGAGATCGCCGGCGCGGAACGCCAGCCGTCCCAGCGCCGCCACCGTCGCCGGATGGCTGGGATCCAGCTT
>Ga0207645_10000306_pt1 | contig 41222 bp, 32 predicted proteins | sample KBSM53metaG_FD_184331 | JGI IMG/M metagenome (GOLD analysis project Ga0207645, IMG submission 184331) | Miscanthus rhizosphere microbial communities from Kellogg Biological Station, Michigan, USA - KBS M5-3 metaG (SPAdes) (version 2) | ecosystem: Host-associated > Plants > Roots > Rhizosphere >...
TAAACAAACGCCGCTCCGCTTTGTATATCCAGCAAACCAGTACCGAGATAAGAAGGGCAACCAATTACAACATCTGCTTTTCCATCATTATTCATGTCATCCGTAGCAGCGACAGAAAAACCAAACAATGATTTTACATTTATATTATTGCCGATGATACCTAATATGCCCGGGCTGAAAAATCCATTACCCAATTTAATCTGCAGGAAAGACGCAGGATTTGGCGCCGATGGTAAATCTTCGCTTTTATAGATATACGCTTTACCGGCGCTCACCGTTACATCAGCATAAAGCGGACCGGTGCCGAGAGGAGCACCACCCAACAATGCCGTTTGTACATGAACTGTATACTTATCCAGCGGTGCCCCGATGATGATATCGTTTTTGCCATCACCGGTCACATCACCTGCATCAATGCTAAAACCGAATAAAGCACCAGCTACTGCCGTATTGGGCTGTAATATATTATTGGGCGTTGCAGATAATCCCGTAAATGAACCATAATAAACGAAAACAGCACCTACACCCGCCAACGTGCCACTGCCACTGAATATATCCGCAAGTCCCGGTGCACTCACAGCTGCATCATTAAATCCATCGCCATTAACATCACCGATCGACGCTACTGTATAGCCATACAACGCTGTGTTTAATTCAGTGCTGCTGATTAATCCCGAAAGCAGGCCGTCAGCAGAAGTAGTCCACTCCGGCGTTTGATTGATAGGATCTACTACAATCGGGTAGGTTGATTTAGTGTCATCTATTAAGAGGCTCAGTTCTGATGTTTGTTCATTATACGCCATACGCGCAGGTAAGATCTTGTGATCAGCATCCCACACGTTCAGGTCAGTATAAGACAGCTTTTCTGAACTTGGGTTGCCCTGGTCAAAAAAGCTAAGCTTGTTATGGACAAGTACCGGTATAAGGTTACTGTTAACGTTTAAACTTATTTTCAGTAAACCTTTACCGGAAGGTCTTGTGTTGATAAGAAAATTCTGCCGGAGTCCTTTTTCATTGTTGATGTATTCAACGGCCGCATCTTTTGTTTTATAAACAACAGCCGCATTTCCTTTTTCAACTGTATAATTCTGATCGAATGATTGAATAGAACTGCCTCTGCCGAATCCTTTCATGACAAATTTTACACTCCATGGTTTTTCATTCTGCGATTGCAGCGTGTTGCAAACCGTGTAGTTATTATAATCGACTGTGCAGGCAATATGATTTTTTGAGTTGATCAGTTTAAACGATCCCCTGTTTCCTGAAGGAAAAAAATCATACGCCAGCTTTTGAAGATTGGCAACAGCATCGTTGTACCAGTTATCAGAGATGTTGTCTGAAGCAATATTGTTCATTGCTTTTGAACCATTCTGATTTTTGCCGGTAACCGGGAGCTGCTGTGCTTTTGAGTTGAATACGAGAAGAAGAAATACGGGTATTAAAAGATACACGTTTGCTTGCTTCATAGAGTAGAATTCCTGTTTCATAGAGTAGAATTTAGGTAAACGAATTAATGTTAGTTAAAGGATACAGGAGGTTTTCACGGCAACGGATGAAAAAACTACTAAGAAATTTTTAAGTCAATCACCGTAATAACTATGCACAAATCTATCCGTCGTTTTACGTAGTGGATACCCTTGTGATCTCAAAGTGTATCGTTAAAAGTCCAGGTCAAAGTGCAGGGTAAGTATTTACCAATAACCGATATTAGAGAATATCAGTAGGTTGGTTTTTGAATCTTTGCAGTAAATACTATAGTATTACCTGCTATTGATTAGTAATTACCGCATGAACCGTTATGGTAAATATTTGAATCATTCCTGGCAAAATGGGAGAAAGAATAATATGCACCCTTGTTTAATTTTAGTGATGACTATTAATTATAAGGGGTATTCATTTTTCCCCAGGTGGTTTTTAATTTTTTGTTTTGTAGCATTTCTGCATGGGCCAGGCTTTACGCAGCAGCTTTATTTCGATGGTAAGCCCGCTCAATTGGATATCCGGCAGGCAGGTGAGCATAGCATACGGATTACGCTAAAACCGGTTGCATATAAGAGAGATTTTCCTTTTTCTCCGGCACTGACCGGGTACAAGAATAAACCTGTTTCGTTAAGTGTGCAGTCAATTAAAGAACCGGTAAATAAAACCGTCGGCTCTCTCAATGTTTTTGTAAACCCATCACCATTAACCATAACAATTAAAAATAAACGCCAACAACTGGTACAGCAAATCCTGTTTTCCAAAGATGGAAACATTGTAATCAGGTTAAATGATCAGCCGGTACTGGGTTTGGGTGAAGGAGGATCAAAGCCGGACTCCGGGGTAAACTGGCGTATTCTCCCCGTGGAGTTTGACAGAAGAGGTATAACAGATAAAATGCAACCGCGGTGGCAATCGGATGCGTATGGATCAAGAAATCCCGTGCCTTTGCTGATAGGTACTGATGGGTGGGCCATTTTTGTTTCGAGTCCATGGATACAGGTTGATTTGAAAGATAAAAATAAAGGCATACTTATTCCGTGGAAACCGACAGCAACAGATAGCATTCCGCAAAATGAGAAAAACCAGGGCCTCTCACGCAGTAAAGGGTTACCACCCGTTGATTCCATCGTTGCGGGTTTATTTGACCTCATTGTTTTTGATGCACATGATCCATCCCTCTTCCTAAAAGACTTCGCTGATCTTTCGGGGCATGCCGCTATGCCTCCAAAGTGGGCGCTCGGATATATGCAATCTCATCGCACGCTCGAAGATGATACGCAAATGATCGGCATCATCGATACATTCAGGGCAAAAAGAATTCCGGTTGATGCGGTCATTTACCTGGGCACAGGTTTTACACCGCGTGGATGGAATACGCTTCAGCCGTCCTTTAATTTCAATCCTGAAGTTTTTAAACGCGATCCGAAAGACGTTATATCGGACATGCACAACCGAAATATAAAGATTGTGCTGCATATGGTGCCCTGGGACCGCAACCGTTTGCCCACGCTGCACGGTAATATACCTCCGCTTCCGGGCGAAGTAGTAGATAGCTCGCATATCAGCAGTTACTGGAACCAACATGTCAATCTCGTCAATACCGGTGTGGATGCCTTCTGGCCTGACGAAGGTGACTGGTTTAACCTTTTTGAGCGTATCAAAAGGCACCAGTTATATTACCAGGGATCATTGTCCACTCATCCCAACATACGGCCATGGAGTCTGCAACGGAACGGGTTTCCCGGCATTGCACAATGGGGAGGATGGGTGTGGTCGGGCGATACGGAAGCCTCCTGGAAAACGCTGGAAGCACAGGTTGCTGTAGGGATAAATTATTCATTAAGTATCGGGCCATTCTGGGGTTCCGATATCGGCGGCTTTTATGCCACACCCGAGAGAACAGGAGAGTTATACGCCCGTTGGTTTCAGTTCGGTTCATTTTGCGGTTCGTTCAGAGCGCACGGACGAACATGGAAAACTATTTTACCGTGGGGCTGGGGGCTGAAGGATATGGGTATAACGGAGATGAATAATCAAAATTCGAAAACCGAATACAAAGGCGTTTTACCATCTGAGATGAACAATCCTCTTATTGAACCGGTTGTAAAAAAATATGACGAGTTAAGGTACCGGCTAATGCCCTATACGTACACGCTGGCATGGCAGGCGCGGACCCAGGGACTGCCGTTAATGCGTGCTTTGTGGATACATTATCCGGAAGATGCAACAGCAAGAAAAACCGGGGATGAATACTTATGGGGTCGCGACTTATTGATTGCGCCGGTATTTAAAAAGGGGGCATCGGAGCGGGAGGTTTATCTGCCCGAAGGGAACTGGTATGATTGGTGGAGCCATAATAAAATAGAGGGTGGACTATTTGTTTCAAGACACGTTGATCTTGCAACAATGCCGATTTATGCAAGGGCGGGGGCGATTATTCCATTTGATACAGTACGCCAATACACGTCTGAACCCATTACATCAGCTTTACGATTAAAAATTTTTACTGGTGCAAACGGACATTTTGTGTTGTATGAAGATGACGGAGTGAGCATGGATTATTTGAAAAATAAGTACACACTAACCAGTATTGATTGGGATGATAATCAACGAAAACTAATTATTCAACCGGCAGGAAATAAAGAAACGCGGACAAGAAAATTAATTATCGAACTAATTCCTTACGGTATCGAAAAAGAAATAATGTACAAAGGATCAAAACTGGAAACACATTTTAGTTACTGACGGAGGCTATATTAATTGATAAATATCAACGTCTTGTCGCGTCGAGACTCAGTAATGATTAAGTTTTTTAAGAGAATTCACTTAGACAGGCTGTTCTTCTTTTCAAATTCCTAAAGTATCTCGTTGTTTTTGAATGATTTTTGAAAATAATGTGTAACTTTTGTCGAAATCTATTCCTATAAATTATTGTCCTGTCATCTTTTCTGCCTATGGAAGGAATTTTTAACCTGGCCAGTTTTCAAAAATTTGAGACTGAGCCGACAACGATTGGAATAAAAATTGTTACCCCGATATCAGGAGTCGAAAAGTTTACAATCAAACTAGTGTCCGCCGGTAGGCGGGAAAGTTTTACTTTAATGTCCGAAACCGTTCCCTTTTGTGCACACCTGAAATGGATTTGTAATCGCGTAGAAGCTACGGCGAAACGTAAAGAGCATCAACGTTTGCAGTTATTATTTAACTGAAAGAAAGTTTTGGACTTATGAAAGGAATTAATATGCACTTTTTACGGGAACTGAAAAAGCACATTTTCACAAACATTTTGATGTGGGTTGCCGATGTTGTTTTTGTTACTACAGCAACAACACGAAACACATTACTTATTATAAATCCACCTAAACACAATTTGTCCACCAGACTAAACGAACTGATATGATTCGTATTCTTATAGCAGATGATCACGCTATTGTTCGTAAAGGTTTAAAACATCTTTTACTGGAAGAATATCCGACCGCAGTTATAGAAGAAGTAACAGATGCCGAAAGTCTTATTTTTAAATCAGTGAACAGCGAATGGGATGTAGTCATTTGCGATTTAAGCATGCCGGGCCGCAGCGGTTTGGATGCGCTGAGCCAGATAAAACAGGCCTCACCGAAATTGCCTGTACTGATTATCAGCATGCATCCCGAAGATCAATATGCATTGCGTGTGTTAAAAGCGGGTGCCTCCGGTTATCTTGGAAAAGACACGGTTCATAACGATCTGATTAAAGCGGTACAGACCGTTTTACTCGGAAAGAAATTTATTACCCCTTCGGTTGCCGAAAAGCTTGCCAATGCGCTGAATTCGGACAATGATAAATCGCTTCATGAAAAATTATCTGACCGCGAATTCGAAGTATTTCGGTTACTCGCAGCCGGTATGCAGGTATCGGAAATCGCAACGAAACTTTCATTGAGCGTAACTACCGTAAGCACCTATCGAAGCCGTGTACTCGAAAAACTGGGAATGCGTTCTAATGCAGATTTAACCCGGTATGCATTGGGTGCAGGTATTATCTAATGCTTTTCAATGTAAGTAGTATAAATACTACATCTGCAACATTTTTACAGCTACAAGCAGTGTGTTTTGACTTGTGCAATTTGAGTCCAAACACGTAAAGCTGGGCCTAATGCGAGTACTGATAGCTGATGACCATGAAATTGTACGCCGTGGATTGAAGCGAACATTGCTTGAAGAATTCCCTTTTGCCCATATAGAAGAAGCCGGCGATACAACACAACTCATTGAAAAGGCAATCCCTGGTACATGGGATATAGTTGTCTCGGATCTCGCTATGCCCGGTGGTGGCGGACTTATTGCACTTAAAAAGATAAGGGAACAACATCCAACACTTCCTGTACTAATATTGAGCATCTATCCGGAAGAACAATATGCTGTACGCGTAATGCACGCCGGCGGGTCCGGGTATCTTAATAAAGATGCTGCCGGAGAAGACCTGATTAAGGCCATACACCGGCTGCTGTCGGGGAAAAATTATTTTTCAGAAACCACGCTTGAAAAATCCCGGCCGGTTTCGGCATCCGTAAAAGATAAGCCCCTTCACGAATCATTGAGCGAGCGGGAACTCGAAGTATTCAGGTTGCTGGCTTCAGGAGCTTCTATTGCAGATATCGCTGTTGTATTGTCTGTGAACGCCAGTACAGTAAGCACTTACAGAAGCCGCATATTGGAAAAAATGAACATGAAATCCAATGCGGATCTTACCATGTACGCGAATGAATTCAGGTTAATCTGAACACAGGGTTTCTGCGTAGTTGCAGTTCTACAAAATGCTTTTATTATTATTACCCGGCTTCGGCATATTCATCTATTTTTTTCAATCCTCCCATATCCGTTCTTTGCTTCCGGTATCATGCGAAAAACAGGACATAAAATATTATTGGTTGATGATAGCCCCATGTTCATTTCCCGGCTTGCATTACTGCTCAGGGAGTCTGGCAGTGATAGTGAGATTTTTATGACGGAAACGTATGATGAGGCACTGGACTGTCTTGCAGAACATAGGCCTGATATTGTCTTTCTTGATATTCACCTTCAAAATAAATCGGGCATTGACCTGTTAAAAGTTATCCGTCTTTCCGGCTGGAACTGTAAAGTAATTATGCTTTCCAATGAGACAAAGAAAGCGTACAGAATGCAATGCGAACGGTTGGGCTCGGTCAGGTTTCTTGATAAATCGAATGATTTTGAAAATATACCTGCGCTGATAACTGAACTTAATTAATGCAGGTTGCAAATGAAGTTTCACTAATTTCTCACAATTATCTGGAACGTTTCTTTAAGCCGGTCAAACGATTTTCTTTCCCGTGTAGGATCAATGCGTATTTCCATTTGCGCCCCGGAGTTTTTTAGAAAAAGAAATACATCGGTATTGGAGAAGACACCGAAATTATTATCGATTTCCAGTTGACCAATCACTTTTCTATATCCTTGTGCGTAATAAGCAGATAATAGATTACCAACCGGTTTGTTACTGAAGTATATCTTCAGGTTTTTGAACTTTTTTTCTTCAACTGAATCGCCAATTTCATAATTATAAACGTTGTAATTGAGGTTAATTCTTTTCGGAGAATTTATAACGGTCATCAACATGTTAAACTGGACTTCGGGTTTACCATGTTCGGTTTCTACGTTTACATAACTCCTGTTTCTTTTTCCATAATAAACACTTAAAGATCCGTCATCTACTGCCGCAAAATTGTTTTGTAGTGTCACATTGTAGCCATAGCCTCTTATCTTGTTATAGACAATGTCATCTGTGGTCAGGAAAAAATCGTCTGTACCGCGGATGCTGTCAATATACGTAGCGCGGCTATCCGATACAAACTCGCCTTTATTGTCGTATGAATTAATGGAGTAATCACCAATATGATTGTTATGCAAAGCGATCAGCGTTGCGCTTGTTTTCGGGATTTTGCCAAGAACAAACTGGGCGAAAGCTTTTATTTTTACTACTGCCTCCGGAGAATAGGAATTGTATTTCCGCAATGAAGCAATAATGCCGGTTTCAGAAAACATCCGGTTCGGATCAAATGTATAAGCAACGCCATCCAGTTTAAATCGTACAAGCCGTGACGAATCGTTCTTCAGTTTAATTAATGTGCCGCCCGTTTTACGTAAAACCTGTTTAGACACTTCGATAGATGTTATTTCATCGTCGTGTACATTGATCATTACAATATTTGGATTTTTATTGTATTTGTACGTTACCACTCCTATTTTCCGATCACCTAACCGGTAATACGTTTCGGTTTGTTTTAAGCGATAGGTAGCAGTTACTTTCGTAAACACCTTTTGCTGCCCGAAGCAGACGATTCCCACTGTGAAACTTATCAATAAAAAGAAAGTCTTCAACATGTACATTATTCGTTGACTATAATCCGGGAAAATTAATAAATGAAGTAACAACAGAATCCTCAGTTTTCCAGTTCTTCCTTCATTTTTGTCAGCACATCTTTTTCAATCATCTTCTGTGCTTCGAAGATCATATTCTTAAAGGCTGTACTGTGTGAAATGCCATGACCGATGATAACCGGTTTTGCAACACCCAAAACGGGGGTGCCACCATAGATTTCGAAATTAAAACGATCAAAATACTCGTGTCGTATGTGTTTGCGATGAGTTATTTCATAAAGTGTTTCCGCCAGCTTCAAAATCACGTTGCCGGTAAAGCCTTCGCAGACCATAACATCCGCTTTATCAACCAATATGTCGCGACCTTCAACATTTCCCACAAAATTGATATGCTTGTTTTCTTTCAACAGGGGATAAGTAGCCTGGGCCAAAAGATTGCCTTTTCCTTCTTCTTCGCCAACGTTCAGCAGCCCTACACGCGGATTTTCAATACCCAGCATAAGCTGCGCATACACAGAACCCATCACAGCGAATTGATTTAACTGCTCCGGTTTACAATCTGCATTGATGCCCACATCAAGCAGCAACCCGGTGCCCCCATTTTCTTTTGGAATAATGGTAGAAATAGTCGGGCGAAGCACACCTTCCAATGCTTTAATACTGAAAAGAGCGCCCACAAGCATGGCGCCTGTATTACCGGCACTGATAAATGCATCTGTTTTACCGGAGGCCAGTAAGTGAAAACCGATGGCGATGGACGATTTTTGTTTTTCCTTGAGCGCTTTGGTAGGATGTTCGTGCATATCGATCACCTCATCGGCATGCACGACCTTAATATTTTCGGAAGGTATTTTGTATTCTGCCAGCAGCGGTTCCAGTAGCGCCTGGTTGCCCGTTAAAACAAGTTCAGCCGGATTTTTTGTTTCTGTTAAATAGGCTTTGATTCCTTTTACCGCTTCCAGAGGTGCAAAGTCTCCGCCCATCATATCTAAACCGATTCTCATAATGGCTCAAAAATAAAAATTCTAAATTCGAAACCATCGCGAAGATAGTTCCGGATTTAGAATCACGGCTTTAGATATTTTTTACTTTTTTACCGGGGACTTCTCAGCTACTACTTTTCCCTTATAATACAGCTTGCCTTCGCTTACATGTGCACGATGGCGCACATGCAGCTCACCGGTAGTGCTGTCTGTACTCAATGTTGTGGCAGACGCCTTATAATGCGTTCTGCGTTTTGCGCTTCTTTGCTGACTGTGTCTGCGTTTGGGATTTGGCATCGATCAATTATTAAAATTATTTACGAAAATATTTTGGTTACCAGCATTTTGTCCATCATTTACCACTAATTATCCAGGTCCTTGAACTTCTCCAATCCTTTCCAGATCGGGTTATCCTTTTTTTCTTTTTCTACTTCAGGTTCCATCTTCTTCAGAATTTTTAATGCTGCCGGATTGCATTGAGGACCATCAGCATTATCAAACCCGCATATCTTTTGCATCGGGATGCTCAGGTTGATGAACTCATATATCCAGTCAGACACATTTATGTGGCTTTCCGTGCGGCTGATATAATAAACGTCCGGATCCTCTTCCTGGTCGTTCATTTGTTCCGGGTCATCCACCATTTTCACGACTATATTGAATTCATCCCAAAGATCAATTTTCAGGTTATTGCCGCACCGGTCGCAATTTGTTTCCAGGCTGCCACCTATCTCAAACTTCAAAAGCAGGAAACCTGTTTTTTTATCGAGATTGAGTTTTACTGTAGCGTGGCAATTTCTGAAATCCTGCTGCTGGTAAGGCTCAAAGAACTTATCGCCGATTTCATAGTCATACTCATGAATGCCCGGTTTCAATCCTACAAACGCGATCTCAAATTCCCTTCTGTAACCCATGAGTCTGCTTTTAATATCAAAAAACGGGATGCAAAGGTAGGGGAAAGTGCCGAAAAATTAAGATGGTTTTTCGATTATTTTCAAATGCCTGTCTTAATTTAACCGCCTGATTTAAAGTTAATTAAAATTCGGCGTGGTGAAAGAGTTTTTATCTGGTCTTTTTCAGAGTATTATAAAAGCGTGGACATGGATTTTACTTATCATCCTGTTCCTGCTTATAAAATGGATTTCACTCTATCCTTCATGGATCGAGAAATATTATACGTATGGCATCTATCCTGTTATTTCAAAAACGCAGCGTTTCCTGTTTGGCTGGATCCCGTTCAGCATCGGCGATGTGTTTTATGCATTGGTATTACTGGTATTTATTGTCAAAGTCTTTCGATTGTTGCGGACGGTCTTTAAAAAGAAATTCAATCGGTGGTTGTTGCTGAAAGGTATCCGGCAGATCATTTTCTTTTGCCTGTTTGTTTATGTTTTATTCAATCTTTTATGGGGCCTGAATTATAACCGCATAGGCATTGCAAAGCAGTTGGGTCTTACCATGAAAAAATACAGCGTCGAAGAGTTGGACACACTGACGGCTGTATTACAAAGGCGCATCAATGAATATGCGGTATTAGCCGGACCGAAAGAAAGAGATTCATTTTATAAAAAGAGGGACTTGTTTCGCGAAAGCGGCAACGCCTATGCAGAAGCTGCAACCCGGTTCGACATTTTAAAATATTCACCCCGGTCTATTAAGCCTTCCATCTTCAGTTATGTCGGGAATGTTTTGGGATTTACCGGGTATTACAACCCTTTTTCCGGGGAGGCCCAGGTAAATACAACTGTACCGGTGTTTACACAACCATTTATTGCCTGTCATGAGATCGGTCACCAGCTTGGTTATGGTAAAGAAAATGAAGCCAACTTTTCCGGCTTCCTCGCATGCCGTATGCATCCGTCGTCTGCATTTCGTTATTCGGTTTATTTCGATATGTATAGCTACACCATCGGGGAGTTACTCCAAAAGGATACGGCGGCAGCCCGTCATTTTATCGATAGTTTGAATCCTTTGGTACGAAAAGATTTTAAAGAAGTAAGAGAGTTTTTTAATCGGTATAAAAATCCGATCGAGCCGGTCATATCGTGGATGTACAGCGGCTATTTAAAAGCAAATCGTCAGCCCGCCGGCAGAGAAACGTATAGCCAGGTTGTTGCGTTTTTGATTGCGTATCAGCGGAAGTTTGGGAAGGAGGCGTTGTGAAACGGTTAAACGGTTGATAAGTTAATACGTCGATGCGTTCATGAAACATCCGGTATTTTCACCTTGTTAACCTGTAAACTTATCAACTTAAAACTTATTCCTCCACATCATACTCTCAATCGGCTTATCAGGCTGGCCGCTGTATTTGGCGTTTTTCTTTTGATTGTATTTAACTTCTGTTTCGCCATCCACTACAAAATAGATCAATTGACCTACGGGCATGCCTTTATATACTTTTACCGGTTGCTTGACAGAAATTTCTAGTGTCCAGTGACCGCAAAACCCGACATCACCTTTGCCTGCAGTGGCATGAATGTCGATGCCAAGCCTGCCCGTTGAAGATTTTCCTTCAAGAAAAGGTACATGCGCATGTGTTTCCGTGTATTCCTCCGTTACGCCGAGATAAAAAATATGCGGGTATAAAACAAAACCCTCTTCCGGTATTTCAAAGTAGTCAATCTGGTTGTGCTTTTTAGCGTCAAGAATGTGTTCATTGTATGTAGCCAGCCATTTTCCAAGATGAACATCGTATGAATTACTGCCCAGGCATTCCCTGTCATAAGGAGCCAGCTTAATCGTTCCGTTTTCTATTTCTTCCAATATTCTTTTATCCGACAGTATCATGTAAGAATTGTTTTTATTAATTCGGCAAAAATCTTAAATCTGCAATCTAAATTGATTTTCGTGCCGGTTTTTTTTCAACAACAAATTAACGAGACAACAAGGCTGGGTATCTGGAAAATTGAAGAAACGGAAGATTTCTTTAAAAACAATGTGCCGCAGCATCGCGATGTCACGCATCCCAAAAAGCGGCTTCAGCACCTGGCAGGAAGGTTTTTGCTGCAATTTCTTGCTCCTGATTTTCCCTATGAACTGATCCAGATTGCCGAGACAAGAAAGCCTTTTTTACCCAATGATGAATATCATTTCTCCATTTCGCATTGCGGCGATTATGCCGCCGCTATTATAAGTAAGAAGAGCCGGGTTGGTATTGACATCGAGATTGAAACGCCCAAAATTCAAAAAATCAGTGAAAAGTTTCTTTCGCCGGAAGAACTTTCAGCCTTTAACATTCAACCGTCCGCATCCGTCACGTCACTCCTCACGCTGCTATGGTCTGCAAAAGAATCTGTTTTTAAATGGCATGGTGAAGGATCGGTGGATTTCCGGGAACATATACGGTTATCAAAACAACATGAGGGCGACGAAACGATTGATTGTTTATTTACAAAAACGAAAACGGGATTGACGATTCGCTACCATTATTTTGAACATATGGTGCTTGCCTGGGTTGTTAGTTGAAGATTGATTGAGTTTCTTTGTAGACTTTGGGTCATAGCATCGGGATTATGAAAACAACATGCAATAACACACTACCATTTTATCTTTGAAACAAACAATTCAGGAATCTTTTCTACTTTCAAAGCGAAAATCTAATATTGCTGAATATGCCCGCAAATCCTTTAAAAGTTTTTATAGTTGATGATGAATATCAAAGCCGCAACCTGTTGGACAAATTGTTGCAGGAGCATTTTCCTGGTATCATAGTTACCGGGCAGGCTTCCAATGTACAGGAAGGAATTGCCGGCATTTATGCCCATAAACCGGCGCTGGTTTTTTTAGATATCGAAATGAATGGAGAAACAGGTTTTGATCTGCTTCGCAAAGTTGAGAACCGGAATTTTCAGATAATTTTTATAACCGCTCACGACAGCTATGCATTAAAAGCATTTCGGTACAATGCGATTGACTACCTGCTGAAGCCTATCGTTTTGGATGAATTGAAGGAAGCCGTGAGCAAAGCAGTGAATCAATTGTCGGCAAAAAGAATCGCATCAGATGCCCAACTGGAAAATCTTGTTCAATCTATGCGGGATCCGAAAAAAGTGAATGATAAAATTGCCGTTCCCACCGCAGATGGATTTGTGCTGATATCGGTCCAGGAAATTGTGTACTGCCGTGCTAACGGGAACTATACAGAATTTCATCTTTCCGGTGGCAAGAGTCTATTGAGCAGTTATACCTTGAAGCAATATCATGAGTTGCTGGAAGAGCAAAATTTTTTCAGGGCCCACCGTTCTTACTTAATCAACCTGTCGCATGTTAAAATGTATCGCCGGGGTGAAGGTGGTACTATTATAATGAATGATGGGAGTGAAATAGAGTTATCCCGTCAGAACAAGGACGCCTTTTTGCAATTGTTCAAGTAGTAACTGTGAAGTATAACCGCGTTAAATATTACCTTTTCATAACCGGGTGTTTTTTTTGTCTTCTTGCTGATGCGCAGGAGTATGTTATACAACGGCTCACGGTAAATGATGGATTGCCAAGCGACAGGGTAAGCTGTGTTTATGAAGATTCGTACGGCTATTTATGGGTCGGTACTTCCAACGGTCTTGGCAGGTATGATGGAAAGAAGTTTACGAACTATGGATTTTCAGAAGGGTTACCCTATCTGCAGATAAATACTGTATTTGAAGATAGCCGTCATCGGTTATGGATCGGTACGACAAAAGGTATAGTGCAATTGCTGGGCAACAGGTTTGCTGTTTATAAAACCGATGATCAGGCGGAGTATACCTTGACATATGGGTTTTATGAAACTGCTGATAAAAATATATGGGCATTAACCAATAAAGGAATATACCGGTTCAACGATAGTATCTGGGTACATATCAGTCCGTATCCTTCGTATGGAAAAATAGCCTGCAAACAAATTATACCGCTTTCCTCGGGGCTCCTGTTCAATTATGGTAATTCCCTGATTAAAAAAGGAACGGATAACACGTGGCAGGTGATTGCAAAAAGCCCGTTAGAAAATGATTTTAATTACTTCAATTCTGTGCAGCAGCATTTCGGTAAAACATATGTTTCGGTACGCAACAGACTATACGAAATAGAAAATGAAAAACTGAATTTATTGATCGATAGTGTTCCCGCAACCCCGTCGTTTAATTACTTTGTCAATGATGATGGCCAATGCTTTATCACTGTTGAGGGCAATGGATTATATGTATACCAGTTAAAACCGGCAAAACGGTATCCTGTATTTTTTTCTTCTTATAAATCTAACTTCCTGTATTCTATTTACCGTGATAAGCACAATAACCTTTGGATGGCCAGTTATGAAGGTTTGCTGAAAATACATTCCAAAACATTTACAAATTACCAGCGGGAAGTTTTCAAAGAGCCGGTTAAAGAAATACGGAACATTATTTCACTATACGATGACTTGTTAATATCCAGTTCCAGTCAGGGTTATTTGATATGGAATGATAAGTCCATTCAGCATGTTTCGGCTCCATTTACAAACGCCACCGATCAGTATCCGCGTGATATAATTGATGTTTACTGTGATGATGAAAAAGACGCGGGAACATGGTTAATGACACGCAGGTTGAAACTGCTTTATATAAAAAAAGGCAAACTGGAGGATTTCTCAGGTCTTGTAAGGAGAAATACAAGAGAATCGTTTTATGATGTAGCGGTACATCCGGACACCAGGGATGTTTTTATCTGTGCAGATTCTACGTTGCTTAAAGGCGATAAAAATAAAATGGAAGTGTATCACGATGCTGATGGTAAAACTTTTGCCAAACCAATAAGTGTTGTGTTTACCAAGGACGGTATTGGCATTGTGAATGTTTTTTTTAAGGGTATTTATTTTATAACGAAACAAAATAAGATCATTAAAGCGCCGGCCGATCTTGATATTATTGATGAACGGGTAAGTGGTTGGTTGTATGAAGGAATAAATGGCCGCATGTGGGTAAGAAATTATGGTCGCGGACTTGTTTCTTTCAGGGTAAACGACGCTTACCAGGTAAAAGATATACAGCAGTTTACTACTGCTGAAGGTCTGCCTTCCAATGATGTGCTGGATATTGCTACCGACCTGGAAAAACGGCTTTGGGTATGCACAAGCAACGGGCTTGCGGTAATGGTATATGACCGCAATAAGGATTCGTGGGATATTTATAATGTAGGAAAACAGCTCGGATTAAATTATGAAAGCTGGGTAGATGGCAAAATGGCTGTGGATACCTACGGCCATATATGGCTTTCGACAACCGATAATCTTATAAAACTTTACCCGGAGAAAATCCATTTGCAGAAAGAAACGCAACGTGCAGTGATTGAAAAAGTATTGCTTGGAATGAACGAAACGGATTGGCATAATTACGGCGATTCGGTGTACAGTTATTTTCAACTACCCTACAAGCCTTTGCTGGCCCACAATCAAAATTCCTTTGGTATCCAATTCAATGGTACCAACTTATCGGTATCATCCGGCCAGGAATATTCGTATATGCTACAACCGTTAGATACCGCATGGAGCCAGGCAACTTCCAATAATTTTGTTTCGCTGCTTAAATTGTCGCCGGGCAACTATGTTTTCAAAGTGAGGGCGAGGGGGAAAGATACGGCCTGGAGTGAGCCGGAAGCGTTTTCATTTACTATAAAAAAACCGTTCTGGGACAGGTGGTGGTTCCGGTTACTGCTCATTGCATCAGCCGCTTTCGTAATCGTGTTTATTTATAGCCGGCGAATTAAGGCTATTCAGCAGGAAGCGTACATCCAGGGGCAATTGAATGAACTCGAGATGAAAGCGCTTAAAGCGCAAATGAACCCACATTTTATTTATAATGCACTTAATTCTATTCAGTCACTCATCGTGGATGAGAAAAAATCGGAAGCAATAAATTATGTAGGCACTTTCTCACGCCTGTTGCGCCAGGTACTGGAACATTCAGATAACAATGTGATCAGCCTGGAAAAAGAGTTACATACGTTGAACCTTTATATGCAATTGGAATCGTTGCGCCTGAACATGGATTTGAAATACAGCCTCGAAACAAATGAAGAAGTAATGACGGAATATGAGAAAGTGCCGCCATTGATTCTTCAGCCTTTTATCGAAAACGCGTTGTGGCACGGTCTGAGCCGGAAGAACGGGGAAAAGAACCTGAAGATTTCTGTATCAGAAAAAGATGATTACCTGGTCTGTGTGGTGGAAGACAATGGAATCGGTCGCGAAAAAGCAGCCACATTCAAAAAGAAATCTGCATCCGAAATGTACGCTTCCCGCGGCATAGATATAACTGTGAGACGCCTTACTGAGTTTAATAAAACAAAGATTCCTCCGGTATCTTACAAAGACCTGTTTGATGACGACGGAAACGCCGCCGGTACCCAGGTGAGTATTTTAATAAAAAAACAGGCTTCCTGATATTTCCTAAACGGCAGTTTAAAGCCGTTCAATCATCCATTCCCGCCAGTCAATAAATGAAGGTTGTGAATCCGCGATCGCTGGATAATTTTACCAAAAGCACCTATGGAGTTCATTACAGGCATATTTATATTGATCGGATTTGTACTGATGGGAATATTCTGGACAGAAATACGGAGTTTTTTTAAAGGGGCTTTTGTAAAACGTTCTGTAAAAAAATAAGTCGGCATTCCAGTCGGGTAGCGGGAAGATAAAAGATCTCCGCTGTTCAATCAATCAGACCCACGGTTTGCTCAATTGCTTAAAAAAAACTGTTTTTAGTTCGTTCTTTTACATTGAATATGTGTCGCAGGTATTTGAAACCATAACTATACAGGATTTCAAACCGGATACAGCCTGGAACACGGGGACCATTTCAGGCCATTAACCATTAGCCAATTGACCATTAATCATTAGACCTCGAGCCATTACCACAAGTGATGGCTTTTCTATTTTCCGCCCTACCGGATTAAGATTGTTTCCGGCAGTCACGATAGCAACCGGGACACGAAATACACAAAGGAGTGCCTGTTACATTTCTATATCAAAACCGGGAAGCAGACAAAAAGAATCTTAGCTATTATTCTAGCAGGTTTGTTTCATCCTCTTCCAGCAGATTAAGATTTACATCGGTACCTGAAATTCCTTCAATTGAACCTCTTATATGTGCAGCGTTCAGCAAAACTTTTTCCAATTGTTTTTCTCTTGCTTTCCATAACTTTTCCATAGCATCTCTTTCTTTTTGAATGGAAAGTTTCATACTCATAAACCCTTCACGGATCGCTTTCCATTGCTCTGCAAATTCATTACTGTTCAGATAATTATACAACAGATGCATTTTATCGCCTTTGTTTTCGTTGCTCCTGGCAGTCGTAAAGACTCTTACAATGCCATCTCTCAATACAGCTGCTAGTGCCCTTACCTCAGAAAAGCTACAGATCCAAACACCGTCTTTTATCCCGAAGCAATCCATATCTTTTGGCATTGTCCTGGTCACAATGACGGCTACATCTGCACCAAGATTGCGCATATCTGTTTTCAGCTTTTCAACCCAATCGTTGGCAAAAGCAGTGGTCCGCTTACTTTCGTAAATAATCTGCCCGCATTCCTGCCCGATGCTGTTGCGGACAATCTGCACACAATCCGCACCCTTCACACCTTTACCCACCTCAGTTATCATATCGAATGGAAATGCGGAACGGAGCATTTCTTCCAGTGCCAGTTCCTGTACCTCACCTTGTAATTGCATAGATCCTTGCTCAGCTTTGCGGCGCATTTCATCCGCGAGTTTTTTCTGATCTTCCAATTGTTTTTCCAGTTCTCTCATACGCAACTGCATTTCTGTTTCTTTCGCCGCGGCCTTTTGTTCCTCGAGCTTTCTTATATCTTCTGATAACTTCTCTCTTTCAGACTGTAATCTCTTTTGAACCGATAGTTCCAGTTCAATCTCTTTATTTTTTAATTCCTGTTCTTTTTTGAGAAATTCAATTTGCTGCTGTCTCGCTTCTCTTAATTTTTCTTCGTTGTCTTTATTGTTCTGTTCAAGCATCCGGAGTTTATTTTCATAGTCGGAAGAAATAGTTTTTCGTATGCTCTCTTCCAGTTGCAGTTGCAATTTTTCCTTTTCCGTTTTTATTTGTTGTGCAAAATCAGTTTCTTTTTTTTGTAATTGCAGTTGCCATTCTTTTTCCTTTTTCGCTATTTCTTCTTCTTTTTGTCTTTTATAAGTGATCATTTGTTCACGCAATTCCTTTTTGTATTCTTCTGATACGGCTTCTTCCAATGGAAACTCGTGCGCACAATTCGGGCATTTTATCGTCGTAGGCATTTTTGTTTTTTTTACAAATTACTAAAAGCTTGATAAAATCAATTCGAAGAGGAGGCGACGCGATCCGACGGTCTCTGTCTGACCGCCGCATGAAAGATTTTAGCACCATGCCGCATAGCGAATGGAACCCTGAACGGAGCGTCGCAACAATAGTTTAACCAGGGAACAAAGCCGGGAACAAAAAAAATTATGCGGTCTGCAAATACATTTCTTCCCGTAGCTGATGAACCCTTTCGTTTTCCAGGTATTCATCAAAGGTCATCAGCCTGTCTATTGCGCCATTGGGGGTTAATTCAATAACCCGGTTAGCGACAGTTTCCATAAACGTATGGTCATGCGAAGAAAGAAGTACAATGCCTTTAAAATTCATTGCACTTTCATTGAACGATTGGATACTTTCCAGGTCAAGATGATTGGTCGGCTGATCGAGTATGACTGTATTAGGATTTTGCAACATCATGCGGCTGATCATGCAACGGACTTTCTCACCACCGCTCAGCACTTTTGTTTTCTTCATTATGTCATCGCCGCTGAATAACATTTTCCCGAGAAAGCCGCGCAGGAAAGGCTCATCTGCGTCGGTTACAAAAGACGGTACCCATTGACGTAACCAATCAATCAGGTTAAAATCGCCTGTAAAATATTTTGAGTTTTCAATCGGCAGGTAAGCATGCGTGATAGTTGTACCCCATTCGAATTTGCCTTTATCAGCAGTGGCTTCTTTTGTTATTATGTCGAAAAAATTCGTGACGGCCAGGGGATCCTTACTGTAGAAAGCGATCTTATCGCCTTTGTTAACAGTAAAACTAATGTTATCAAATAACACACGGCCATTAACCGATTTGCTTAATTTTTCAATGTTCAATATTTGATTTCCTACTTCGCGCTGCGGTGTAAAAATGATGCCCGGGTATTTTCGGTTCGATGGTTCAATTTCTTCAATAGTTAATTTTTCCAGTGCCTTTTTTCGGGAGGTCGCTTGTTTGGATTTAGATGCATTGGCGCTGAATCGTGCAATGAAGTCGAGCAAAGCCTGCCGTTTTTCTTCAACTTTTTTATTCTTATCGCCCAGTTGCCTTGCCATCAACTGCGATGATTCGTACCAGAATGTATAGTTGCCGGTAAAGGTTTTTATTTTTTGCCTGTCTACATCGGCAACATGTGTACATACCGCATCGAGAAAGTGACGGTCGTGGCTCACCACCAGCACTATGTTTTCATAGTCTGCCAAAAAATTTTCCAGCCAGCCGATTGTTTCGATATCGAGGCCGTTGGTAGGCTCGTCGAGTAAAAGAATATCCGGATTGCCAAACAACGCCTGCGCCAGCAATACCCGCAATTTCAAATTGGAAGGAATATCCTTCATCAGGCTTTGATGATAGTTTTCGCTGATGCCGAGGCTGCTCAACAAACTGCCCGCATTACTTTCTGCCTCATAACCACCCATTTCTCCAAATTCTCCTTCCAGTTCGCCGGCCCGCATGCCATCAGCCTCCGTGAAATCTTCTTTTGCATAAATTTTCTCCCGCTCGTGCATTACGTCCCACAAATGGCTATGCCCTTTCAGCACAGTATTCAAAACGGTGAAGTTGTCAAACTCAAACTGGTTTTGTTTCAATACCGCCATTCTTTCGCCGGGCGTTATCTCCACAGATCCTTTATTCGGTTCTATTTCACCGCTTAGTATTTTAAGAAATGTCGACTTGCCTGCCCCATTGGCGCCAATAACACCATAACAATTCCCTTTTGTGAAATTGATGCTCACTTCGTCAAACAACACTCTTTTACCAAAAGAAAGAGTAACATTTTTTACGCTGATCATTAATGCCGTAATTTTTTGAAGGCGCAAAGGTAGGTTGAAAAGTTTAAGGTTTAAACTTGTTAACCTGTTAACTTATCAACTATTTAACCGCTCCCCGTTTCGACGCCCTGAACTTCCTGGCTATCACGTCCTGCACTTTTTCGTTGTAGACTTTACTTTCGAGCCAGGATATAACATCCAGATAAGAGAACGCTCTTGTTTCGAGCGGGTTACCCTCATATTTTTTTAATCTTTCCAGCAGTTTTTCAAATTCAGGCTTCAGGGCTTTTGCACCGATATGGAACGAACGGCGTAAAAATTTAAACATTTCTTCTTCTACCGCACTCAGGTTTTGCATTTTGGCCATAAATCGGTAAACCGATTTGATCAGGTATTCCAGCAAATCGAAATTTCCCAATTCGTAGTGCGCAATTAAATGAAGAAGACGGGCATAACATTGCAGGTCAGTGCGCAGATCCATTTTCCAATTGATGATCTTGTTGAGATAGTCAATAGCCTTTTCATTTTTACCGGCTCCGAAATAAAGGCAGGCGATTTTGTAATAAAAAATCAACACGCGGTGACGATCGAGGAATATTTCATATTCTTTCAAACTGTCTTCGATAAACGGGACCAGTTTTAATCCTTCAGTGAAACTGCCTTCAATAAAATGTTTATTAATTTTTGCCGTGGTGAGATAAATAAAAATGAGAATGCGGTTGTTTTCATTCTGCGTGACAATTTTCCGGTGCGCAAATTTTTCAAATTGCTGAATCACTTCTTCAAGTTTAGCATGATTACGCAGGTCAAAATGTGCACCCATCAGGTTGTGCATACCCTTTATGTAATGGGCAGTCTCCACATCAATCATTCCGGGTTGCTCATAAAAAAGATCAACCCATTTTTGGGTATAGCGATAGTATTGCAGAAAGTCCTGCCGAATAAACGCATACCAGCAATACGACTGGTACAGGTACAATTTTTCGTAAAAGCCTTTTGCGTTTTTTGCTTCCTCGCTCAAATTATTTTCCATGAACGCTTCTATCGCTTTCTCATCTTTCAAATTTCTCGCGTGTCCATTGGTGATATACCAACTGTATAAACGCAGCGATAAATTGGAAAGCCTGTTCGCGATGGAAAGACTTGCATTAACGCTATCAGCCTGCACCGCCAGTTGATCTGCCCTGTCCTGCATACTGCGTGTGATAAATAAACCTTCGATTTTTTTCTCAAAAAATAAAACCTGCTGCAGGTAGGTAAGCTGGTTATTTTCCCTGGCCATTTCTTTCATGCGGTCCAGTACCTTCAGGCTCTGGTAATACAAACCTTTATTGAAAAGGATACGTGCATAATCCATCTGCTCGTGCAGCAGCATATCGATATTATCTTCATCTTTTATCGTGCGAAGGCTGGACAGGATTTGCCGGTACAACTGCGCTTTCATATTTGAAAGCTGTTGTTTTTTGATAGATTTGTTCTTTAAAAGTTGGGTTTCATCATAGGTAGTCATCTTATCCAACGCATCAAAGAGCAGGATGATTTTGAGGTCTTCCCCCGCCGACTTTCGCTTGATATATAGCTTAAAATTCCTTTTTTCCGCTTTTTCCAGCGATTTTACCAGCTGAAAAAGGGCATCGGTAGATCGGTTAGGCATCGTAATTAAAAATAGTTAAAATCCTTTACTGTATTGGGTTTCGGCGTTTTTTTATCCTCTTAAGTGGCGTAAAACCCTGTTGTTTTTGGTTTCGGGCAACCCTTGAAAGGCAATACTTTTAGGAGCAGGTTGTTTATCACGTTGTTATACCACAAAAATAAGCAGCAGCCTTTGATTAAAACAAAACTCAATTTTATGCCTTCCGAAAAGATTTTCATATTCGATACGACCCTTCGTGATGGCGAGCAGGTACCCGGTTGTAAACTTAACACAAAGGAAAAAGTGGAACTCGCTTTGAAGCTCGAGGAGCTCGGCGTTGATATCATTGAAGCAGGATTTCCCATTTCTTCTCCCGGTGATTTTGAATCGGTAAAACAGATTGCGATGGCCGTGAAGAACGCAACTGTTTGCGGCCTTACCCGTGCTGTTCAAAAAGACATTGAAGTAGCTGCTGAGGCACTCAAACCGGCGGCAAGGCCTCGCATTCACACAGGTATCGGTTCATCGGATATTCATATCAAGCATAAATTCAACACGACAAGAGAAGATATTCTTCAACGGGCTGAAAAAGGAACACGCTTAGCCAAAAACTTTGTAGATGATGTGGAATTTTTTGCAGAAGATGCGGGAAGGGCTGATCTGGAATTTTTAGCGAGACTGATTGAAACAGTGATCAGGGCAGGAGCTACAGTTGTCAATATTCCTGATACAACGGGCTATTGCCTTCCTCATCAATATGGAGAAAAAATTGCTTACCTGAAAAACAATGTTCCCAACATCGATAAGGCGATTATTTCCTGTCATTGTCATAATGATCTTGGCTTATCAACGGCCAATTCAATTGCCGGTGCTATTGCCGGTGCAAGGCAAATTGAATGTACAATAAATGGTATTGGTGAAAGGGCGGGTAATACATCGCTTGAAGAAGTGGTGATGATCATTAAGCAACACGAGCCGACCCTGCATTTATATACGGATATCAAAACACAAATGCTGAACCCCGTGAGCCAGCTGGTATCTGAAATAATGCGTATGCCGGTGCAGCCGAATAAAGCTGTTGTCGGCAGCAATGCCTTTGCTCATTCATCAGGTATTCACCAGGATGGATTTTTAAAAGAAGCAACTACCTATGAAATTATGACACCGGAAGAAGTAGGCGCCGGCGGTTCGAAGATTGTACTAACGGCAAGAAGCGGACGAAGTGCGTTGGCTCATCGTTTTCAAAAACTCGGTTATGATTTTAACCGTAACGATATTGATGTACTGTATCAGCAGTTCTTAAAAGTGGCGGATAAAAAGAAGGAAGTGATGGACGCTGACTTGCACGTACTCGCAAAAAGCTACCAATCGGACACGGTTGTTTTGTAGCATTTTTCTCTTAAGTGGATAGTTTTTGGTTAAGCGTGGTGTTTTCACGCCACGCTTCTTTATCTGGGCGGATTTTTGAATGATTGATGATTTAATGGAAATATAAATGATGAACCCTGCTGAATTGCTGTTATGAAGCTTTTGTTCCCGCCTCGGCCGGACTGTACTGTAACAATTCTATCGGGCACGACCAAAGCAAATGAACTAAGACATAGAACCGACCACAATTCGTTCTCTATAAAACTACTAAATTCCGCTAACGCGGATAAATATGAAGAAAAACATAGCTGTCATAGAAGGAGATGGTATAGGCCCGGAAGTAACCCGTCAGTCTGTTCGTATTTTAAATGCGATAGCAGATACGTACAATCATGAGTTCAACTATATCTATTGCCTGATGGGCGCGGATTCAATTGAAAAAACAGGGAACCCATTGCCGGACGAAACAATTGCCATTTGCCTCAACAGCGATGGCATTTTATTTGGGGCTATCGGCGATCCGAAATATGATAATGATCCGGCTGCAAAGGTGAGACCTGAACAAGGGTTGCTGAAACTGAGAAAATCGCTGAACCTTTTTGCGAATATCCGTCCTATCAATGCGTATGCATCTCTTCAACATCTTTCACCGCTGAAAAGCAAAAATATTGATGGGGTTGATTTTATTATTTTCCGTGAGCTTACAGGTGGAATTTATTTCGGTGAAAAGAAATTGAGTGAAGACGGTAATAAAGCATCCGATAACTGCGAATATAGCAGGGAAGAAATTGAACGCATCGCTCACCTGGCTTTTCAATATGCACAACGGCGCAAAAACAAACTGACGCTGGTGGATAAAGCAAATGTGCTGGAAACATCAAGGCTGTGGAGAAAAGTAGTGAAGGAGTTGTCTGGCAACTATACGGATGTAAAGGTTGACTATATGTTTGTAGACAATGCGGCCATGCAGATCATTATTAACCCAAAACAATTTGACATTATATTGACGGAGAATATGTTTGGCGATATTATCAGTGATGAAGCAAGTGTGATCAGCGGTTCAATAGGTTTATTGCCATCCGCATCTATCGGGCCCGCGTCAGCGCTTTTTGAGCCTATACACGGTTCCTATCCGCAGGCTGCCGGAAAAGATATTGCCAATCCATTGGGATCAATTTTATCTGCGGCTATGTTATTGGATCATTTCAATTTGAAGGAAGAAGCAGGCCTTGTTCGTGAAGCGGTAATCTGGACATTGCAAAACAGTTTTGTTACAAAAGATATTGACCCGGTGAATTTTTACTTTACATCAACGATAGGTGAATTGATCAGTGATTATGTATCTGGTAAAGTTCCCGGCTCTGTGAAGATGGAAAATATTGAGTTGAGAAAATCAACTATCATATAACAGAACTGGATTTTTTGGATTAAAAAGGATTAAGAGGAAACTGGATCGATTGATTTCAAAACAATTAATCAGTAGAATGAAAAGTCAATGTTCCCTGAAATCAATTAAGTCCGGTAAATCTTAGTTTTAGTTCTTTGTTTATTAAGGCGGCGGGTGTATATTCGCATTACAACAAGCACTTCGAATGTTAAGAAGCATCAATAAGGCAATCACTATTTTCTCAGCCATAGTCATTGTGGTCGTGATCGTCATTCCTGCTTTTAACGGAGGTGGAAGTTGTATATAGCGATAATAATAACTAAAAATAGTAACAACCCGCCTCCAAAAAAGGCGGGTTGTTTTTTTATTACCCGGTTTGAAATAAACATTGAACATATAAAACAAACGTTATGGCTACGTATTTTAATGAAAAGACGGTTATTTGGTTAAATGGCAGGTTTGCAAAAGCTGCCGAGTCGACAATAGATTTATACAGTCAATCGCTGCATTACGGCTATGCTGTGTTTGAAGGAATTCGTTCGTATAAAACTGTAAATGGGGAAACGAAAATTTTTAAAGCAGTTGAACATTACGAACGGTTAAAGAATTCTGCGCTGGCATTAAACATGCCTTATACTTATTCTGCGGACGAATTGATCGAAGCAACATACGAGGTGCTAAGACAAAACAATTTACAAGACGCATACATCCGCCCGGTTGTATATGCACCCGCAAACATGAGTTTTGCTCCAAATACCGAATCATTTATCGTGATTGAAACATGGGAGATGGCGCCATTTCTTGGTGATAAATTATTGCGGGTAATGACTTCATCTTTTCAACGTCCGAATCCTAAAGCATTTAAAATAGAAGCAAAAGCTACGGGTCATTATGTGAATTCAATACTGGCTAGCCAGGAAGCAAAAGCGAAAGGATATGATGAAGCGTTGCTTACAGATATGAATGGATTTATTGCAGAAGGTCCGGGTGCAAATATGTTTTATGAAAGAAATGGCAAACTCTTTACGCCACCGTCAGGAAATATTTTGCCTGGTATCACAAGAGCAACGGTGTTGGATATATGCGATGAACTGAATATCGAAGTGGAAGAAAAGTTATTCAGAGCGGAAGAGTTGAAGACTGCAGATGCTGCATTCTTTTGTGGCACAGCGGCTGAAGTGATAGGCTGGGAAAGTTTAGACGGAGTGAGCTTCAGAAAAGAATGGAATGAAACGGTGAGTAGAAGAATTCAGCTGGCATATAAAGACCGGGTTATTGATAAATTGCCAAATGCGCACAAACCCCGTTTAAAGCAAATGCTGAAAGCGGTTGAAACTGCTGGTAATGCTGAATAGCGGACAAAAAAACGTATAAGCGTCCTGCCGGGGCGGGAACAGAAGTATAATAGTCGTAACAAAGGTTGGCACATAAAAAAATATAATGGCAGAATTAAACAAATACTCGAAGACGTTAACGCAGGATGTAACTCAACCTGCAGCACAGGCAATGTATTATGCAATTGGCTTTAAGGAAGAAGATTTTGCCAAGGCACAGGTCGGCATCGCCAGTATGGGTTGGGATGGAAACCCCTGCAACATGCACCTGAATGATCTTGCCACAATGGTGAGGAAAAGTATTGACAGCATAGATGGATTATTGGGTTTGCGCTTTCATACCATAGGTGTAAGCGATGGTATCAGTATGGGAACCGATGGTATGCGTTATAGTTTAGTTAGCCGGGATGTCATTGCCGATAGTATTGAAACAAATGCGGGTGCACAATATTATGATGGATTAATAACGATTCCCGGTTGTGATAAAAATATGCCTGGTTCGATTATGGCAATGGGAAGATTGAACCGGCCGTCTATCATGTTGTATGGAGGTACCATTGCACCGGGACATTATAAAGGAGAGGATTTAAATATTGTCAGTGCATTCGAGGCATTAGGACAAAAGATAGCAGGTAATTTAAGTGAAAGTGATTTTAAGGGAATAATTCAGCACGCATGCCCCGGTGCGGGCGCCTGCGGCGGTATGTATACGGCCAACACGATGGCGAGTGCCATCGAAGCGCTCGGCATGAGTTTACCGTATTCGTCGTCCAATCCTGCTTTGAGTAAAGACAAGGAAAAGGAATGCGAGGCGATCGGTAAAGCAATAAAAATATTACTCGAGAAAGACATCAAGCCACGTGATATCATGACCCGCAAGGCTTTTGAAAATGCAATTACTGTGATAATGGTATTGGGGGGAAGCACAAATGCAGTATTGCATTTGATAGCTATGGCAAAAAGTGTAGATGTTCCGTTGACACAGGATGATTTCCAGGCGATCAGTAATAAAATACCGGTACTTGCTGATTTCAAACCGAGCGGTAAATATTTGATGGAAGATCTTCATCAATATGGTGGTGTGCCTGCGGTAATGAAATACTTGTTGAGCAAAGGTTTACTGCACGGCGATTGCATAACAGTAACCGGTAAAACTGTTGCAGAAAATTTAGCGGATGCACCGGATCTTGAGTTTGAAAAACAAAAGATCATTATGCCATTGGAAAATCCGCTGAAGGCAACCGGGCATTTACAGATATTATATGGCAACCTTGCTGTGAAAGGAAGCGTAGCGAAAATTTCAGGTAAAGAAGGTGAACGCTTTGAAGGCACGGCAAGAGTATTTGATGGAGAAAAAGATTTGATTTCGGGTATACAATCGGGTAAGGTGCATGCGGGTGATGTGGTTGTAATAAGAAATATTGGTCCGAAGGGTGCTCCTGGTATGCCGGAAATGCTGAAGCCTACGGGCGCAATTATTGGTGCAGGATTGGGTAAATCTGTTGCCTTGATAACTGATGGACGTTTCAGTGGCGGCACGCACGGTTTTGTTGTTGGACATATCACGCCTGAGGCATATGAAGGAGGGTTGATAGGATTGGTAGAGGACAATGACATCATTGAAATTGATGCGAAAAAGAATACGCTGACATTAAAAGTGCCCGATAATGTGATTGCTGAACGAAGAAAGAAATGGAAACAACCCGCATTGAAAGCAACAAAAGGTATATTATATAAATATGCGAAGACGGTGAAGGATGCAAGTGAGGGATGTGTGACGGATGAGATTTGAGAGCTGATAAACTTAGTTCACATATTGTGATTATAAGTGGCTGGTCAAATGAAACGATCAAAAACATCATCACAAGTTGTGAAGATGGTATATGATAAATTGAAGCTCATCACAATTTGTGATGAGTTGGCAAGTAAGACTTAATTACTAAATCATAATAATTAAAAAATGGAAACACTGGCAACAAAGAAAAAAGCAACGGAGAAAGCAAAAGCAGCAAGTATAAATGGAAGTGTAGCCGTCCTTGAAGCTTTTGTTGCAGAAGGTGTGGAAACAATCTTCGGTTATCCGGGCGGCGCTATCATGCCGATATATGATGCATTGTACGACTATGCAGAAAAGCTGAAACACATTCTTGTTCGTCACGAACAGGGAGCCATACATGCCGCACAAGGTTATGCAAGAGCAAGCGGTCGTACCGGTGTTGTATTTGCTACGAGCGGCCCGGGTGCTACTAATCTTGTTACCGGCCTTGCGGATGCTATGATTGACTCAACACCTGTTGTTTGTATTACAGGCCAGGTGTTTGCTCATTTGTTAGGCACCGACGCTTTCCAGGAAACGGATGTAATTAATATAACTACACCTGTAACCAAATGGAATTACCAGGTGACGGATGCGAAAGAAATTCCTGCTGTATTGGCAAAAGCGTTTTATATCGCAGGCAGCGGTCGTCCCGGTCCTGTATTAATTGACATAACAAAGAATGCGCAGATACAGGTATTCGATTATGAGGGGTATAAAAAATGTGATCATATCAGGAGTTATCGTCCGAAGCCAATAGTCCGAAAAGAATATATTGAGGAGGCAGCAAAAGTTATCAACGCCGCCGAGAAACCTTTTATCATCTTCGGGCAAGGTGTTATTCTTGGAAAAGCAGAAAAAGAATTTCAGCAATTTTTAGAAAAATCAGGAATTCCGGCAGCATGGACGATTTTAGGTATGAGCGCATTGCCAACTAATCATCCGCTGGCAGTGGGTATGCTGGGTATGCATGGCAATTATGGTCCGAACCTTTTGACAAATGAATGTGATGTGTTGATCGCGATTGGTATGCGTTTCGACGATCGTGTTACGGGTCGTTTAGATAAATATGCAAAGCAGGCAAAAGTTGTTCATCTTGATATCGATCCTGCGGAGATAGATAAAAATGTAAAAACAACTGTACCTGTTTGGGGAGATTGCAAAGAAACATTGCCGTTGCTGACTGAATTGATTCAGAAAAAAACTTATCCGCAATGGTTTAAAAAGTTCCATGATTGTGCAGACAAAGAAAAGGAAAAGGTGATCAAAGGGGAGATGCATCCTCCTTCTGAAATAATGACGATGGCAGAAGTAATTGATTCATTGAATGAGCTGACAAAAGGTAATGCAATAATAGTAACGGATGTAGGTCAGCACCAGATGGTGGCGTGCCGTTATGCAAAATTCAATGAATCTAAAAGTAATATCACCAGTGGTGGTTTGGGAACGATGGGTTTTGCATTGCCTGCTGCGATTGGTGCAAAATACGGTGCACCTGATAGAACTGTTGTAGCAATAATTGGTGACGGTGGATTTCAAATGACGATACAGGAATTAGGTACGATTATGCAGTACAAACCGGAAGTAAAGATTCTGATTCTGAATAATAATTTTCTTGGTATGGTACGTCAGTGGCAGGAGTTGTTTCACCAGAACCGCTATTCATTCGTAGATATAGAAAGCCCGGATTTTGTACAGGTAGCTAAAGGATACGGAATAGCGGGTCAAAGTGTGTCCAAAAGAGACGATTTGAAGAAAGCCGTGAAAGAAATGCTGGAGCATAAAGGAAGTTATTTGCTCGAGGTAATGGTAGGAAAAGAAAACAATGTGTTCCCGATGGTACCACAGGGCAGGGGAGTTGCAGAAATAGTTTTAAGCAAAGAGGAAGTGTAAGAAGGTAAAACGCAACGGCAGTATGAATGACAGTATTACAGATATACCGGAAAGGTATAAGCGAATAAAGGAGGCAACAGATGAAATGCACTTCAACATGGCTTCGGATGTATATACCGGTAGCCTGTTGAAAACATTAGCAGCGTCGAAACCGGGAGGAAGATTACTTGAGTTGGGAACGGGTACTGGTTTAGCCACGGCATGGATTGTTGCAGGCCTGGATGAAACGAGTTCTTTAGTTACGGTTGAAAATAATGAGTTATTAATAGAAGTAGCACGGAAAAATATCAGCGACGGCAGGGTTGAATTTGTTTTGACGGATGGGTATGAATGGATAAAAAATTATAAAGGAGAAAAATTCGATCTCATTTTTGCCGATGCGATGCCGGGCAAGTACGACTTGTTTGATGAAACTATAAGTTTATTAAATACTGGTGGACTTTATATAATCGACGATATGTTACCACAGCCAAACTGGCCCGAAGGACATGATAAGAAAGTAGAGAATTTTTTAACCAGGTTAGAACATAATTCTGAATTGACTATTACCAAACTCAATTGGTCGACAGGGTTGGTAATAGGGGTTAAGATATAATTTGAAAAAACACATGTGCATAGAATGAATAAGGTTGAAAACATAGTAAATAAGTGGGATTCGCAACTGTACGATAATGCACACGACTTTGTTTTTAAATATGGAGAAGATTTGATCAACCTGTTGCAACCAAAAGCCGGGGAATATATACTTGACCTGGGTTGCGGCACCGGGCATCTTACCAGGTCGATTGCAGATGCAGGCGCTGATGTGGTTGGAATTGATAGTTCAGCAGAGATGATTCAGCAGGCTAAGCGTTTGTTTCCGGATCTTGATTTTCGGGTACAATCAGCAACGGAGTTTGTTTCGGACAAACGTTTTGATGCGGTATTTTCCAACGCTGTGCTGCACTGGGTGCACGAAAAAGAAAAGGCAATTGACTGTGTGTATCTCAACCTGAAAAAAAACGGCAGATTCGTGTTGGAAATGGGGGGCAAGCGCTGTGTAGAAGGAATTATACAAGCATTCAGAAAAGCATTGGTAGCACATGGATATAATGAACCCGCAGAAAAGCAACTTTGGTATTTTCCATCACTCAGCGAGTACACAAGCCTGTTAGAAAAAAGAGGATTTCGCGTAACATACGCGTCACATTTTAACAGGGAAACAGTTTTAAAAAATACTGAACATGGTATCAGGGAGTGGTTGAAGATGTTCGCTTCGTTCTTATTGGAAGGGATTGACTCCAAAACTGTGGAAAGCATCCTGGCTGATACAGAACAAACCTTGCAGCCAACCCATTTCAGAAATGGAACCTGGATTGCAGATTATAAACGGTTACGTGTGATTGCTATTAAATCAAATGAGTATTAATTAAAACGAATTAATTTTTATACATGATAAAGCAGGAATTTACAATCACGGTATATACAGAAAACCAGGTTGGTTTGATAAACCGTATTGCAATTATTTTTTCGCGGAGGAAAATAAATATTGAAAGCCTTAATACATCTCCCTCTGAAGTAGAAGGTATTCACCGGTTCACCATTGTGATAAACGAAACCGAAGAAGTGGTAAAGAAATTAGTGCGCCAGTTGGACAAGCAGGTAGAAATATTGCGTGCATTTTACAATACGGATGAAGAGCTCGTGTGGCAGGAGATGGCTTTATATAAAGTAAAAACGGATGAAGTTATTGATAATGTAAAAGTAGAGCGCCTTTTGCGAGAATTTGGCGCAAGAGCTATTGCCATACGGAAAGATTTTACGGTATTTGAAACTACGGGACGCCGCGAGGAGATAGACAAACTTATCAAAAAACTTGAGCCGCATGGATTGATTGAATTTGTGCGTAGCGCAAGAATAGCTATTATAAAAGAAAGCAAAGGCTTTCATGAAAGACTTAAGGATTTTGAATACAAAGATCCCAGCGAGCAGGTAGCCGAGAATGAGTTTTTGAGCGAGAATGAGAAGGTGTTCTCTATGTAGATTCAAACTGTTAGTCAAAAGTCACATGAGTCAAATTCGATTTGTATGACTGATATGGTAACCTGACTTGCTGAATAGCGACAGAATGTAAAAGTGTGCGACGCAACGAAAGCTAAAAAGTGTTGCTAGCGCCGGGTCAATAAAAATTTTAACAACAAACAAAAACAAATACAATGGCAAAATTAAATTTCGGCGGGGTTGAAGAAAATGTAGTAACCCGTGACGAATTTCCGCTTAACAAAGCCCAGCAGGTTTTGAAAAATGAAACGATTGCAGTAATCGGTTATGGTGTTCAGGGCCCGGGCCAGGCATTGAATCAGCGTGACAACGGTATTAATGTTATCGTTGGTCAGCGTAAAAATTCAAAAACCTGGGACAAAGCGGTTCGTGACGGATTCGTACCCGGCGAAACATTGTTTGAGATAGAAGAAGCATTGCAGCGAGGTACCATCATCTGCTATTTGCTTAGTGATGCGGCCCAGATACAATTGTGGCCAACAGTAAAAAAACATTTGACAGCAGGTAAAGCCTTATACTTTTCTCATGGTTTTGGAATCACCTTCAATGAACAAACCGGCATCATTCCTCCGAAAGATGTGGATGTGTTTTTAGTGGCGCCAAAAGGTTCGGGAACTTCTTTGAGAAGAATGTTTTTGCAGGGCCGTGGATTAAATAGCTCCTATGCAGTTTACCAGGATGCAACAGGCAAAGCAAAAGATAGAGTTGTTGCATTAGGTATCGCGGTTGGAAGCGGCTACCTGTTTGAAACAGATTTCAAAAAAGAAGTATTTTCTGACTTAACCGGCGAAAGAGGAACATTGATGGGTGCTATACAAGGAATATTTGCAGCGCAATACCAGGTGCTTCGCGACAAAGGACATACTCCTTCTGAAGCATTCAACGAAACGGTTGAAGAATTGACGCAATCGCTGATGCCATTGGTTGCTGAAAATGGTATGGACTGGATGTATGCCAATTGTTCAACCACTGCTCAGCGTGGTGCATTGGATTGGTGGAAAAAATTCCGTGATGCAACTGCGCCGGTATTCAAAGAATTATATGAAAGTGTTGCTGCAGGTAAAGAATCACAGCGTTCTATTGATAGTAACAGTCAGCCGGATTACCGTGAAAAACTGGAAGCTGAATTAAAAGAGCTGCGTGAAAGTGAAATGTGGCAGGCAGGTAAGACTGTTCGTTCACTGCGCCCGGAAAATCAACCGGCGAAGGTGGAAAAGAAATCTGAAGCAGTAGCGTAACTTGTTTATCAACACATAAGAGATGTAAAGTTCTTTTACATCTCTTATGTGTCGTGAACTGGGGCGAACAATTGTTGGTTTATTGTGAGTAAATCAGTATCTTCGAAACCCTCCGTTACACGTTGATTTTGTAACTTGACACGCTTGCTTGCCATCTGATACTTAACGATTTCTGTAGTCATAAATTTTAATTAATTCTAGTTGAGCTATGGCGAATAACGGCCTGTACGACCCTTCATTTGAGCGGGATGCCTGTGGTATCGGTTTTGTTGCAAATATTAAAGGCAATAAATCTCACCAGACAATTTCTGATGCACTCACAGTTCTTGAAAACATGGAACATCGGGGTGCGTGTGGCTGTGAAAATAATTCCGGCGACGGCGCTGGAATTATGATTCAGACCCCGCATGAATTCTTCTTTGATGAATGCATAAAGCTGGGCGTTCATTTACCCTCGTATGGTAAATACGGCGTGGGGGTTATTTTTTACCCGAAAGAAATAAAGCTGCGTGAAGAATGCCGTGATATTTTTAACCGCACAGCCGAAAAATTGGGTCTTGAAATCCTTGCCTATCGCAAAGTGCCGGTCAATCCATACGATATCGGTCCAACTGCATTGAGTGTAGAACCGGAAATGGAGCAAGTCTTTATTGCATGCCCGGATCACATCACAAATCCGGATGAGTTTGAAAGAAAATTATTTGTACTGCGTAATTATGCCAGCCATACTATAAACAGTACGGTAAGAAAAGATGCAATCGGCTTTTACATTGCTTCGCTCTCTTATAAAACGGTTGTTTATAAAGGACAACTGATCAGTTCGCAGGTTCGTAGTTATTTTCCCGATCTCAGTAATAAAAGAGTTGTCAGTGCATTTGGTCTTATCCATTCACGCTTTGCAACGAATACATTCCCTTCGTGGAAGCTGGCTCAACCATTCCGTTTTATAGCTCATAACGGTGAGATCAATACGCTGCAGGGTAATCTGAATTGGTTGCGTACAAGTGAATATAGTTTCACATCTCCATATTTTTCCCAGGAAGAAATGGATATGCTTCTTCCGATTGTAACCGGGTCACAATCAGATTCAGCGTGTCTTGACAATATGATCGAACTGCTTGTAATGACCGGCCGTTCGCTTCCGCATGTAATGATGATGCTTATACCTGAAGCATGGGATGGTAACGAAGAAATGGACCCGGTGAAGAAAGCATTTTATGAATACCATGCATCCATTATGGAACCATGGGATGGACCGGCATCAATTTCATTTACTGACGGCAAAATCATCGGGGCAACATTAGACAGAAACGGTCTCCGTCCTTCACGCTATTGTGTTACCACTGATGATCGTGTGATCATGGCGTCTGAAACCGGTGCATTACCTGTTGATCCTTCTATCATAAAAGAGAAGGGAAGATTGCAACCCGGAAAGATGTTCGTTGTCGATATGGAGCAAGGACGTATCATCAGTGACCAGGAATTAAAACAAAAAATTTGTTCGCAATCCGCTTATGGTGACTGGTTAAATCAATATAAGATACGCCTTGAAGAATTAGATGAACCGCGGGTACAATTCACACATTTACAGGAAACAGCAATTTTAAAATATCAGAAAGCATTTGGCTATTCGACAGAAGATATTGAAACGATTATCAAGCCAATGGCGCTGGATGCGAAGGAGCCGGTAGGATCGATGGGCACAGACATTCCGCTGGCTGTATTGAGCGATCAGCCGCAGCATCTGAGTTCTTATTTTAAACAATTATTTGCGCAGGTAACCAATCCGCCAATTGACCCGATCAGGGAAAGATTGGTGATGAGCCTGGCAACGTTCGTCGGAAATAATGGAAATCTTTTGGATGAAGATCCAAAGCATTGCCATACGCTCGCATTAAAACAACCGATTCTTGTATCAAAAGAATTGGAGAAAATAAGAAGTATAGATACGGGGATGTTCCAGGCGAAAACATTGCAAACTTATTTTCGTGCGGATGGTAAACCGGATTCTTTGAAAAAAGGATTGGACCGGTTATGCCGTTATGCGGAAGATGCGGTGAATGATGGATTCCAGGTGTTGATACTTTGCGACCGTGCCGTTGACAGCGGTCATGCAAGCATTCCTTCGCTACTGGCTGTTTCGGCAGTTCATCATCACCTGATCCGAAAAGGGCTGCGTGGACAGGTGGGTATTATTATGGAAGTCGGTGATGTTTGGGAAGTTCATCATTTTGCCTGCTTACTTGCTTTTGGTGCCACCGCAATCAATCCTTATCTCGCGTTGGCGACTATACGAAATGCAAAGGCAAATGGCACGTTAAAAACAGATCTTTCCTGGGAAGAATTGAGGAAGAATTATATCAAAGCTGTGTGCGATGGATTGCTCAAAGTATTTTCAAAAATGGGTATTTCCACATTGCAATCTTACCAGGGTGCGCAGATATTTGAAATACTCGGTATAGACCAGGATGTTGTTGATAAATATTTTACCGGTGCTGTAAGCCGTATCCAGGGAATAGGTCTTGAAGGAATTGCCAAAGAAGCATTGGCAAAACATTATTTTGCTTTCAGCAAAAAAGATATACCTGTAGATCGGCTGCCCGTCGGCGGTATATACCAGTGGAAAAGGAAAGGAGAATTTCATCTATTCAATCCGCAGACCATTCATTTGCTGCAATATTCAACGCGGATGAATGATTATAATACTTTCAAAAAGTATTCTAAACTCGTTAATGACCAGAGTGAAAAAGCTGCGACATTAAGAAGCTTATTCCAGTTTAAAAAGAAGCGTGCTTCGATACCCATTGATGAGGTGGAACCGGCAGAAAAAATATTAAAACGTTTTGCTACCGGTGCGATGAGCTTTGGTTCCATATCGTGGGAAGCACATACAACATTGGCGATTGCAATGAACCGTATCGGCGGTAAAAGCAATACCGGTGAAGGCGGAGAAGATGAGCGCAGGTATGATCGATTGCCCAATGGTGATTATATGCGAAGCGCTATTAAACAGGTAGCGTCGGCACGATTTGGAGTAACCAGTTTGTATTTAACTGAAGCAGATGAGTTGCAGATTAAGATGGCACAGGGAGCAAAACCCGGTGAAGGCGGTCAGTTGCCTGGTCATAAAGTAGATGAATGGATTGGTAAAACAAGGCATTCGACTCCCGGTGTCGGATTAATATCACCTCCACCGCATCACGATATTTATTCTATTGAAGACCTTGCGCAGCTGATATCTGATTTAAAAAATGCGAACCGTGCTGCACGTATTAACGTGAAGTTGGTATCCAAAGCAGGTGTAGGTACAATCGCGGCCGGCGTTGCGAAAGCAAAGTCGGATGTGATCCTGATTTCAGGACATGATGGTGGAACGGGTGCATCGCCTATAAGTTCAATCAAACATGCGGGTCTGCCGTGGGAGTTGGGATTGGCGGAGACGCATCAAACACTTGTAAGAAATAAATTAAGAAGCCGCGTCGTGGTTCAGGCCGATGGCCAGATGAAGACAGGAAGAGATATCGCTGTGGCGGCACTGTTAGGTGCTGAGGAATGGGGCGTTGCAACTGCTGCGTTGGTAGTGGAAGGTTGTATTATGATGCGCAAATGTCATTTGAATACATGTCCTGTGGGTGTTGCCACACAAGATCCAGAACTGAGAGCGAGGTTCACAGGCAATGCCGATCATGTTGTGAATTTCTTCCGGTTCATCGTACAGGAACTGCGTGAGATAATGGCCGACCTCGGATTCCGTACTGTTGAAGAAATGGTGGGCCAGGTAGATTGTCTTGAAATGCGGGAACATATAAATCACTGGAAATACAGTAAACTTGATCTTTCCGCTATACTATATAAAGAACCGGCATCCCAGTATACTGGTTTGTATAATTCGGAAGAGCAGGATCATGGTTTGGCAAATGTATTGGACTGGAAGTTACTTGACGCTGCTAAACCGGCAATTGATTCTATCCAACCTGTGTCTGCCTCTTTTACTATTAAGAATACAGACAGAACAGCCGGCACTATATTATCAAACGAGATCACCAAGAAGCACAGGCACGGGTTACCTGATAATACCATAAACTTTAGTTTTACAGGTACAGCCGGTCAAAGTTTTGGCGCTTTTAATACCAAAGGCGTTACACTTGAATTGGAAGGTGATGCCAATGATTATTTTGGAAAAGGGTTAAGTGGAGCAAGATTAATTATATATCCACCAAGACAAGCTTCATATGTTCCGGAAGAGAATATCATTATTGGTAATGTGGCATTTTATGGTGCTACCTCCGGGGAGTCGTTTATAAGAGGTAAGGCAGGGGAGCGGTTTGGCGTTCGAAATTCGGGAGCACATGTAGTGGTTGAAGGAGTAGGCGATCACGGATGTGAATACATGACGGGCGGTAAAGTGGTAATTCTTGGCGATACAGGAAGAAATTTTGCAGCGGGCATGAGTGGCGGTTTTGCCTATGTATATGATGTAAAAGGAAAGTTTGCAAATAACTGCAATAAAGAAATGGTCGACCTCGATCCGTTAGATAGTGACGATGTTGCGGATCTGCAGGACCTGATAAGCCGTCATTATGCATATACGGGTAGTACTGTGGCAAAGTTTGTATTGGATGATTTTGAAAACCAGTTAAGGAACTTTATTAAAGTGTTTCCAAGAGATTATAAAAAAGTGTTACAGGAAAGAAAAGCTAAGGCAACTGTAACGGAATAATCGATTTTATCTACTCTGATTTAAAACTATAAGATATACAATGGGAAAACCGAGCGGATTTTTGGAGTTTACAAGGGAATTGCCGGGTAAAAAACCGGTAAGTGAACGGCTGAATCATTATAATGAGTTTATTGATCGTTACAGCGAGAACAAGCTGAATGAGCAGGCTTCACGTTGTATGAACTGTGGCATTCCGTTCTGTCATAGCGGTTGCCCGTTGGGAAATGTTATTCCTGATTTTAATGATGCGATTTATCGTAAGGAATGGAAAGAGGCGTATGAAATTCTTGTATCAACAAATAACTTCCCTGAGTTTACCGGTAGGATTTGTCCTGCACCCTGTGAAAGTGCATGCGTGTTAGGTATCAATCAGCCGCCCGTGGCTATCGAAGAAATTGAAAAGCATATTATAGAGATCGCGTTTGACAAGGGGTTTGTAAAAGCAAAGGCTCCCAATGTCAGGACGGGCAAAAAAGTAGCTGTAATTGGTTCAGGTCCCGCGGGCCTCGCTGCGGCTGCCCAGTTAAATTATGCAGGGCACGCGGTAACCGTTTACGAACGTGATGACGTACCGGGTGGTTTATTACAGTATGGTATACCCGATTTTAAACTGGAAAAATGGGTAGTGCAAAGAAGGATAAAATTGATGGAAGAAGAAGGGATCGTTTTTCAGTGTAACAGTAATGTGGGCGTAAACGTTAGTATTGATGATTTGCTTCGCGAAAATCATGCGGTCGTATTGGCAGGTGGTTCTACCGTACCGAGAAATCTGCCCGTTAACGGAAGAGATTTAAAGGGTGTTTATTTTGCCATGCAATTTTTAAAGCAACAGAATAAACGGAATGCCGGTAAAGATCCTTTTGCGAACGCAAATATTGAAAGCAACATTTTTCCTGAAGATATTTTTGCGACCGGGAAGAACGTAGTAGTTATTGGCGGGGGCGATACTGGTTCGGATTGCGTCGGTACTTCCAACAGGCATGGCGCTAAATCTGTAACGCAGTTTGAATTGTTGCCAAAGCCGCCAGACGGACGTACTGATTATATGCCCTGGCCTACATACCCGATGATATTAAAGACTTCTTCTTCACATGAAGAAGGGGCGGAGCGGCAGTGGGCAATCGCTACAAAAGAATTTATCGCGGATAAGAATGGTCACCTCAGCGCTTTAAAAATTGTAGACCTCGAATGGAAGATAACAGAGGATGGTAGACCCGCACAATTCGTTGAGCGGCCGGGCAGTGAAAGAGAAATACCTTGTGAACTTGCCTTACTGGCCATGGGTTTTGTGCATCCGCAACATGAAGGATTGATCAAACAATTGGATGTGGAACTGGACGAAAGAGGGAATGTAAAGGCTACTGAAAAATCATATAAAACGAATCTTCAAAAAGTATTTGTCGCAGGTGACATGCGCAGGGGACAATCTCTTGTTGTGTGGGCTATCAGCGAGGGCCGCGAGTGTGCGAGACGGGTAGATGAATTTCTCATGGCAGGAAAATCAGTTCTTGAGAGTAAAGATGAAAACCTGTTGTTAGCCATCTAAATCTGACATTTTTCGATATACTTTTATTATTTACCGCCTTCCGGCGGTTTTTTTATTTCCGGCCGATTCCTGCTTTTTAAGATTATCTATTTAAAATCGAAATAATTAGATAAAATATAAGGACATATTATAAAAAATAATATGTGAATAATATTTAATAACGTTATACAAAAATTCAATATTTTCGTTAACGAGGTACAAATTAGTATTTTTTTTAATTTAAAACTCTACAAATGCCCAAACTTACTTTCAAACAGGTTGCTCCCTTCGTTGTGTTGGCAACCGTAGCCGTGGTGGCGCTTTTCGTGAAGCCGGTTGCTGATTTCGCAGATGCAAGTAAATACAGCACTGCGGATATAGCGTGGATAATAGTAGCCACTGCGCTTGTATTTTTAATGACGCCTGGGCTTGCCTTTTTTTACGGTGGAATGGTTCATCGTAAAAACGTGATTTCTACCATGATGAAAAGTGTCGTAGCTGCCGGAGTAGTGAGTGTACTTTGGGTATTCGTTGGTTACAGTCTCTGTTTTGGTGAATCCATCGGCGGTTTTATTGGAAACCCCGCCACCCATTTCCTTTTTAAAGGAGTAAATTCAGGAGAACCATGGAGTCTTGCGCCAACTATTCCAAAAACACTTTTTTCGCTGTTCCAGCTGATGTTTGCTGTAATTACACCAGGCCTTGTTGTGGGTGCAGTTGCAGAAAGAATCCGTTTTACCTCGTATATTCTGTTCACAGTTCTTTTCAGCGTGCTCGTGTATGCTCCGCTGGCACATTGGAGCTGGCATCCTGATGGCTTCCTGTTTAAAATGGGAGCGCTTGACTTTGCGGGAGGTACAGTTGTCCATATCTCCGCAGGTTGCGCAGCTTTAGCCGGTGCGTTGGTTTTAAAACGCAGACAGGTTCACCTGGCACACCAGGAACTTCCGCCTGCCAATATTCCTTATGTATTGATCGGCACCGGACTTCTTTGGTTTGGTTGGTTTGGTTTCAATGCAGGTTCTGCATTAGGAGCAAACGCATTATCAGTTTCTGCATTTGCAACGACAAATACAGCTGCCGCATCTGCCGGTTTAAGCTGGATGTTCTTTGATGTACTTCGCGGTAAAAAACCATCTGTTATCGGGTTTTGCGTTGGTGCTGTTGTAGGTCTTGTTGCCATCACACCTGCTGCGGGCTTTGTAGCTATTCCTCAAAGTATTTTCATCGGCGTTATAGCCGCAATCATTTCTAATGTTGCTGTTTATTATAAACAAAAATCTACGTTGGATGATACACTCGATGTATTTCCCTGCCACGGTATTGGCGGTATGGTAGGTATGCTCATGACCGGTTTATTTGCTACTAAAGCAGTAAATGCAGCCGGAAATGACGGTTTGTTTTATGGTAATGCAGCCTTCTTCCTCACCCAATTGAAAGCTATGGCGATTGCTGTTGGATACAGTTTCATTGTTTCTTTCCTGATCTTCAAATTCATCAATTTCATCCTGCCTTTACGTGTTAGCAGTGAAGACGAAGAAATCGGACTGGATGCTTCTCAGCACAATGAGAAATATCTCCAGGGAACTCTTCTCGTTCACAACAATGGTAAAATGGAAGAAAAAGAATCTACTTCAATAGGAGGATAAGAGAAAGTAACGAAACCAATAAATTAAATAGAAAAGGTACCATTCACTAAAACCTCTGACCAGGTTTGCAATAGTACCTTTTCATTTTAACACTTAAAATCAACTGCAATGTTAAGAAAAATCATGACACTTGCCACTATCGTCGTGGCACCTTTCACTATCGCATTTTCACAGGACTCTACGAAAACAGAAGAACCCGCAAAGACAACGACAATTACCGGATCTGTAGATGTGTATTACCGCTACAATTTTGCAAATGCAAAAGGTTCGTTGGTTACGAACAATGCAACCAGTTTTACAAATTCGCATAACTCATTTGAATTAGGAATGGCTTCCGTTAAAGTTGCCCATTCCTTTGGAAAAATAGGTGCTGTTCTTGACCTCGGATTTGGCTCACGCGCCAAAGAATTTTCTTACAATGAAACAGGTATTACCCAGGCTGTTAAGCAGGCCTACCTGACTTATGCTCCATCCAGCAAAGTAACGTTTACGATGGGTAAATTCGCTACCCATGTTGGATACGAATTGCTCGACCCGCAATTGAACCGTAACTATAGCATGAGCTATATGTTTTCTTACGGACCTTTTTCACATACAGGGTTAAAGATGGATGTTGCACTGACCAGTTCAATAGGTTTTATGGTAGGTGTTGCCAATCCTACGGATTACATATCGGCTCCTTTTGAGAAAAAGTTTTTTATTGCCCAGTTTC
>Ga0207645_10000307_pt1 | contig 41105 bp, 39 predicted proteins | sample KBSM53metaG_FD_184331 | JGI IMG/M metagenome (GOLD analysis project Ga0207645, IMG submission 184331) | Miscanthus rhizosphere microbial communities from Kellogg Biological Station, Michigan, USA - KBS M5-3 metaG (SPAdes) (version 2) | ecosystem: Host-associated > Plants > Roots > Rhizosphere >...
CGGTGCATTTCCTGTGGATGAATTAAAAAGTTTAAGAAAATTCGGCAGCATATTGCAGGGCCACCCCGTTCCAAAATTTAAATATGCAGAAGCTGCTACCGGTTCACTCGGACAAGGATTATCGGTGGGTGCGGGATTGGCCTTATTGGCAAAAAGGGAAAATCTTCCTTATAAAACGTATGTGCTTACAGGTGATGGTGAATTAGCGGAGGGACAAATATGGGAGGCGGCCAATTTTGCATCGTATCATAAACTGGACAACCTTATCGCTCTGCTGGATATAAACCGGTTTGCGCAAAGCGGCGAAACCATGTTTGGTCATCACATGGAACAATATGCAAAGCGGTTCGAATCGTTCGGATTTGAAGTGGCTGTTATAGATGGACACAACTACGAGGAAATTGATCGTGCATTATCCGATGCGGTAAATAATAAAACCTCCAGGCCTTATGCTATTATTGCAAAAACATTAAAAGGCAAAGGTGTTTCTTTTATAGAAAATAAAGACGGCTGGCACGGCAAGGCATTGAAGAAAGAGGAACTCGAAAAAGCATTAAAAGAATTGGGTAATGTAAATGATACCTTGAAATTTAACCTGAAAAAACCGTCTCAACAAAAAGCAGCTGTCATAACCGCAACTATTGAGAAGGCAAATAACGATTTTGACAAAATGAAAGAATATGCTACACGGGAGGTTTTTGGCGATGTGCTGGTATCAACCGGTAAGGCCAATAAGTCAATCTATGCATTGGACGCAGATGTAAAAAATTCAACGTTTACCGAAAAATTTACGAAAGAAATTCCGGAACGGTTTGTTGAATGTTTTACCGCCGAGCAGAATATGGTATCTGTTGCAGCCGGGTTATCGCGCCTGGACAAAATTCCCGTGGTTGCTACGTTCGCTGCGTTCCTCACCCGCGCAGCCGACCAGATACGCATGGCCCGCGTATCCGAAGCGAATATTAAATTCGTTGGCTCACATGTCGGCGTGTCCATCGGTGAAGATGGCCCATCGCAAATGGGACTCGAGGATATTGCTTTATTCGGTGCATTGCCCGATAGTGTTGTGCTGCAGCCTTGTGATGCTGTATCAACAGCGAAACTTGTTCCAGAAATGATAGCACACAAGGGTATAACGTATATGCGCACCCTTCGGCCAAAAACCAAAATTGTCTACGGGAATGACGAGGATTTCCGCATTGGCGGTTGCGGTATATTGCGCCAGTCAAAAGAAGATGTATTGACAATCGCCGCAACGGGCATTACGGTATTTGAAGAATTGAAAGCAGCAGATGAACTTAAGAAAGAAAATATCTCCGTTGGTGTCATAGATTGTTATTCTATTAAACCGTTGGATAGAAAGACCATCGTTCAACGTGTCAGGGAAACAAAAAAACAAATGCTCGTGACAGTAGAAGATCACTTTGAACATGGCGGATTGGGCGATTTTGCAGAAGATGCGCTGGAGGGTACCGGATGTATGGTAGTGAAAATGGCGGTAGAAAAGATATCCCAGTCGGGCACTATGGAAGAATTATTAAAAGATGCGGGAATTGATTTTACAAGTATCATTGCCAGGGTAAAAAGTTTAACTAAGATCTTTACCGGCGCATATCATCAAAATTAAAAATTACAAGTCGATTTACCGAATGCGTTTATTCGGTCTTCGTTTAAGTATACATTTACCAACACTTGCCTGATCGCATTCAAACATAGCAACTACGGATAGTGTGAAATTGTACTATGCCATTAAAGCTTACCTTCAGGTAAATTCTATTTAATGGCACTCATTATTCTCGGCATCATCATAATCATTATCGGACTGAGCTTGGGCCACCGCAATGACACGCTCAAACGGTTTGTAAAACCTGCCCGCATTACCGGCCTGGCGTTTATTGTTATCGGCGTGCTTACTGCTTGTGTCATCCAGATTGATGTAGGTCACGTAGGAGTCCAAAAATTATTTGGTAAGGTTCAGAACAACGTTTTGCAAAGCGGGTTGCATTTTATCAATCCATTTGTTGACGTGGAACGGATGGATGTAAAAACACAAAATTATACGATGAGTGGTTTACACGATGAGGGCCAAAAGTCCGGTGACGATGCCATTCGTGTGTTGACAACCGATGGTCTTGAAGTAACAATAGATCTTTCCGTTTTATATCATGTTGTACCTGCAGACGCGCCGAAACTGTTGCGCGAAACAGGTATTGATTACGAAGTTAAAATTGTGCGACCGCTGACGAGAACAAGGATAAGAGACAATGCGGTTTACTATGACGCAGTGGCGCTGTATTCTACCAAGCGTGACGAATTTCAGCAGCGTATTTATAATAGTATTGAAAAGGATTTCAGATCAAGGGGTTTGATTCTCGAGCAATTGCTTGTGCGAAATATAACGTTGCCACAAAGCGTAAAGACAACTATTGAACAAAAGATCAACGCAGAACAGGATGCGCAGAAAATGCAGTTTATTTTGCAAAAAGAGCGCCAGGAAGCCGAGCGAAAAAGAGTGGAAGCACAAGGTATTGCAGATTATCAACGCATCATCAGTGAAAGCCTTAGCGACCGTCAATTGCAATACGAAAGTATAAAGGCCCAACTTGAATTAGCAAAGTCTGCTAATGCAAAGATCATTGTCCTGGGTAAAGGCAATACACCGTTGATATTGGATGCGAATCAGAAATGATTTATACGTTAAATTTCAAACATAGTCTCTACCAAAATGGACGGTAACCCGGGGGAAAATCTGATCTTATTTGTTTTTTACGTATCGCTGATCGGAATAGCCGGTGCAATTCTGGTTGTTGTCTGGGTTAAAGTGTCAGACTATATCTCCGGTCGAAAAGCAGGAAAAACGCCGGAGGATGAGAATAGGAATATTTAAAATTTCAAACACGCCGGCTCTACAAAATTTACCGGAGATCAAAGGTACATGTAACGTTTTATACATAAGCCGGAATGTAAAAACAGATCCGGGTTTATGCATTGGCAACGTAACTACTTATCCCAGGTGATCGCGAAAAAACTGTTGCAGTATCCCTGTAAGCATTTCTTTGCTTAATGGTTTTGTTTTAAATCCCGAAACCTCCTCAATTTCCTGCGCTTTCTTTATTTCATCCGGGTTGGCTGACGTCGTCAGCATAACGATAATTGTTTTCGCTTTTTGTTTTGGGTCGAGGTCCTTGTACCGCTCAAGAAATTCCCAGCCATTCATCCTCGGCATATTAATATCTAAAAAAATAAGCTCCGGTGGAGTTGATCTTGCCTTTAAATGTTCCAACGCTTCTACTCCATCGCTTGCTTCATCAACCGTTTCGGTTATATCCATCTTTCGAATGATGATCTTATTGAAAACGTTATCGTCAAAATCGTCGTCTATCAACAGAATACAGGATAATTTTTTTTTCAGAATCATTTTGTCTATGCGATTTGTTTTGAAACAGTGAAATGGAAAGAACTGCCTTTACCGGGTTCTGATTCCACCCAGATTTTCCCGCCGTGCAATTCTACAATTTTTTTGCAAATGGAAAGTCCGATTCCTGTACCCGGGTAATCTTGTCGTGAATGCAATCGTTGAAAGATGATAAAGATTTTGTCCATATATGCTTGTTCAATACCTATTCCATTATCCTGTACGGTAAACAAATATTCCTCTCCTGTATCCCTGGCTGAAATATTTATTACAGGCATTACTCCCTGTTGTGTAAATTTAACTGCATTGCCCAATAAATTTCTGAAAACAGACTTCAGGTAAATATATCCCGTCACAACGGGTAATTTTCCAACTGTAATCTTTGCACCGGTTTCAGATATTATTGCATCAAGTTCTGAAATTATTTCTTTTACCACAATATTGCAATCAATTCTTTCCTTTTTTAATTCCTTTCCAACCCTTGAATATTCAAGCAGGTCGGTAATCAATGATGACATACGGGTTGCTCCGCCCCTGATGAAATTCATATATTGTTTCGTGTCATCATCGGCTGCATCACCGATCTTTTCCTCCAGTAGCCCGGTGAAATTTGAAATACTCCGGAGCGGCTGTTGTAAATCATGTGACGCTATATACGCAAATTGCCCGATTTCTTCGTTCTTGCGCTGCAGTTCTACTGTATAATCTTTTAATTTTTTTTCATGCCTGGCCCGCCGGTTTAATTCATTGATGATAACTGATGCAAGAAATAAAACGATCAACAGGGAAAAGACACCGTCACTTAAAAAGAAAATCTGCGTTCTTCGTATGCTGTTGTCCGCCACGTTTTTTCTTTCTTTGAATAAGACCTGCTCAGCTGCCTGCAATGTTAGATTATGCGCCCGTGCCTTATCCATCAGTTCTTTACCCTCGCCTGTGTTCAGCAAGGCCTTTATTGTTTTTTCGTCGTTGATTTTTTTCAGATTTATAACCGTTTCGATATACGACATCTTCCGGTTCACATAATATTCAAGCGAATCCAGTTCCGCCAGGAGGTTTGTATCTCTATGCAACATACTATCCAGCATCTTCATGTTTTCATTAAGCTGTTGACGGGCACCTGTATAAGGCTGAAGATAATTGGCATTGCCGGTTATAACATAACCCCGTTCGCCTGTTTCTGCGTTCAACAGAATTGAAAGGTTATCTTTCAGCGTAATGATAACCGTTCTTGTATCGATCTGCACTTTCAGGTTTTCAAACATCTTCCGGTTGGCATAAACGGAATAGAACAGCGTGGATAATAACAGGCAAAGGATTGCAACAATAACTATAGAAATGGTTGTCTTCGCTTTTTTTGATTTCATTCGTTATCATGGTTTAATGGTCACACTACGGTGGCAGGTTGCCATCGCTGTCTTTTTCTTTGAAACATCAGGGACGGACTGTTTTATTTCCCCGTGAAAATTTTATGCCTCATTCAGTGCATAGTAGCCGATGAATGCTGTTTTTCATAAAATAATCCAACCAGGACAGCCGGACCGCCCTCCTCCTCACTAAAGCTATGTCAAAAATTGCTTTTTTTATGCGCGGCTCCCCACAGCGCTCTATTAAAATTAGATTTGAAACAAACATTGCCAGTAAACTTTCATCATTAAATTTTTTTACCGTGAAATATTTAATCATTTTCCCGTTCCTAACTATAATGCATACGTCATTCGGCCAGGTAATGCCGCTTACCCTCGAACCCGATGGCGGTAATAAAAGGGCGTCTGTTTCGGAGCAGATCGGTATCGTCAAAATTGCGATTAACTACAGCCGTCCCGGTGTAAAAGGCCGCGAAGGAAAAATATGGAACACTACCGTCGCACATTATGGCTTCGCAGACCAGGGTCATGGCACAAGTTACGCCGCTCCCTGGCGTGCGGGAGCAAATGAAAACACAACGATGTCATTTTCGCATCCTGTACGGGTAGAAGGTAAAGACCTGGCTGCGGGTACTTACGGATTTTTTATTGCTCTTGGTGAAAATGAAAGCACATTGATCTTTTCCAAAGTAAATAATTCATGGGGAAGCTTTTATTATGATTCCACACAGGACGCATTGCGTGTACCCGTAAAAAATAAACAGCTGGACAAATCTGTGGAATGGCTCAGATATGAATTTGCTGACGAAACCGATAGTTCAGCTACCATCGCTATGTCGTGGGAAAAACGTACGATCGCGTTTCGCGTAGAAGCCGATAGAAAAGCATTGCAGTTGGCTTCATTTGTCAGCGAGTTCAGAACCACACGTCCCTATTATGATTTTATTTCTGCAGCCAATTGGTGCATCCGGAACGATTACGGCCTCGAGCAGGCGCTTGCATGGATGGACAGGGCTATTTATTTCAGGATAATGGGAGAAAAGAATTTCCGTGACTTAAGTACAAAGGCAAATGTGCTGATAAAATTGAACCGGATAGCCGAAGCAAAAAAAGTAATGGAGGAAGCAATACCGATGGGTACCATGACCGATATACATTTTTATGCCCGTCAATTAATAAATATGAACCAGGTTGATGACGCATTCAAGGTTTTTAAAGCGAATTACGATAAATATCCGAATCAATATACAACGAGTGTGGGAATGGCAAGGGCCTGGTCTGCAAAAGGCAATTATAAACAGGCGTTGACCTTCGCGGAAGCGGCGCTCAGGCAAGCTCCTGATGAAGGCAGTAAGACCAATGCACAGGGAATGATTTCTAAATTGAAGGAGAATAAAAACATCAATTAATATTACTGTATAATTGTTCTGTAATTGTATGTTGTAGTGCGGGTGCATTTGATTGCACCCGCACTTCTTTTTCATGGCCAGGCCTGCAACGAATTGTTGCCTCTATCTTCGGTTGGTGAGTCCCGTTGTTTCTTTTGCTTCATCGCTTTTTACTTTCTGAACTATATACGCCCCGATTTTTTTACCCAGTTCCAATCCAACTTCATTGTCCGTTCGAAAATGTATACCTCCCTGGAAACGGGATTCTGCTCCGTCTTTCGCCTTTTTTTCAAATAACGGCCTGTCCGAAGGAAAGAAATAAGAATATATTTCGCTGTTTACGCCACCGATCGTTGCATGGCCTGAAGGATAACCGGGAAATGGCGGGGTAAAAAATAAAACAGGATGAAAAGTGGTATCGTATTGATCGGGCCGGATGCCCCAATAGGTATACTTGGCATCCCAGCACGCAACAAAACCATCATATATGCCAATGGCAGCAACCGCATATATTCTTGCTGCGCGGGGAGGATTCAGGTGTAAATTATACTCAAACATTTTTTGCGTAAGTATATCATCGGATTGATCTGCATAATAAAATGCATTGGCCGTAGAGCGATATGTGGGCTTAAATTTTTTTAATTCAGCCATATCTTTTGCAAAATCAGGTGGTGGGCCCGGGCGAAACTGGCTGCTGCTATCGAGCACTACTGTTTTATTATGACCTGCAAGGGGGAACATCGGTTTACCTTTCCAAAACCCTGGCTTGTCCGGTATATTTCCATCCCATGCAGCGGTTACGACAAAATCTTTTGTTCGCTCAATTTCTTTCTCAGCAATCTTTTTACCCAGTTCAAAACCAGCCCTGGTATCGCTGGGAAATGCTGCACCAGCAGCAACGCGTGAACTCATTACCTGTTGTGCAAGACGATTTACTGAGTCAGCAAACTTAGGATAGAAATGCGCAATAATAGTTGCAGCCACACCGGCAGCAACTGAATGTTCACAGGGATAAGAAGGACTGTTTGCTTCGGGCACATAACTTTTTATACGTTTATCTGCACGCGAAGGGCGTGGACGTTTATATGCGTACTTGGTATCCCATGCCGCAACTGTGGCATCATAAATTGCTACATTGAGTAAAAGGTTTGCCAATGCACCACCATAGCTGGTATCCCTGATAAAAAGCCTGAAGATAAACTCGTGCCATCGATAACCCGGTGCACCGGCGTTCCAATATAATACCTGCTGCAAACCTGCAGAATCCAATTGCTGTTGTTTGGATATCACCTGTGCAATTTCATCTTTATAAGATGCGGGTGCAGGTAACCGGTAGTCTTTTCCCGAAGTAATAAACCAGGTTTTCCAGTTACCGGCACCAGGTTCCACCTGGGCGTACATTTCACTTGTTATTGATATTATAATCATGAGTAGTGGCAAAATCTTTTTCATATACTGCTATTATTTGTACAAGAATATCCAATTAAAAAAAGCATTTAATAACCGCGTCAACAGACAACGGATTTTAGTATATGAACGACATGGTGAATGAGTTTATGGTTAATTGTGACCGGTGAATGATATCCTTTAGTAAAAAAATGTCTCCTTACGATCGACCATTCACAATTCAACACTTACAATTTACTTCCCGCCATTGACCCTTTTCCGACATTTGTTGACGATAAAGGCAATTCTGTCGCCTCCAAACTGATTCGAGAAAGATTTGATTAAATTCATCGGGCAAACAGTTTCATGAATACCTCACCAAACTATAAACGGGTAAAATTTTATGTGTTGACGGGCATCGCTTATATGTCAATGTATTTGATCGGCGTACTGGTAAACTACCCGGAACAGTTTGTGGTCAGATCACTCAATTATCTCTGGAATACGATTTATATAACCGCTATCAATTTTACGTTGTTCGAGTACGCAGTTCCTTTTATAAGACCAACTGTTAAAAGAATTTTGCTGGGTTTGTTACTGCTATGGATTTATCTTATGTTTTATTCCTATGGTTTGTATGGATGGAGAAGTGTGGGAATCGGGTTGCACATTTATACTGCTTTAAGGGATTTTAAATCAGTTGAAGAGGCTGTTGCGTTTCATATGGGATTTAGTGTAGGATCAATTTTCTTTTTTGGAATAATCCGTCATGCTTTTAACTATGTAAAATTAAAACAGGCCACGCAGCAGTTACGTATTGAGAAGCAGCAGGCAGAATTAAACTATCTCAAATCGCAAACAAACCCGCATTTCCTTTTCAATACACTGAACAATATTTATTCGTTGGCACGAGATAAATCTGATCTTGCCCCGGAGTCAATTCTGCGCCTTTCGAAAATATTACGGTTTATGCTGTATGAAACCAGCGGAGCGTATATCGCAATCGAGCAAGAGATTAAAATTATGACCGACTATATTGCTCTTGAGAAACTACGCTATGATGATTCTCTCCGGATTAATTTTAACTACGACATTGAAGACATGAAACAGGCCCTGCCCCCGCTATTGCTGATCCCGCTGGTTGAAAATGCTTTTAAGCATGGTGTATCTGAAACAAGAAATCATCCTTTTGTAGACATTCATCTCACTCTCAACAAGCGACAGTTAACTTTCTTTGTAAAAAATTCAACGGAAAAATTTGCAGAAGAACGAAGTGTAAAAGAAAATATCGGTCTTTTTAACCTGAGGCGTCAATTAGAACTGCTCTATAGTGATTTCAACCTCGCCACCCGGCAGGATGAATCGTCATTTAGTGCAACTTTAAAAATTAATCTTGCAAGCCATGTCTAAAATAAAATGTATCATCATCGAAGATGAGCCATTAGCTACGAAAGTTTTGGTGGATTACATATCGCAGGTACCTTTCCTGCAACTACAGGCAACCTTTAAAGATGCGATCCTGGCAGCGGATTACCTTCGGCACAATCATACAGACCTTATGTTTTTGGATATTCATTTACCGAAACTGAAAGGCATGGCTTTTCTGAAAACACTAATACATCCGCCTTCAGTTATTGTTACAACCGCTTATCATCAATATGCAGTGGAAGGATTTAACCTGAATGTGACAGACTATCTCCTGAAACCTTTCGATTTCGAACGTTTCTTAATTGCAGTAACGAAAGTAAAAACAGTAGAAACTGAAAAACAAAACTCCGCGGAAATCCGTGATGTAAAAGATTACCTCTTTTTAAACGTACAAAAGAAGAAAGTAAAAATTTTGTTTTCCGAAATATTTTTTATTGAAAGCCAGAAAGAGTATATCCGGATTGTTACAACAAAAAAAGAATACGTATCAAAGATGAGTACGCATGAAATTGAAGAAATGTTACCCGCACAATTGTTCAGGCGCATACATCGCTCGTTTATAGTTTCACTAAGCAAGATTGAATCGTACACAGCCGATACTGTCGAGGTAAACGGAGTATCTATCCCGGTGGGTCGTGGGTACCGGGATGGCATCGAAAATTTATAAATAAGCCGGACCAACTTAACAATGGGTTATACCTATTGTAACGCATACTCAAGGTTTCGCGTTATCGTGCATTCGTCCGTATGTTTTGCTGTCCGCAGCATTATTATTATAATCCTTGTACAAGATGCTGCATATCGGCTTCAACCTCATTAACATTTGATAACCGGGACATAACCACAATCTATCCGGACTATTTTTTCATTGAAAAATGGAATTCCTTCTTGTCATCCCCAACAGCAACAAAGGTCATTTTATTATTTACAATCTTAAATGTAAAGGGGATGTGCTCATTCTCTGCCATAAAAAACGTTGTCTCGCTGGTGGGAAGTAATTCGGTTGGAACGGAACCGGGCGAGTTCCATTGCCAATACAGCTTATTTTGTGATACAGAGATCAATACATCCGGCAATGATTTTTCATCATTAATATAAAGAGCTTTGTATCGGTTGAAAATTGCGGGGTTAACTTTCACCGCGTCGTGCCGTTCGCAATATCCATACGCTACTGCATTCTGCATAACTGCTGCCAGCGCTGCACCATGCCCGGCGCGGGGCGTGATATCTGTCCTGATCTTTAGGTTGGGACATTTTTGAGAAACAAGATAATTCCTGAACGAATCAATATTGCGTGCCGTTTCCAATTCAAAACTTCCGACGCCAATAAACACCTTGCTTTTCAAATCCCGGTGATCCGCAAAATATTTCCTTGCAGCGGGCATCAGTGTTTGTCCATTATTTCCGGGTGCGCCGATAAAAATCATATCAAATAAATCGGGACGGTTAAATAAAATGTACGTCGTAAACATGCCACCCATTGAGTAACCATAGATTGCTTTATCATTAGTAGTTCGATACTGCTTATTGATAAAAGGCATTACTTCTCTTTCGATAAAATTGAGAAAGGCCGGACCTCCCGTTGCCGGATCCAGATCACGAGAACGTTTATTCTGACCTTTGCCATATCCTATACCAACAATGAGTGGTTCCTTTGTTGTATAATCCTGTCGCAGCATGCTGAAGCAATTCATCGCGACTGTCATGTTCCAGTCGCCATCGGTCATATACAATACGGGTAATGATACATGGGTTGTATCATAAGCCGCTGTTCTCAACACATACAGTTTATAATCTTCGTCGATTGCAGAAGAATGAATCGTCCATGTATCGATATTGGGTAAATAAAACGGGCCTGTGGAGTCGGGCGCTGATTTTTGTTGGGCAACTGTGGGCGAACTAAAAGTCGCTTGCAATAACAGCAGTATAGCAGAAAATTTCAAAAAATTCATGGCTTCTTTATTTGACTAATGCTATCAAAAGTAAATCATACGGATCATTGAGACATTTCAATTGGGGAAAAGATGCTTTTATTTTATTTGAGCATGTTTTGCGGCAGACCATTCAATCGCTTGCTGTATCAACCTTCTGTATACCGGGTTCGAAAATGCAGACGGTCCATGACCAAGCTGTATATACAACACATCCGATTTGCCATAATGATTAACCCATGCAACGTAACGCATGCTTTTGGGATGAGTTGTACTTAGCAACGGCGTTACCGTCGGAAGTATCTCGCAGCCACCATATATTTCATCTTCTATTACAAAGTCACTGATACCTTTTGTAACCGGGTGGTCTTTATTCTCTACCCTAACGGGAATAGTTACCCCATGTTCATAGTTTGCTCTTAATGTATCTCCATTCACCACCACGGGTTCTGTGTGATATTGTCCGCCAACGATCTTTATAAATTCCGGCCAATGTTGATAGGATACCAGTGAATGATGAAGGAATATCATCGCTTTTCCTTTGTTCAATAAACTAACATAAGCCTGCTGTTCTGTTGCCGACAGTGAATCAACCAGATCATAAAATATAAGTACATCATAGTTATTGACCGCCGGTGAAGCAATTAATGCATTGGCCTGTGGTTGTTGCAATGTGTCGTAGCTGATCGCCGGGATTGTATTAAAAACATCGTAAAACGGGCCATGTTCAAATCCATGTCCCCCTGTTATTATCAACACCCTGATCTTTTTTGCCTGTGACGGTTGATTGACAAAACCCGTCAATAAAAACAGCGAAATACAAACGGAAGCGAAACCGGGGAATATTTTTTTCATACCGATTCAGTAGAATTTATAATTAAATGTACGGGGATTTTATTTAAAGAATCTTCGCAAACAAATGAGAAAAATGTTATTAGATCTCAAAAAAAAGTGAGTGATAGATATTCTAATGATCACGACTAAAAATATGAATATTGTTGGGCCGATCGGGTGTTTCTAGCTAAATATAAAATTAAGAATGGAGCGATTATAAGCCGTAAGAATGATATAAGATTTCCAATATTCCAAATCGTTAAGTTTAGACTTTTTAGATTCTTTGCCGCACCGAATTAAGTTCTTTTTGGATGAGAAAAAGCTGCACCAACTGGCGCAGCTTTTCAAAGAACATTTTATCCATTTATTTTCTCTTAAACGTTTGCGTATTGGTATAAGTCGTTCCAAGTTCTTCAAACGTAGCAGATATTTTGAAGGTAGAATTGTCCAATTGCAAAATGTTGGCTACTCCTGAGCCAACGCCCGTTCCCACTATCGTAATTTTTGAATCGTTATCAGATAACTGCCATCCAAGGGGATAAGTCTGGTCATCGTTGATGTCACATTTCGTAGCGCCTTCATCAAATGATCCGGTATTATTCGCGTTGAACGTTATGAAATCATCTTTATCGCAAGATTCATAAAGTGATATTGCTTCCGTTTCAGTTGTACCGTCACCATCATAATCGTAGGACGGACTGTAAACATCCGAGGTCAACATCCAGTTGCCAACCAGGAGTTCTGACCTTGATTTGTCACTACTGCTTTTTTTACACGAAATGGAGATGATCGTACAGGTAGCAATAAAAGCCATTACAGAAAGGCGGAGGTTTCTTTTCATAATAGTAAGGGTTTAATGTTAAAAACCTGAAGCAGGGCCCGGCCCGCACCTCAGCGAAGTGTAAGTATAACGATGCCGCCGCGGAAATAGTATACAGACATTTGAAATAGCGGAAATCGATAGCACTGATTCTTAAAGAGATATCGGCATGACCTCTTGTTTCAATTTAATGAGTCTCTTACCTTACTATAATCGTATTGGAGGTCTTCGTGCAATGTCTTCAGTAGTGTATCAATCTTCTTGAGCTGCGAATTATAAAGATTACTGATCACCGTATTCCGGTGAATCGGGATCTCCGAATGTTTTAAGGTAATACAGAAATACAGCCGCAGTTCTATTTCCGTTTGTTTTATGCCGCTGTAACGTGAATATTTATTGATCACCCGTACAATTTTCCGCAAACTCTTTTTGGCAAAATACAGGTGCGATAAATTGATTTCTGAAAACAAATCATCTATTTCCTTTTTCACGCCGGCGATATATCCTTCTTCGTTATGCGCCTCGAAAAGAAGATAGGTGAGCAGCTCTTTGTTTTCTTTTTTGAATCTCGCGAGGCGAAGACAAAGTTCAGTCAGTTGCGCCGGTTTTAGTGTTTTCAGCTCTTCCTTCAGATCGCTGCTGGATGCGGTGTTCATTTTTACCCCGTAATTTATTTAACAGGTAATTTAATTCATTCATCATACAACAAGCTGTATATTTTTTTAACTTAGAACATGGAATTTTTTGTGCCCGAAAAATCCGTTGTGCGAAAAATATGGGGCAAAAGCGATACGATTCTCTTTGTATTTGCAGGTGCTTCAGCAGAATTTGCATTAAACAAAGCGGTTGACTGGCTCTACTTCACGGGACGCCTTCCTGCCGATCCGTTGGGACGGCTTTTCTCTACGGTGATGTATGCACGAAAAATTGTGTTTTCAGAAAAGGAAGCGGCTTTAAAAGCTATTGACCAGATTACCGGGATTCATCGCACCGTTGAAAAGAAAAGAGGCGATAAAATTCCGGATTGGGCATATAGGGACGTTTTGTTTATGCTGATTCATTATTCAATCGCCTCGTTTGAACTGCTGGAGAGAAAACTCACGGAAAAAGAGAAAGATGAGTTGTTCGATGTATTTTATAGGATGGGTAAGCGGATGGAATTAACAGGCTTACCATTAAATTATACTGAGTGGGTTGTGATGCGGGAGGAACATTTAAAGCAGAATCTTGTCAAGAGCCATTATTCTTCAGATCTTTTTAAACAATATAAAAAACATCTCGGAACGGGGCGCTATATTTTACTAAAAGAATCACAGAAATTAGTTTGCCCCCCGATTGTAATCCAGTTATTGAATTTTAACCGGTCTCCTATATTAAAACCGGTAATCTTTATTTATAAATTAAGCCGGGCGATACGACTGGATTCACTTATTAAAGCAATCGTTTTACCAGGTGAGTATAAGGCACAGATAAGGTCGCTGGATACCTCGTATGCCTGAAAAATATTCTTCAGCGCACAATTGATAAGACTTTGCAGTCTTCGTCTTGGTGGGAAAACAATAAAATATAATAAACAGCGATTAAAACGTGCGCACACTCCAGCTTCGCTCAAATATTTCTTTTACAGCCAATTTGTTTATTCCTTCTTTATCAACGATCTGCTGGTCAGACGTCACACTGTCTGCAATGCCACACCACGGCTCTATACAAACGAAATCTGCATTTTTCGCCGCCCAGATGCCTAAATACGGAAACCCGGCAAAATCAAATTCAAGCCCGTTTGTAATTTTTTCCGAACGCAGGCTGATCTTGTCTGAAACAAGATTTTTAAAAACAAGGGCATCATTATAAAATAATTCTTTGGACAATGACAGACGATTTTTGTTATTAAGGAATGGAGCGGGCGATGATTCAATCAGGCCATCTTTTGAAATCGGCCATCGGCCTGCGGTTTCCGGCTTATTAAATTCAAGATAGTAGTCATTATATACTGTGTCATTGATAAGCGGCACCTTAAACGCGGGATGGCCTCCAACGGAAAAGTATAAACTATCATTACCCGTGTTGGTTATTTTATAGTTCACAACCAATTTATCTGCCTTAAGACTATAAATAACATCAAACCGGAATGAAAATGGATATTTGGAAAAAGTGATCTCATTGCTTTGCAATGTGAACTGAGCAGATGATGATGTTTGCGCCGTAACCATAAAATCCATTTCCCGTGCAAAGCCGTGCCGGCTCAGTGAATATTCTTTGTGATTATAATAGTAGATATCATTTTTCAATGTGCCGACAACCGGAAAAAGAACAGGTGATCTCTTACCCCAGAAAGCCGGATCACCGCCCCACATGTATTCCAGGTTTGTCTCCTTGTTATAAATACTGTCAAGCTCCGCTCCTTTTGTTTTTATGGATACCTTTAAAATGTCATTTTCAATTAAGGTCATTTTTTTTCTTTTAGAATGACGAAGATATACCGTGATTATACGGATTCAATGAGGATTTCGGAGATTTTTAGCTGAGTGTTCCGGATTTACCTGTCCAGGCAATCAATAGATAGTATGAAAGATGTTTCGTTATATATCATGGTTGTAGCTTACATAATTGCCGGTTGTTTTCATTTTATTTATCCAACCTTTTACAGGCGCATGCTGCCGAAATGGATGCCCTGGCATGTGCCGGTCGTATATATAAGCGGCCTATGTGAAATAATTCTTGCTATTTTACTCGTACCCCTTTCAACAAGGAATGCTGCCGCATGGGGACTGATCATTTTACTTATCATCATTTTTCCCGCTAATATCCAGATGATGTTAAATTTCCAGCGAAAGAAAAATCCTTATTTATGGGTAACTATTTTAAGATTGCCGTTGCAGCTTATATTGATATGGTGGGCCTGGCAATATACACAATGAGAATTTTATTGCGGTTGTCTGTCTCCCCTGATCCAGATAACCGAATTGCCGTTTCCCAATTCATTTTGTTCCCATTGCCGGTTTGACGGATCGGTAATCCATTCCCCATCTACAATAAATTTATAACGATGTTTTCCCGGTGAAAGATGTACACGGTAGATCCATTCGTCGCCCTCGCGAATCATAGCTAATGCGGTCGGGCTCCAATCATTGAAATCACCGGCCAGGAAAACAGCCTTCGCATTTTTATACCCTTTCAACCGGAACGTATAATTCGGTTCCATAACCAGGTAAGAGTTTCCTTTATTGGTTGTAACGTTATTTGCAGGATCAGAAATTTCCTTACCATCTACAATAAATTTGTATTCATAATTGCCCGGTCCCACTGCGTAGGGTAATTCCCAACCTGTTGGTGTTTTTTTCATCAGCAATTCATCTTTTCGCCAGCTATTGAAACTACCGGTAAGTACTACCTGCTTTGCATCTTTGTGCCCGTTTAATTTAAACAGCCGGGCGTTACCGATTTTTACCACAGAATTAAAATCATTCGAGTCGCCGGGCAACTTATCCGGATTTGCAGGGTCAAGACGAGGCTGGTCATCAACAATATATTTATATGTGTGTGTGCCGTCGGCAAGGTAAATTGGTAACTCCCACCCTCCCGCAGTTCTGTTCATCAGCAGTTCATTTGACCACCAGTTATTAAATGAACCCGCAACATATACTTTACCTGCATTTGCAAATGCTTTTACGCTGAACTCAAAATTAGTTTTGAAAAAAACTGAATTCGTATTTCCGAATTCATCATTTTCTTTGACCAGGTTATCGTCGTCTACCATCCAACGTCCATCAGTGATGAATTTGTACCAATATTTTCCCGGCGTGAGTTTTACATAGGCAATCCAGCCGCTGTCGGTCCTGCTCATAGGCAACGCCTGAGGATCCCACACATTAAAGCTACCGGCGAGCATTACCCGTTTAGCACGCTGGTAATCCCTGAGAAAAAACGTAACAACTGATCCATCTGTCGCAAAAGGATATTTATTTATAAACCTGTTGTATCCATACTTAATATTATTACTTACCGCAGGAAAACGTTCGGCAATTTCTTTTTGCTTTTCTGTTAATTGAATTTTATCGGCCGGATTAATTACCTCTTTATAACTTTTTAGGGGTTTAGTGATCACAAACGTTTTTGAATTATTTGATTCCACTTTCCAGCCTTGTTTTTGCAAAGAGTCAGGTGAATTTGTTTTTATAAAATATTTTAGCCCAAGATCATGGAGTTCGTATTGTGCGATAAAACTATCAAGTGAAGCGATGCTGATATTCTTACTCAGCCTTATATACATGCTGCCATCCTTCACCCCGTACACTTTTACGGGCGACTGCGCTTCCGCTTTATTAAGCAGGGTAATGAATATGCATGCATAAAGGCAAAAACGTATCATTATCGTTTCGTTTTGTGTGTGGTAAGTTTTATTTCCATATATACATTTTGCGTGTTACAAAGTTAAATCCAATCTTGTGCAAAGACAGAAAATCAAAGCCAAGCATTCCGTCAAGACATCGTTCATACGATTTGCACATCCGTTCCAGGTTGGTAACAAGTACAGGCAGACTATCAATATCCCGGCTCCCGATTTTTGTATTTTTCATTTCGCCGTAAAGTGCATCCACTTTTGCATTCCCGCTACCTCTGAGAACCACCTTCCGGATAATGGTTACATTCTCGAAAATCTTATCAGGAAGACGGCTGTCCAATACATTGGATTCAGCACCCGTGTCAATAATAAATGTTAATTTTTTCCCAGCCACTACAATATAGGTCATGATTTTATCTTCTGTAACCGTAATGGGAAAGGTATTGTAGGCGCTTGTATCACGCAGCATTTCGTGTGCATAAGAACTTCCTTCTTTCCTGCTTATCAGGTGAAGGTGAAGTAAATTGTTTTCATAATCAATGATCATTTCAAAGCGACGAAAAAGTTGCATACCGAGCAGGCCCAATATTTTTACGCCTTTACTGTCTTCAATATGTCCAAGATTCACCCGGTCTGCTTCAGTTTGATAATATTTAAAAGGACCAATTGAAAACTCATTAATCCTGATGGCGCCTTCATTTCTTGTTGTTCCTGTAATTCCACCCGATTCCTCAATGTCGGTATGATCAGAGGTGGAAAGATAGTCACGGAAATAAGTTGTATTCAGCACAAGTTTAGGAGCGCCTGTATCAAGAATAAAATTTCCTTCAAGGGTATCGGCTTTTGCCTGTATTATGATGAGATTTCCTGCACGGATAAATGGAATTGTGATGGATGAAGAATCAACAGGACTAAACGGTTCAGGCGGCCAATAAATAGAAAAGGGTTTACAAAAATAGCAAGGTGTGCCTGGCGATTGCAGCTTGTGGACATTTGGAATGTCAGCAACAGGCTCACCCGCTTTTACAGGATAAATAAAAGCGAGCAATACAACAATGGCTGTAGTACGAAACGCAGAATGCATCACACATGGCTATACACGACAAAGATTAATGTATGTCTTTAAAACATAACGTTATTCATTATATGCGGACATACAGCGTGACAAAAGGTGCTGTTGCGGGAGAAAAATTTCTTTATACTCTTCTCACATCTAAAAAAATCATTTATACCATGAAATGATTTCTTTCAAAATGGCATTTATTTTTTTCAATGGAATATCTTTTTGTGCATCAAGTAAGAATATTTTCATTCTTGCCCGTTTTTCACGGATCAGATCAGGATCTCTAATTTTCTTTCCTTCCACGATTCCCATATAAGGCCGTTTGAATTTTTTGTGTATCCAGAGATAGCAAAACATTTTCCCCTTAATACAAAAAAAAGGCATACCATATTTCCATGCTTCTGTTATTGCCTTATCCTGCTGAAGGATATGCCCACGCAAAAACTGCAGGCAACTTTTCAGTGGCTCTTCTTTTTGATTGTACCATTCGTCTATTGGCCGCAACATAGATTATCGCAGATATGAATGATTATTTTGACGGCTCAATCAGGTCCCAGAGATTTCCATATAAATCCTTAAATACCGCCACGGTGCCATAACTTTCCACGGATCGCTCTCTTACAAATTCAATGCCTGCGTCCCTCATATTTTTATAATCACGATTAATATCATCCGTGTGCATAAATAAAAAGACACGACCCCCGGTTTGATTTCCAACGCGGCTTTTTTGTTCGTCGTTGGCTGCCTTAGCCAGTAACAATCCGCAGCCATCCGACCCTCGCGGTACTATTCTCACCCACCGTTTTGTTTCGCTCAATACCGTATCTTCCAATAAAATGAAATTGAGTTTCCTGGTATAAAATTCAATCGCCTCATCATAATCATCTACGACAAGCGCTATTTGGGCAAGAGACTGCTTCATGAATTTGTTTTGCTAAAACTACAAAAGCAAATCATAAAAATAAGAATGGAGAGAATCGTTATTCACATTGAGTTTTATGGACTGTAATAACGTGATCAGCAAATAATTTTATCGTTTCGTTCCATCTATATTGCCCTTGATGACAATTCGGGATTTTTTTAATCACTGATACCTAACCGTTTGCCGCGATTTACTCAACATAAAAATCAAAATTTGATTATTTATAGCATTAAAGGCCTGAATCGATTTGTGCAGGTAATCACCCGTTCTGTAAAATTATTCATCATGTTATGTGGGTAAAAAAATACAGGCGCAGGTTGCATTGTTTTTATTTTTGCTGCCATACTGACAATTCTTAATTCTTACCCGATTGCAACTTGCTTTGCCAGTGAAATTATTTTATCAAAAACTTGTTAAACGAAGCAAATGGTACAGAAAACCTATTTTAAAACCAAGGATTATTGTAAAGTGAAATTTTCTTTTAAAGTCGATAATGCCGAAACTGTTGAAATTCTGGGCTTGAATAATGACTGGAACAACGCGGTTATTATGAGCCGTAAGAAAGATGGTTCTTTCAGTGCAGATGTCAATTTGCCAAAGGACTCGAAACATGAATTCAAATACCTGGTGAATGAAACAACCTGGTTAAACGAGCCTGAAGCGGACAGTCTTAAGCCTAATGAGTTTGGCGGCACAAACAGTGTGATCACTTTGTAAGGCGACCATACCACACTTCATAAGGGTTAGTTTTTATAGTTGCTGCGGTACTGTGGCATCATTCTGTTTTATCATTGCAGGAACAGGATGCGCTTTGGCCTGTAATGAGTTAACTTACAGACCATGAAATTCACATTCCGGTTTGTATATGGTGCGTTAATGTTGTTTTTGATAATGGCGTGCAGTAATAAGCTGTCTCCCGCTGAAGGCAATGCGAAAAGTAAATTCAGGGTACTTGGTTACCTCGCCAGCTCAAAAGATTGGGTCAGTGGGATAAATGCTATTGATCTTACTGCCATTACTGATCTCAATCTCGCTTTTATTAACCCTGATTCTTCCGGCAATTTTATTTTGAATGATGATATGAAAATAGTCATTCAAAAAGCACATGCAGGCAATGTTCGTGTATTTGCGTCTATTGGTGGTGGTAGTCCTCCGCCATGGCTTGGAGCATTATTAATGCCTGAAACCCGTTCCCTTTTCATTAGCAAAATTGTTTCATTGGCCGAGGTTTACAATATTGATGGTATTGACGTTGACATTGAGAATGAACTGATCAATGATCAGTATGCGGGATTTGTTTATGATCTCGCGGCGGCGATAAAACCCAAAAGGAAATTGCTTACTGCTGCGTTGGCAAGCTGGAACAGTGATCTGATACATGATACAACACTGAGCCGGTATGATTTCATAAATATTATGTCTTACGATAAAACAGGGCCATGGGATACCACACGTCCAGGTCAGCATTCACCCTACTCAATGGTTAACGACGATTTCAATTATTTCAACCGTAAACGAAACATACCATCGGATAAACTTCTTATTGGATTACCGTTTTATGGATATGGTTTTGGAGCCGGCACGCCATTCGGCATGTCTTACAAACAAATTATAGCGCGTTATCCGGGTGCAGAAAGCAAAGATGAAATGTTGACAACAGAGGGTGCTACTATTTATTATAATGGCATTGCTACAATAAAACAAAAGACTGTATTTGCAAGGCAAAACAAGGCAAGCGGTATTATGATCTGGCAATTATTGGGTGATACGACCGGTTCTTTATCGTTACTGAAAGCAATTAACGAAGTGAAATAAATTACTGTATCTAAAATAAAAAAACCGCCGGATTCACTACGGCGGTTTTTTATAAAAAATTACTTTTAGCTTAATAAGGAAGAATGAATGTATACGAGTTACTATTACTTGCGCTTACAAATACTGTCTTGAAGTAATAGCTTCCAGTACCCGGGCAGGATGTTGCTACGCCTGTAGCATCAAGACCGAATGTTGTAGTAGCGACACCCAATACGCCAGTGTGTACAGCAATACCACTGACTAATCTGAAATTGCAATCCTGGCGAACAACCAATGGAGCTGCAATCGTCCATGAAAATGCATTACCAAAGCGGTTTGTTCCCCATACCGCTATACCACTAATTGCACCTTCTGTATGTGTGCCTTCTTCACTTGCCACAATACCATTGTCATATTCAAATGTTCTCCTGATAGCAAGTTTCCAATTGCGTTCTTTGTTATTGTCAAATGTAACCGTAATGCCATCACTATTTATATCATGTACAATCTGGTCCTTTGTTGCAAGTTCAACGAGCAATCCGCCACTTACATTTGTTATGGTTTTTGTGCCATTGATCGTGATGCTTTTGTTATCTCTGGTTCTCGTTATCTTCAGGTTCTGCACATTAATTGTAATTACAGCGCCTGCATCTTTCCAATGAACACCTTTGTTCATTGAAATTACTATCACCCCTGTACGGGTACGGGCATTAAAACAATCTGCACCGTTATAAGTGATCGTAATCTTTTTAGTATCTCCGGTTGTATCGGCAACTGCAACAGCATTACAGCCAGTCCATGTAAGTACACGTCCGCTCATTGATGATTCAACAGATACTGCTGCCTCAGCGTCATTTGATATAGCGTCTACATCTTCAGAAACCTGCGCCTGGTCATCTGACTGCACAGTCGCAGCGGCATTAGGATCTGTGTTGTCGCTGCTGCTGCTGTTATCTTTTTTACACGCAGTAAAAACAAGTGCAGTGCAAAGCGTCAACATTAAAAAAGGAAGGAGCCTGATTTTCATAAAAAGTTTTTGAGTTTTTAAATGTGGTTTAGTGGTAGACCATTATTGATTCTGCCGGTTTAAACCTTTGCGATTTTTATTTTAAAAACGATTATGCCGAATGAAAAAGTATCGGACTTTTACGACTCAGGTTATGTAAATACTCAGTAATAGAGCTGTGAGGATAATAATTGCTTATTCAGTTCAAAAAGTAAGTAATTAGTTTCACAAAATGTGGTTATAAATTCATTATCGACTTGCAAAATCACTTTCTGTATGATATATTCCCGGATAAGTAGTTTATGTTGCTGAATCAATGTTTTCGTTCACGGGAGACCGCTATTCCGAAGGACCACTATGACTGCAGTCTGAACGACTGAAGAAACACCGGTTTCATTTCATTGATCGTCTTGAATAATAGATCTTTCTTTTGAGACACCAACGTTTTTAATGACCCGATGCGTTTCTTTTCCCGCGTGCGTACCATATCCATTTCCATTCCTTTTTGCAGATGGTCGGCCATCACCAGGTGATCATGCCATTTTCCCATGATATCCTGCAATTCATCTGTTTTTGATACGGGAATATCTTTTGAAGAGATCATTTTCTTTGTATAAAAAAATTCCTTTAATAACTTTCGCATCGTGTGAACCTGATCGTCAGTATAGTTTCTTCTTTTTATAAGGCGGATAATATTACCTTTTTTACTGTTGATATATTTGTCTACTTCTTTTTTATGTACATGTTCAAGGAAGTGAGAAATTGCATTGCAGGTGGCCCGCATATCTTTTCTCAACTCATCATCGACTAATGAAAAAAACTCATCAGCAGCTTTGCTTCTTTCGTCCTCCAGCCACTGTAAATAACCAGGAAACGGGCCTGATAGTTTATAGCTATCCATTTCCTGCATTTCTAATTGCAGGTCTCTTATACGGCCGGCTTTTTTAAAAAGGGGTTTAAGCAATTTATAATATTCCTTGCTGCTGAATTCATTTGTGCAAAATTCTATAACTGCAAACAGCGCTTTTGTCTTTTTAATTTCAACACGGAGCTGATGATAATCCGCCGGCAAAAAAAGTCGCTGTGGCTTTTTCAACAATGCATTAATTGCATCGATCCTCTTCCTGAAATATTTTTTTAATTCAACTGATATCCTCAACGTTGGGCTTTTAGAGAGTTCGGGTTTTATACTGCAATTGGTATACCAATCAACATAATTTATTTAACACCGGCAAGGTATTCCTCCAGTTTCACAATATTTTGCTTCAAGCCTTCGTCCGCATTGAAGGTTTTCACCACTTGTTGAAATTGCTCCGCCGATTCAAACAGCATATGCCACTTTAAATAGGTTTTATTTCCCTCGGCAGTAAAGGTAATTGTTGCTATAAATTTCGGACCGCTGACATGCTCAAATACGATACGTTCCGGTCTTATTATTTCTTTATAGATACTCTTGTTTTTATAATCAGTACCATCCGGGCCATGCATAACAAATTCCCATTCACCTCCGGGTTTTACGTCCATCTTATCAATGGTATTCGTAAAACCGTTTGGGCCCCACCAGTTTTTTATATGTTCAGGTGTTGTAAATACATCCCATACCAATTCTCTCGGAGCATTCAAAAGCCTTGTAATGATAAGTTCCCGATCGGAGGTATCATTTTTTATTTCGTTTCTGTTTACCATATTTTTTGTTTTTAGATTGCAAACTATCCAGGTAGCGTTCAAGTGAATCTACCCGTTGTTCCCAGTGCATCCGGTATTGCTCTACCCAGTCTGCCACTTCATTCAGCTTTTTTAGTCTTGCTTCGCAATAGCGCTCTCTGCCCTGTTGCCTCATTACAATGAGGCCGCATTCAGTCAATATTTTTATATGCTTCGATACTGCCTGGCGGCTCACCGAAAAAGTTTCTGCTACAGAGTTAAGCGACAGTGCTTGTTTTGAAATCACATTAATAATCTTCCGTCTTGTCGGATCGGCTATTGCCTGGAATACGTCTCGTCTCATACTGTTATTTTTACGCAACTGTTCGGTTGCAAATATAAGGCAACCGATTAATTGCGCAATATTTTTTTCAAATTGTTTTTGGGAAAATTTTAAAGCAGACTATTCAATTAATAGGAGAATGGGCATTCATAACCTGGCAGTAACGTCAAAAACTCACACGGCGTAAGCATTAACCAGCCGGCCGCTCTTGAGTTTATCAGTCGAGAATTCCTGATGTGAAGATTAAAAAAATGAATATTTAACCGAAGTATCATTTATCAGCGTGATCAGAAAGATGACCAGGGCAGCTATCAAAGCCAGGAATACAATTATTCTTAGCAGCCTTTTTTTTCGTCTCCGGGTTTTTGGTACAAAAAGAATGTTTGGTTCCCTGACAATTTTGTTGCTTAGCATGTCTTTAAAATTTATACTTACAGACAGTTTACCGAAGCAATGATGAATCGTTACTTCAACAAACTTTTTGCATTACGAACAGTGCGTATTCGGGTATTTTAATTTCAAAGGGAGTGACTCGCTATAGTTCAATGGATTCCTGGAAGGGATAAATTATGAGGCCGGACTGATTATAAATTTACAGAAAAAAACAATCCGGATGGGCATAATGACATGATTTCTCCCGGTTCAGCATCGCTATCCCACTCAGTCCTTCGCTTTATTTTTACTAAATTGATTCTCAATAAAGAACTGTATGGCCCATTACAACAGTTGCAGAATTTTGCAACCACGACTCACACTATTTGGGGTACAAAAGGAAGTAAGCGAGCTACGGTTAAACCGTCCTGTGCAAAATGGCTTTGAGTTCAGGGACTGGCCCGTTGTTAAATATCTTGCCGACAAAAAAGACTTTGACATAAACGAAATACACTGGGAGTATATACCGGAATATATCCATGATGAATTTGAATTAAGAGAGGCACGTATTATGAATTCATGGCTCCTTGCAAAAGGGGAATCTCTTTTTAAAAATGAGCGTGGCTATGCATCCAATTACCGGGAAGGCGCATTGTATGGACGATGTCTTGTACTCTCTTCGGGCTTTTTTGAATGGCGGCATATACCGGTGATCGGCAAGCGCGGAAAACCACTCGCACAAACGGAAAAGATTCCTTATTATATAACGCTTAAGAGTAAACCAGAATATTTTTTTATGGCAGGTGTTTCCCGCATATGGACAAATCATACCCGCAGTCAGTCGGCCGACAGTTTTGCAATAGTAACCACTGAAGCTAATCAACTAATGAGTCTTGTAAATAATGAAAAAAAACGAATGCCTGTTATATTCAATGAGGACCTTGCGTTGAAATGGTTAACCAGTAACTTAAGTGAAAACGAAATATATCATCTTGCGAACTATAAGTATGACACAAAAGATATGATCGCATGGCCGGTTGAAAAGGGGTTTATTAATAAGTCTAACCCCGATGAAGAATTTCAATACGACAACCTGCCTGCTTTATAATCATATCATCGTTAACCTTCACAAATCTTTTTAAGTTCCGCCAAAGCGGTGGGCCATCCTTTATTAAATTCTTGTTCCCATTCCGGGTTGACCATCATTTCAACTTTTAACTCCGTTTTGCCATCATTTTTAGTAAACATATACGATTCTGTTGTACCGATCCAACCCTTTGCAATATCACTGCTCCGGTCTTCAGAACCGTCTTTATAAATAACGGCAATATGCTCTGCACGAACAAATTCATACGGATTTAGCTCTACAATAGACGCCAATGTGCCGCCCTGGCCGGGTGAAAGGAACCGGAGGCTTTCTCCTTTTTTCCAAACGCCCTCAAAATATGATCCGGGCCAGCTTTTACTCACCCACCGCTTATAGGTTTCGGGTGAAAGCATTATGTCCCATACTTTTTTTGGATCGGCTGCAATGTCAATTTTAAATTCAAGCTTTTTCATTGTCATGATTTTAAAATAGTCCAATTCCGTCAAGCGAAATGGCAGGCAACATCAAATAATTATCTCTGTGGGGTTTCTATTTCAATAATTATGCCTTGAACCGGCTATGCCGGCTCACGTATATAAATATAAAATTTGAGCAAATCAATACATAGCTAATGACATTCATCACTGCTCAGTGCAAACGATCTGAACCTTACCGGTTGAATAAGCGTGTCGTCTACAAAACCTTTTAATGCAAAGAGACCAATATATTTTGGCTGTATGTCTAAAGTCTTCAACCCTACTTCATGAAAGGCTCCATTTGTCATTTTTCCACCGGCATATAAAAAACGGAACTGGTTATCTTTTTTTTCAATACGCAGCGAAGTGTTGTACAGGTTGGATAAAAGAACCGGGCTATCGGCCACACTGTCTAACTGGAATAATACGTTGTGAATAAACTCTTCCGGCTTACCATCGCTTTTGCCGGACGATGAAATTCCCTGTATGATAATTTCCGGTGATCGTTTATAACCTCCGAAATAATCATTGTATCCAAGGGAAAGACGCACACTCCTTGAGGAAAGACTACTATCTTCCAGCAATAGCAAACCTGCCTGTTGCCATTTAGAACGAGGGATAAAATCCTGCATGTGCACTTCCGCTACAAAACAATTACTGCTAATTTCCCGGTAAAGTAGATTTTTGATAATAACCGGTTGTAAAGTTGTATCCGGCCAGTTATCTCCTTTCATCGTAAATAAAGTAAGATAGCCCGGGTTTTGATTACGTTTATTCCAGTTGTTGCTATCCTTATATTTTATCATCCAGCCGTTTTCATTTTCATTAATCGTATTTGCAAAATCAGCAGTGAATTCGGTCTCTTTGCTTTGTTTACTGAATACAATAAAAGCGAAAGTAACCAGCAGAAGTATCGGCACAACAACCCATATTATCGCTCTTTTATTTCTTTTCGGTGAAGCATTGGTAATCTCATTATGCTGCGCGGATAAAATCTTGTTTTTATAACCAAACCAGTAAGGGTAATGACTTTCCGTTTCCTTTCTTTTTATTTCATCGGTGTACGGTGCATCCTGTATATAACGGGCAAGTGTATCCAGCGTAGGAACGGAGGGATTCTCAGGTTTGCTTTTATCAAGAACATAAATCGAATAATTTTTCAAACTTTTCCAGCCGATAACCAATCCTGTATTTTCAAAAACCCGGTTGTAAAAAAGTTTGCTTTCGGTTTCGGAGAGTGGTTCTGCCAGTTCATGGGCAAAACATCTCTTCACCGCTTCGCGGAATAGTTTTTCAAACACCAAAAACTCCGTCTCATTCATACACAGCAAATTAATAATTCCGGCAGAATTTCATTCGAAATACGTAGGTGATCATGTGAAAAGATCATTGCCTATTGCTCAAAATAAAGGTGATTGTGATTGGAGCACCCGGGATTAAAGGCTGCATCGCAGTACGGACACCGATAATTACTGTTCAGATACTCATTGATTGTCATTTCATATTTACACACCCCACAAAGAATTGCCTTTGAATCAAATTCTTTTTGGCTCCATCGCAATGGTTGATGACTTGCCTCTTCGGAATGACAGTAATAACAGGGATAATAAGTATCGCAGCATTTGAACTTTATAGCGATAACATCAAGCGGTGAATGATAGTGTATGCAGCGGGTTTGATCGTCGGTCAGTTTACCTTTTATCGTCGTGTTCATGTTGAGCAAAGTTATGTCGTACAAGCGTGCGATCCCGCAATAATCGGACAAGCAGCACGAGATGATGGTCCACGGGATGCTGTGCACAGTGATTCAGCCGGTCAATGATTATTTTATCTCGAAACTATATGTTCCGGCATCCAACGATTGGGTATATACATTATCGGTTAAGGTTTGCTTCACTCCGCTTTTATATAGGGCCTGTTTAACCGGAACATTAAGCGTTAATGATGCGGTACTATTTGCCGGGATCGTAACGGTATAAATGATCTTCTTACCATTTCGCTTCCATTCCGAATGAATAATTCCAAAAGGGCTTTTATGTGATGCATCGAAATGATCAAGACCGGTTACAAAATAAGGGTGCAACAAAACATTTTTAAACCCCGGTGAAGATGGATCAGGCTTTAAGCCTCCTAATGCTTTATACATCCACGCTCCTATTTCGCCAAACATAATGTGATTGAGTGAAATGTCCGACTTTGGATTAATATCCCAGTTTTCATACAATGTAGTAGCACCATTCACTATCCACCATCCCCATGAAGGAAATTTTTCGGCAGCTGCAAGTTTGTAAGCGAGATCAGTATATCCATTCTCACTCAGCGCATTTAATATGGCTTTCGTGCCCAATAAACCCACATCTAATTTAGTACTGTCGGCAAGTATACGCTTTGCCAGGCTTGCCGCTATTTTCGGTTTCATGTCTTCCGGTACAAGCCCCCAAAACAAAGGCACGCTCAATTCTGTTTGTAATCCGCTCCCGTAAATAGCTTTTACAGGATCTAAATATTTTTTGTTGAATGCATTTTTTATTTTTTCTGCAAGTGCACTATATGTTTTATAGTCTTCTTCCTTACCAAATAATTTTGCTGCCTTAGCCAATATCGTTGCATCCGCGAAATAATAGGCAGTTGATGTAAGCTCAACTGGCGACTGCGATTTTACCGGTATCCAATCACCAAGTCCCCAGGTTGTTAAACCGGTTGGATATTCGTAGTTGATATGATCCACATACCGCTTGATATTATCATAACAATCATAAAGCAATTTGCTATCGCCATAAAACAAATAGACATTCCAGGGAATAACGGCGATGGTACTTGTCCAATCCGGTCCATTACCCCATTCATAGCCCCAGCCACCTGTTGGCACAATAGAAGGCAACACACCATCCGGTTGTTGTTCATCACGGTGATCGGCCAGCCATTTTTCATAAATAGTGATCGCGTCAAAATTATAAAGGCCGGTTTCAATGGCTATTTGTGCATCGCCGGTCCATCCATTTTTTTCCCGTTGCGGACAATCGGTGGGATAGCCAAACAGGTTAGATAAATAAGAGTTATTTGTCGCTGACCATAATTTATTGATCATCGTGTTGGATGAATTGATAGTGCCAACCGGTGGCACATCACTATGCATGAAATATCCCGTCAAACTTTCTTTCGTTAGTTGAACCGGTTTATCGCTTGTTACCTCAACATACTGGAACCCTTTGTAATTAAAGTGAGGCATAAATAATTCTTCATTTCCGTCGCCTTTCAAAATATAGATATCGGTCTGAAACGGGTCACTGTCATCCGTCGGCCGGTAGTGCACATCAATATTTGATTGGTCAAGACGGCCGTTGGTAAAAAGCCGCTCTCCGTGTTTCAGGCGGATAACCGTTCCCAGTTCTCCTTTTACGTTTAACTGGCTGACGCCCGAAATATTTCGGCCCAGGTCAAACAGGTAAACGGTATCGCTTATTTTTCGCATGCTCCTGGCCGGTATTTGCTCCACATTCCGGATCGGATGCAGCGTTTGCGATACAATATTTGAGGAAGGTGCTGAACGGTATATGATACCTTTCCAGGCACTATCGTTTAAAGAAGGTTCATTCCAATGAGCGATCTCTCTGCGGGCATCATAGTGTTCAGCTGTATAAATGCTGTTGAAAATAACCGGGCTCAGTGTCGTTTTCCAATTCTTATCTGTAGAAACGGTTTCCACAGAACCGTCGTCGTATGTTATACGCAGATCCATACAAAATGATGGCCTTGCCCGCCATGGCGCTTCATGAAAATACCAAACGGCAGTTGACTGATGATTATACCAGCCATTGCCCAATAGCACACCGATTGCGTTCTTTCCTTGATTTAATTGCTCAGTTACATCATAAGTTACATACAAGGTTCTTCTGTCGAAACGCGTATACATCGGATCGAGACGGTGATCGCCGATTCGTTTTCCATTAATATACAATTCATATAGCCCCGCGACAGCGATATAGGCTCGTGCCGAAATGATTTTTTTTGTAATCGGGAACAGTCGCCTGAAATAAGGTGCAGGCTTTAAGTGTATATCTCTTGTATCCTGAATCCACGCACCTTTCCAATTTTGCATGTTCATCATACCGGTTTCAAAACTGGCAACAGCAGATTGTATGGTTTTGCCATCCTTGTCCCAAACTTTTACGGACCAATAATATTTGGTAAATGGCAATAAGGCCTCTCCGTTGTAAGATATCAATTGCAGATCATTATTCACTTTGCCGGTTTGCCAGAAATTTCCTTTCCCGTTTGATGATGTAACTGAATCCGTGCTGACGGAAATTTCGTATGCAGTTTGTTTCGCATCGTTGCGGGAATCATCTATCCGCCAGGAAAAACGTGGCTTTGGTGCGTCTATACCAAGTGGGTTAACGAGGTGTTCGCATTGCAGGTCAGCAATATTTACTATTGATTGCGCCGCAATGATTGTATGACATAGAATGATTGAAAAAAATAGAAACGTTTTTTTACCTATAGACATGTATGATGCATTGAAAAAACAAGATAGGTAAAAAAGCCGCAGCACAATGCTGTACTGTTAGTGTGAGCGGTGCCAATGATTATTGGCAATCTATTATACCCCGGCAATCATTAAGAAAAAGATAGAAGTTTTTCCTGGAGACTGTTTTTATCCACCATTCCGGAATGACGCCAAACCGGAGCGCCTTTTTTGAATATTATAAATGTGGGCACTGCCTGTACATTATATTGCATGGACATAGCCTGGTTGCGGTCTATATCCAACTTTATAACCCTTGCTTTTCCCTGCACATCTTTTCCGATAGATGTGATAGCCGGGCTCATTGCCTTACAAGGTCCGCACCATTCTGCAAAAAAATCCACAAGCACGGGTTTATCGCCATTTATTATTTGCTGAAACGTTTCCATTATGAAATGCTTTTTAGTTGTTCAAATAATTTCCGTTGTTCCTCCGACAATTTTTCCGGTGTATGCACATTGAGTATTACATACAGATCCCCATGATCGGACTTACCATATACCGGCATACCTTTGCCTTTTATTCTTACCTGCTTGCCGTTTTGTGTACCGGGTAAGATCTTAATTTTAATTTTACCCGATAATGTCTCGATCACAGTTTCACCACCCAGCACAGCCGTGTATAAATCGATGGACTCATGCTTATACAGATCATCCCCTCTCCTTTCAAATACCGGATCGGGACTAACGCGGATGCGCACGTATAAATCGCCCTGGTGCTCAGCACTGCTTCCCCGTCCACCTTTACCTTTTATTTTCAACAGTTGTCCATCATAAGCCCCCGGTTTCGTTGTTATTCTTATCTTCTCGTTTTCCAGTTGTATCATGCGGCTGGTGCCGTTATAGGCCTCGGTGAGTGTTATATCCATTTCAGTTTCATAATCCTGTCCCTTAAAATGCGTCGAACTGCGACCGCCTGTCCGACTGCCCTGTTTCCTGTTACCGAAAAACGCTTCAAAAAAATCCGAAAAACCTGAACCGCCCTCGCCCTGTGCATTAAAAAAATCATTGAGATCGCCTTCGTAATAATGGCCCTGGTTACCCCCAAACGGGTAGCCCCCGCCTTGTCCTCCGCCGTTATGCTGATATTTATTCCAGTTTTCTCCCAGGGTATCATATTTTTTTCGCTTCTCCGGATCACTCAATACTTCATTCGCTTCATTAATGAGCTTGAATTTATTTTCAGCTTCTTTATCACCGGCATTTTTGTCCGGATGATATTTGACAGCGAGTTTGCGAAACGCCTTTTTGATATCGTCCTGCGAAGCTTTTTTATCTACGCCCAACACCTGGTAATAATCTTTATATTCCATAGTTTATACCTCTTACAAGAAAAGGGAAGCTGAATTACTTCCCTTCTCAAAAGTACGGTCATTCTGATTTTTATTTTACAGCAATACTTTTTGCCGGTTGCGGCTTTGCCCTTTCATTTTTTGGTATGGTGATATGCAGAATACCATCTTTGTACTCTGCTTCAATCTTATCACTTTGCACAACATCGGCAGGCAAGGTAAAAGAGCGGCTGAAAGACCGGTAATTGAATTCCCGTCGCGTATATTTTTCATTCTTATTTTTCTCTTCACGCTCTTCTTTTTGCTCGGCAGAAATGGTCAGCAAATTTTTATCCAGTTCAATTTTAAAATCCTGTTTCTTCATACCCGGTGATGCGAGTTCAATTTCAAATTCGTTGTCGGTTTGTTTTACATTCACAGAGGGTAATGTACTGTCCGTTCCTGAAAAATTCTTGTCGTTCCAGTCAAACAGGTCTTTGGCAAAAAAATCATCAAAGAAATTGTTCAATGCAGGATTCAGGCTGTTTCTTCTCATTAAGTTTGACATAGCTGAAGAAAATTTAAAGGTTAACAATAAAATTTTACATTGACGAGAGCCATGTATTTCATTTACATCGCTCCGGATAAGAAGCCACAATGAAGATACCAGCCTTGCTTTCCTGCTATTATTTCATTTTAAATGCTTTTGACGGCAACATTGACAGACTGCAGATTACTAAAGGTGACAGCTTTTCAGAGATTTTATAACTATCATTCTCCCGTATGCTGCATTTATTCCACGATTGGACAGAGGCAAACGAATTGCAATAAGACCGTTGTGTAACAACTGCGGAATTTGTTCAAATATTTTTTGACGTCCCTAATACTATGCTTTGTCCGCCTGTGTGATGAACCACACATTTAACGCGACGTAGAGAATGATGGTCACTTTGGCCATCAGCATATCGAAGCGGTGTGCTTTTTTTGCCTGGTCTTTCTTTACAAGGTAAAGGGAACAGGCTGTCGAAGCGATGATCGTGAAAATAAAGAAAAGCGTAAGGCCATGTAAGGTATCTACCAGCGTAAATGAGGTGGATTCCGGGAGAGAAGAATCAATGATATATTTATTACCAATGGCTGCGAATAACGAACCTACACTTAACCCAAACCGTGAGTCGATTCCGTCTGCATGAATATAAAAGCAGGTGTAAGCGATCAGGAAGGCAAGGTACATCCCCAGAAACATCTTCCAGAACAAACCGGATGCATCGCGATGGAGACTTAACCGTACGCGAAAATTACTATACTCTGTATGAGGCTTTGCAAGCGATTCATCACCAAAGCCGGTTTCATATGCTTTTACACCGGTCATTAATATGCAACTGTCAATATTCCATCCGCTCAATGTAAATCGCGGATCGTAATGCTTACCAACAGTATCTGCAACGAAAACGAATGTCTTTGAATCGTATTGGGAGTTTTCTATAGAAAGTCGTAATGTCTGCCTGTCAAATGGAAAATTGCTGATGCGCCAGGAATCCTTCATCACGCATTGCATTTTCATTTGCATGTATACTTTATTGTCGGATGTATCGACGGTATAGAATGACCGGGTTACGGTTTTTGCCTGTGGCACTTCGAGGTTGTCCTGGAAATTAAAATCCTTGTTTTTGTATTTTAGCCAAAGCCAGAAAATGATAGTGAATTCTTTTTGTTTGAAGTCTATATCGTGAATACTGGTAATATAGATGCCGACCTTAACTGTATCTTTTTTTTCAGTAAGAGAATCTTTATTTTCAGGTTGTGCAAATATGTTGGAGCAGAATAATAAACTAAATGCAAAAAAAAGAACAACGGAGAAAATTGGTTTTTTCATTTTATATTGTTTCGGATGCGAAAGATAACCGTTTTGTGATTATTTTTTTGACCTGCAATAATCACACACACTTTTCATAACGCATAAATCATGTTTGGGATCTGTGGGTCTGCAAATTTCTCTGCCCAGAAACGACATCGCCATTCCTGCATCCCATTGTTTTTGCGGTAATGCATCCATAATTTGTTTTTCAATCTTTTTTGGATCCGAACCCGTTGCGATGCCCAATCGCGGTGCCACCCGAACAACATGCAAATCAACTATGACGCCCTCCGGTTTTTTACCGGCCTCCCGCATGATGACATTCGCGGATTTTCGCCCGATACCGGGTAAAGCGGTCAATTCTTCCTGCGTCATAGGAATGTTGCTATCTTTTTTTACTGACTGTGCAATTTCTGTAAGCCATTTTGCTTTGTTTGCAAAATTGCGCACTTTGCCGATAAGGGGATATAATAACTCGGGATCAGCTTTCGCAAGTGCCTGCATATTGGGAAAGGATTCAAAGAATTTCGGAGCGAGTTTGTTGATATTTTTATCTGAATCCTGTGCGGATAAAACAACCATTATAACTAACTGGTAAATGTTTTTGTATTCCAGTGGGTGCCTTGTTCCTTTATACTTTTTCAGTAATGGTTTTATTTCTTCGGGCCAGTTATGTTTTTTCGCGGGCATTGATAATTTTTTAAAAAATAAAACTAAGATAAATAAAATTAGCTGCCGGCAGTTTGCAGTATTTCAAAGGCGATCTGTAATTGAAATAAATTTATTCAATACCGCCGAAACTATACATGTACGGCGCCTTATGTGCTTTACCAGAGTAATGTTTTTCATGCCGTTTCAAAATACCGGATGCCAGCATTTGCCGCTGAAACGTGGTGCGTCTTATTTTTTGTCCGAGTATAGCTTCGTATACCTGTTGCAGTTGCTTCATTGTAAACTTTGGCGAAAGTAAATTCATTCCTACCAGTTTCCTGTCAATGTTCAGGCGAAGTGTGTCCAATGCTTTTGAAACTATGTGCGAATGGTCCAGGATAAGAACAGGTAGTTTATCAATATCATACCAGGTGCATATATCTGAAAGCGCATCGGGTTTGGGTACAACATCATTATAATTTATGAGCGCATAATAGGCAATGGAAATAAACCGGTCGAGCAGCCAATGATTATTATCCACCTTATGCCCGTTGGCTTTTAATATTGTGTTCATCACTTCCGGTTTAAACCGGCTCACATCTCCAAACGTATAAAATTGTTCGAGGTAAATATTATCCAGCCCGGTTCTTTCTTTTAGTCCCCGCTTTACAGCATCGTTCAGGTTCTCCTCGCGCAATACAAACCCGCCCGGCAATGCAAACAAACCGGTGTTATGATATTTAATCAATAGAATTTTGAGCCGTTCACCGGAAAAGCCGAATACCACTGAATCATACGCGATGTGAACGAGATAGCCCGTTCCTTCCGCATCAGACGGACCCGGTTTTTTCTTAGCCATTCCTGAAAATTTTTGACAATAATAGGCAGAATTTTAAAAAAAGAGTTATTATTGTCTCACTTTGAGACAATAATAAATTTTTTAGTATGAGATCAACTGTTCTGATTGCCTTTTTTTGTGCTGTATCTGCAACGACTACATTTTCCCAAACCAACAATTATTTCGCTGTGCAAACTAAAATTGAAAACGGCATTATCGAAGGAAACTATGATACGAAGACCGGTATGCAGTTTTATTTTGGAGTTCCTTTTGCAAAACCGCCGGTTGGTCCGTTACGCTGGAAAGCTCCCCAACCGTTAGATAACTGGAAAACTGTTTTGAATACGAAATCGTTTGGTCCTAGAGCTGTGCAGGGCATTGTGTTTGGTGATATGGGCAGTCGTTCTGATGGATTAAGTGAAGATTGTCTTTATCTGAATGTATGGACGCCCGCGAAACGAAATGAAAAAAATCTCCCGGTTCTCGTATACTTCTATGGCGGCGGTTTTGTAGCCGGTGACGGTGCCGAGCCGAGATATGACGGTGAAAGCATGGCAAAAAAAGGAATTGTTGTAGTGACAGTAAATTATCGCCTGAATATATTTGGTTTCTTTTCGCATCCGGAATTGAGCGCTGAATCACCGTATAAAGCATCCGGCAATTATGGACTGCTTGACCAACAGGCGGGATTAAAATGGGTGCAGAAGAACATTGCTGCATTTGGCGGTGATCCGAAAAAAGTAACGATAGCAGGCGAATCTGCAGGATCCATATCGGTAAGTTACCTGATGGCCTCTCCTCTGTCAAAAGATCTGATCGCCGGTGCAATCGGAGAAAGCGGCGCAGGTATTAATCCTACGCTGGCGCCGGTACCGCTAAAAGAAGCAGAGAGTACAGGATTGGAATTTGCAAAGAAAGCAGGTTATCCGACACTTGCTGAATTACGCAAACTGAGTACGAGAGATTTATTTGAATTATACAAAGAATCGGGTCGTTTTGGATTCCCGGTTGTGCTTGACAGTTATTTTCTGCCGTCTTCTTTACCCGAAATCTTTAATGCAAAAAAACAGGCAATGGTTCCGTTGCTGCTAGGATGGAATTCTTCGGAAGTACCAGGTGCCGCTTTTATGATGGGACCCGCCTACACCAAAGAAGCTTTTGTAAAAAGAGTACAAAAAGAATATCCCAACGATTTTGAAGAAGTATTAAAGCTATATCCCGGTGATTCGGCAAAGCAAATTGAATGGTCTGCTACGGCGTTGGCATCGGATCGGTTTATTGCCTATAGTACCTGGAAATGGTTTGACCTTCAACGCAAGAATAGTTCTCAGCCGGTATATCGTTATTTATATAGCAAGCTGAGGACGCCGTTGGCTGATCAAAGCTTAGCGCCAGGGCTTGCCGGCGGCACTGTCAAAAAAGACCAGAATGCTTTTAAAATGCCGGAGCCGATCGGTGCGCCGCATGCCTGCGAGATTGAATATTGTATGGGCAATCTTCACCTTATAAAGGATTATGCATGGACGGCTGATGACTACAAAGTTTCAGAGACGATGCAAAACTATTTTGCAAACTTTATTATTAAAGGCAATCCAAATGGAAGCGGCCTGCCAGAATGGCCCGCAGCAAAAGCAGGCGATAATAGCCCGGATGTAATGATTATTAATACCGAATCTAAAGCAGTAAAAGCTACTGATGATGCACGTTACCTGTTTTTAGATAAATCGTACAAGAATAATAAATAGCGGTTGAACCAAAATCGTCCAGGTTTGTTTAAAAACTGTAAACAGGTGGGCCATAACTTATTTTTAAAAATTGCTTATGCTTCTATAAAAGTTATGGCTACCTGTTTATTGTTTGACTGAATATCCTGTTATTTACTGCACTATAATTTTTTTACTGAACGTTTCTCCCGTTGATGATATGAGCCGCAATACATAAAATCCCGGCTTCAGGTCATTGATATGAACAACGATATTTCCTTTGCTGATGCCTGTGAGCTGTTCCTTTTTAAGCTGGCCATCACTGTTATATATCCTGATGATATAGTTTCCGCCTGCGTTTTCCGGAACAATCGTGATCTGCTCATGCGCGGGCACCGGGTAAACTATAATGCGCCGCTCTTCTATTTCATTTCTTTCAACGGTACCCGTTCTTTCTGACAAAGGAGTACAATCGCTCTTACATAGTTCTGCATCCACATTAATACTGCCTTTACCTGACAGGCTTATTTTCTTTCCTTTTACCATCAATTCTCCTTTATAAGCGAATGATCCGCCAAGTCCAAAATCTTTATCCCAGCCGTTTGCCCCGGTACCAAGTTGAAAACCGGTCCTGTTATTCACCGGGTAGTGTGCGAGTGAAAGTTGTCCTGAAATATCACCGGTACCTTTGAAATAACTTTCAGAAGAAAGTTCCCAGAATGTCCAGCCTGCATGTGTTTTTAAAGCGGTTAAAATCGCTTCAAATGAAACAGCTGTATAGGTTCGTCCTTTTGCACTCCATTCTTTCCAATTGCTTTTATTTATCAATTTTATAAATACATCAAAGCCTGTACGTTTGTTTTTGGGATGCACAATACGACCGATGATTGTCGCCGACTCTCCTTTGTCAATCAACTGTGCAGGTCCATCCCAGATAAACTCAGTAAATATTTTATCATTCAATAAAACGGCCCATGGACAGAACAGGCATGGTGGATGATAAGGTCTCCATTCATGCAGCCAGTAAATATCCAGATCAGGAACAATAATGCCGGCATGTTCATAAGCGCCCATGTCTACCGTTGTACTCAAAATCCTGTTTTCACCCCTGTAATCTTTTGTAATACCGGCAAGCGCCGCCGCCGCGTTATTTCCAGCATTAATTGCCGGTGACGTATTGCCTAACTGCAATCCATCATCATTTGTTCCGCCAATATTATCTGGCCCGATCGGATTGCCTGATGCAGTGAAGTCAGGATTGTCTTCAATATTATTTCCACCATCTGTACCTAATGATACGTCCCATCCACCACCACTGCCTCCGGAATTTTGTATTAAACTATAGGTAATAAAATTGCTACCCGTATTAAAAATTTCAGGACCACTGCCTGAAACGGTATTGTTCCAGAGAATACAGTTTTCAATCCGGGCCTGCAATACTTCGGCCATATTAAAAACAAATCCATCATTGTAAATCGCACCACCGTTATGTCCCGCATGATTGGAAAAGAATGTGCAATTGGTAAACTCGGGTTTTAATTCTGGTGTATATCCATCGGCAACTCCTAACACTCTTGTAAAACTGGCCACAGCGCCACCATCATTTTGCGCCTGGTTGGTAGCGAATACGCAATTCACATATTTGGGTCTCAATTTACCGCCATCACTTAAATGTACCGCCGCGCCTCCCCATGCAGCAGTATTACCGCTAGCAGTATTGGTAAAAAATCCACAGTTTATAAAAACAGGAGATGATGCGCCCAATGTATTTGTTTGCGGTTCATTGGATGACATATACACCGCGCCGCCGCCGCCACCTTCAAAAGCCCCGGTAGGATTGCCGGTTGCAGTATTCTCTTCAAAATTGCAATTGGAAAATTGTGCATTGGAGGCGGTCATTGCCACGCCGCCACCTGAAGCCGGGAGTGTACTTCCATCGGGTGATATAGCAGTAGCCCGGTTACTATTAAACTTACAGGAATCAAGTACAGCGTGATCGCCGATAAAATAAATAGCCCCACCTCTTCTTAATGCCTCATTGCCTGTAAAAATGCAGTTGAGAAAATGTGGCTGATAATTGCCGGCATTAAAGGAACCCAACATAATCGCTCCTCCCGCTACATTCGATTCGTTGTACAGGAACTTACAGCCTTGTATAACCGAAAGTATAGTACCACCGGCCGGTGCATTGGTATTGAACATGGCGCCGCCTTCGGAGGCTGCATAGTTTCCCTGGAAAGTGATATTTATAAGGGAGGGACTACTCGCATTTACGCCTCCACTCAATTGATTGTACCAGCCACCACCATCCTGGTTGGCATCCGTGAGTGCGGCCGCACTCTGGGCAAGCCCGGCTGTTATAATAAAACCATCGACAGTCGTCGCAGCCGATACATTGGAGGTATATACGACATGATAAGCGTTATTGCCAACAATATCGCCTGTTGCTTCCGCAATTGAATTTCCATCGCCGTTTATGTCATTGTTATCGATATCGCCACTTAAGATAGTAACATTTGTTTGCCAGTTACGTTCGTTTCGCGTTAGTTCTGTTCCGGCAAATCCGCCATATAGGGCAACTCCATCAGCAATCTGAAAGGTTACTTCACGGGTGTCCACGCCACCGCTGCCATTCACATCAACCTGTGTTGATGGTTTGTAAACACCTTGCTTTACCCAAATCTCATCGCCGGCGCCGGCGGTGGCCAGCGCAGCAGTGAGATTATTAAATGCATTGACCCAACTGGTACCATTGTTAGCTCCGGCAGCAGCGGGATCTACATAGATAATTGCCGCGTTTAGAATTTTGGGAGAAATAAACAGGAAGCATCCTGCGACTGCAATGCGCAGTAAAAGTTTTGGATACGTAGTCATAGAAGAAAGGTTAAGGGTTCAAAATTCCAATGAAGGTAAAAAAAATACGAATCGAAACGGTCAGAAATAAGATGTGTGGTACACCGGAAATAAATGAATCGGGAATGTTTGGGAATACTACGTAGTATTATTTTGAATGGCCTAAGGTGATATAATAAATGCGAAACAAAATGCTTCGTACTGCTCTGAGAATTAATTTTTGGACCGCCAACTATTTATTTTGTTACCAGCGGTTTTTCCATCACCATAAATTCAAGCGGCTGCAAATGCTTACCACTTACAGCATCTTCAATGAATTTTTTCCTTTCGCCGGTATCAACATAACCGTGCCGTTTATACCAATCAATAAGTTCGTGGCGTATGGATATAACGGTCATATAGATCGAAACACAGTTGTTAAGCAATGCGTGCTCTTCTGCTGCATTCAATAATTTTTTACCAATACCTTCCCCTTGTTTGAAAGGCGAAACGCTTAACATGCCCAGGTAGATTTTGTCGCCATGCTGTTGAAGATTAACGCAAGCATCAATTGTTTGCGCATCGGTACAATATTTTAAAATAACGCTGCCCGGTTGATTCATTATTTTTTTCAGCTCCACCTCATTTGTTCGTGTATCTCCCGCAATCAAATGTGCTTCGCTTGTCCATGTGCGACTGGCGATTTCACCCCTGTATGCAAGATTAAGCAGGTCTACAATGGCGGGAATATCAGCAATTGTTGCGGTAGTGATACGAGAATTCGAAACCATAATAATGAAAAGAAGCGAAAATAAAATTTTTACAAGTAAAAGATGCGGATTACCGATATAAGATTTTCAGTAACTTAATATACGTTATCTAAAAAATACTTGTCCATGAAGGCTGTATCTAAAACCGCTTATTATTGCGGCGGCGTACGCATGCAGGATGCAGAATCAGATCATCCCGTCATCGGCGACAATTATGCCAAACGCCTGTTGGGTGACGAAGGGTTAAAATACTGGCAGGAGTTTAAAGAATTTAAAGCCGCCAATGCGGGCAATGTTGCACGGCACTATATTATCGACCGTACACTGAAACAATTGTTGAACGATCACCCGGATTCTACGATCATATTAATCGGTGTCGGTTTAGATAGCCGGGCTTATCGTTTCAAAAGTGGTGACTGGATCGAAATTGACGAAACATCCGTGATTGAATACAAAAACAATGTGCTGCCATTAAGTGAATGCAAAAATAAACTGAAGAGAATACCAATCGATTTTGAAAAAGATAAACTCTCTGATAAGCTATCTCCCTATACCAACCGGTCGCATATTATTATTGTTATAGAAGGCGTTTTCCTCTATTTAAATCATGCCCAAAAAGAAGAACTGGTGAATACGCTCACCTCTTTATTTCCAAGGCACACACTTCTATGCGACCTGATGAAAAAAGATTTTTTTGAAAAATACGGAGGTGATCTTCATAAAAAATTGGTTGCACAAGGAACTGCGTTTACTGATATAGAGCAGGAACCAAATAAACTTTTTATCAATAAAGGTTACAAACAAATATCTGTCACCTCTACAATAAGAATGGCGAAAAATCTTGGACTTGTGCGTATACCTGGCTTTCTACTTCTATTTTTCAAAAAATTAGTGAGAGGATATGCCGTATACAACTTCACGCATAATTAAAGCCGGATCATCGCTATTAAGGCATCCTGGCGAAATGCAGCGATCAATTATATACTGCGATGTAAATGCAACAAAAAACCCGGAATAATTAATACTTATTTCGCGGGGGT
>Ga0207645_10000308_pt1 | contig 41052 bp, 43 predicted proteins | sample KBSM53metaG_FD_184331 | JGI IMG/M metagenome (GOLD analysis project Ga0207645, IMG submission 184331) | Miscanthus rhizosphere microbial communities from Kellogg Biological Station, Michigan, USA - KBS M5-3 metaG (SPAdes) (version 2) | ecosystem: Host-associated > Plants > Roots > Rhizosphere >...
CGACGCTTCGCGACGTCGCGCCCAGCGGGTACGCGGCCTCGACGAGGTCGCGACGCGTCGCGCCGACCTGCACGGCCACCATCAGCACGATCTGGAAGAACGAGCCGATGAAGATCACCAGCAGCTTCTGCATCTCGCCGATGCCTGCCCACAGGATCAGCAGCGGGATGAAGGCAGACGCGGGCAGGTAGCGCGCGAACGAGACGAACGGCTCGAAGAACGCCTCGACCGGCTTGTATGCACCCATCGCGATGCCGAGCGGGACGGCGAGCGCGGCCGCGAGCACGAACCCGCCGAGCACCCGCCAGATGGTGATCGCGACGTCGCGCGCGAAGCCGTGCTGCGCGAACAGCGCGTAGCCTTCGCGCGCCATCGTCAGCGGATCGGCCAGGAAGGTCCGGGAGACGAAGCCGCCGAACGTCGCGATGCCCCAGGCGATCACGAACAGCACGAAGAACGCGAGGCCGAGCGCGGCCTTGCGTCCCGGGGGGACGGGCGTGAGCGGCCTCATCGGCCGTGTGCTACGTCACTTGATGTACGACGTGTCGACGATCGTCGCGAGGTCCGGCGTGGACTTGATGATGCCAAGCTCGGTCAGGAGCGCCGCGGCCTCCGTGCTGAACTGCTGCAGCTCGCCCGCGAAGAATTTCTGGTTCGCGGCCTTGTCCTGCCAGCGCAGGTACTTCGCCGACGCCTCGAATTCAGCGCCGGTCTGCTTCACGTCGGCACCCATGATCTCGTAGCTCCTCTTCGGATCGCTCTTGATCATCTCCAGCGCCTCGAAGTAGCTGTTGGCGAGCGCCTGCGCGGCCTTCGGATTTTCCTGGAGGAATTTCGGCGTGCAGCCGAACGTGTCCATCACCATCGGGTAGTCGAGCGTGGTGGCGATGATCTTTCCGGCCGCCGGGTTCGTGCGCACGGTGGACAGGTAGGGCTCGTACGTCATCGCGGCGTCGTTCTGCCCGGCGACGAAGGCCTGCGCCGCGGCGGCGGGCTCGAGATTGACGACGGTGACGTCCTTCACCGTTAGCCCGTTCTTCTTCAGGAACCATGCGAGGGTGAAGTAGGGCGCCGTGCCCGGCGCGGAGGCCGCCACCGTCTTGCCCTTGAGATCGGCGATCTTCTGCACGCCGTTGCGCACGGCCATGCCGTCGGCGCCGTAGCTCTTGTCCATCTGGAAGATCTGCTTCGTGGCGACGCCGTTGGCGTTCCAGATCACCCACGTCTCCACCGTCGTGGCGGCGCACTGCAGGTCACCGGACGCGATGGCGAGGTGGCGATCCTTCTGCGGCACCTTCTTCAGGTCCACGTCGAGGCCGTTCTTCTTGAAGATGCCGGCGTCGCGTGCGAGCGTCAGCGGCGCGAAGCCCGTCCAGCCGGAGTAGCCGACGGCGACCTTGGTTTGCCCGGCCGCGGTGAGGGCGAGGGAGGCGGCGCAGGCGCCGAGGGTGAACGCGAGGACGTGCCGCATGGGGATCTCCGGAAAGGGCGAAACAAGCCGCAATCTAGGCGGAGCGCGCGTTCGCTGTCAACGGCCGCCGCGCGTTCCGATTACAATCGGCCAGCGCGCCCGTTCCGGGAGGTCCAAGAGCGGTCGCTGCAGCGCCATGCATCGCGTCCTCACCACCGCCGATTATCGCCAGACGCCGTGGAAGAACGGCGGCGGCCGCACGACCTTGCTCGCGCTCCATCCGCCGGCCGCCGACTTCGCGCGTTTCGCCTGGCGCGCGAGCGTGGCCGACGTCGCCACCGACGGGCCGTTCTCCGAGTTCGCAGGCGTCGATCGCACGCTCGTGCTGCTGCGCGGCGCAGGCATGCGGCTCACCGGCGGCGCGGTCGCGCTCGACGTCCGCGCGCCCTACGAGCCCGTCGCGTTCGCCGGCGACGTCGCCTGCTCCTGCGTTCTCCTCGACGGCCCGGTGCAGGACTTCAACCTGATGGTCCGGCGCTCGGAGGCGCGTGCGGACGTCGACGTCGTGCGCGACCAGGGCATCGTTGCGCGGCCGGCGCGGTTCCGGCTGTGCTACGCGGCGTCGGGCGCCTGCGAATGCCTCCTGCCGGGACTGCGCCCGTTGCGACTCAACGAGCACGAGACGCTCTTCGTCGACGCCGGCGACGGCGCCGCGCCCACGCTCCACGTCAACCCTTCGTCCGCGGCCGCCGTCGCCCTCGTCGTCGTCATCGACCTGATCGGCGGATCGACGTGACGGCGCGCACGCTGTTCGCCGCGCATGCGCTCCTGCCGGAGGGGTGGGCCCGCGACGTGACGGTGACGATCGACGCCGCCGGTGTGGTCACGGCGGTCGACGCCGGCACGTCGCGCGGGAACGCCGAGCGCCTGGCGGGGCCGGTGGTGCCGGCGATGGCGAACGTCCACTCGCACGCGTTCCAGCGCGCGCTCGCGGGCCGCACGGGACGCGCGGCGCCCGGCCGCGACGACACGTTCTGGACCTGGCGCCAGGCGATGTACGCGTTTCTCGACGAAGTCGACGCCGACGCGTTCGAGGCCATCGCCGCGCAGGCGTATGTCGAGATGGCGAAGGCCGGCTACGCCACCGTCGGCGAATTCCACTATGTCCACAACGACACGACCGGCAAGCCCTACGAGGATCCGGCGGAGCTCGCATGGCGCGTGTGCGCGGCGGCGCGGACCGCGGGCATCGGCCTCACGCTCCTGCCGGTCTTCTACGCGCACGGCGGCTTCGGCGGCAGCCCGGTCGCCGCCAGCCAGCGCCGCTTCGTGCACTCGCCGCTGTCGTTCTCGCGGCTCGTGGACGCGCTCGTCGCGGACGCGCCCGCACACGGCTACGTCGTGGGCGTGGCGCCGCACAGCCTGCGCGCCGTGACGGCGGAGGAGCTCGGACAGATCGTGCGGATGGCGCCGCCGGGCGCGCCGCTGCACATCCATGCCGCCGAGCAGACGCGCGAAGTGGACGAGTGCTACGCGTGGAGCCGCATGCGGCCGATCGAATGGCTGCTGACGCAGGCGAACATCGACGAGCGCTGGTGCGTCATCCACGCGACGCACATGACCGAGCGCGAAGTCGCCGGGCTGGCGCAAAGCGGGGCCGTGGCGGGGCTCGCGCCCACCACCGAAGCCGATCTCGGCGACGGCACGTTCCCGGCCGAGGCCTACGCCGCCGCCGCGGGCCGTTTCGGCGTGGGCAGCGATTCGAACACCGTCATCGATCCGTTCGCCGAGCTGCGCCAGCTCGAATGGTCGCAGCGCATGCGTTTCCGGCGCCGCAACGTGCTCGCGCCGCGCGCGGAAACGCCCGTCGGCACCGGGCTGTGGGCGCGCGCCGCGCGCGACGGCGCCCATGCGCTCGGCCGCAAGAGCGGCATGCTCGTGGCGGGGACGCGCGCCGATCTCGTCGTGCTCGACGGCGACGACCCCGCGCTGGCCGAGCAGCGCACCGAAGACATGCTCGACGCCGCCGTGTTCGGCCCCTGCCGCCGGCCGGTGCGGGACGTGATGAGCGGCGGCGAGTGGATCGTCGAGGACGGCCATCATCGCGAGGAAGCCGCGGTGCTGTCGCGCTACCGCGCCGCGATGAAGCGGCTGGCGAGCTGAGCGGCCAGCGAGTGGCCACCGAGCAATGACGCCCGCGACCTTCGACCTGCTGCTCACCGACGTCCACCTGGCGACGATGCGCGACGCGAGCGGCTTCGGCGTCGTGCGCGACGGCGCGGTGGGCATCGCCGCCGGCAGGATCGCCTGGATCGGTCCAGGCCGCGACGTCCCGCGCGACGTCCGCGCCACCTCCCGCAAGTCCTGCGACGGCCGCTGGGCCACGCCCGGCCTCGTCGACTGCCACACGCATCTCGTCTACGCCGGCAATCGCGCCAACGAGTTCGAGCGCCGGCTGCACGGCGCGACCTACGCCGACATCGCGCGCGAAGGCGGCGGCATCAACGCCACCGTGCGCGCGACGCGCGCCGCGACCGAAGACGAGCTGGCCGCGCAAAGCCGCGTACGCCTGCTGCAAATGATCGCGCACGGCGTCACCACGGTCGAGATCAAGTCGGGCTACGGCCAGGACACGGCGAACGAGGCGAAGCAGCTCGCGGTGGCGAGGCAGCTCGGGCTCGAATGCGGCGTGGACGTCAGCACCACGCTGCTCGCCGCGCACGCGCTGCCCACCGCTTTTGCCGACAAGCGCGGCGCCTACGTCGACTACGTGTGCGACGAGATGATTCCCGCCATCGCCAAGGCGGGCCTCGCCGATGCCGTCGACGCCTATTGCGAGTCGATCGGCTTCACGGTGGACGAGACGCGCCGCGTGTTCGCGGCGGCGCGCGCGCAGGGACTGCCCGTCAAGCTGCATGCCGACCAGCTCTCGGACGTCGACGGTGCCGCGCTCGCCGCCGAGTTCGACGCGCTGTCCGCCGATCACCTGGAGCACGCGAGCGAAGCCGGCGTGGCGGCGATGGCGCGCGCGGGCACCGTGGCGGTGCTGCTGCCCGGCGCCTATTACGCGCTGCGCGACACTCGACCTCCGCCCGTCGAGGCGTTGCGCCGCCACGGCGTGGCGATGGCCATTGCCACCGACTGCAATCCGGGCACGTCGCCGTCGACGTCGCTGCCGCTGATGCTCAACATGGCGTGCGTGCTGTTCCGCCTCACGCCCGCGGAAGCGCTGGCCGGCGCCACGCGCAACGCCGCGCTGGCGCTCGGCCTCGCCGAGCGCGGCACGCTTGCCGTGGGCCAGCGTGCCGACCTCGCGCTCTGGGACATCGGCGAGCCCGCGGAGCTCGCGTACTGGATCGGCGGCGCGGCGTGCGCGGGCGTCGTGCGCAACGGCGACCTCGCGCGGTGGACCGCGTGATGCGGCTGTGGGACCTCCATCGGGGCAATGCGCCGCTCGTCGTCGACGTGCCGCACGCCGGCACGTTCATTCCCGACGCTCTCGCGCTGCGGATGACCGCGGCGGCACGCACGGTCGCCGACACCGACTGGCACGTCGAGAAGCTGTACGCGTTCGCGCGCGACGCCGGCGTCACGCTGCTGGCCGCGACGCACTCGCGCTACGTCGTCGACCTGAACCGCGACCCGTCCGGCGCAGCGCTGTATCCCGGCGCCGACAACACGGAGCTCTGCCCGACGCGCACGTTCGCCAACGAGCCCATCTACGCGGACGGCGAGATGCCCGGCGCCGGCGAGATCGAGGCGCGGGGGCGCGCGTTCTTCGCGCCGTACCACGCGGCGCTGCAGGCGGAGCTCGACCGCGTTCGTGCGCTGCACGGCTACGCGGTACTGCTCGACGGTCACTCGATACGCGCCGAGGTGCCGCGCTTTTTCGCCGGCCGGCTCCCCGATCTCAATCTCGGCACCGCGGACGGCGCCAGCTGCGACGCGGCACTGGCGGCCGTCGCGGCCGGTGCGCTGGCGGACGATGCCGCGTTCTCGCAGGTCGTGAACGGCCGCTTCAAGGGCGGGTACGTCACGCGCCACTATGGCCGGCCTGAGCACGGCGTCCACGCGCTCCAGCTCGAGATGGCGCAATGCGCGTACATGGACGAGGCGCCGCCGTTCCGCTGGGACGCCGGGCGGGCGAACGCGCTCGCCGGCGTGCTCGAGCGGCTGGTCGTGCGGCTTTCCGAGTGGCGCCCGGCGGGACGGCGCGCATGATCCGCTTCTACGTCGCGCGCCACCGCTTCGACGCCTACCTGCTGGCGGATCGCCTGAACCAGGCCGGCATTCGCGCGCACGTCTTCAACGAGCACGCGTCGAGCATCGTCGGCGACGTCCCGCCGGACGTCGCGCAGCCGCAGGTATGGCTCGCGCGCGACGATGACCTCGGCCGCGCCACGGCGTTGCTGCGCTCCATGGAAGCCGACGCCGCGCGCGGCGGCACGCTGCGCTGTCCCGAGTGCGGCGAGCAGTCGCCCGGCAACTTCGAAGTGTGCTGGAAGTGCGGCCACGCGCTGCACGACGCGGGCTGACCGGTCTCAGGCCTCGGGGATCGCCGCGAATCGCGCCGCGAGAAAATCGAGCAGCGCACGTACCGACGGCAGCAGGCCGCGGCGCGACGCGAACACCGCATGCACGATCTCCTTGCGTGGCGCCCAGTCCGGCAGGAGCCGGATCAAGGATCCGCGCGCGAGGTCGCCGCTCACCATCATCGTCGGCAGCTGGACGACGCCCACGGCCGCTTTCGCCGCGGCGCACAGCGCCGGCATGCTGCCCGTGACGAGGCGGGGGCGATGGTGCAGCGACGCCTGCGCGTCGTCCGGGCCGTAGAGCTGCCACACGTACGCCTGCTGGGGTGCGCCGAGGGCCAGGCTCGGCAGCGGCGCCAGGTCCGCCGGCGCCTTCGGCGTGCCGTGCGCGGCGAGGAGCGCCGGACTCGCGACGAGGCACTGCCCGCGATCGGCCAGCACGCGCATCGCGAGGTCGCTGTCCGAGAGCGGCGGGGGGCGCACGCGGATCGCGATGTCCACGGATTCGGCGATGACGTCGACGCGGCGATTGGTCGCTTCGGCGACCACGTCCACCTGCGGGTGCTGCGCCATGAAGGTCGCCAGCATGTCGCCCACCTGCACGTCGAGGAGTGCGACCGGACAGGTGAGCCGGACCGTGCCGCAGGGCTCGGCCCGCGTGACCTCGATCGCGTCCTGCGCGGCTTCCGCCTCGACGAGCATCGCCTTGCAGTGGGCGTAGTACGTGCGCCCGATGTCGGTGACGGCGAAGCGGCGCGTCGACCGCTGGAGGAGCCGCACGCCGAGCCCCTTCTCGAGCACCGCCACCCGCCGGCTCAGCCGCGACTTGGGGATGCCGAGCGCCCGTCCCGCCGCGGCGAACCCGCCGTGGTCGACGACCTGGGCGTACAGGTAGAGGTCGTTGAGATCCTGCATTCCCGCCCCCATTGTCCTGAAAATGGAACGCTGAGTATAAATCTTGCCGCCTACCGAGGCCAGCGTTGCGCATCTATATTGAATGGCATGCAGGGGAACCCGACGGGCTCCCGCTCCAGGAGACGACCATGAAAAAGATCCTCGGCCTTTACAGCGCCCCGCGCCCCCACTGGGTGGGCGATGGCTTCCCCGTGCGCTCGCTCTTCACCTACGACACGCACGGCCGCCATCTCAGCCCGTTCCTGATGCTCGATTACGCCGCGCCCGCGCAGTTCTCGCCGGCGCCGCGTCCGCGCGGAGTGGGCGTGCATCCGCACCGCGGCTTCGAGACCGTGACGATCGTCTATCAGGGCGAAGTCGAGCACCGCGATTCCACCGGCAGCGGCGGCCGCATCGGGCCGGGCGACGTCCAGTGGATGACGGCGGCGTCGGGGATCCTGCACGAGGAGTTCCACTCGCAGGACTTCACGACGAAGGGCGGCACGATGGAAATGGTGCAGCTCTGGGTGAACCTGCCCGCGAAGGACAAGATGTCGCCGCCCGGTTACCAGACGATCGTCGACGCCGACATTCCCGTCGTCGCGCTGCCGGACGATGCCGGCAAGGTGCGCGTCATCGCCGGCGAGTTCGACGGCAAGCGCGGCCCCGCGCGGACGTTCACGCCGATCGACGTCTGGGACATGCGGCTGAACCAGGGCAAGACGGTGGCGCTCGCGGCGAAGGACGGCCACACGCTGGCGGTGATCGTGCTCCACGGCACGGTGTTGGTGAACGACGCGCAGGTGGCGCGCGACGCTCAGATGGTGCTGCTCGACCGCGCCGGCAGCGGCGTCACGATCGAGGCCAACACCGACGCCACGGTGCTCGTGCTGGGCGGCCAGCCGCTCGACGAGCCCATCGCCGGATACGGGCCGTTCGTGATGAACACCGAAGCCGAGATCCGGCAGGCGATCGAGGACTTCAACAGCGGCCGCTTCGGCGAGATGCAGGCTGCGTAGGGCGCGCGAGACCGTGGGCGGCGCCGCGTAACTGCGGCGCCGTTTTCTTTGGGCGGGTTTGCTACCATCGCGGCCACCATGAGCCCTCCCGCCCCCGCTTCGCTCGACACGCTTTCGCTCGGTTTTCGCCAGCGTCCCCTTTCCTACGACGAGCTGACGCGCCAGGTGCGCGCGTGGGCCGACGCATTTCCCGACCTGTGCCGCCTCACGTCGATCGGACGCACCCCCGAGGGACGCGAGTTGTGGCTGCTGACGCTCGGGCCCGACCCCGATCGCGCGCGACCCACCGCCTGGGTCGACGGCAACATGCACGCGAGCGAGCTGTGCGGCTCGAGCGTCGCGCTCGCCATCGCCGAGGACGTGCTGCGCCTTCACGTCGGCGGCGACGCATCACCGCTGCCGGGCGGCCTGTCCGCGCCCGCCGCCGCACGCGTTCGCGACGTGCGGTTCTTCGTGCTGCCGCGGATGTCGCCCGACGGCGCCGAGACGGTGATGACCAAGGGTCGCTACGTGCGCTCCGTGCCGCGCGACGAGCGCCCGGCGCAGGGCCACGCGCGCTGGCGCGGCGAGGACGTGGACGGTGACGGCCTCGCGCTGTCGATGCGCGTGCAGGACGCCGGCGGCGAGATGGTCGAGTCCGCCGACATCCCCGGTCTCATGCTGCCGCGGACGATCGACGATCCCCCGCCGTACTACAAGATCTATCCGGAAGGCGTAATCGAGAACTTCGACGGGCACACGGTCCCGTCGCCGTATTTCCTGTCGGACAACCAGACCGACCTCAACCGCAATTTTCCGTACTACTGGGCACCGGACTCGAAGCAGGAAGGCGCGGGCGCGTATCCGCTCTCCGAAGTCGAATCGCGCGCGGTCGTGGAGTTCACCACGCGCCATCCCGACATCTTCCTCTGGCTCAACCTGCATACGTTCGGCGGCGTGTTCATCCGCCCGCTCGGCGACAAGCCCGACACCAAGATGAATCCGGAGGATCTCGCGCTCTACCGCCAGCTCGGCGCGTGGGCCGAGGAGCTCACGGACTATCCCATGGTGTCCGGCGCCGAGGAGTTCCTGTACGCGCCGGATACGCCGCTGCACGGCGACCTCACCGACTACGCCTATCACCAGCGCGGCGCGGTGGCGTACGTCGTCGAGCTGTGGGACCTGTTCAAGCAGGTGGGGCTCGAGCGCAAGAAGCGCTTCGTCGACAACTACACGCACGTCACGCGCGACGACATGGTGAAGATCGGCCAATGGGACCGCGACCACAACGCGGGACGCACGCTCCGGCCGTGGCGCAAGACGACGCATCCGCAGCTCGGCGAAGTGGAGGTCGGCGGCATCGATCCGCGGGTCGGCATGTGGAATCCGCCGCCCGAGAAGATGCCGGACGTCTGCCGCGCGCAGTCGGCGCACTACCTGCGCACGGCGTCCCTCGCGCCGGCGATCGCGATCGAATCGCTGGAGGTGACGCCGCTCGCGGACGGTCTCACGCGCGTGACGGCGACGGTGGCGAACCACGGCTATCTCCCGACGATGATCCTGGCCTCGGCGAAGGAGCTGACGCACAACGAGCCGCTGTGGATGGACGTGCGCTGCGACGGCTGCGAGCTCGCCGACCCGGCGCTCGCCCACGTCTCGGTCGGCCACCTCGACGGCTGGGGGCGGGGACTCTTCAGCGGCGCGGGCGCGATCTACTACGCGTTCGGACGCGGCACGACGGGCGCGCGCACGCTGACCTGGATCGTGCGCGGCAAGGGCACGGTGGACCTCACCGCAGGCTCGTGCCGCGTCGGCCACGTGACGAAACGCGTGACGATTTAGTCTGCGGCGAGTCTGCTTGCGAGCGTCGGCGTGTGGATCGGCGCCGGCGGTACCCCTCTCGCGGGCTTCAGTGTTCAGGCGCCCGCGAGAGGGGTACCACCGTCACCGATTCTGTGGGCATCCGCGAGTAGTCGACACACGCGATCCTTCGGCGAAGGCTTACGCGTCGTGGGCAGGGGTACCCTCACGCGGGCGCCTGAACACGGAAGACCGCGGGAGGGTACCCCTGCCCGCGACGACACAAGCCACAACCGAACCTACGTCCACCAGTAGCGCGTGAGGTGGAAGAACACGGGCGCCGCGAAGACCACCGAATCGAGGCGGTCCAGCATGCCGCCGTGGCCCTCGATCAGGTCGCCCCAGTCCTTCACGCCGCGGTCGCGCTTGATCGCCGACATCACCAGTCCGCCGAAGAAGCCCATCACGTTGATGGCGAGCGCCATCAGTGCCGCCTGCCACGGGTTGAACGGCGTGATCCACCACAGCGCCGCGCCGAGGATCGTCGCCGACAACACGCCGCCCGCCAGCCCCTCCACCGTCTTCGACGGCGAGATCGCCGGCGCGATCTTGCGCCGCCCGAAGAGCTTGCCCCAGATGAACTGGAAGACGTCGCTCGACTGCACGACCAGCACCAGGAAGACGATCAGCAGCGCGTTGCGTCCCTCGTAGCCCGGAATGCGCAGGTTGAGCAGCGCCGGCACGTGCGACAGGCAGTAGACGCAGATCATCAGCCCCCACTGCACCTTCGCCGTCCGCTCGAGGAAGCGCGTCGTGTCGCCGGCAAGCACGCCGGCGATCGGCAGCAAAAGGAACGCGTAGACGGGGATGAAGATCGAATACAGCCCGTACCAGTCGGTCCATATCAGCACGTACTGCAGCGGCAGGATCACGTAGAAGCTCGTGGCCAGCGCGTCGTGGTCGGCGCGCCGCGTGTACGTCAGCGTGATGAACTCGCGCAGCGCCGCGAACGACGCGAAGAAGAACAGCAGCATCACACCCGCGCGCCCGAACAGGAACGCCACGCCGATCACCGCCACCATCACCCACCAGGCGTTGATGCGCGCGCGGAGGTTGTCGATCACGCCATGCGCGGCACCGCGCGCGACGTAGCGCTTCAGCAGCGCCGCCGCGATCGTCGCCACGACCAGCACGAGGCCGATGCCGATGAAGAGGTCGAGCGTCTGCTGCTGCGGGCTCCGGCCCATCACATCTCCGCCGGCGACAGCGCCAGCAGCGCGTTGCGTGTCCGCGCGACGAACGCGTCCTTGTCTTCGCCTTCCTGCAGCTTCAGCGCCGTTCCGAACGTGAGCGTGCAGAGCAGCGGCACGGGCAGGATGCGTCCCTTCGGCATCACACGGCTCAGGTTCTCGATCCAGACCGGGACGAACTCGACGTCGGGGCAGGCGGCGGCCAGCCAGTAGATGCCGCTCTTGAACGGCTGCAGGCGCGCATCGCCGACGTTCCGCGTGCCTTCGGGGAAGACGATCAGCGCATCGCCGCCTTCCAGCGCCGCCGCCATCTTCCTGATCGGGTCTTCCCGGCGCGCGTCGCGGTTGCGGTCGATCAGCACGGCGCGAAACAGCCGGTGGGCGACATAGCGCCGCAGGCGGTCCCTTTCCCAGTAGTCGAGACCCGCCACCGGCCGCGTGCGCTCCCGCAGGTCCTGCGGCAGGCACGCCCACACCAGCGCGAAGTCGCCGTGGCTCGAATGATTCGCGTAGTAGACGCGGGGACCGGCCTTCGGCGCCCCGCCGGCCCACAGCGCGCGGACGCCTGTCAGCACGCGCGCGAACCCGCAGATGGCGGCGGCGCCGAGGCGATCGAGCACGAGCGACATCGCCGCCTGCTAACCGTAGTGGAGCTGGACGGCGGCGATGATGATCAGCACGATCTGCATCACGACGGCCACGCCGAGCGCGCGCAGCAGCGTGAGCGCGCCGCGGCACCGCGTGCCGACGTCGCGGCCGGCCTTGGCGGCGGGCAGCAGTCCCAGCGCCAGCATCGCCCGATCGAACGCGGCGAGGTCGAGCTCGCCGCGCCGGCCTTCGTCGGCGAGCCGGCTGAACAGCGCGGCGTCGAATGCGATGCGGTACGCGAGCCATTGCGCGAGAGCGCCGAGGCCGAGCGTCACGGTCCATAACGCCATGGCCGGGACGCCGCCGACGAAGCCTGCCAGCGTCATGCCCGCGGCCGCGATGACGGAGAGTCCCGTCGTGAGCGCGCGCAGGGTCCGCGCGGCCCGCAGCGCGTCGCTGCAGAGCGCAAGCTGGCGCAGCGCGTCGGCGGGATCGAGTATTTCCTGGCGATGGCTCATCGTGCGCGAGCCAAGGGTGCCAGCAGGGCCGCGTGACCCGCGTCGAGGACGACCTCCGCGCGGGCGGCGCGAACGCGCAGCAACGCCGCGTCCACCGACGGCGCGCGGCCTGTGGCAAGGAGCCACGCCGCCACCGCGCAGGCACTGCGCGAATAGCCCAGCGCGCAGCAGACGAGCACGGCCCCGTCGGCGCGCAGCGCCTCGATCGCCGCGGAGGCGCCCGCCAGCGCGTCCGTCGGCGGCATCGTGAGATCGAGCACGGGGAAGGACGCGACCCGCCGCGACGTGACGGGCAGCGGCATCTCCGCCGCGAGGTCGACGACGGCGGCGAACGGCGAGCGCTCGAGCTCGGTGGCGCCCGGCGAGCGTCCGATCCATACGCCGTCGCCGACGTGCGAAGGCTGCGGATGCTTGCGCGTCCAGGCGCGCGCGTTGATCCAGGCGCCTGCCAGATACGGCGCCAGCAGCCAGCGCGCCGCGAGGCTCGCGCGGCCACGGGCGTCCTTCTGGAAGCCGCCCGCGCCGACGGCCGCATAGAACAGCGCGACGAACGCCAGCGACAACGCCGGCCACAGCAGCCACAACGCGGCGCCGCGCGCGATGGCTGCGATCGCCACGCACGCAAGCGCACCCGCCGCGTACCAGCCGGCGAGCCGCCAGCGGCGCGGATCGCGCGTGACGTGCCAGAGGCGCCACGGACGCTGCGCCGCGTCCTCGGGCCACAGCCACAGGCACAGCCAGCCGAGCGCGAAGCCGGTGGGGAGGTCGATGAAGTGGTGCTGGTAGGTGGTCAGGACGGACGCGCCGATCAGCGCGAACGCCGCGTCGACGACGACCCGCAGCGCGCCGCTCACCTTGCGCACGTATAGCGACCACAGGATCACGGCGAGCGCGATGTGCAGCGACGGCAGCTGGTTGAACGGCCGGTCGAACCCGAGCAGCACGTCGAACAGCGTGCCGAAGATGCCGTCCGCCGGCGGATGGACGAATGTGAAGCGGTGCGGGAACGCGACGAAACACGCGACGGCGATCACCTGCGCGGTGAGGAGGCGCAGCGCGTGCGTGTCGAGCTCGCGGCGCGACACGCACAGGAACAGCGACAGGCCGTACAGCGCGTCGATGATCCAGTACGGCACGATCGTCCACGGCCAGAACGGGAGGCGTCGTTCCCAGTCGAACACGATCGACGGCACGTCGGCGCGCAGCGACGCCGTCCAGTTGGCGAACGCGTAGGTGCCGAAGAAGAACGGGGCCAGCAGCAGGAGCCAGCCGGACGCGCGGCGCCAGGGGATCATGAGATCCGGCGCGCGACCGACACCGTGAAGATGCCCCACTCGTCGATCCGCTGGTCGATCTTGCTGAATCCGGCACGCGCGACGAGCTGGTCGAGCTCCGCCTGCGTGCGCCGCCGCATCACCCATGCCGCGCCGCCGCGGTGGCTGGTCAGCGCGCGGGCGATGAGCTCGAGCTGCGGGTGCCAGGGCTGCCCGGTGTAGAGCAGGATGCCGCCGGGCGGAAGCGCGTCGGCCATGCCCGCGAGCGACACGGCCACCTGCGTGTTGTCGGGAAAGAGCTCGTAGAGGCCGGAGACGATGCCGATCGTGGGCCGCGGCACGAGGGCCGCCAGGCTCGCGCGGTCGAAGGCATCGCCTTCGACGAAGCGCGCGATCCGCTCGAGCTGGCGGGTGCGGATCAGCGCGTTGCCCTGCTCGACGTTGGGCTTGCCGTAGTCGCGCAGCAGGACGGAGTCGGGCGGGGCCGGCGCGCGGTCGAGAGAGTCGAGGACGTAGCGACCGTGCCCGGCGGCGATGTCCACGATGTGCACCGGCAGCCCCGCGGCGCGCACGCGCGCCATCGCCTGTCCCAGCAACTCCTCGAGGTGAAGCTTGCGCTGGCGGATGCCGCGCCACCCGATGGAGTCGAGGTAGTTGCGATCGATCGCGCGCCCTAGCGCCGTGACGCCGCGCGCCTGGTTGCGGTAGACGTAGTCGAGCGTGCTGCCGGAATCGAAGCCCGTGCGATGGCCGAGCGCCACGCCCTCGGACAGCGCGCCGCCGAACCGCAGGCCGGCGCGCGTCGCGGACCAGTACAGGCCGCGCGGCGACAGCACTGGCAGCGGCGCGGCCAGCGCCTTCGCCTCGTCATAAGTGGCGCCCGCGACGTCCGCGTGGCGCAGGTCGGGCGGCGCGACCGGTGCGGCGAAGCGGCCGAGCAGGAAAGAGCGCGCCATCGCCACGGCCCTGGCGCGGTCGAGCTCGCCCAGCGTGTCGTGATGGAAGCCTTCCAGCACGTGCCACTCCTTCACCGGCGTGCCGAGACGCTCGAAGAAGGCGCGCTGCGGCGCCTCGTGCACCACCCAGTCGGCGCCGGACACCAGCACCTGCGTGGGCACGACGATCGCCTGCGCGTCCGCCACGATGCGCTCAGCCGTTTCGTACAGGCCGAGCAGCAGGCGCACGGAGATGGGCCGCGTGATCAGCGGATCGGCGTCGTAGCTCGCGATGCGCGCGGGATCGTGCGTCAGGAACTTCGCCTTCACGTAGCTGTTGACCTGGAAGTTGCCGCGCAGCCGGTACATCAGCGCGAGGCCTGCGCGCGCGAAGGGCACGTACAGCTTGACCTTGAACGCGGGGGAGGCGAGCACCATCGCGCGGATCCGCGGCGCGTAGTCGTGCACCCACGCGGCGGCGAGCACGGCGCCCACGCTCTGCGCGACGACGGCGACATCCTCGATCGCAAATCCGTGCGCGGCGGCGACGTGCTCCGCGAAGGCCTGCATGTCGCGCACCATGAACGCGAGGCTCGGCGCGTCGCCGCGCGGCCCCGGCGAGCGGCCGAGGCCGCGCGCGTCCCACGCGAAGAAGTCGAGGTCCGGCAGGCCGAATTCGTCCGGCAGGTGCGCGAGGCGGCCCGAGTGCTCGTGACCGCGATGGAACAGCAGCACGGCGCCCCGCGCCGGCTGCACGGGCGCCGGCCAGTGCCGGTAGAAGAGCTCGGTGCCGTCGTGGCTCCGGAACGTGGCTTCGACCACGCGCCTGGCCATCGCGCGCGCGTCGGCGACGTCGTTCATGCCGAAGTCCCCGCGGTTTCGGCGAGCGCGCCGCGCACCCGGTTGACGATCGTCAGCGCCAGCAGCGCCGCAAGGATCGGCATCAGCCAGGCCAGCGCGTCCGGCAGCCCGGGCGACACGCCGATCCACAATCCGAGCGCGCCGAACACGAACGCGCGATCGCTCTTGCCCATCGGTCCGTCGTAGCGGCGCGATGCGCCGATCAGCGGGCCGAGGAGGCCTGCGAGCTCGCTTGCCACGGCGAGCACGATCACCGCGGCGACCCACGGGGGCGCGAACGGCGCGATCAGCGCGAAGGGCGCGTAGAGCGCGGCGTCGGCGAGCACGTCGCCGAGCTCGTTCAGGCAGGCGCCGAGGCGGCTGCGCTGGCCGAATTCACGCGCAAGCATGCCGTCGAGCGCATTCATCGCCATGCGCACGATCATCCACAGCGGAACCAGCAGGAACGCGCCGCGGCCTTCCGGCGCGCGCAATGCGAGCGCGGCGCCGAGCGCGATCGACACGGCAGCCGCCGCGAGCGTGACCTGGTTGGCGGTGACGCCGCCGCGGGCCAGCGCTGCCGCGGCGGGGCGCAGGAATGCCTGGAAACGCGGCTTCAGCGCGTAGATCGACAACTTGGACATCCTCCCCCGAACGGGCCCTGTTGCCGGTGCCCGCGCGCAGTTTACTCCTGCGCGCCCCGTATCAAGGTTCCTCGTAGAGCGCCGCCTTCGCGCGGGCGATGACGTCATCCTCAGGCGCGCCGGCAGCGGCGGCCGGGGCATCGGTGTCCTGCCGCGACCTGCGTCCGCGGATCAGCAGCAGCCAGATACCGCCGCCCGCGAGCAGCAGCAGGAGCGGGCCGAACCAGAGCAGCCACGTCACCGATTTCACCGGCGGGTTGTAAAGCACGAAATCGCCATAGCGCGCGACGAGATAGTCCTTGATCTCGGCGTCGGACTTGCCCGCGACGGCGAGCGCGCGCACTTCGCGGCGCAGGTCGCCGGCCAGCGTGGCGTCGGAGTCGGCGAGCGTCTGGTTCTGGCATACGAGGCAGCGCAGCTCGGACTCGAGCTTGCGCAGGCGCGCGTCGAGCGCGGGATCGGCCGGCTGGGCCTCGGCCGCGAACGCCGCGCACGCGAGGGCCGCCATCAGGAGCCGGCGCACGATCATGACTTCTGCAGCGCGCGGACCAGCGGCAGGATCTTCTGCTCCAGCGATTCGACCGACACGGGGCCGATCTGCTTGAAGCGGATGATGCCCTGCTTGTCGACGACGAACGTCTCGGGCACGCCGTAGACGCCCCAGTCGATACCGGCGCGGCCGTCCTGGTCGATCACCGAGAGGCTGTACGGGTTGCCGTTCTGCGTCAGCCATTCACGGCCGTCCGCGGGCTTGTCCTTGTAGTCGAGTCCCACGACCGGCACGACGTTCGCCTTGGCGAGCTGCATCAGCAGCGGGTGCTCGGTGCGGCACGAGACGCACCACGACGCCCACACGTTCAGCAGCCACACCTGGCCCTTCAAATCGGCCGTCGCGAAGCGCTTGCCGGGCGCGTGCAATTGCTCCAGGTCGAATGCCGGCGCGGGCTTGCCGATCAGCGGGGAGGGCACCTCGCGCGGATCGAGCGACAGTCCCACCCACAGGAAGACGAGCAGGACCGTGAAGACCGCGAGCGGAACGAGATAGCGGAGCGCCTTCACTGCGCGGCCGCCGCGCCGCCCGCGAACGCGGCGAACTTGCGCTTCACCGCCAGCCGGTAGCGGCGATCGGACACCGCGAGGAAGCCGCCGAGCGCCATCAGGAACGCGCCGCCCCAGATCCAGTCGATGAACGGCTTGACGTAGATGCGCACGCCCCACGCGCCGCCGACGTTGTCGGCAGTGACGGGTTCGCCCAGGGAGACGTAGCGGTCGCCGAGGACGCCTGCGCTGATCGCGGCCTCCGTCATCGTCTGGCCCGACGCTTCGTACAGGCGCTTCTCCGGCCGCAGCGTGCCGCGCGGCGCGCCGTCGCGCGTGACCTCGACGTTGCCGACGAGCGCGCGGTAGTTGGGGCCGGGCTTCGGCTCGATGCCGCGGAACGTGAACGTGTAGCCGCCCACGAGCACGCTCTGTCCGACGTCGAGCCGCACGTCCTGCTCGATCTGGTAGCTCTTCACGAGCGTGACGCCGACGATGAACACGGCGATGCCGAGGTGCGCGACCAGCATGCCGTACCACGCGGGCGCGTTGGCGCCGAGCTTGGCGGCGAGGCCGCGCTGCGGTGCGCTCGCCAGGCGCTGGCCGATCGCCGCCGCCGTGGCTGCCGCCACCCACGCCGCCAGCAGGATGCCGAGCGCCGTCCACGCCGACCAGCGGCCGAACGCGAACGGCAGCAGGATGGCGGTGACCACCGCGACCGCCGCCGCCCACTTGAGGCGCGTCCACAGCGCCGGCAGCGACGCCTTGCGCCAGGCCGCGATCGGGCCGATGCCCATCAGGAACACGAGCGGCGTCATCAGCGGCACGAACACAGCCTCGAAGTACGGCGGCCCGACCGAGATCTTGCCGAGATCGAGCGCATCGATGAACAGCGGATAGAGCGTGCCGAGCAGCACGCTCGCCATCGCGACCACCAGCAGGATGTTGTTGGCGAGCAGCATCGATTCGCGCGACACCGGCTCGAAGCCGCCGCCGGTGCCGACGGCGCCGGCGCGCGCCGCGTAGAGCGCGAGCGAGCCCCCGATGACGATCGCCAGGAACGCCAGGATGAAGACGCCGCGCGCGGGATCGGTGGCGAAGGCGTGCACCGACGTGAGCACGCCCGAGCGCACGAGGAACGTGCCGAGGAGCGACAGCGAGAACGCGACGATGGCGAGGAGCACCGTCCAGCTCTTGAACACGCCGCGCTTCTCGGTCACCGCCAGCGAATGGATCAGCGCCGTGCCCACGAGCCACGGCATGAACGAAGCGTTCTCGACCGGGTCCCAGAACCACCAGCCGCCCCAGCCGAGCTCGTAGTAGGCCCAGCCGCTGCCGAGCGCGATGCCGAGCGTGAGGAAGCACCATGCGACCGTCGTCCAGGGCCGCGACCAGCGCGCCCACGTGGCGTCGAGCCGTCCGCCCAGCAGCGCCGCGATCGCGAACGCGAACGCCACCGAGAATCCGACGTAGCCCATGTAGAGCATCGGCGGGTGGATGACCATGCCCGGATCCTGCAGCAGCGGATTCAGGTCGCTGCCTTCCGCGGCGGCCGGCACGAGCCGCGCGAACGGATTGGACGTCAGCAGCAGGAAGAGCAGGAAGCCGACGGCGACCCAGCCCATGACGGCGAGCACCCGCGCGAGCACGATCGTGGGCAGATTGCGCGAGAACAGCGTGACGGCGCCGGCCCAGCCCGTCAGCATCAGCAGCCAGAGCATCAGCGAGCCCTCGTGCGAGCCCCAGGTGGCGGCGAAGCGGTAGTAGACGGGCAGCCGCGAGTTCGAATGCTGCGCGACGTTCTCGACCGAGAAATCGCTGACGACGAAGCTCCAGGCGAGGCACCCGAACGCGAATGCGACCAGCACGAAAAGGACGCGGGCGGACGGCCGCGCGACCGCCATCAGCGCGACGTCGCGGCGGGCGGCGCCGATCAGCGGCAGCGTGCCGAGCGCGAGCGCCACGAGCAGCGACACGATGAGCGCGAAGTGTCCGAGTTCGGGAATCATTTCGGCGCGGACCCGGTGGTCTTGAGGCTCGGCATCGTCGTTCCTTTCTGCGCCTGCTCGAGGGCGGCCTTCGCCTCGGGCGGCATGTAGTTCTCGTCGTGCTTGGCGAGCACCTCGCTCGCGCGGAACGTCCCGTCGCCGGCGAGGGTGCCCTGCGCCACCACGCCCTTGCCCTCGCGGAAGAGGTCGGGGAGGAGACCGGTATACACGACCGGAATCGTCTTGGCGGTGTCGGTGACGCGAAAGCGCACCGTCAGCGAATCGCTGTCGCGCGTGAGGCTCCCCGATTCGACGAGACCGCCGATCCGGAACGGGCGGCCCCGCGGCGCTTCGTTGGCCACCACCTGCGTCGGCGTGAAGAAGAAGACGAGGTTGGACTGGAACGCGTTCAGCACCAGCGCGGTGGCGACCCCCAGCACGGCCACACCCGCGCCGATCCAGGCGAAGCGCCGCTGGCGCGGCGTCACGAGAGGCTTCCCGGGTCGAGCGTCGCGCGCGTGGTGATGGGCATCTCGGGCTCGGCCAGCCGCGCCTCGATCAGCATCCGGCGGCGGCGCGCGCGCAGCATCAGGATTTCCACGGCGACGACGAGCGCGGTCACACCGTACGCCATCCACACGTACCAGCCATAGCCGCCCATCGCGATGAACGCGCTCATGATGGCATCAGCCGGCGCATTTCCGGCAGGTGCGAGATCCACACCGCGCCGCGCTCGCGCTCGATGATGATCGACGCGACGCGCGCGAGCGCGACGGCGATCGCATACGCCCACGCGGCCAGCGACATCAGCAGCAGCCCGGTGAGCATGATCGACGCCATCTTCGGCGCGGCCGTCATGCTGATCGTCGAGCCCTGGTGCAGCGTGTTCCACCATTGCACCGAGAAATAGATGATCGGCACGTTGACGGCGCCCACGAGCGTGAGCACCGCGCAGGCCTTGTCGCCGCGGCGCGGATCGTCGATGGCGTTGCGCAGCGCGATGATGCCGAAGTAGAGGAACAGCAGGATGAGCTCGGACGTCATCCGTGCGTCCCACGCCCAGTACGTGCCCCACGTGGGACGGCCCCAGAACGCGCCGGTCCACAGCGCGATGAACGTCATCAGCGCGCCCGTGGGTGCGAGCGCCTGCGCCATCATCGCGGAGAGCCGCGTGTTGTAGCCGAGCGCCAGCGCGCTCCAGAACGCCATGACGAGATAGATGAACATCGACATCCACGCAGCCGGCACGTGGATGAAGATGATCCGGTAGGCGTCGCCCTGCTGCGCATCGGTGGGCGCCACGACGAGGCCTACGGCGAGCCCCGCGATCGCGAGCACGGCCGCGGCCGCGCCGAACCACGGCGCCAGCCGGCGCGCGACCGGGTAGAACGCGGCGGGCGCGGCGTAGCGGAAGAAGGTCGAGGCCATCGGCGGGACAGTGTCAATCCAGGGCGATGCGCAAAGCGGCTGCGCAGGCGAGCGGGGCGCCGGTGAGCGCGATCAGCAATCCCGCCGCCAGCAACGAAAAATTCGCGCCGGCACCGAGCCCGGCACGCACGGCGTCGACCGCGCCGGCGCCGAAGATCAGCACCGGCACGCACAACGGCAACACCAGCAGCGCGAGCAAGCCGCCGCCGCCGCGCAGGCCCAGCGTGAGCGCGGCGCCGATCGCGCCCAGCAGCGACAGGATCGGCGTGCCCAGCAGCAGGCCCGCGGCCAGCGTCCAGAGCGCCGGCGCCTCCAGCGCGTATTGCAGGCCCAGCAAAGGCGCCAGCACCGCCACCGGCAAGCCGGTGGTGAGCCAGTGCGCGGCTATTTTACCGGACACGAGTGCCGGGAACGACCACGGCGAGCCCGCCATCTGCTCCAGCGTGCCGTCGGCGAAGTCGACGGCGAAGAGCCGTGGCAGCGACAGCAGCGACGCCAGCAGCGCCGCCACCCACAACACGCCCGGTCCGAGGTTGGCGAGCAGCGTTCGCTCCGGCGTGGTGGCGAGGGGGAAGAGCGTGACCACGATGACGTAGAACAGCAGCTGCACCCCGAGTTCCGCCCGTGACCGGAACGCGAGCTTCAGGTCGCGGGCGAGTGCCCAGCCGAACGCGGGCGCGACGGCGCCTGTCGCCGCGCGGTCGAGCGGCAGCGCGGCGGCGGGCGTCATGGGCGCGCCGTCCCGACCTCGATCGTCGCGCAGCGCGCGGGCGGCAGCGCGAGCGGCTGGTGCGTGGCGATCACCGCGGCACCGCCCGCGGCCAGGTGCTCGTCGAGCATCGCCGCCAGCAGCGCGGCGCCGTCGGCGTCGAGCGCCGTCGCGGGCTCGTCCAGCACCCACAGCGGTTTCTGCAGCAAGCGGAGGCGCGCGAGTCCCACGCGGCGCCGCTGACCCTGCGACAGCACCCGCGCCGGCAGCTGGCGCTGCCGCGTGAGCGCGACGTCGTCCAGGGCCCGCGCGAGATCGTCCGGCGCGGCGCGCATGCCGGCCAGCGCGACGAGCGAAGCGAGGTTCTCGAGCGTGGTCAGCTCGTCCTTCAGCGCGTGGAGATGGCCGTGGAACACGACCGCTTCACGCAGGCGCGGGTCGAACGGCGCCATCGCGTCGCCGTTCCAGCGCACGGCGCCGGACGAGGGCGCGGACAGCCCCGCGAGGATGCGGAGCAGCGTCGTCTTGCCGCTGCCGTTGGCCCCGGTCACGGCGAGCGCACGGCCGGCGTCGACGTGAAACGACAGGCCGCCGAAGAGCTTGGCGTAGCCGCGCGCGCCGGCGAGGTCGTGCGCTTCGAGCGTCACGGCACGACGTCGCCGATGACCACCCGCACATCGGCCGCGCCTGGTGCGAGCGGCGCGCTCACGCCGCGGACGTCGCCGGGCTGCGTGATCGCGTTGCCGGATTTGGAGACGCGTGCCTCGACCACGACCTTCGGCGTCGTCGACAGCTTCATGCCCGGCGCCATGCTCATCGAATCGTCGAGGCGAAACGCCCGCGGCAGCTCGGCCGCGCGGAAGCGCTGCACGGCGAGCGGCATCCGCGGACCTTCAACGGCGCGCGCCAGCACGAACACCGTATCGTCGGGCCCGACCTTGCCGGCGATCTTCGGATCGAGCTCGACGCGGCCGGTGACGGCGATGGTCGACGCCGCGGCGCTCCCGGCCGGCGCCCGAGCGGGCGACGACGCCTGCGCGTTTGCCGGGGCGGTCGCGGCCGGCGCGGTCGCGGCCGGCGCGGCCGGCATCCGTCCGCCCGACCCTTCGAGCTGCGCGAGCACCGTATCGACTTCGCGCGCGTTCTCGCTGTCGTTCGGCAACAGCGCGCGCAACGCGCGCCACTGCCGGAGCGAGCCGGGCAGATCGCCGCGCTCCAGCCTGGCGGTGCCGGAAAGCGCCAGCGCCTTGGGATTGCTCGGGTCGACCGCGAGGGCGCGCTCGACCAGCGCCTCGGGCGCGCCGGCCAGCTTGCGGCCTTGCGCCATCGCGGCGACATCGGCCCAATCGGCGAAGAGCTGGGCATCGGGCGCGGGCAGGCGCTCTGCCGCCTTGGCATACGCGTCGGCCGCTTCGGAGTACCGGCCGAACGTCGAGTAAGAGCGCGCGAGCAGCATCCAGCCTCGCGGATCCGCGGGATTGGCGGCCATCTTCTGCGCGAGCGATTCGACCATCGCGCGCAGCTGTTCTTCGCTCGCGCCGCTCGCGCCGCCCGCGGCGCCCGCGGCGCCCGCGGCGCCCGCGGCGCCCGCGGTGGCGCCGGTGGGCTGCGGGGAGAGCGCCGTGGGGCTTCCGAGCACGAGGTAGCCGACGACCGCGGCGACGGGAACGATCGCGACAAGCGCCAGCGCGGCGACCCACGGCGCGCGGGAGGGCGCGACGGACGCGACATCGCCGGGGAGCTCCATCTCCGCGCCGAGGCGCGACGCGAGCTCGTCGAGCGCCGCCTGATGCTCGTCGGCGCCGATGGCGCCCGCGCCGAGATCGGCGTCGATCTGGCGCTTCTGGTCGCGATACACGGCCGTGGCCGCGGTCAGCGTCTCGGGCGCCGCGTCGTCGCGCGCGTGGCGGCGTAACAACGGCCACAACAGGGCAGCGAGCGCCAGGGCGACGATCGCGAGGGCCGTGAGCCAGAACAGGGGAGTGGGCGTCATGAGCGGGTGCTGCGTTGCAGCGGCGGGAATTATACCGGCCGGGGTCTTCCGACCCGGGGATACCGGGCGCCGCACCTTGGGCTATCATGGCCGCGAGCGGTCTATAACAGCGAGAGGCGTCATGCCCGATCAGGACATTCGCGAGGCTTCCCTCGAATATCACCGGCGCGCCCCCGCGGGCAAGATCGCGCTGATGCCGACGAAGCAGCTGACCAACCAGCGCGACCTTGCGCTGGCGTACTCGCCGGGCGTGGCGGCCGCGTGCGACGAGATCGTCCGGGATCCCAACGAGGCCTCCACGCTCACCGCGCGCGCCAATCTCGTCGGCGTGGTCACCAACGGCACGGCGGTGCTGGGCCTTGGCGCCATCGGTCCCCTCGCGGCGAAGCCCGTGATGGAAGGCAAGGCGGTGCTGTTCAAGAAGTTCGCCGGCCTCGACTGCTTCGACATCGAAATCAACGAACTCGACCCCGACAAGCTGGTCGACATGATCGTGGCGCTCGAGCCCACGTTCGGCGGCATCAACCTCGAGGACATCAAGGCGCCCGAGTGCTTCTACATCGAGAAGAAGTGCCGGGAGCGGATGAAGATCCCCGTCTTCCACGACGACCAGCACGGCACCGCGATCATCGTCGGCGCGGCGGTGCTGAACGGTCTGCGCGTGGTCGGCAAGCAGCTCGACAAGGTGAAGCTGGTCTGCTCCGGCGCCGGCGCCGCGGCGCTCGCATGCCTCGACCTGCTCGTGTCGCTCGGCATCCGCCGCGACAACATCTACGTCTCCGACCTGGAGGGCGTGGTCTACCAGGGTCGTGAAAAGCTGATGGACGACCACAAGGCCGTCTACATGCAGCCGACCTCCGCGCGCAAGCTTGCCGACATCCTCCCGGGCGCCGACATCTTCCTGGGGCTTTCCGCCGCGCGCGTGCTGAAGCCCGAGTGGCTGGCGCTGATGGCGCAGGACCCGCTGATCCTGGCCCTCGCCAATCCCGAGCCGGAGATCATGCCGGACGTCGCCAAGCTCGCGCGGCCCGACGCCATCATCGCAACGGGCCGCTCGGACTTTCCGAACCAGGTCAACAACGTCCTCTGCTTCCCCTTCATCTTCCGCGGCGCGCTCGACGTCGGCGCCACCACGATCAACGAGGCGATGAAGCTCGCCTGCGTGCGCGCGATCGCCGATCTCGCGCTGGTCGAGCAATCGGACATCGTCGCCACGGCGTACGGCATCGAGAGCCTGTCGTTCGGCCCCGAGTACCTCATCCCCAAGCCGTTCGATCCGCGCCTCATCGTCAACATCGCGCCCGCGGTGGCACAGGCGGCGATGGAATCGGGCGTGGCCACGCGGCCGATCCCCGATTTCGACGCGTACCGGATGCGGCTCACGAACTACGTGTACAGCTCCGGGCTGCTGATGAAGCCCATCTTCGACGCGGCCAAGAAGTCGCCGAAGCGCATCGTCTACGCCGAGGGCGAGGACGAGCGCGTGCTTCGCGCGGCGCAGGTGGTCGTCGACGAGAAGCTGGCGTTTCCCATCCTCGTCGGCCGGCCCGCCGTGCTGGAGCGGCGGATCGAGCGGTTCGGACTGCGCCTCAAGGCCGGCGTCGATTTCGAGATGATCAATCCGGAATCCGATCCGCGCTTCAAGGAATACTGGACCGAGTATTACCGGCTGACGGAGCGTCGCGGCGTGTCGCAGCAGTACGCGCAGGTCGAGATGCGCCGCCGCCACACGCTGATCGGCGCGATGATGATGCACCGCGGGGAAGCCGACGGCATGCTGTGCGGCACGTTCGGCAACCACGCGCTGCACCGCTTCTACATCGACCAGGTGATCGGCCTGCGCAAGGGTGTCACGACGTACGCCGCCGCGAACGCGCTGATGCTGCCCGGCCGCACCGTATTCATCGCCGATACGTACGTAAATCCCGATCCCTCCGCCGAGCAGCTCACCGAGATCACGCTGCTGGCGGCCGACGAGATGCGGCGTTTTGGCATCACGCCGAAGGTCGCGCTGGTGTCGCACTCGTCGTTCGGCACCAGCGACGAGCCGAGCGCCAGGAAGATGCAGCGCGCGCTGGCGCTGATCCAGGCCACGGACCCCGATCTCGAGATCGACGGCGAAATGCACGGCGACGCGGCGCTCTCCGAATCGGTGCGCAAGGCCGTGATGCCGAACTCGCGGCTGACGGGCGAGGCGAACCTGCTGATCATGCCCACGCTCGACGCCGCGAACATCTCGTTCAACCTCCTGAAGGCGTCGTCCGGCGGCGGCGTCACGCTGGGGCCGATCCTGCTCGGCGTGGCCAAGCCTGCGCACATCCTCACGCAGTCGGCCACCGTGCGGCGCATCGTCAACATGACGGCGCTGGCGGTGGTGGACAGCCTGGTGCAGCGGCAGTCGCTGTTCTGATCTTCGCAGCAGCTGGCACGCGATTCGCTGATTGTTCGCGACGCGTGCCCTCAGGCCGTGCTTTTCCGTCCGTCGTCGCGCCGCGGTGGTGCGGCGCGCGCGAAACCCGAACCAACGCAGTGCAAGCCAAGGGAGCGATGATGCAAAAGTCGATGAAACGGGCGGTCGCGACACTCGCGGCGGGCGCGCTGCTGGCAGGTGGCGCACCACTCGCGCTGGCGCAGGAAACCAAGATCAACTTCCAGCTCGACTGGCGCTTCGAGGGCCCCGCGGCGTTCTTCCTGCTGCCGAAAGCCAAGGGCTATTTCGCGGCGGAGAAGCTCGACGTCAACGTCGACGTCGGCAGCGGCTCGGGCAACGCCGTCAACCGCGTGGCCTCGGGAACCTACCAGATGGGCTTCGCCGACATCGCCGCGCTGATCGAGTTCGTCGGCAACAACCCGACTGCGCCCAACAAGCCCGTCGCGGTGATGATGGTATACGACGCCACGCCCGCCGCCGTGTTCGCGCTGAAGAAGTCGGGCATCAAGGTGCCCGCCGATCTGCAGGGCAGGAAGATGGGCGCGCCGGTGTTCGACGCCGGCCGCCGCGCCTTCCCGATCTTCGTCAAGGCCAACAAGCTCGACGGCAGCAAGATCGCGTGGACGGCGATGGACCCGCCGCTGCGCGAGACGATGCTGGTCAAGGGCGACGTCGACGCCATCACCGGCTTCACGTTCACGAGCCTGCTCAACCTCAACGCGCGCGGCGTCAAGGACGAGGACATCGAGGTGATGCCCTATCCGAAGTACGGCGTGAACCTCTACGGCAACGTGATCATCGTGTCCGAGCCATTCCTGAAGCAGAATCCCGAGGCCGTGAAGGCGTTCCTGCGCGCGTTCACCAAGGGCATGAAGGACGTGCTCGCCGACCCCGACGGCGCGATCAGGTACGTGAAGGAGCGCGACGCGCTGATCGACGAGACGCTGGAGAAGCGCCGGATCCGGCTCGCCATCGACACCGTGGTGGCCACGCCCGAGGCGAAGGCGAGCGGTTTCGGCGGCGTGCAGCCGGCGCGCTTCGCCGAGACCGTGTCGCAGGTCGCCGCGGCGTTCGAGGTGAAGAACCCGGTGCAGCCCGACGCCGTGTTCGACGCGAAGTACCTGCCCGCCAAGGCCGACCGGATGATCTTCCCCAAGTGAGCGGCGCATGACGGCGACGGCCGCCGCCACCGGGGCAACCGCGCGGCCGTTCGTCGATTTCCGCGACGTCGCGCTTGCGTACGACGGCCAGTCCGGCTTCGCCGTCGAGGACGTGTCGCTGTCCATCGCCGCCGGCGAGTTCGTCGCCATCGTGGGCCCTTCCGGCTGCGGCAAGAGCACGTTCATGAAGCTCGCCACCGGCCTGAAGCCGCCCACGCGCGGCCAGGTCGACGTCGAAGGCCGGCGCGTCGACGGCCCGCTCAAGATCGTCGGCATGGCCTTCCAGGCGCCCACGCTGCTGCCGTGGCGGACCACGCTCGACAACGTGCTGCTTCCGCTCGAGATCGTCGAGCCGTACCGCGCCACGTTCAAGCGGGACCGCGAGAAGTTCGCCGACCGCGCGCGGGCGCTGCTCGGCACGGTCGGCCTCGCCGGCTACGAGGACAAGTTCCCGTGGGAGCTGTCGGGCGGCATGCAGCAGCGCGCGTCGATCTGCCGCGCGCTCGTGCACGAGCCGCGGATGCTGCTGCTGGACGAGCCGTTCGGCGCGCTCGACGCGTTCACGCGCGAGGAGCTGTGGTGCGTGCTGCGCGATCTGTGGCAGGCGCGGCGCTTCACGACGGTGCTGGTCACGCACGACCTCCGCGAGGCCGTGTTCCTCGCCGATACCGTCTATGTGATGAGCAAGCGCCCGGGCCGCATCGTCGCGCGGCGCGAAGTGGGGCTGCCGCGGCCGCGCGACCTCGAGGTGACGTACACCGACGCGTTCACCGACATCGTCCATGAGATGCGCGAGCGGATCGGTCTCGTGCGCCGGACATGAACGCCGCCGCCGAGGCGCGGTTGCTGCGCTTCGCGCCGTGGCTCGTCGCGGCCGCCATCCTGGTCGTGTGGCAGGTGGTGTGCTCGCTCTTCGACGTGTCGGAGTTCATCTTTCCGGCGCCGATCGCCATCGTGCGCTCGCTGATCCAGTACGCGGGCCCCATCGCGATGCACGCGTGGCAGACGTTCTGGACGACGATGGCGGGCTTCGCCATCGGCGTGGCGGTGGGCATGCTGCTCGGCATGGCGATCGGCAGCTCGCGGTTCGTCTATCGCGCGTTCTATCCGCTGCTGGTGGCGTTCAACAGCATTCCCAAGGCGGCGTTCGTGCCCATCCTGGTCGTGTGGTTCGGCATCGGCAGCCTGCCGGCGGTCCTCACGGCGTGCCTGATCTGCTTCTTCCCCATCGTCGTGAACGTGGCGACGGGCCTCGCCACGCTGGAGCCCGAGCTCGAGGACGTGCTGCGCTCGCTCGGCGCCACGCGCCGCGACATCCTGCTGAAGGTAGGGCTGCCGCGCTGCCTGCCGTACTTCTTCGCCTCGCTGAAGGTCGCTATCACGCTGGCGTTCGTCGGCACCGTGGTGTCGGAGACGGTCGCGTCCAACGAGGGCATCGGCTACCTGATGATGTCGGCCGGCTCGTCGATGAAGATGCCGCTGGTGTTCGCCGGCCTGTTCGTGATCGGCGTCATGGCGATGGCGATGTACGAATGCTTCGCCGTGCTGGAGCGGCGAATGACCGGCTGGGCGCATCGCGGCACCAGCGCCGCTTGAATCCTTGCCCCTAGCGCGCGCCCTTGCGCGCCTTGTAGGCGGCGACGGCCTTCCGCAGGTCGTCCTGCTGCTCGCACGGCAGCAGGCAGATCTCGCCCAGCGCGGCGAGATGACGCTCGGCGCCAGGCAGGTCGTCCACCAGCAGGTACGCCTCGCCGATGTACTCGTGCGCGCCGCGATGCCGCGGATCGAGCGCCAGCGCGCGCTTGTAGTGGCGAAACGCCGGCTCGAACTGGCCGAGATTGCGGTAGGCGTAGCCGAGATCGTTCTGCAGATCGGCGTCGTCGGGGAAGCGCACCGCCGCCTTTTGCAGCGCGCTGATCGCCTCGGCCCAGCGCCGTTGCACGACCGCCGCCCTGCCGGCGGAATAGTCGGCGTCCGACGCGCTCGCCTCGTTCGGATCCGAGGGATCAGCCCGCGCCGGCAGGGTTGCACACGCCGCCGCCAATGCGAGCGCGACGGCGCACGCCGCGCGGGGCAGGCGGCGCGCGCCGTCGCGCCCGCGCGCGCTCATCGCGCCGCGAGATAGAGCTTCGCGCGCGCGACGTCGGGCCGGGGGGCGTCGGCCGTGCCGGCCAGGGCGACGAGCTCGGCGTAGTACTTCTTCGCCTTGGCGGTCTCCCCCGCGGCTTCGGCTGCGCGCGCGGCGCCGGCGAGCCCGCGGAAGCGATTGGGCTCGCGCACCTGCGACGCTTCGTACTCACGCAGCGCGGCCGCTGGCTGGCCCGCCTCGAGCAGCATGTCGCCCAGGAGCTCGCGCGCCGGCACGACGCGTCCGGGCGTCACGATGTGCTTTTCGTTCTTGTCCTCCAGGTCGGCGGCCGCGCGCATGAGGCGCAGCGCCTCGTCGTTCTTCTTCTGCGCGAAGGCGATCCAGCCGGCCAGCGCGAGCCGCTGGATTTCGACCTCGGTCGCCCAGTAGGCGTTCTTCGCCTCCTGCAGCGACTTGTGCAGGGCGGCGAGCTGCTCGGCGTCCTTTTCCGCGGCCGCGACGTTGCCGCTGCGCGCGGCGCCGAGGCCCCGCGCGAAGTAGGTGATCGCGTCGGTGAAGGCGTACTTCGTCGCCTGCGGCTCGAGCTTCATCGCCTCCGCCCACGCGTTGCGCTCGACCGCGTAGCGCGCCGGCATCGCGGCGATCGCGTAGGGCGCGGTGAACCGCGCCGGGCTGGCGCCGGTGACCTTCATCGCGGCCTCCATGACGCGCAGCGCCTCCACGTCGCGGGCGAGCTGCAGGTCCGCATACACGGCGTAGTCGCTCGCGTGGTAGGCCTCGTCCGGCTCGTTGCCCTTGACGGCGACGGCGGCGGAGCGTGTGTTCGTGGCGACGGAATCCTGCCACGCGCCGACGCGGGTGAAGATGTGCGACGGCATGTGCAGCGCATGCGGCGCGTCCGGTGCGATCGCGGAGTACTTGCGCGCGGCGGGCAGGCCGTCCTTGGCGATCGGCGGCGCGTCGTAGCTGTGGATCAGGTAGTGCGCCACGCCCGGATGGTCCGGGTACTTGACGAACTCCTTCTCCAGCACCGCCGCCGCCTTGAGATAGGCCGCGTACGTCTGGTCCGCCTGCGTTTGCGTCGCGGCGAGGTACAGCGCGGCGAAGATCTGCGCCTCGTCGTCGTCCGGATAACGCGCAGCGAGCGCTTCGTAGGCCTTGGAGCGGCTCTCCTGCCGCGCGCGCTCGGGCCGGCTGCCGAAGTCGTCGTAATACGCGGCGACGGCTTCGAGGTAGTCGCGCTCGCGCTGGGTCTTCGCGCCGATCTTCCGGCCCTGCGCGATGGCGGCCTGCGCGACTTCGGCGCCCTTGGGCGAGGCGCCCTGGCCCGCGAGCGGGTTGTTCATGATGATCGCCGCGATGCCCCAGGCGGCGATGGCGCAGTCCGGATCCGTCACCAGGACCGCGCGGAACGTTTCCTCACCGGCGCTGTACCAGAACGAATGCAGCATCGCGACGGCGCGCATGAGATCGGCCTGCGCCGCCGGACTGCAGGAGTTCTCGAACCTGACGGCGCCAAGACGAGTGCGGTCGATCCCGTCTTCGTGGGCTTGCACGGACGCGCCGCCGAGCATCGACGCCAGGGCGGCACACAGGACGACTGGACGCATGCGCATGATCGCTCCTCCTGTCGGAAGGCGGCCGCAGGGTGGCGCGGCCACCTGGGGTGGCCCCTGATGCGAGGCGTCCGGCTACGCTAGCACTTGCGCCGCCTGCCCTCAACTGGATTCGTCGACGTGGCGGCGGCGGACGGTTCGCATCACGCCACCGCGCAGCCGAGCTGCCGCTGGACCTGCTTCGCGCCGGCGTGGCGGAAGCGCAGGCCGCGCCTTCCAAAGCGAAACGGCGCGGAAGCCCGCGCCGTTCCTGAACTGCGACGATTGGAGGCGTGCGCTAGACGCGCGGGGCGCCGTTCTCGTCCACCGTGAGGGTCGGCCCCGGCGGATTGGTGAGCTGCACGCGATGCTGCACGCCGCGGAAGTCGTACGTCACGTCGAAGTAATCCGGCGGGCCGCTGTTCGACACGGTGGTGCACCGCTGGACGTCCTGGCCGTACACCTGACCCGAGCCGCGGTTCACGTTCGCGCCGATCGCGCCGCCTGCGACCGCGCCGGCGGCCGTGGCGACGTCGTTGCCCCGCCCGCTGCCGACCTGGTGGCCGAGCACCCCGCCGATCACCGCGCCGACGATCGCGCCGCCCACATTCGGGCTGCTGGGCGCTGCCACCTGCTGCCGCTCGACCCAGCAACGCTGCTCGGGCGGACCCACGACCGCGCGCACCGAGGTTACGGGCACCGAGTAATAGCGCGGCTCGTTCGGATACACCTGCACCGGCGCCGCGACGGCGACGGGACCCGGCGCGTAGACGGGCGCCGCGTGGCCGTGATGGTAGCGTCCGCGGTAATAGGGAACGTAGACGTTGTTGTACCAGTTGTCCTGCACGAAGTAGACCGGCCGGCCGCATGCGTTGTACTTCGCGCAATGCTTCGACCAGTGCTTGGCTTGCCCCGGCGGCACGCGCAGGTACACCGGCGGCTGCGCGACGGGCGACGAGTAGACCACGATCGGCTGCGAATAGACGAGCCGCGGCGGCTGCGGAACGCCGCCGATGTCGATCTGGCCGTAGAAGCCGGGCTGGCCGGCGCTGACCGAGACGCCGACGTTCTGCGCGAACGCGGGCGCGCTCGCCAGCAGCGCCGCGGTGGTGATGCAAAGCAATCTGGTCTTCATGATGAGGGCTCCTGTCTGGGTGTCGATCTGTATTGAACGCGCCAGCGGAGATTCGGGTGGACCCGGATTCCGCGCGTTCCGTCGACGGCCGCGGGGCGACGCTTCTCCAGCCTTCGATTCGGCAGCTGCGCCCATGATCATTATGACATTGACATATACGGCCGGTTTCACCGTTCGTCGGACAAGGTACTGCTGCGTCCGGTTCCGTTTCATCGGACGCGCGCCGCCGCTCGTGTAGGCGGCGCACTTACGTTCCGTTGCATGTCGCATCACGTTGGACAGCGTTCGCGGTCCGACAGCGTCCACGGTTACACGTCGCAACAATGGCGCCGTCTTTTCATCAACGAAGGAGAACGCCGTGGATCCCACCAGCAGCAGCGACACCAGCTACGTTCCGCCGCCGCCCGCACCCGCGTCGGCGAAGGACCAGCAAGCCCTGTGGAAGCGCATCGAGGACCTGCGTGTCGCGATGCTCACCACGCTCGACCGCGACGGCACGCTGTCCGCGCGCCCCGTCACCACGCAGCGCGTCGAGCCCGACGGCACCGTCTGGTTCTTCATCTCCGCCAGCGGGGGCATCGCCGCCGATCTCGCGCGCAACGAGCACGTCAATCTCTGCTACATGAATGTGAGCGACGACATCTACGTGTGGCTGCGCGGCACGGGCGCGCTGGTCGACGACATCATCAAGATCAAAGATCTGTGGTCGCCGATGGCCGCGGCCTGGTTCCCCAAGGGGCCCGAGGATCCCAATCTCGGCTTGCTGAAGGTGAACGTGGATCGCGGCGACTACTGGGACGTCGATTCGAGCAAGCTCGTGCAGTTCTTCTCGATGGCGAAGTCAGCGATCACCAAGTCGCCGCCCAAGGATATGGGCAAGCACAAGCAGTTCGAGACCTGATCAAGGCTGGGTCGATGCCCGCGGCACGTCGCGCGCCTCGGGTATCGGCTCCCCGGCGCGCGATCCCAGCGTGTACGCGTAAACCCAGGTGAACTCCGCGCCCAGCAGGAAGATCTGCGCGGAGTAGTACACCCACACCAGCAGCACGACGAGCGAACCCGCCGCGCCGTAGGCGTCGGCGACGCCCGCCTTGCCGATGTAGAGGCCGATCAGAAACTTGCCGAGCGTGAAGAGTGCCGCCGTCACCAGGGCACCCATCCAGACATCGCCCCAGCCGACGCGCTCGCGCGGCAGCAGCTTGTAGATCATCGCGAACAGGATCGCGGTAACGAGATAGCCGACGGAGACGTTCAGCACTTCGAGCACCGCGCCCCAGTGCTCGAAACGCGTAGTGCCCCACCGTCCCACCGCCGCCAGGCTCGCGCTGACGACGAGGGAGACCATCAGCAGGAACACGAGGACCAGGATCATGCTGAACGACAGCAGCCGCATGCGAATGAAGCCCCACCAGCCGGGCAGCGACCCCGGGGCGGGCGCGCGCCAGATGCGGTCGAGCGAGCTTTGCAGCTCCGCGAGCACCGACGTCGCGCCGATCAGCATGAACAGGATGCCGAGGGCGGCCGTCCATCCGCTGCGCCGGGAGTCCGATGCGTTCTTGAGGATCGCCTCGAGCGACTCGGCGGTGGACGTGCCGAGGATCTGGCCCAGCTCGCTGAAGATGTGCTTGTGGGCGGCGTCGGCGCCGTAGAACAGTCCGACCAGCGCAATCACGATCACCAGCAGGGGCGCGATCGAGAACACCGTGTAGTACGAAAGCGCGGCGCCCATGCTAGGCGCGAAGTCGTCGAGCCAGGCGTCGACCGCGCGCCGCGCCAGTCGCCACCATGTGCGCCAGTCACGCTTGCGGGGGCGCACGCGTTTGGGCGAGGGCGAGGCGTCGGGAGCGGCGGTCATGGCGTTGGGGAGCGTCTGGCAGGGCGGAGCTGGCTACTGTAGGCGCATATCCTATCGCGCTGTCGGAGATCGCGAGGAAATCGGCAGTGCGGCCGCCGATTACCTGGGGCTCGTCGGCGGGAAAGAATCTGGACCGTGTCGCATCGATTGTGCAACCAGGAATGTAGTCACCAGAATGCGTTGTCCGCTTACATACATCGGCAGGGGCGGCGACGCATAAGTGGTTACGGGAAATCGCATCCTGAATCGCGCCAGCGCATCAACCTATAGGAAAACGAGCCATGGACGAACGCGATACCCGGCTCCGCGTGTTCGTTGTCGAGGACTCGAGCGTGCTGGTCAAACGGATCATCGAGTGGTTTGAGGCCGACTCACGTGTGCACGTGATCGGGACCGCCGCCACCGCGACCGTGGCCATCGCCGAGATCCAGCGCCTGTCGCCCGACGTCGTCATCGTGGACGTCGCGCTGGCGGCCGGGACCGGCTTCGACGTGCTGCGCGTCCTGCAGCGTCTTCCCGACGCGACGCGCCCCGTGTCCGTCATGCTGACGAATCACTCGTCCCCGCCCTACCGCAACGCCGCCACACAGCTGGGCGCCCGCCACTTCTTCGACAAGACCGGCGATTTCATGCGGATGGTGGAGACCGTCCGCGGGCTTGCAGGCGAACACGGCCACCGCAACGGTTCCGAGGGATAATCTCTCCCATCAGTACGGGAGAGACCCATGCCAAGCCCGCAGCAGACCACCACCGAGGTCGTCAACGCCCTGGATTGCCTGTCCGCGCTCAGCGCCGACCTAAATTGCAAGTGCAACGTTCCGCCCCACGCGATGGTGATGTCGGCGGCCCAGGTCAAGGACGCCTGCGCTGCGATCGACGAGGCCGTCGGGTCCCTTAAGCGTTTGCTGGCGAGCTCGGTAGCGGAGGGCGGCGGCCCGCCCGCGCCCATGCCGCCGGCGTCCAATGACTAACGTGTACCAAGCGGCCGCCTAACCGCGCCGCGCTGCTACAATCCGCCGCCCCCGTGCGGCGTCGAATCCCGGCGGTCGGCCCGACGATGATCGCCCGCGCCCGCCACTTCCTCAAACGCCTCGGCCCCGGGCTCATCACCGGCGCGGCGGACGACGACCCCAGCGGCATCGCGACCTACTCGCAGGCGGGCGCGCAGTTCGGCTTCGGCATGCTGTGGAGCGTGCTGCTCACAACGCCGCTGATGGTCGGCATCCAGGTCGTGTCCGCGCGCATCGGGCGCGTCACCGGCCACGGCATCGCGCGCAACATCCGCGACCACTATCCGCGGCCGCTGCTGTGGTTCATCGTGGCGCTGCTCGTGGTGGCCAACACGCTCAACATCGCCGCCGACATCGGCGCGATGGGGCAGGCGCTGCAGCTCGTGGTTGGCGGCCCCGCGCACGGACATGCGCTGGTGTTCGGATTGGTCGCGGTGGCGTTCCAGCTCTTCGTGCCGTACCAGCGGCTCGCGCCCGTGCTGAAGTGGCTGACGCTGGCATTGTTTGCCTATGTGCTCGTGCTGCTGCTCGTGCACGTGCCATGGGGCGCGGTGGTCGTCTCCACCTTCTGGCCGGCGATCGAGCTCAACACCGCGTACCTGATGCTGCTCGTGGGCGTGCTCGGGACCACCATCAGCCCCTACCTCTTCTTCTGGCAGGCGTCGCAGGAGGTGGAGGAGCAGCGCGCCGCCGAAGGCGAGGAGCCGCTGCGCGAGGCGCCCGAGCAGGCGCGCCGGCACTTGCGCCGCATCAAGTTCGACACATGGTTCGGGATGGCCTTCTCGAACGGCATCGCGTTCGCGATCATGGTGACCACCGCCGTGACACTGCGCCAGGCCGGCATCACCGACATCCAGTCGTCGTCGCAGGCGGCGGAAGCGCTGCGTCCGCTCGCCGGTGACCTCGCGTTCGCGCTGTTCGCGATGGGCATCATCGGCACCGGCATGCTGGCCGTGCCGGTATTGGCCGGGTCCGCCGCCTACGCCGTCGCCGAGTCGATGAAGTGGCCCATCGGGCATGGCCTGAAGCCCGTCGAGGCCAAGGGCTTCTACAGCATCATCGCGATCGCGACGATGCTGGGCGTGGCCATCGACTTCACTTCGATCGACCCGTTCAAGGCGCTCTACTGGTCGGCGATCCTCAACGGCGTCATCGCCGTCCCGATCATGGCCGTGATGATGCGAATGGCCGTGCGGCCGGACATCATGGGTGCGTTCGTGATCAAGCCGAAGCTGCAGCGGCTCGGGTGGTTCGCGACCTTGGTGATGGGGGCCGCCGTGGTGGCGATGCTGGTTTCGTTGTTCTTCTAGGGCCGTTTGGGCGGGGCGACCCGGGGCAGGGTGGCTGCGGTAAAATGCCGGCCACGGAGAGGTGGATGAGCGGTTTAAGTCGCACGCCTGGAAAGCGTGTTTAGGTTAATTCCTAACGCGGGTTCGAATCCCGCCCTCTCCGCCAAGCCCGGTTGAAGTCCTTGGTTCCCGCTGTCTCAAATTGCATGTCGCAACCTAGCTCCAACGTTCACGGCACGAATCTGGCCGCGGCGCAGCAAGCCCTGAGAACGGCCATCCGCATGTTTTTTTCGGACGCGGATGATGCAGCGATCCATGCGATGGCCTCAGCCGCCTATCGCGTGATTAGTGACGTGCAGTCGAAGCGCGACGTCGAAGCGGCGACAAACCTTTACCTAACGTCGGTCTTCGAGTCCGTTCAAGCCTACCGCCGAGGTGACTTGGCGAAGGGTCTCTCTCAAGATCCTGGGCTGAGCTATAGGCCGGTAGTCATGTCAGAACTGGTTCCCACCGATCCCGGCACAACGTTCGATGACTTTCGGAAGGCTCTCCGCCGCCACCCGTTGGCCGAGGCCATCCGGCATAAGGCGCGCGCGCCCAAGGTCGGAATCGATGCGGTTCGATCTGCTGGGGCGCAAAACACCGAGTGTGAATTCGATACGTACAGCCTGCTGATGCAGTCCATCGTCGCGTATACAAAACTGGTCAGGCGCGAGCTGGATCCTGAGGGAATCGTCCTCCGGATATACGGTAGTGTCTGGGAAGATGATATTCAACAATTGCGCGAGGCATTGCACCCAGTGGCCCATCGCATCTTGGAGGCCTCTCCGAATGAACGTCACGCGACATGTGTGGCGCTGATCGATGAGCTTTCCGTGCGTAATAGCGCAGGTGACGCCTCAGTATTCAGTCACGACTGAGGTCGGCGACCGGAGTCAAACTCGAGATCGTGTGAGGTCGTCACGTACATCACGCCGTCGTTGATCACGGGTCCGGTCTGGAATGTTCCGACTTCGCCCGCCTGCATCACGCACACGGCGCGCAGGCGCGGTGCGGTGGCGACGTTGATCTGGTCGAGCGTGGATTAGCGAAACCCCTTGTAGCCCTCGTTGTACGTAAGCCAGTTCGTGGGTTCGGAATCGGCGGCGTCGAGCTCGGCCTGGGACACGATATGCGTCGAGGGCTGGGTGACCGGGACGACGGGCGGCTTGGGCACGCTCGTCAATGTCGCGGTCGCGCTCTTGCCGCTCTGCGGCGGAGTGATCGCGCGATTGAACTCCGCGGCGGAAACGGCGTCGCGCCTGCCTGGAACCCATTGAAGCTCAGGATGTACGCGATGATCTGCCACGACGTATTCGCCGGGAGCGATCCCGGTGCGGTGAGGGGCATCTGGTCGTGCGCAACGGTGTAGATCGCTCAGCGGATGGTTGCGCCACTTGGCGGCGAACGAACTCCGGGAGAGCGCAGGACCCGCGCCGCCTTGCAGGCTGGCGCCGTGGCATGCGGCGCAATTGGCGGCATAGCGCGTGCGACTCGCTCGCCTGCTCCGGGGTGTACCAGCCATCGATGCTCGACGTCGGCGAGCATAAGGGAAAACCAGCGGAGCTCGTGACGAACGTCCGTTCGCAGCGAATCGCTCGTTCATCGTGCCGGCGCTGCTATGATGATCGATCACGATACGACGGGCCTTTCGCGGGCTCGCCGGCCGTTCTGGCGGAGAACGCATGTCCTCACCGGCCCAGCAATCCGACGTGCGCGCGTCCGCGCCCATGGTGAGCGTCGTCATCGCGACCTATCATTGGAGCTCCGTTCTGGCGCTCGCGATCGCCAGTGTGCTGGACCAGACCTTCACGGACTTCGAGGTCATCGTGGTGGGCGACGGCTGCAGCGACGACACGGAAGACGTGGTCGCCAACGTTGCCGATCCGCGCGTGCGGTGGGTGAATCTTTCCCGACATCATGGGCACCAGTGGGCGGCGAACAACGAAGGCATCCGCCACGCGCGGGGCCGCTTCGTCGCCTACCTCGGCCACGACGATCTGTGGCTCCCGCATCACCTCGGGGCGTGCGTGGAGGCGCTCGAGGGAGGCGCCGATCTCGCCCACACGCTGTGCATGATGGTGCACGGCGACGGCGTGCAGCGCGAGTGGGCGCCGCCGGAGCCGGGCTTCTATCGGCCGGGATCGGGCCTGCCGCCCAGCTGCGTCGTGCATCGGCGCGCGCTGATCGAAAGCGTCGGGCCATGGCGCGATCCGAAAGGTCTCGAGCTCCATCCCGATCGCGACCTCTGGCGCCGCATGCACGCGGCGGGCGCGCGCTTCGCGATGGTGCCGCGCCTCGGCGTCGTCAAGTTCCCGGCGGTGTGGCGCCGCGACGTCTATCGCGATCGGCCGAGCCACGAGCAGGCGCACTGGCTCGAGCGCAGCCGGCGCGAGCCGGCCTTCGAGGCAATCGAGCTCGCCCGCCTGCTGGCCATGGGAGACGCCCCCCGGGTGCTGAGCGCGCAACCGTACGCCGAAGTCCGCCGCGACTTCACGCGCGAGACCTGGCGCAGGATTCGCGCACGCCTGCGGTCGGGCTCCCTGCGGGGGCTGCTGGGACGCAACGACATGGACGCCGTTAGACGTTTCAAGGGGTTGTGAACGATGTTGATGAGTGCACGCAAGGACGAGCAGCGCGTTACCGCCGACTGGAGCACGGTGCAGCCGATCATCGACGGCGTGGTCGTGCGCGAGGTCCGCCACGTCCCGCGCGACCACGGCGTGATCACCGAGATGTACCGGCCGGAGTGGGATCCCACGGGATTGCCGGTGGTGCACATCTACCAGTCGCGGCTGTTTCCCGGCGCGCTCGGCGCCTGGAGTTGCCATCAGAAGAGCATCGACCGTCTGTTCGTCAGCAGCGGCCAGCTGAAGATCGTGCTCTACGACGGCCGCGCCGCGAGTCCGACGGCATCGCTGATCAACGAGCTGCACGTCGGAGATTCGCGCCCCGCGATGGTCGTCATTCCGCCGGGCGTGTGGCACGGCGTTCAGAACCTCGCGGGCGGCGACGCGTGCCTGCTCAACTTCCCGACGGTGGGATACGTCTACGAGGATCCCGACCATTTCCGGCTGCCGTTCGACAGCCCCGAGATCCCGTACGACTGGCGTATCGCGCAAGGCTCGACGCGCCTGCGCGGCGATCCGCCGCGCCGCTGAACGGCACGGAGGCGAGACCAACGCTTCCGTAGGACAAACTCGCGCCAACGATGCGGCGCCGTCCGACAGCGCCCGGCGTCCCGCAAGGACACACTCCCCTCGCGATTGCGTTGCCGCGCGCCGGCAACGCCAAGCGCGCATCCACGAGGGGGATCCATGGCCAAGTGCGAAGCCTGCGGCAACGATTACGACAAATCCTTCCAGGTCGTCGTGCAGGGACGATCCCACGTCTTCGACAGCTTCGAGTGCGCGATCCACACGCTCGCGCCGGCCTGTGCGCATTGCGGCGTTCGCATCGTCGGCCACGGGCTCGAGAAGAACGGCCGGATGTTCTGCTGCGCGCACTGCGCCGAGCACGAAGGCGTGACCGACTTGCGCGACCGGTCCTGAAAATCCGCTGCACCCACAACAAGGAGATGAACCGATGGACCATCAAGTCAAGGATGTGATGACGCGCGACGTCGAGGTGCTGAGCCCCGACATGTCGATCCGCGATGCGGCGAGCTCGATGCGCGACGGCGGCTTCGGGATGATGCCGGTGGGCGAGAACGACCGGATGATCGGCGCGCTGTCGGATCGCGACATCGCGATTCGCGCCATCGCCGAGGGCAAGGGTCCGGATACGAAGGTGCGCGACGTCATGTCCCCGGGCATTCATTGGACGTTCCAGGACGACACCGTCGAGCATGCGGCCAAGCTGATGAGCGAGCACCAGGTCCGGCGCCTGCCGGTGGTCGACCGCGACAAGCGGCTGGTGGGCATCGTCGCGCTCGGCGACTTTGCCGTCGACAAGTCGGAGCTGCAGCCCGCCGCGGAAGCGCTGTCGAAGATCTCGGAAGCGCCGAGCAACTGAGTCGGCTCGCGCCCGGGCGGCGACGGGGTCAGGCGCCACGCTTGGCCCTCATGCGCACTTCCGCCGCCCGTCCGCGCGCTTTCCACTGCGCCACCTGCCGCTGACGCTCCAGCGGGGTCAGCGCTCCGCGCTGCATCTCGCGCAGCAGCTTGTGGTAGTTGCGCAGGTGGTCGGGTCCTACGCCTTCGAGTACCGCGCAGCCCGGCTCTTCCTCGTGCCGGCAATCGCGGAAGCGGCAGGCGGCGGCGAGCGTCGCGATGTCCGCGAACGCGCCGGCGAGCGCCGAAACGTCGCCCTCGGGTCGCAGCGCGCGCAGGCCGGGCGTGTCGATCACGCAGGCGCCGGTCGGCAGCCGGTGCAGCGATCGCGCCGTCGTGGTGTGCTTGCCGCGACTGTCGTGCTCGCGCACCGCGCCGGTATCCTGGATCGCAGCGCCGAGGAGCGTGTTGGTCAGCGTGGATTTGCCCGCGCCCGACGAACCCAGCAGCACGACCGTCTGTCCCCGCGCCAGATAGCCGCCGAGGGCGCGCGCCGCGGAGACGTCGGTGGCGTCGACGGCCAGCACCTCCACGGCAGCGGGAACGCGGCCGCGCAATTCCTCGAGCCGCGCCGCCAGCGCGGCTTCCGTCGGCGCGGCAACGTCGCGCTTGGTGAGCACGACGACGGGGGTCACGCCGTCGCCGTGCACCAGCGCCAGGTATCGCTCGAGCCGTCGCGGATTGAAGTCGTCGTCCAGCCCCATCACGAGCAGCGCGGTGTCGACGTTGCTCACCACCGGATGGCGGCGGCCGTCGCCGTCGCGCCGCGCGATGTGGGTGGACGGCGGGACGCGACGACAAATCCACGCGTCGCCATGCGGATCCGTAGCCACCAACACCCAATCGCCGACGGCGATGGACGTGCGTTCGTCGGAAAGCTCGCGGGCGAGCCGGGGCAACAGCCGCGCGCTGCGCGGCCGGCTTGCGTCGTGCACCGCGAGCGTTTCGCGATGCACTTCGGTGACGCGCACCAATTGCGCGCCGTGGTCGTCCTCGCTGGCGAGCTGCATAGCGCGGCTGGCGAGCGCCGCGGTCAGGCCCAGCGAAGACAGCCGTTCGAAATCGAACTCGATCGTCATTTTGGGAACACCTTCGTTTCACGAGCGACGCTGCGCCGGAAGGCGGAAGCGCCAACGCGCTCCGGCGCAACGAGCGCGGAGCGGCCTGGGTGAAAGCGTCGGCGGCGCGCGACCGTTGGTCGCGCACGAACTTCGAGGTACCGCGGTGGGCGCTCCGCCGTGTCAGCGACACGGGGGCGGAGCGGAGCGTCTCAGCCTATGAAGCTCGGGACGCGAGTGCGGGGCGCGGCCGCCGACAGGGGGCAAGGACCAGGTTCGTCATGACTCGTCTCCTGTTGTCGTCAGCTGTGGTTTAGCCGAACTGGTTCATCGTGTTGTGGGCGCCGCCCGCCTTCAGCGCGGCTTCACCGGCGAAATATTCCTTGTGCTCGTCACCGATATCGGAGCCGGCCATGTTCTGATGCTTGGCGCAGGCGATGCCCTGACGGATCTCCTGGCGCTGAACATTCTTCACATAACCCAGCATGCCCTGGTCGCC